>Ga0224559_1000872_pt1 | contig 17843 bp, 14 predicted proteins | sample 714S33034metaG_FD_180676 | JGI IMG/M metagenome (GOLD analysis project Ga0224559, IMG submission 180676) | Peat soil microbial communities from Stordalen Mire, Sweden - 717 S3 30-34 | ecosystem: Environmental > Terrestrial > Soil > Wetlands > Peat | place: Sweden: Norrbotten County, Stordalen... | reverse complement strand
AATTATAACAACTTTACCTGTTAATGCTTGAGATATTCCTACTGCTCCAGCTGATTTCTGAAACCCAAAAAGCAACCAGAACAAGCTTGAAACTGATCCTGTAACAAGACCTGCAATTGCACCTTGTTTAGTGATTCTTTTCCAGTATAGTGCTGCTGTGTACATTGAAAGGAATGTAGCTGCTGTAATTCCGAACCAAATAGAAGTTCCAACTGCTATTATACTTGCAGGCAGAATAAATCCGAGTATCAGTGCTATGATAACAGCGATAACAATCCCTGCCCTTGCAACCAAAATGGAAGATCCACCTTTTTTATTAGTTACAGTTTCATAAATATCTCTTCCGAGAGCTGTTCCTTGAACATGGAATTGTGCACTAAGGGTGGACATTGCAGCTGATAATAATGTTATCATAAATAGGTAAGCAAACCAAACAGGCATTGCGGCAGATATAAATGTTGGTATGACTGTGTCAAGGTTTCCGCCTGCTGCCTGAACTGCAGTTTGGCCTGTGTGCTGGAAGAACCAAAGATTTGACAAGGCCCCAACAACATATGCCCCAAATGTCATCATAAATATGAAAACACCACCTATTAATACTGCCCTGTTAAGCTCTCTGTTAGATTTAACAGTCATAAATCTTACAACCAACTGTGGCTGGGACAGTACTCCTATTCCAACACCCAGTATCAGACTCGATACCAAAGTCCACCAGAATGGACTGCCCAGTGCAGGCATAGATGTCCACCCCGTAAACCCTGTCGTGACTGCAAAAGATGTTGCACTGTGAGGAACTATGTTTACAAGATTAGACAGAGCTATATTAGAATTAATAACCCCACCAAACATCCAATAGACTGTACCTAAAAGAATAAACATTCCAACGAACATTATAGTTCCCTGAAGTGCGTCAGTATACATAACTCCCCTTATACCACCAAATACAACATAAACAGCAACGATCAGAGCCATTGCAATAAGTGCGAAGTAATAGTTTACCCCCAAAGTGGTTTGAACAAAACGAGCCATTCCAATTAGAACCACAGAAGCATAAAGTGGCATTCCTAGAAATATAACAGCACCAGAAAAGTATTGGATAAATCTACTATTAAACCGCCTTGAAAGAAATTCAGGAAAAGTAAGTGCATTTAAATTGTGTCCCATCTTCCTGGTTCGTTTTCCAAAGAATATGAATGCAATAAATATTCCAACAATAATATTCAAAAAAACAAGCCATAAAATACCGAATCCATAATTAGCTGCAACTCCTCCAAACCCCACAATAGCTGCTGTGCTTATGAAAGTTGCCCCATAACTCAGCGCCATAATGTAGGGGTGGGTGTTTCTTCCTGCTACCATGTAGTCTGAAGAACTTTTGGTTCGCCTCCAAGCAACGTAACCAACATATCCCACCATGAGGAGGTAGATCAGTACAATAATACTCAACATAAAAACATTCGACATTAATACCCCTCCTAATTTTATAATTATCAAATTTTTTACTATATTGTGTTATTTGATACTAAAGATTACTCTTTAAGTATCATGACCCCCTAAATGAACCTAATCTTTTCCAATTATAATTATTATTATGCCTAATTTATAATTGATGTATAAAACTCTTTATAAAGAAGATAGAAGAAATTATCAACCTTATTACAGTTTTTTAACATAAAATCCTATAAAGTAGTAGTAACATTAAATTGTATTCCATGCCATATCCCCCATTCTCAAATTAAGATTCAGATTAATACTACTTATATTTTTATAAATAATTTTCACTTTCATTAGAAAATTAGGACTGGAATATGAGAATATAAAACAAAATTAAACAGAAAAATTAGTTGAAGAAAGATCACTCATGAATCCAATCTAGAAGGATCAATTCTTCTATTAAAATATTTTAAAATATTAAATTAACATCGAGTTCTTCAATTGACTGTGTAAGTCTAGGAGTATTGTAACAAGAAAATCATTAGATCACACGAACCAACCATTACCAATATCAAAAATTTTTTATTGGAAAATTCATCTAAATTGTAACACATATCTCAAATTTGATGTGAGAATCAAATAATTCACTACAAAAAAATACGTTAAACAATGGAGTTAGTTGAATCAATTTTTAGGTAATCTTAATACTTATATATAATAAAAAATAACTAATTTTATTGAATTTTTAGGTGAACCTAAATGTCGAATAATGAAAAACTTAGCGCTAATATTGAAGAATATTTAGAGGCAATATATAAAATCAGTCAAAGCGAAGAAAGTGTTAAAACTTCCAGAATATCAAAAGATTTAGGAATAACACCAGCAAGCGTATCAGAGATGCTAAAAAGGCTTGATAAAATGGATTATGTGGAATATTCCCAATATAAAGGTGCAAAATTAACAGAAAAAGGTCTGAAAATAGCTAAAAATATTACAAGGAAACACCGTCTATTGGAAAGATTTTTGCATGACATCTTAAAACTAAAGGATCATTTCTTACACGATCAAGCCTGTGAAATGGAACATACCCTATCTGATGATGCTGAAAGAGCACTTTGTCAAATTTTAGAACATCCAGACAAATGTCCTGGTGATAGCGTTATTCCTGCATGTGATCTGAAGTTTACCACTTGCGAAGAATGTATGCAAAGAAGGGAAGAAGAAGTAAACGAAGTAGGAAAACGACACGAAAATTTAATTCCCATAATGGAACTGGAAAAACAACAAAAAGGCAAAGTATCATTCATTAGAGGAGATTATAAGGTCATTAGAAGATTATTAGATATGGGAATAACAATTGGGGCATCAATCAGTGTTATTAAAATAGGTCCTTTAAATGGGCCTGTTGAAGTAGCAATCAGAGGCTCAAAATTAGCCATAGGACGAGACATAGCATGTAATGTTTTTGTAGAGTTAATTCCAGATTAAATTAAGGAAGAATCATCAATGAACAAATTATCAAAGACAAACAAAACCAATAAACCACTAGAATCAGAAAATATTAAAGAACCCATAGATGATACTAATATGACTATAGCATTAGCAGGAAATGCAAATGTCGGCAAAAGTGTAATATTCAATGAACTCACAGGATCTAATCAGATCGTTGGAAACTGGCCAGGAAAAACAATTGAAAGAGCTGAAGGCAAACTACATTTTGAAGGTCAAAATATTCATGTAATCGACCTGCCTGGAATATACTCATTCTCCACCTACTCAATGGAAGAAATTGTATCAAGAGAGTACATAGCATTTGAAAAACCTGATGTAGTTATCAATGTAGTTGACGCCGCAGTATTAGAGCGTAACCTATTTTTCACAACACAACTCAAGGAAATGAACGTACCACTGGTTGTGTGTATTAATCAGATTGACATAGCCAAACAGAAAGGAATAATCATCGACACAGAAAAACTTTCAGCTGCTTTAGGTGTTCCGGTAGTAGCAACCATAGCCATAAGAGGGGAAGGTTTACACGAATTAATGGAAGTAGTAAACACTGTTGCTCACAATAAATCTAAAAACAAAATGACCAGGTTAGAATATGGTTCAGAGGTTGAAACAAGAATAGAAAGTTTAAACCGTCGAATTGAATCAGAAAATCTTAATTTAGAATATCCATCGCGATGGGTTGCAATAAAATTATTGGAAAACGATCCAGAAATAAGGAAATTAGTTGAATCGAAATCAAAAAACGTTGTCCACTATTCTTATAAGTTAGCAAAAGAAATTGAGAATATTCATAACGAGCCATCATTTGCAGTTATTGCTGCTGAAAGATATTCTCTTGCAAACAGAATTGCAAGTGGAGCTCAAAAACAAAGTGAAATAGAAATTACATTTTCAGAGAGATTGGATAAAATTGTTACACATAGGATACTTGGTTATGTTATGTCCGCAGTTGTTATTGGTGGATTGTTATTATGGACATTTATAATTGGTACTAATCTTTCAAATTTACTTTCTGATGCATTTAGTTTTTTCACACCTGTAGATCCACAAGTTAGCGGTACAATTGTAGCTATTCTTTGGAATGGTGCATTTGGTGGTATTGTAGCCGGAATTACGCTTGTTATACCTTTTGTTATACCATTTTATATAATGTTGAGTCTTATTGAAAATTCAGGAATTTTAACTAGGGTTGCTTTCATGATAGATAGCGCCATGCACACCATCGGTTTACATGGAAAGGCATTGATTCCCTTAATTTTGGGTTATGGTTGTAATGTTCCAGCTATAGATCAAACTCGTATTTTAGAGACACGGCGTGAAAGGTTACTTGCATCATATGCAGTTACTTTTGCACCGTGTGCTGCTAGGACTATTGTAATTTTAGGTTTGGTTGCAATATACGTTAGTGTTTGGTGGGCTATAGCACTTTATGCAATAGACCTTCTTGTTATATTCACATTAGGTAGAGTTGCTTTAAAAGTGGTTCCAGGAGAAACAACAGGATTAATTATGGAAATGCATTCATTTAAAATTCCATCTATTTCTGTTGCACTTAAACAGACTTGGGTACGAACAAAATCATTAATTTATTTCGTTTTCCCAATATATATCCTGGGTAGTGCAATTATGCAGGGATTATACGCTTATGGCGTTTTAAATCCTGTGAATTATATTTTAGCACCAATAACAGTTTACTGGCTGGGACTTCCAATGGTAACAGGTATACTTTTAGTATTTGCTGTGATTAGAAAAGAGTTTACACTTTTAATGCTTGTGGCATTATTCGGTACACATCTCGCAGGTGTTCTAACTCCTACACAGTTTATAATACTGGCACTTGTGGGAATGTTATTCACTCCATGTTTATCTGTACTTTCAAAATTAGCTCTTGAGTTTAGTTGGAAAGCCTCAGGAACCATAGCAGTGGCCAATTTTTTCACAGCAGTAATAATTGGAGGAGTAGTGTATAGGATAATTGGATTATTCTAATTTATCCTTTTTATAAAAAAATTAATATTCTCTTTAAAAATTTATTTTTAATCATGAACAATTAATTGGGATTAGATAAGTATTTCTGAAGTTAACTACGAAATGAGACTAATTTTCAGGAGAAAAAATAATATGAAATTAAATAACATTCATAAAATTAACATATTCAGTTTACAAAGGTGATCTATTGAAATTTAATCGTTTAACTAATCCACTAAGTATTATTGGAATATTAAGTATAATTATAAGTATTCTAATTATTTTTGTTCCTTCACTTGATAACCTTGCTTTGCAAGTTACATATGCTTTTTTAATGGGTTCATCAGAGGGTAAAGCCATAATATTCTTCTTTTTGATGGGTAGTCTGCTAATTTTAAGTCAGTTTGTTAATGATTCAAAGAGACTTGAAAATTCTAAATACACGTCTAAACCTGGAAATTATTATCTTAAATTGATAATTATTCTTGTTTTTTGTACATTTATCTTAGGACAGATATTTGAAATTTGGATAAGAATAAGATTAGGAGTTCCTATATTTACGACATTTGTGTCTACTTCTCCCACTTTAAGCACAAGTAGTATAATACACAGTCATGTTTTTAAATCCATGTTAGGACTTTTAATAAGTGATTCTGGGTTGCATATACCGTTAAATATACATACGGGAGTTTCTATAGCTCAATACATACCTAAATACGCTATGATAATATTTGCGGTTTTGCCGACTGTTTATATATTAGGACTTTTATCTTTAGGTAAAAGAAGTGATATCGAGAAAATTATCTTAATATTTGGAATATGTACAGCTATGATTGGAATGGTTGATGGTGGATTATTTTCCATACCTGCACTCTTAGGATTTACCATACTCTTAGGAATCTTTTCAATTAAAAAACCATTTTCAATTAAAAATCTTGTTAAACCATCAACTATAATAATAGTAATATTAGTTATACGGGTTTTAATAGGATTAGTAGGCAGTAATCCCGAATATTATGAAGTAACTGTATTAGGTGGACATGGAGAAATACCGCTTCAAGGATTTAATGTTACAAATGAACAAATTGTTGGAAATGCGACCATAATAACAGTATCATCAAAAATGGATGAAATGACATTTTTTAACCAAATATTCAAGGATTATAATGGTAAATATCCTGCTTTCTTTGTTTCATGGAATATTTATTCATATTTCTAACGGATCAAATTGAGGTGGTCTCATAATACAAAATCTAGAAAAAAATAAGTATTTATATGCCTTTAAATTCGAAATAATCAAATATTAGAAGTGCAGAAAATATTTGTGAGAGGCTCAAATTATATAAAAAAAATGATTAAATAAACCAAAATCAAAAAAAGTAAATTCTATACTAAAAGATCATTGCTGGCTTTAATTATTTGGGAATATTCTCCCCTCTCTTTCCTTTTTATCTACTAGCAAAAAATATTCTAAGTTTTTCACCCTATAAATTAAATATTTTCCTTTTTTTTCTCTATTTTGTCTGGACAATAGTTAAAGTCCAAAAAACTTGGGAATTATTCAATAAGTAGAGTTAATTAGATAATTATAGAAAATATTTTAAATTGAGAGCCATGGAACTTTAAAAAAAATTTAATTTATGAGTTTTTTTTCAATTTATTTATCCATTAATACCAATAAACTACTAAATGATTCATTTAGCATTACATTTATTAAATTTTCTTGGGGTATGGTTTGAATCTTAGTTGTTGGTGTTGTATTTGTTGCTGGTGTATTTGTTGGACTTGAAATATTTTGTACGGGTACTAAATGCACACTTGAATGTCCGCTTTTACATTGCCCATCAATACTAAAATCAGCATCAGAAGCTTTTGAAGTCCATTCACCTTCTAGGGTCCCTTTAGGATTCCATTCAAGTACTCCCCATTCATGAGAGAAAGGATCATAATTTTCAAATTTTCCAGTAGTCCAAAAATAACCTCCACTTGCACTGTTATATCCTGTTGCAGTGACAGTAGTAGGTGTTATTTTCACATTAACAGCACTAGATGAATCTGTAACATTTGATGCACTTGAAATAGGTAATGCAAACATTAAACCAAATATAAATACCGTAATTAATTTATAACTCTTAATATAATCACATCCTCAATTTAGCTTTCATATAACATTAAATCATTATCAGCATTGCAGTAGTATGATTTAAAAGCCACTTAGAATGAGGGAACTAAAATTCATAATATCATGCCTCTAAAATGTATATATTTTAATCTGTAATTCATAACTTTAATTACAAAAATCTTAAGTTATTAATTAAGTTACCATTCATATATAAATTTTACTTTAAATTTAAAAATTATTTTAAGTATACAAAAATCTTCAACATTTAGTGAACTGCAATATTAATTATAATCTCTAAAATAAAGTTGATAATTAATTAAGATTTAATATTGGTTGGTTAATTGGAATACATGAGAATAAATATTTAAATCTAATAAAGAAATTAATAACTGAATATATAAGTGAATATAATGATTATACGTAAAACTAGATGAAATTAGAAGATATAAAAAAAAGAATATAAGATAATTGAATATGGCAAATTTTATAAATAATTCCATTAAATTAAACATGAATATTTTAATATGGGAATTCATTTCAATAGGAAATGTACGATAATATTTTTTTTACATTTACACTGGGAGGATAAAATGATCTGGAATAAAGAAGCAGAATGCATGTCTGATGATGATAGAAAAATTATACAGCTTAAAAGATTGAAATCTGCCGTTAAAAATGCTTATGAGAATGTACCGTATTATCATAAACGTTTTAATGAGATGAATATAACCCCCGAGGATATTAATACTCTTAAAGACATTGAAAAACTTCCTTTCACAACCAAAGATGATCTAAGAGATGCATATCCATTTGAAATGTTCGCAGTACCAAGAAAGCAAATAGTTGAGGTACACACATCATCAGGAACAACAGGAAAACCAACAGTATCAGGATATACTAGGGGAGATATTGAAATCTGGAGCGAAGTAATGGCAAGGGGACTATCCATGGCTGGAATAACAGATGAAGATATCATCCAGAATACTCATGGGTATGGATTATTTACAGGAGGTTTTGGAGTGCACTATGGAGCTCAGAAAATTGGTGCCATAGTGATTCCAATATCAACTGGACAGACAAAACGACAGATTGAAATCATGCAAGACTTTGGAACAACTGTAATGATCTTCACACCATCCTATGGACTTTATCTTGCAGAAGAATTGGAAGAGGAAGGTGTAGATATAAAAGATCTGGGTTTTAAAGCCATTGGTTTTGGTGCTGAGATGTGGACCGAAGAAATGCGACAGGAGCTTGAAAAACGATTCAATGCACCCGCTTATAATATTTACGGTCTGACAGAGATAATGGGGCCAGGAGTAGGTTTGGAATGTAGTGTACAAGACGGGTTACATCTCTTTGAGGATCATTTTTATCCAGAAATAATTGATTCTGAAACACTTGAAACCCTACCTGAAGGCAACAGAGGAGAATTAGTTTTAACAACATTAACACGGGAGGGAACCCCATTAATTCGTTTTAGAACTAAAGACATCACCCTTCTTAAGAGGGGCAAATGTGGCTGTGGAAGAAACCTAGTTAAAATGGATAGGGTTACTGGCCGTACAGATGATATGCTTAAAATTAGAGGAGTATCTGTATTCCCTTCACAGATTGAAAAGGCACTTTTAAGAATAGACGGGTTAGAACCACATTACCAAATAATTGTTACACGACCACATTTAATGGACGAAATAGAAGTAAAGGTTGAAGCTTCAGAAGGATTGTTCTCAGACAAAATTAAGGAGCTTGTTGGTATCAGGTTAAGGTTAGAAAATTATATACACGACGAGATTGGTTTAAGAGTTAAAGTAACATTAATTGAGCCTAAAACTTTACCTAGAAGTCAAGGAAAGGCTGTGAGAGTTATAGATAAAAGAAAATTATAATAATGATTTATAAGATTATTAAAACAGTTATTAACTATTAAAACCAAAAAGGGATCTAAATATGAAAATAAAACAGTTATCAATATTTTTGGAAAATAGGAAAGGAAGAATGAAAAAAGCACTTGACGTACTTGAGAATGGTGAAGTGAGTATAAGAGCTTTATCAATTGCAGATACTTCAGATTTCGGGATTTTAAGGTTGATAGTTCCTGAGCCTGAAAAAACCAAAAAGTTGTTAGAAGACAACAATTTTATAGTGAAAATTGGAGAGGTAATAGCTGTGAGAATGCCAGATAAACCTGGAGGATTGGGCAAGATACTTGGGATTCTCGATGAAAATAACATCAACTTAGAATATCTATATGCATTTGTAGAAGAAAAGGATGAAATGGCTATTGTATTATTACACCCCGAAAATATTGATGCAGGAATCAAAGCTCTAAAATCTGACGGTGCAGAAGTTGTTTCTGCCCAAGAAATATATGGTCTTTGATTATATTTTTTTTATATTAGTGCCAGATGTTCTAGAAAATCTACCTATTTTATTCCAATAAAAAAAAGAAATCATGGTTAAATTATTCATTCATTATTATTTTCCCATTCATTGCATCTACATAAAGTGCTCCAACACTCTTTTTGGTTTTAACATCGTATAGGTTCACATTATAAACCCATGTGTGTTTGTTGTTTGTGGTCCACTTGAAAAGTTCGGGTGTACCTGCAAAAACATCATTTCCCACTATCTCTTTTTCTACCCCTATTGCATTAATTTGAGCTTGTTTGGGAGATATTTTAACCTTTGTAGTATTTTGATTAGGATAATTAGTATTATTGGTTGTTTTTACAGTATTGACATTACTGGTATGAGTGGGGTTTAATTCAGTAGTTTTTTTGGTATTATTGGTATTATTTGTGGTTAAATTAGTATTGGCACTGCTTTGAGCAGAAAAAACATAAAATCCCCCAATTACAATTAATAATATGATTAGTATCAAGGCAATAATCTTATTGTCCATAATTATCCTCCTTTTACTTAAATAATTATATAATCAAATAATCATTAATTAAAATGTTTTAATTCAGCCTTATTAATGAATACAAATATTGTTCTCCAATTTTTGGAGTTATCATAGTATCATCAGTAATTCTACTTTAAAATGTAAAAGTTTTAATATATATAATTTGTTAATCAATCCAAAAAAAATTAAATAATTCGGGATTTAACAAAACTAAATCCATTTTCAAAAGCCTTTAAATTAATCTCTAAACTATTTTCAGGTAAATTAGCCTTCATAGAATTTATTATAGTCTCTTTTTTAAGTGGAAATCCATTTATTGCAGTTGCTGATCCTAGCATGACCATGTTCATTGATAATGGGTGACCCGATTCATTTGCAATTTTATTGGCATCTAAAACAAAGACTTCCCTAGATCTATTATTAAGTTCTTTGAGTATAATTTCAATATCTGGATAGGATATTTCACTGTCTCTGAGGTTAAAAGGATATATGGGAGACTTATTAACAATCACAGATGTTTTATTGCTAATTTTAGGAATAGCTCGCAGTGCCTCAACAGGTTCGAAGGATATTAAAATATCAACAGAACCTTGTTCAATAATGGGACTGTAAGAATCTCCAATTTTTAATTCTGTTGACACTCCTCCACCTCGCTGGGCCATGCCATGAACTTCGCTCATAACTACAGGCATGCTACTTTTCATTGCTGCTTCACCAATGACTGTTGAAGTTTTAATGATACCCTGTCCTCCAACTCCTGAAATATAAATGTTGTAAGGTTTCATTTGATTCTCCATAAATGTATAAAATATTATTTCTTAATTCCTATAGCTTTCTCAGGACATACTTGTACACATACATTGCATCTGTTACATAACTGGGGATCAATGTGTACAGATCCGTCTTCATCAGTATAGATGGCAGTACAAGAAAGTTCTTCCAGACAAACAGAACATGCATCACATTTATCTTGTTTCACTTCTAGGAAAGTATCACTAGGTTTACCCCTTTTAATCAACATGCATGGATGTTTAGAAATAACTACTGAAACACCTTCAAATTCCAGTGCCTCTTTAAATGTTTGCTGTGACTTTTTAACATTCAACGGATTAATTGTTCGTAAAAACTGGACACCAGTAGCTTTCACTATTTCTTCTATAGAAATTTCAGGTGATTCTAATCCCATACCATCCACAGGCAGACCAGGATTTGGTTGGCCTCCAGTCATTGCAGTTGTTCTATTATCTAAAATAACGAGGACAAATCTGTCTTTATTGTGAACAGCATTTATAAGCGGAGGAATTCCTGCGTGAAAGAAAGTAGAATCTCCTATAAAACTCACTATACTCTGATTTGTAGCTTTTGAAAAGCCACAGCTAGTTCCAATTGAGGAACCCATTGATAGTAAATAGTCTGCAGCATTATAAGGAGAAGATACTCCCAAAGTATAACATCCTATATCAGTTGGATAAACAACATCTTCAAGATTAAGAAATTTTACAGCCATCTTAACCGAAAAATATGCGGCCCTATGGGGACAACCAGGGCAAAGAGTCGGTGGACGTTCAGGTAATTTAATTTGGGCATCATTTCTATCATATTTTTTAAGATCATTGCCCAAAACTTTTTCCATTGCATCAATAATAATATTTGGACTGTACTCATATATCATGGGAAGTGTACCATCTAATTTACCGTGTACAATCTTTTTTAATCCATTCTTACCTAATATGGAAAGTACTTCATTTTCTATTATAGGATCAACTTCTTCCACAATAACAACAGTTTCAAGGTCTCTGATAAATTTAAGAACCAATTCATCAGGAAATGGATATGAAAGTGTTAACTTTAAAACATTCACATCTAAATTGTTCTCTACTATTACATCCATTACATAGTTGAATGCACCCCCACTGGTTATAACACCAACTTTGCCCTTTCTGTTAAATATTTGATTTAATTGGGAATTATTTGTAACTTGTTTCAAGTCATCCATTTTTTCAACAAGTACTTTATGCATTACCATGGCTGTAGATGGTACTGGAACAAATCTTTTAGGATCCCGTTTAAAGAATCCTTTCTTTTTGGGTTCCACAACAACCCCTGTATTCACAACACCTCTCATATGGGAAACCCTTGTGGTTGTCCTCATTAAAACGGGTATTTTAAATTGTTCAGAAAGATCATAACTGTATTTCATGATATCCTTAATTTCCTGTGGATTTGATGGTTCAACCATTGGGATATTTGCAAGTCTTGCATAATGACGATTGTCCTGTTCATTTTGTGATGAAAACATTGAAGGATCATCAGCAGATAATATCACCATACCTCCCTCAACACTCGTGTATGGGATGCTCATAAAAGAATCAGATGCTACATTTAAACCAACGTGCTTCATGAAGGTAAATGATCTCACTCCTGAAACAGCTGCAGCTGCAGCTACCTCAAGGGCAACCTTTTCATTGGTTGAAAATTCAAAATAAATTCCCGCATCTACGGCAATTTTTGAAAAAACATCACCTATCTCAGAAGAGGGAGTACCCGGGTAGGTAGCTGCTATTCCAACTCCTGATTCCAAAGCTCCCCTTACAATGGCTTCATTACCTAACAAGAACAGTTGTTCATTTTCTTTTGCTTTTAAAACTTCTTGTATATTCATGATAATCACTAAAATATTATTATATAACAAATTGGGATGGTTCATTAGGGTATCAATAAATTATCCCGATTAATCTTTTAATTCATTCATGAGATTCGATAATTTATTGATTACACAATGCATAAAATTTTATTGAAAATTTATTTAACTGGATTCTATTCCAGTTTAGTTTTAGAATACATTTATAACCATAACCCATTAGGCATTATGCATATTGATATAATAACTAAATAATTATTATAGAAATAAAAATAATTAAACAATTGGGATATATTAATTAAAAATGGGAATAGCCTTAATACAAAAATTATTCTAAAAAAACATGATAAAAAAAACTAAGATCAATGATATTGAAGTGGAATACGAAGTAATCCATAGAAATGTTAAATATGCTCGATTAGAAATAAAAACAGATAAAATACGCTTGATAATGCCTTTTAATTATAATAAAGATGAAGAAATTATTAAAAATCATGAAAAATGGATATATAAAAAAATCAGCCGTATTAAAGCATCCCAAAAAGAAGCAGATAATAAGGAACTTAATTTATCAAGAACCAATAACGAGTTTAGGGCCATGGTTTCATGTTTTATTGAGGAATTATCAAAAGAATTGAATGTAAATATTAATAATGTTTACTTCAAACGAATGAAAACCCGATGGGGAAGTTGCAGCTCTAAAAAGAATATTAATCTCAATAGTTACCTGATGCATTTACCTTCCTATTTAATTGAATACGTTGTTTATCATGAATTAGCTCATCTCGTTGAAATGGGACATAACAAAAAATTCTGGAATATAATATCCAATAAATATCCCGATTATAAAACTATGGAAGATGAACTTTTAATTTACTGGCTTTTAGTAAGGAAGATCATAAATAAAAATGATTAAACTATTTTTAAAGTTAAAACCCCAATCAAATTATTAATTTATTTTATGATTTACAAATTATTTATAATATATAAACCAATATCATATTAACACTCATAATAAAAATAATTCATAGAACTGTTTAATGGATTAAAAGCATTGCCATCGTGTTATGACTTTAAATGAATCTTTTTTAAATAGATTTTCAATAAGAATGTGGAGATAGAAATGATAAAGGTCAATATTTTAAGGCAAAACCCTGAAAAGGGTGAACTCGCCCATATAGAAAGTTTTAACGTCCAAGAGAAGGATAAAATGAAGATCTTGGATGCATTAAACTATATCAATCAAAGATATAATGCAGATATTGCTTACAGATGCTCTTGTAGAGCTGGTCAGTGTGGCTCTTGCGCAATAAAAATGAATGGAAATGTTGTTCTAGCCTGCAAAGCTGAAATAGTCGATAATGCCCTCATAGAACCACTTGATTTTGATGTTATCAAGGATTTAGTTGTTGACAGATCAAAATACGATGAAAAAGTTGGTGAATTAGGCCTGCACTTATCCGGTGATTGTACCATCCCAGAATGTCCTGCAGTTATAAATCCAGAAGAGTATGCCGATACTAAAAAAATTCGAAGTTGTATCGAATGTTTATCTTGCATTTCATCCTGTCCTGTTGTAAAAGAAACTAAAAAGTTTGCAGGTCCATACTTCATGCGTTACATTTCCAAGTTTGCATTGGATCCAAGGGACTGTGAAGACCGTGCAAGTGAAGGATTTGATGAAGGACTGTACTGCTGCACATCTTGTGGAAAATGTGTTGAAGTGTGTCCAAAGGAAATAAATACATTCGGAGCAGCAATTGAAAAACTAAGAGAAATTGCTTGTAAGGAAAATATTGGACCATTACCAGTACATAAAGATGTGAAAGAACTTATAAAAAGTACTGGAAGATCAGTCCAACCAATGGGGAAAGGGCCATACGGGGAAGGGTTTATCAAAGCTGTTTCAGACGGGAAAATATCTACAAATACACTATCAAAAAATAAAACACCAAAATCTGAAGGACATAAAAGACAGAAAATTGCATTATTCACCGGTTGCATGGTCGATTACAGACTTCCCGAAATAGGAGTAGCCCTACTCAAGGTCATGGAATACAACGATGTTGACGTTGTTGTACCGACAGATCAAGTCTGCTGCGGTTCTCCTCTACTTAGAACTGGGCAGACAGACGCAGTTCCAGATGTCGTTAAAAGAAATCAGGAAGTTTTCAAGGATTATGATACCATAGTCACTGTCTGCGCTGGATGTGGCTCAACCCTTAAAAATGACTACCCGAAATATGGCGTTAACTTGAATGTAATCGATATTAGTGAGTTCCTGGCTGAAAGGTTGAATACAAAAGATATGAAACCACTGAACATGAGAGTAACATATCATGACCCATGTCATCTCGTTAGAGGTCAGGGTATAAGTAAAGAACCCAGAGAAATACTCAGAAAGATAAAAGGGCTCGAATTTGTTGAGATGGAAATACCTGATCAGTGCTGCGGTGCTGGTGGAGGAGTACGTTCAGGAAAACCAGAAATAGCAGCAGGACTAGGGAAAAAGAAAGTTGACATGGTTAAAGATTTAGGCATCGATGCTGTTGTAACTATATGCCCTTTCTGTGAATACAACATTAAAGACAGCCTTGAAAGAGCTGGTATTACCAATGTAAAGGTATTAAATATACTGAAACTTCTTGAAATGGCTTATTCATAATAGATATTATGGAAAGATACTATCCAGTTTTAAATAAATTTACGAGTTGTAAAATATGATCTATGTGGTGTTTGTTGAACCGGAGACTCCTGGAAATATAGGTTTTCTTGCAAGGACCATGAAAAATTTTGGACTCACTAATCTTGTGCTAATAAATCCATGTAAACTTGAAAATGAAAGTTATTATCAAGCAATGCATGCAAGAGATGTTGTAAGTAACTTACAAACATATGATTCTTTAAAGGAATTTCTGATTCATAAACAAATTGATTCAGCGATTGCAACAACAGGAACTGCTGGTGGAAGTTACAATGTAGCAAGAATTGCAGTAACTCCCGAACAACTTGCAGATTCTATTAATTATAATGGTAATTTAGCTTTAATATTTGGTCGAGAGGGAAATGGACTTTCAAATAAAGAAATAGCACTTTGTGATGTAATAGTAAGCATACCCACCCACGAAAATTATCCAATATTAAATATAACCCATGCAGCAGCCATAATATTCTATGAACTGTTTAAAAAGGAGAAATCTTATCCTGTGGATCGACTTAAAGCAGCCTCATCTGCTGAAAAAGAAAGTTTGATGGATTATATGGACGAAATAATTCTTAAACTAGGATATCCCCAACATAAAAGTAATAATGCGTCTATTGTATTTAGAAGAGTAATTGGAAGGGCATTCATATCTGGACGTGAAGCACATACATTGACAGGAACATTGAGAAGAATAAAATCCCGGATTAAAGAAATAAATAATAAAGAGGACCTATGATGTTTCTAGGAATAACCCCCTTCGATATAATTGTAATCATTGCAATTGTATTATTGGTTATAATGCTCCCTATTATAATAAAAATGAGAATTAACTCTTCAATAGCTAATTATACCTTCCAAATTGAGGATATGGTAAAGGAATCCAAATTGAAACTTATAAAGATTTCTATTGAAAAGGGAACCCCTGGAAATGATCCCACAGCAGCCATTGATAATTTTATGGAATTTTTCATTGTTCCACCAGTTTCATTGGATCCCGCAGGAATAATGAACAAATTTGAAAGCATACTAGATCTGGGAGAAGAAAAATTTCAACACATGACAAAAACCATTGCTCCAAATGCTGATGATGAATGGAAATCTAATATCACCATGACCCTAAAGGCTATACTTGGTATTAACGGTGTTGCAAAAATGGTAAGACATAATTTGGAACTTTCAAAGAAAACTGGAAATTTACAAATACTTTTAATGCTTCAGATGGGACTTCCCATGATCATGAGATTAGTTAAAGCAGAATATGAAGGAGTGAACACTTTCTCAAATGGGAATCCTGTTGGAGATGGTATAGGACCTTTAGTTGCTGGTATGTTAATGGATGACATGTCGGATGATGAACTGGAATTTTTTGAAGATGTTGTAATTGGCAAAAAAATGGTGGATGGGTGTGAAATAATTATCATTCGTGCAAAAGGTCCAGGTGCTAGAGTAGGAAAGATAGGAAAAACTGTAAATCGCTTAATACAAGAAAAAGGTATTAAACGATTAATTACTGTCGATGCTGCTCAGAAACTCGAAGGTGAAGTAACTGGATCGGTTGCTGAAGGAATAGGTGTAGTTATCGGAGGATTTGGAGTGGATAAATGGCTTATTGAGGAACAAATGGTTAAAAATGATCTTGAGGTCGATGCCATAATTGTCAAAATGGGACCAGAAGAAGCTATGTGTCAAATGACCCAGAAAATATTAGAATCTTCAAAAAAAGCTTTAAAAGTGCTTAATAAGTCCATATCACTCTCAGAACCCGGAACTAAAATTATGGTATTAGGTGTTGGTAACAGCTGCGGAGTACCTAACATAGTCAAAGATATAACAAAGATAAACATAAAATAAGATATCAAAAAAGGAAAACGAGGGCATTGAATGGCCATTCTAAGTGACAAGGATATAAAAGAACATATAAAATTAGGTAAAATAGTTATTAAACCTTTAAAAGAACCTGAAAAACAGATCCAACCATCTTCAGTAGATTTAAGGATTGGAAATGAGTTTAAGGGCTTCAAAATAATCAGAAAACCCTGTATTGATCCAATGGACAAATCAGACATTGAGGGATATATGGAATCATTTTATATAGAAGAAGGGCAGCCTTTTATAATTCATCCGGGTGAATTTGCACTTGCCACTACTTACGAAACTATAGAACTTCCCAATAACCTTGTTGCAAGAGTAGAAGGTCGTTCTTCCATGGGAAGGTTAGGAATTACTATGCATGTTACAGCTGGCTACATAGACCCTGGTTTCTGTGGTAAGATAACTCTAGAAATTTCAAATATTGGAAAAATGCCTGTTGCATTATACACAGGACAGAGGGTTTGCCAAATAGTATTTGAAACAATGACATCACCAGCAGAAAGACCATATGGACATCCTGAACGTGATAGTAAATATATGAACCAAAGTCGACCTGTATCCAGTAAGATTAAACATGATTATGAACTGATCAGGGGATCTACACTGATTAAGGATTAAATTAAACAATTACAACTAAAAAAAAATTATTTGATTTTATTTCGAGGGATTTTACAATGACAGA
>Ga0224559_1000871_pt1 | contig 17884 bp, 9 predicted proteins | sample 714S33034metaG_FD_180676 | JGI IMG/M metagenome (GOLD analysis project Ga0224559, IMG submission 180676) | Peat soil microbial communities from Stordalen Mire, Sweden - 717 S3 30-34 | ecosystem: Environmental > Terrestrial > Soil > Wetlands > Peat | place: Sweden: Norrbotten County, Stordalen... | reverse complement strand
CAGCTGAATTACAACCTTTACAGCGACGCGGGATTCAGCGCCAACTGGGGCAACACTCCCGGTACGGATACAGTGGCTGGAACCGGGATCGGAAGCGCCCAGGCGCTGATCGTGTACGGTGTAATCCCAGCTGGACAGACTTCCGTAGCGGCAGGCAATTATTCCGACACCCTGATTGTCACCCTGACCTACTGACCCGATGCAACGAAGGAACTGTATCATCGATTTCATCCATTCAAACAAGCGTTGACGCCTATGGCTAGAGGGTCAGCTCTAGATGCGGAAAGACCGGGCGACGATCATGGGGTTTCGAGACATCCTGGAAAGCAGCGTCTTTCTCAATGCTCTCGGCGTCAATCAACTAAATGCGCACTGCTAAGATCACCAGTTGGGGCCGGCAGCTTGCGTCATGCGCGCCGGCTTCTCTCGGCCACTCCGCGCTTTTCGTTCGCCCGCGACCCTGCCGCTGAGGACCAACGATTGCTTCGAGGCGGTGCTTACGTCCATCCCGAGCGGACGCTAGAGGGCGGGATCGATTTCTTCAAATCCGGTGCAGGCGGTTGACCGTGCCTCCGACCGGCTTTAACGTTTGTGAGTTCGAGGTAAGTCAGCGGCAGAAGTCCATGGACGGCCCTTTTTCTGGTTAGACAGGCCCGGCAAACAGGCCGATTGAGACTTAATCCCAGCAGAGATGTTGAAAGCTGCTTTGCAAGCGTCGCAAGCGCTAGAGTGCGACGCTAAAAGGATCGGATACACATTCCTATGTCCATTCGTTCGATATTCGCGCGGCCGAAGGCCATCCTACTCGCTGCCTTGCTTGTTGCTCTGCCGGCGCCCGGCTCCGGCCAGCAGATGAAGGTGACCGATAACGGCTATCTGGATACGCAGGGCTTTAGCGTGACCCTTTATCAAGACACCTTTCACCCCGTCTTTGTCGATGAGAAGCATGCGGCAATGGAGATGATTCTCCATGGCCAGCGCATCGCCACCAATGGCGACATACGGTTGGCGCCCACCCCTGAGCAGTGGGACCTGGTCGCGAAGTTAAAGGGCCAGGAGGCCGACAAGGAGCACAACCGACTCACCGCGCGGTTGTCCTTCCCGACCTATCAGATGGACTACACCCTGGAGGTGACCGCCGAACCCGGCGGCGTGCGAGTGAGTGTCAACCTCGACAAACCGCTGCCGGAGAAGCTGGCCGGCCGCGCAGGGTTCAATCTGGAGTTCCTGCCCTCCATCTACACGGGGAAGAGTTATGCCGTAGACGGCAACCAGTTCGGCATGATTCCGCGCAGTCCCCAGGACCTTATGCAGCAGGTTCTGCCGTCGGGCGACGATCCGAAGAAGCTGCCCTATCAGGAAGAATGGGACAAGGCGAAGGGCTACACGCAGCCGCTTCCTCTAAGCACCGGAAACAGCATTACGCTGGCGGCGGAAGATCCGCTTTATCGCGTCACGGTCAGCTCCGAAACCGCTCCTATCTCGCTTTTTGACGGACGCGACCGCGCCCAGAACGGCTGGTTCGTGCTCCGAACCTTGATTCCATCGGGTAAGACCGAAGGCGCAGTCGTCTGGCACATTCACCCCAACCTGATCCCGAACTGGACGCGGCCACCCATGGTCGCGCACAGCCAGGTGGGCTATCCTCCCGACTTCCCAAAAGTCGCGGTGATCGAACTGGATCCGAACTTCGATGCGCCGAAGACCGCGAAGGTGCTCCGCCTGGATGCGAACGGCTCCTTTAAGCAGGTCTTCGAGGGACCAATCACCGCCCCCACGCCGTGGATGCGCTATCGCTATGCCAAGTTCGATTTCTCTCGGGTTATGGAGCCCGGCCTGTATGCGATTGAGTATGCAGGTGAGCGAACCGATCAGTTCCCAATAGCCAAGGACGTGTACAGCCGGACTTGGCAATCCAGCCTGGACGGCTTTCTTGCTGTCGAGATGGACCACGTCTCGGTGCGCGAAGGCTACCGGCTCTGGCATGGAGTCTCGCACCAGGACGATGCCCGCCAGGCGCCGCCGAATACGCAGCATTTCGACGGTTACTCGATGGGCCCAAATCTCGATTCGCCGTACAAGCCGGGTGAGCACATCTCCGGATTGAATGTAGGCGGCTGGTTTGACGCCGGCGATTACGACAACATCGCCCCAAGTCAATATTCGGTCATTGAGAACCTGTCGCTGGCCTACAAGGAATTTGGCCTGAAGTGGGACGAACTTAGCGTGGACGAAACCGGCCGCACGGTTGAGATGCACCGGCCGGATGGAGTCCCGGACGCCGTCCAGCAGGTCAAGCACGGCGTTCTGCAGGTGCTGGCTCAGTACAAGTCCATCGGCCACCCGATCATGGGCCTGATTGAGCCCAACCTGCGCGAGTACACGCACCTGGGCGATGCTGCTTCCATCACCGATGAGCGCACTTACTCGGACAAGCTTGGTCCCAACGAGATTGACGGAAATTACTCCGGCAAACCGGACGACCGTTGGGCCTTTACCACCAAGATGCCGTTCCTGCAATACGGCGCCGCGGCAGCGCTGGCCTCCGCATCGCAGACGCTGAAAGGATGGGATGACCCGCTCGCCAAGGAGAGCCTGGAGACCGCCATCAAGCTGTGGGATGAGGAGCACGCGCATCCGACGCCCAGCCAGGCTTCTTTCTACGGACCTCCAGGAATGTCCGCGATCGGCGAGTGGAGGGCCGCTCTAGAGTTGACGATCGCCACCGATGGCGGCGAGCCGTATAAAAAGCGGGTCCTGGAGTCGTTCCCCACAGTGCGCCAGCATTTTGGGTTCGGCGGCTGGATGGCTGTTCGCGCTCTGCCGTACATGGATGCGAATTTCAAGCAACAGCTCGAAGAGTCGGTCAAAGCCTACAAGATCGAACTGGATGCCGAACTGGCGAAGACTCCCTTCGGCGTTCCACCCAGCCTCGGCACCTGGGGCGGGTCTGGCCAGGTGGCCGAATTTGGCGCGCGGATGTACTTCCTGCACAAAGCATTTCCGCAGATCGTGGGCCCGGAGTATACGCTGCGGGCAGCCAACTATCTGCTGGGCACGCATCCGGTGTCGAGCACGTCGTACATCTCTTCGGTCGGAACAGTTTCCAAGCTGAAAGGATACGGAAACAACCGTGCCGACGGAGCCTTCATTCCCGGCGGCATGATTCCGGGCTATATCGTGATCAAGCCGGACTTCCCGGAGTGCATCGACGACTTCGGCTTCCTGTGGTTTGAGGACGAATACACCATCAGCGCCGCCGGCGAGTGGATTCTGGCTGCAAACGCCGCAGATGCGCTGGTCAAGTAAGACGATTCGGATTCGGCTTCAGCTTTGGCAGTTGAAGGTAAGTTGACTTTTCCCAGGGCGATTCTTCACGAAATCTCCCTGTGAAGGCTTTGAGTCAGGATCGGCGTCGTTCGGTGGAGCGTGCCCAATCACCTTGGCCAGTGAGTTGTGGGGCGAGTTGTCACTGTGCACCTTGAATGATCGGGAACCGGTAGATGTTTACGCTGATAGGCGCAACGGAGAGCGAGTGCGGAGCGTCGTCGAGGGCGATCTCTTTGATGCCGATTTGCGGCGCCTTTCCGGCACGGTTGACGGCGCTGACGTTGTCTGCTGTCAACTTCCACAGTGTCGATGGCCCGCCCACATGCAAGCCGGTCAGGTCGAGATTGAGCTTCTGCTCCGACTCCGTCGCGTTGACGACAGAGACAATCAGGTACTTGCGATCCGGACTCAGTGCCGCCACCACGTCGAGCGGATAGGTGGGGCTGCCCGAGCTTTTCGCCGGCTGATCGGGACCGCCGGCGGGATACTTGGGCGCCGGTTGAGGCGAATTCCCCGACAGGCCGACCGGAGTCGCACCGGCAAAATGATCGCCGTACATCTTGTACAGGAGTCCGAGCGAACTCATGGTCGAGGCGGTGCGGTTAAAGTCGATCATCGAGATGCCGGTGGTCTGTGCTCCCATCGAAATGAAATCGGTATAGCGGGCCATCTCGTTGAGGACCATCCCGTAGGCGAGGGCCTGTTTGAGAGTCTCGCCTCCAAACGGGCCGCCGCCGCTGAAGTTGAAGTAGGCGTATTCGTCAATGGACATGGTGATCTTCTTGTCGAGCATCGCCGGGAAACGTTTCTGGTATCCCTGCCATTCCTCGGCCTTCAGACGCACGGTATCGGCTGGATAACGAGCCGACTCGAGCAGCGTCTGGTCCACTTTTACATACGCATCGTCGTTGGGCTTATCGGCCGCAAGAGTTTTTGCTTTCTCAATATCCCAGTGGTGGCCGCCACCCGCATACCAGTGCTCGGCGACGATGTCGAAGTTTCCCCAGCAGCTCTTCAAGAAGCCGCCCGTCCAGTCGGAATCGGACCCGTACAAGGGTCCAAGATTCCCGACATACTTGGCGCGCTGATCGGGCGGAACGTTATCGTCTTGCAGCATCAATCCCGAGGCAATCAGAACGATCGAGGGGTCGACGGCGCGCATGGCTTTCGCAAATTCGTTGTGCTTCAGCATGAAGTACTTCAGATCCGTGCGGCCAAGCTGCCAGGTACCCCACGGTTCATTGCCGATGTTCCAGAATTTGACGTGATACGGTTCCGGGTGGCCGTTCTTCGCACGCTGCGCACCCATATGCGTGCTGACCGATCCGTTCATGTACTCGACCTCTTCAGCCGCCGAGTGCGAATCGCCGAAGCCCGCGTTGACGCTGATGTACGGCTCCACGTCGATGAGCTTGCACAGAGTCATGAATTCGTCCAGGCCCAGGTCGTTCGTCTGCATCGCGTTCCACGCATAGTCGAAGTCGGGCGGACGCTTGTCGATGTCGCCAACGATGTGGTACCAGATCAAGCCGGAGGTGTAATTGCCGCCATACCGCCAGAAGCCCATCTTGATCTGGCGCAGAAGGGAAGTTGTGTCGGGGCGGAATCCCTTGACGTTGTCCGCCGACATCAGCGAAAGCGTGCCGATGTGGAAGTTTCCCGTGCCCGTGCCCGCGATCTCGATGACGCCATCGGAAGCATCGGCCTTGGCCGTAAAGCTGAGCGGGAACTTCTTGTACTCATTGGTGAGTGCGTCAAAAGAGATGGTTTTCCGGTCGTTCGCGCCTTCACCCCAGATCAGCGAAACCTTCACCTTGCTGCCGGCAGTGCCGCGAAGATAAATCCGGCCGGTGTACTGCTTGTCCTTGACCAGAGCAAGGCCCGATTGCCGTATCCCGTGCGGCGTTGAGGCGTCGAGCGCGATGCGCGGGCTCTGGTCGCCGACGAAGGGACGATCCTTGTCCATCGCGACAACGTCATCGGGGCCGACAGGACGCCACTTGCGCTGAATCATACCGGGAAAACCTCCCCGGCGGGGTTGTTCATCCGGCTTCGAATCGATCGGGAAGTAGAACTTGCGGTCATCGAGCATCTCAGCCCAAAGGCTGCTGTACATGGTGCTGCCAATGTGCTCGATGAACATGCCGTATTCGTACTTCGAAACCGGCGGAGCCGTCTGCTGCGCATCGATGGTGGCGACGATCGGCGAGGGAGCTTGCATCTCCTTGCTTTGACCTTGTGCTGCCGCGAAGGTAAAACACAATAAGCCGGCAAACAGTGCGCATTGCGTGGTCTTTGTCTTCATCTAGCCTTCTCCTTCCGCATTTCACATGTGCGGAAACGTTCTCTCGGACTCGGACTATACAGAACAGATCAGGCAGTGAGCAAGTTCAATAAATCGCTTTATTGCTATCGGTTTTGTCGATGGATTCCCGCCGGCGCCGGAATTGATCGGCGAGCCGAATGCTGGCGCAACTGAACTTCAGCAATCGTGTACACTAATCGCAAGACTTCGATATACATAGGCCTTCAGCGTGGATTCTCTTCTGCAGGAGCATGCGCTGTCACTGCTGAGCGGTGACGAAGCGGTTGCCATGGCCGCGTGCGACGCCGAGGTGAAACTCGGTACGGGATATCCCGGTACTCCTTCGACCGAGATCCTGGAGACCTTCGCAACCCTGGGCGGAAAAGCGCAGTGGTCGCCTAACGAGAAAGTGGCGCTGGAAGTTGCGATCGGGATCGCCTTTGCCGGCGCGCGCGCCCTGGTAACCATGAAACATGTTGGGCTGAATGTGGCCGCCGATGCGTTGTTTACCGCGGCGTATACACGCCTCGACGGGGCGCTGGTGGTGGTCTCGGCCGACGATCCGGGGATGGCTTCCAGTCAGAACGAGCAGGACAATCGGCGTTATGCGCAGGCTGCCGGCGTGCCCATGCTCGAGCCCTCGGACTCGCAGGAAGCATACGAATTCACCTTGCGCGCCATCGAGATCTCCGAACGGTGGCACGTGCCCGTTCTGTTGCGCATGACCACGCGCGTCTGTCATTCCAAGACCGTCGTCCGGCGCGGAACGATTACGATTCCGAAGCCGCGGCCGGCGCATTTCGCTCACGATTTCAGCTCCCGCGTCATGATTCCTGCCTATGCGCGCCCGGCGCATTTGCGGCTGCGCAAAACCCTCGCCGAGATCGCTGCATGGAACGACGAGACCGGGCCCAATGAACTCATCGCCGGCTCGTCCTCGCTGGGGATCGTCACCTCCGGCGTTGCTTTTCAATATGTGCGCGAAGTTGCGCCCGAGGCCAGCGTGCTGAAGCTGGGAATGACCTATCCGCTCCCCGTCGAGCGCATGCGCGCGTTTGCCGAGAGCGTCGATCTGTGCGTAGTCATTGAGGAAGGAGATCCTTATCTGGTGGAAGGCGCACGCACCGCGGGCATCGCGGTCGAAGGCAAGCCGGAGATGTACCGCTTCGGCGAACTGAACAGCTCTCGCGTGCGCCGCATTCTGAACGACGATACTTCGCCGGAGCCAAAACCTGTTCCGGGCAAGCCGCCTGCGCTCTGCCCCGGCTGTCCGCATCGCAGCGTCTACACGGCCCTGAAGAACCTGGACTGCATCGTCGCGGGCGATATCGGCTGCTATTCCCTTGGAGTGCTGCCGCCCTTCGAGGCCATGGACACGCTGGTGTGCATGGGCGCGGCCATCGGCGTGGGCCTGGGGTTGCGGCACTCGCTGCCGCCCGAGGAAGCCAAGCGAGTGGTGAGCGTGATCGGCGACAGCACATTCGTACACAGCGGAATCACCGGCCTGGTCGAGATGGTCTACAACCCGCCTGCCGGCGGCCATGTGCTGCTGATCCTCGACAACGGAACCACGGCGATGACCGGCATGCAGGAGCACCCAGGGACCGGGCGCACGCTGGCTCATGTCAAGACCGGCAGGGTGGTCTTCGAGGATCTCGCGCGCTCGCTCGGCGTGCGCAACGTGCATACCATCGACCCTTCGCAGGACCCGTTGAAATTTCAAGCCTTGATTCAAGAATGCCTGGATACGCCTGAGCTTTCCGTGGTGATTGCCCGTCGCGACTGTCTGCTGGCGGCCCGCTCGATCCGCGAGTACGAGAGGTGCAATGAGCAGCAAACCGACTAACGTGGTGATCGCGGGACTGGGCGGCCAGGGCGTGCTGAAGGCTTCCGACATTCTGGCCGACGTGGCCTTCAGCGCCGGCCTGGACGTGAAGAAGAGCGAGTTGCACGGGATGAGCCAGCGCGGCGGCTCGGTCTCCAGCGATGTGCGGTTTGGCGAGCGCGTGTTCAGTCCCATGGTGCCGGAGGGTGAAGCGAATTTTCTTCTCGTGTTGGCGCCCGACCAGGTTGCGGTGAATGCGGCGGCGCTGGCCGCGGGCGGAATCCTCATCGATCCTTCTCGAATCGACGAACTCAGTCTGCCCAATAAAAAAAGCATCAATGTGGCGCTGCTTGGAGCGTTGAGCCGTCATCTGCAGTTTTCCGTCGAGGCATGGACCGCCGCACTGCGGCGCAACCTGCCCGAGAAACTGCTTGAGGCGAATTTGCTATCGTTTTCCATCGGGCAGGCCGTCGAGCCGGAAAAATGAAACCAATTCTGGAAACCTGCGCCGACGACTGCCCTCCCGCGAGCGTGCCGGATTACACACCGCTTTCCGAGCTCCGCAATCTGCAGTTGAAGCGTCTGCAGGCCGTGGTTACGCGTGCATGGCAACACGTAGAGCACTTTCAGTCGCGCTTGGCCGAGCGCAGGCTCGCGCCCCAGGATATTCGTTCGCTCGAAGACATCGCGAAGCTGCCGTTCACCGTGAAGAACGACTTGCGCGACACCTACCCGTTTGGACTTTTTGCCAGCCCGATGAAAGACGTTGTCCGTCTCCACGCCTCGAGCGGAACCACCGGCAAACCCATCGTGGTCGCTTATACCAAGGAAGATTTGGATGTGTGGACCTCGGTGATCGTGCGCTGTTTCGCCGGCTGCGGGTTGCATCGCGGAGACATCGTGCAAGTCGCCTACGGCTACGGCCTCTTCACCGGGGGCCTGGGCGCGCACTACGGCGCCGAAGCCCTGGGTGCGGCCGTGGTTCCAACATCCGGCGGCAACGCCGACCGGCAGATCATGCTGATGAAGGACTTTGGCGTGACCGCAATGTGCTGCACGCCCACTTATTTCCTGCACCTCATCGATCGCGCCGCCGAACTCGGCGTGGATCTGAAGGAGCTGCCGCTCCGGGCAGGAATCTTCGGCGCGGAGCCGTGGACCGAATCCATGCGCAAGCATATCGAAAAGATGAGCGGCGTCGAGGCCTTCGATATCTACGGGCTATCGGAGATCATCGGTCCCGGCGTGGGATGCGAATGCCGCCGCCATCGCGGTCTGCACATCTTCGAGGACCACTTTCTTCCTGAGATTGTCGATCCCGAGACGGGCACGCCGCTACCCGACGGAACCGAGGGCGAATTGGTTCTGACCACCTTGAGCAAACATGCCATGCCCATGATCCGCTACCGGACGCGCGACATCACCATGCTTTTGCCGGGCCAATGCGAGTGCGGGCGCACGCTGCGGCGAATTGACCGCATTGGCCGGCGCAGCGACGATATGCTGATCGTTCGAGGCGTCAATGTATTTCCATCGCAAGTCGAATCGGCGCTGCTCGAGATCGAGGGCACATTGCCCAATTACCAGATCCTGCTCACCCGCGTGCAGGGATTGGACCAGATGGAGGTGCAGGTCGAGGTTACTCCGCAGATGTTCAACGATAAAATTGGAGCGTTGCAGGGACTGCACGCAAAGCTTCAGGGCGCGCTCGATCATGTGCTGGGAATCCGCGTTCGGGTTGCCCTCGTCGAAGCGCATTCTCTCGAACCCAGTCAAGGCAAGGCTAAACGCGTCATCGACAGGCGGACACAATGAAGATTCAACAGCTATCCCTGTTTGTCGAAAACAAACCGGGACACATCGCCGCTCCCGTGCGCCTGCTGGCGCGGGAAGGCGCCGACATCCGCGCCTTATACTTGGCGGACACACAGCAATACGGCATTCTGCGCATGATTGTCCCCGACTGCGAGAAGGCTGCCGCGGTGCTGGAGGCCCATGGATTCGTGGCCAAAGTGACGGAGGTTCTGGCCGTCGAGGTGGCCGACCGTCCAGGTGGCCTGGCCGACGTACTGGGAGCGCTGGACGGAACCGATATCAATATCGAGTACATGTATGCCTTTCCTGTACGCGGGGACGAGGCCATCCTCATCTTTCGATTCGCCGATCCGGATGCGGCCATTGCCCGTTTGCAGGCCGCGGGCATCAATCTGGTGGCGAGCGAACAACTTCTGAAAAAATAGCAGGCCCACGACTATGCCCATTTCAAAGTCCATCGCAAGACAACTCGAGAACGCCTCCTGGATTCGCCGCATGTTTGAGGAAGGCGTAAGGCTGAAGCGCGAGCGCGGAGCCGCTGCGATCTTCGATTTCTCGCTCGGCAATCCCGATGTCGAGCCGCCGCCCTCGGTCGTGGATGCATTGCGGCGAATTGCGGCCGGCAATCGTCCCGGCTCGCATGGCTATATGCCGAATCCAGGTTACCCCGAAGTCCGCGAGGTCGTGGCCAGGAAGCTGCGCAGAGAAACCGGCCTGGACTTTACGGCCGAGGACGTCTTTATGACGATCGGCTCGGCAGGCGCCTGCAACGTGATCCTGAAGTCGATTCTCGATCCAGGCGACGAAGTCATCGTCTTGATCCCATGTTTTTCCGAGTACCAGTTCTATATCGCCAATCACGGCGGGTGCATGGTTCCCGTCGAGACCGACGCCGCATTTCTGCCCGACGTGAAACGTATCGCCGCGGCCATCACTCCGCGCACCCGCGCCATCATTCTCAACACGCCCAATAATCCCACCGGTCGCGTTTACCCGGAGAGCGTGCTGCGCGATTTGCAGGCGATTCTGGCGCGCGCCGGCCAGCCCATCGCCGTCATCAGCGACGAGCCTTACAAGTCCTTCGTATACGACGGGCAGCGGCAGCCCGAAGTGGCGTCGCTGATCTCCAATACGGCCATCTGCAACTCGTGGTCGAAGTCGCTGGGATTGCCCGGCGAGCGCATTGGTTACCTGGCGCTATCGCCGCTGCTGGAGGATGCCGCAAACCTGCGCCGCGCCTGCGCCTTCAGCAATCGCATCCTGGGCTTTATCAACGCGCCCGCGATCTGGCAGTGGGTGATGATGGAAACGGCGGACCAGGCGGTGGACGCGACGCCGTACGAGCACAAGCGCAATGTCCTGTGCGACGCGCTCGAGGCCATCGGATACGAGGTCAGACGGCCCGAAGGCGCCTTCTACATCTTCCTCAAGACTCCCATCCCGGACGACATTGCATTTACCAAACGGCTTGCCGAGGAAGGCGTCCTTGCCGTCCCCGGCACAGGCTTTGGACGTTCCGGTTACATTCGCCTGTCGCTGACCATCCCGTTGGAGCACATCCGGAAATCGATCGGTGGTTTCGAGCGCGCATTTCTTTCCTCGCGTTAGCCCCCACCGGCGTTTCCGACCCACGGGAAATGAAACTGTGCCCGGCGATGACGCCGCCAACTTGCTGCTAACTTCCGGTGCAGCCTTACATATGCGCTCGGCGCACCGCGCTCGATTCTGGGCCTTCCGCCAATGCTCTGTGATTGTCGCAGCCGCATCCCTTAAGGGTATTCCGAATCATGGACTCCCAATTGATCGATGCACTAAACTAAAAGCGAGCCGAAACGCAATTACGGCACGCCAATCGAGAATCTGGAGTTCCCCAGTGTTAGGCTCGTCGATAAGTTCGTTTCTACGTTCCAAACACATCCTCCTCCTGGTTGGAGTCTTGCTGGCGGTCGTCGCCGCCTATGCAAACCACTTTCAAAACGGCTTCCATTTCGACGACACCCATACCGTTGTAGACAACCCTTACTTTCGCAGCCTGCATAACCTGCCGGCCTTCTTTACGGATACTTCGACTTTCAGTGTCCTGCCTGCCAATCGCACATACAGGCCATTCGTTTCCGTCTCGCTTGCGATCGACTACGCTCTCGGCCACGGCTATAAGCCGTTCTGGTTCCACCTATCCACGTTCATCGTTTTTCTGCTACAGCTCGCAGCCATGGCCGCACTCTATATTTCGATTCTGGATCGCGTACGGCCGGAGTTGGAAGAGAAGAACGCAAACCGCTACGTGTCGTTCGTCGCCGCCGCATGGTACGGCCTGCATCCCGCCATGGCCGAGACGGTAAATTACATCGTTCAGCGCGGAGATATATTCTGCACGGTTGGCGTGGTTGCTGCCCTGGCTATTTTCGCGCGCTGGCCCAAGTTGAGAAAGACCGGCTTGTACCTCGTGCCCTTTGCATTTGCCATGCTCAGCAAGCCTCCGGCCGCCGTCTTTCCGTTGCTGCTTTTTCTCTACGCTGCGATGTTTGAACGGGAAGGCAAAGCGCGCGATCGCCGGGCGGCGATTCTATCCCTGCCGTCCCTGATCCTGTGCGCCTTGCTAATGGGATTGCAGGCAGGCATGACGCCCAAAACCTATACGCCTTCCACGCTCTCTGCCTATTCCTATTGCATTACTCAGCCGTTTGTTCTGATGCGTTACTTCGGCTCTCTGTTTCTGCCCCTTCACCTGAACGTGGATACCGACCTGCAACCATTCGCGTCCTTCTCGGCAAACGCGTTCCTGGGATTCGTGTTTCTCGCATTGTTGTTGACGGCGGCCTGGCTCACGGCCCGGCGTCGCGTGCTGCGGCCTATTTCATTTGGATTGCTTTGGTTTCTCATCGCGTCTTTGCCGACTTCGGTCTATCGTCTCTCTGAGGTTGAGAACGACCACCGCATGTATCTGCCGTTTGTGGGCCTGGTGCTTGCCGTGGTCTGGGCCGGCTTTCTTGCCGTCAGGAAAATGGCCACCGGAAAGCACCGGACCCTGGTCTGGCGCGCGGCTTCGGTGGCCGTTGTTCTGGTGCTTGCCCTCTATGGTTATGGAGCGCATCTTCGCAATCGCGTGTGGCGCAGCGATGAGGCGCTTTGGCTGGACGACGTGATCAAGTGCCCGCACAATGGCCGGGGATTGATGAACTACGGTCTAACGCAGATGGCGAAGGGTGCGTATCCCGCCGCGCTTGACTACTATCAACGTGCCCTCGTCTACACGCCGAACTATAAGATACTGGAAATCAACCTGGGCGTGGTGTACGGCGCCATGAATCAGGCCGCGGAAGCGGAGCAACACTATCTCCGCGCCATCGCTCTCGCGCCAACGGACGATGAAGCGCATTACTACTATGGCCGCTGGCTCTATCAGAGTGGACGCGTCGGGGATGCCATCGAGCAACTGCGGACAGCAGTGCAGTTGAACCCGCCTCGTCTTGCCGCTCATGACGCGCTGGCCGCTGCATACCTCGCAATTGGCGATGCCGAAAGTGCCCGCGCTGCCGCCGCGGAAACGCTGCAACTGGCGCCTGGAGACGCCGCTGCCGCTGCGATCCTCGCACACCCGCAAACAGAAGACGCGGATTATTGGATCAATGCGTCTCTCTATCAATATCGCAGCGGAAATTACGAAGCATGCATTGCATCCGCAAACCAGGCATTGAGGCTGAAGCCGGATTCCGCGCTCGCCTACAACAATCGCGGGGCAGCCTATGCAGCCTTGCGGCAATGGGATTTGGCCATCGAGAGCGAGCGCGCAGCGCTCCGCATTAGTCCCGGATTTGAGATCTCGAAAAACAACCTTGCGCTGTACGAGCAGGAGAAGAGCGGGAAATCGGCGCCGCAAGCACCGCCGGCAGGCAGCATGACCGCGGAAGACTGGCTGACGGCATCCCTGCGCGCAAATCAGGCCGGCGAATACCAGCAATCCATCGACGACGCGCGCGCCGCCTTGAAGCTGCGTCCCAACTTTCCCGAGGCTTACAACAACATCGCCGCCGCCAATGAGGCAATGCATAAGTGGGACGAAGCGATCGCCGCCGCAAAGCAAGCGATCCAGCTCAAACCCGACTTTCAGCTCGCCAAGAATAATCTCGAGTGGTCGATCTCACAAAAGAAACTGGGGGTGCGCTGACCTGGCTCCTCTGCGCCTGCCGATGTGATCCGCAAACGGACTTATTCGTTTTGGTCGTTGCTGCCACGGCCAAAGACAAGAGTCCGTTGCACCGAGAAGCTCGCCAGCGACAGCAGCGACTCGACGACGATCTTGATCGCTATCATGTTCCATCCCAGCCAGCTCGAAAGGCCGCGAATCGCGCTGTACGAGATCGCGCCAAGCACCGCGGCCAGCAGGTAATAGCGCCAGATAGAACCTCTGATGGATGAATGGTTGTGAAAGACAAGTCCGCGATTCAATGCAAAGTTGACCAGCGAGCTGCCTCGACCCACAACAACGGAGAGCAGAATGTTGCGCGTCAGCCAGAAGGTCACGCTGAACCCGGCCAGATCCAGCACCGCCGAGATCAGCGACGATACGTAGAACCGCACCAGCACAAAGTAAATGCGCATCGAATCACGCACCGGGTTGAAGTGCGAGGAGCGGTTATCGTCGATGTAGATGGTGGAGATAGGAACTTCAATCGGAACATTGGCGGGGCGGCAGAGATAAGCCAGCACCGTCATCTCATACTCATAGCGCTCGCCAGGGAGAGCCATGAGTTCGGGCAAGAGCGCTCGAGGAAAAGCGCGCAGTCCTGTCTGCGTATCGCTGACCCAATGCCCGCTGACGAAGTGAAAAATCGTGTGAGTCAATGAGTTTCCAAAGCGGCTGCGCAGCGGAACATCGCCAGCAAAGCTTCGGCATCCCAAGACTGCCCGATTCGGCGCGGACAGAAACGCCTCGATCACGCGAACGATGTCGGCCGCGCAGTGCTGCCCGTCCCTGTCTGCCGTCACCAGGCCCAGAAACTCGGGGAAGGCGTTGAGAAAAAAGTTCATGCCGGTCTTGATTGCGCGGCCCTTGCCGAGATTGACCGCATGGCGCTGCAGATAGACGCGCTCCTTCCGCGCCAGCAAATCCAGCGCCGGTTTTTCTTCTGCGGGGCAGCCGTCGTCGACCAGAACGATGGCTCCAATGCCGGCCGCCAGCAGCTCGTCAACCAGGGGCGCCAACGCCGGCTCTACACGGCGAGCCGGAAGCAGCACGGCCACGCGCGACTTCGGGTCAGTCGGATTCTCGGCGTTCATGGTCGCTTTCACGGTGGTCTGTCAACGCCGGCCGGCCCATGGTGGGATCGAATTGAAAATGTCTTGGCACGAGCCCGGTGCTCAGCAATGCGCTCGGCCGGCAAGTCAAGCATATCAATCGCGATGCGGCGCATCGCCATTATATTGCTCCGGAAAATGCGCTGATGTTGGGGAGCTTAAACCTGTGCATCCGGCAAATATTGGGCGATTGAAAAGGACGATCCACGACAGAAACTCTGCGGAGAATCGGCCCCCGTACCGAATCCCGGCTGCGACCTGCCTTCGCCGTAGATTCGGAATAATTATTTTGAGCGAAAGCCCCGGACTCTCCCGATTTGCAACCCGTTTACTGTTCAAGCACACCGCAACAGCTAATGACTAGAAAGTAACATTGTCTGCCCCGGACATGTGGGTATACTCCAGCGTGTAGAGGGTTCTGTAGCCGCCAAAGTCAAGGTGGTCCCGGCCATGTCGCTCATTTGATTTCCTGAACACTGGACCATTCTGCCACCAACAATCAGCGCGCAGCGTGAGGCGTAGATGGAGTTGTCCATGAGCAGCCTTCAAGTTCAAGTCGACGGTCCGGAGACGCACGAAACTACCCCGCCCGGATCTGGCTCCGTCTTGAGCGAGAGCCCCCAGAGATGGGCGATCCGCTACATAAGCAGTTCGAATTCAGCAAGCCCGGTTTCAGCGAGTCCGGTGAAAGGCGCTGCCAATCGGCGTGTACCGCGGTACTCCCGATGCTGGATGACGGCCCTGGCGGTTTTCCTGCTGACGACCGCGGGCGCGCAGGCGCAATCGGTCTTCTCCACGCCGCAGCCGGTTGGCGTCATGTCCGGGCAGCAAAACGTAACCGTGACCGCCCAGGCCGCGGGCACTGTTGCCACTGTGCAGGTGCTGACGGGCGGTGTGCTCAACCTGGACTTCGCTGCCGGCAGCGGATTGTCAAACTGTGGTGCCACTACCCTCGCCAAAGGCGACCCCTGCACGGAATCCGTTACGTTCACTCCCTCGGCTCCGGGCATCCGCATCGGCGCCGTGGTCCTTCTGGACAGGAGCAGCAACGTTCTGGGCACGGCGTTTTTGTCGGGCACGGGTCTGGGCGGCCTGGGAGTTCTGGTCAGCGGCAATATGCCAGTAATCGTCGGCCAGGGCCGCCTCTTCAGTGGCCCGCTGGGGGATGGTGGTCCCGCCCTGGCTGCGTCGCTGAACCTGCCCGCGGGACTGGCTTTGGACGGCGCCGGCAACCTGTACATCGCCGACAGCAACCACTACCGGATTCGCGTAGTCAATGCCAAAACCGGCATCATTACCACCATCGCCGGCAACGGAGCCCCTGGCTATGCGGGAGATAACGGCCCGGCCACTGCCGCGACCCTCACAACCCCATCCGGCGTGGCCGTCGATGGCGCCGGCAATGTCTACATTGCAGACAGCGGCAACAACGTTGTCCGCAAGGTCGCCGCCGCGACCGGCATCATCGCCACGGCGGCCGGCAACGGCGCGCCGGGAAGCCCGGCGAACGTTGGCGATGGCGGCCCGGCAACATCCGCCAATCTCAACAATCCCCAGGGCGTCACCGTCGACACCGCGGGGAATCTCTTTATAGCCGACACATCGAATCACCGCATTCGCAGAGTCGATGCGGTCACAGGCATCATTACCACGGTTGCCGGAAACGGAAACACGAATGGCACGGGCGGCGGAGGATCCGCGGGGGACGGCGGACAGGCGACAAAAGCCGAACTCAACTTCCCCTACGCCGTCGCATTCGACGCTGCCGGCAACATGTATATACCCGATTCGGGCAACAACCGCATACGCAAGGTGAACACCTCCGGCGTCATTACCACCTTTGCCGGAAGCGGGATCGCCGGCTATCGCGGTGACGGCGGCGCAGCGACTTCAGCCGAGTTGTGGTCGCCCTGGGGCGTCATCGCAGATCCGGCCGGGAATATCTATATCGCGGACACACAGGATGAGGCGGTCCGCAAGGTCAACGCGTTGACCGGAGATATCTCGACGATTGCCGTGAACGACGGCGCCGAGGATCTCTACAACGGGAATCTCTACGAACTCAGCATCTACGCACCGGTCGGGATCGCGATCGATGGCGGCGGCAACATCTACGTCGCCAATTACTTCAATCAAGACGTTCAACAGATCCAGAGCAACCTCGTTGTCCTCGATTTCAGGCCTAATCCTATCCGCCAGGGCGAAAAATCCGCCCCCATCGTCCAGACCATTGAGAATGACGGCAACGCTCCCTTCGATGTGACCGCAATTACCCTCGGGCCGGATGTCGCACTCGATCCGAATACGACCACCTGCGCCGTAGCTACCCCGCTGCTGGATCCCGCGGATGGGGATTGCCAGGTTGGTGTGGTCTTTGCACCGCCCAAGACATTGGTGATTCCACCGCCCAACGTATCGGAACTAATTACCGACGATATCAATGTCGCCGGCGTCACCGTCAACACGCCGCTTGACATCCGGGTGTGGGCGACTGCAACCGTCATCAACGCCACGTCCACCACATTGACATCCAACAACAATCCTTCCGGCTACGGCCAGAGCGTCAGCTTCACCGCAACCGTGACCACGGGCGTAGGAACCGGGCCACTCACGGGCACCGTCGCCTTCTACTACGACGGCACCGTTTTTCCAACCACGGCCGACTGCCCAAATCCTGTCACCTTGACCGCAATGGGCACTGCCACATGCGGAACCACCGCGCTGACCGTGGGAAAGCACCAGATCACGGCCTCATACGCAGACAACAGCACCCCGGCTACCCACTTCCCCAGCACTTCGGCGCCGTTGGCCCAGACCGTGCTTGAAGCAACCACCATCACGCTCACCTCCACCGGGACGCCATCTGCCGTCGGTCAAAGCGTCACCTTCAACGCGGTCGTAACCTCGGCCGGCGGAAACATCGCCCCGGACGGCAACGTTGTCTTCTACGACGGCTCCATTCTCCTCGGTACCGCAGCGATTAACTCTACCGGCGGGGCAAGTCTTACCACCTCGACCCTTGCCGACGGCGTGCATTCGATCATCGCCGACTATGGCGGGGACCTGGCCAACGATATTCAAGGCAGCAGTTCGGCTATCTGGACTCAGGATGTTCTGGCCTCGTCCAGTGTCACGGTCGCGTCAAGCCCCAACCCCTCGAACTTCGGTGTTCCCGTCACCTTTAACGTTGCGATTGCAGAGACCCAATCCGTAAGTGCCCAGGGATCGGTCACGATTTACGACGGAGCCACCCAGATCGGAACCGCCTACCTGATCGCAGGAACGGGCAAGGCCACGTTCAAGACCTCCTC
>Ga0224559_1000869_pt1 | contig 17925 bp, 16 predicted proteins | sample 714S33034metaG_FD_180676 | JGI IMG/M metagenome (GOLD analysis project Ga0224559, IMG submission 180676) | Peat soil microbial communities from Stordalen Mire, Sweden - 717 S3 30-34 | ecosystem: Environmental > Terrestrial > Soil > Wetlands > Peat | place: Sweden: Norrbotten County, Stordalen... | reverse complement strand
TTCTGGCCGAAGCGCAAGCCGCTGTCCGCCTGCGCGGCGAAGTCACTGTCCTGCTCACCACCGACGCCGCCATCCGAAAACTGAACCGCCAGTTCCGCCACAAGAACAAAGCCACCGATGTACTTTCCTTTCCCGCCGAGGGCATCGGCGCCGAAGAAATCGCCGGCGACCTGGCAATCAGTGTTGAAACTGCCCGCCGCCAAGCTGCGGATCAAGGCCACGCGCTAACCTGCGAATTGAAAGTCCTCATCCTCCACGGCTTGCTTCATCTAGCCGGATACGATCACGAATCCGACGACGGAAAAATGGCCCGCCGCGAGCGGTTGCTCCGCTCGAAGCTCAATCTCCCGCAAGGCCTCATCGAGCGCGCCGGGTCAAAGGTGAAGAAGCCATGACCCCGCTCTTCATCCTCCTGATCCTCTTGCTTGCCGCCGTCGAAACGCTGGCTTCTTACATCAGTCGCGTCTACTCCGAGTTCGGAAAAATCCTCACTCGCGAAATCGAGGAGAACCTTGACGCCTGGGAAGAGCTGGTCGAGCCGCAACTGGGCTTGAGCCGCGAGCATGCGGCAATTTGCGCGGCGGTCCTGCAGCAGCTCACGCTGGGCATCGTCGCTCTGGGGCTTGGCGCATTCCTCTTTGATAGTGCTCCGCATCTCGCCCGCCCTACACCAGCCGAAATCGCCCAGGCCATTCTTGCCTTGGTGCTGATCGTTGTCTTCTGCAACCAGCTTCTGCCCACCATGCTCTTCAATCGCACGCGTGGCCGCTGGGTGGCGCATCTCGTCTGGCCCATTCGTCTGCTGCTTTGGCTCATGACGCCCATCACCGTCTTCGTCCGCTTCTTCTTCTCCGTCGCCTCGCTCGCCGAGGAGCAGGTCACTCCCGAGGAGGAGACAGCCGACGATGTTGAAGCGCTGCTCGAAGCCGGCGAAGAGGAAGGCATCCTCGAAGAGAGCGACCGCGATCTGGTCCGCTCCGCCGTCGAATTCGGCGACAAGCTCGTCCGCGAAGTCATGACGCCGCGCCCGGAAGTCTTCGCCGTTCCCGCGGCCATCACCCTCGAGCAGTTTCTTGAGCTTCTGCGCAAGCACAACTTTTCTCGCGTACCGGTATACTCCGGCTCCATCGACAACGTCACCGGCATCGCTTTCGCCCACGACCTGCTTCAAATCACCGACACCGAAGCCCGCATCCGCACCGTGGACTCCATCAAGCGCGAAGCTGTCTTCGTCCCAGAAACCAAGCGCGGCTACGAGCTGCTGCGCGAGATGCAGCGCGAGAAACAGCACATGCGCATCGTGATCGACGAGTATGGCGGCGTCTCCGGCCTGGTCACCATCGAAGACCTGCTTGAAGAGATCGTTGGCAACATCAAGGACGAGCACGAGGAAGACGCGCCCACCGCCGAGCCGCAACGCGAACCCCACGGAGTCTGGCTCGTTCCCGGCAACTTTCCCGTCAACCAGTTGCCCGGCCTCTTCGGCGAGCAATCTGGCCTCAGCGACCTCGGCGAAGCCTACGAAGCCACTACGCTCGGCGGCCTGGTCAGCGAGATCGAAGGCCGCATCCCGCTCCCCGGCGAAGTGGTCGTGCTCGAATCCGTCGGCCTGCGCATGGAAGTCGTCGCCTCTACCGACCGCCGCGTCGAACGCCTGCGCGTCTTTCCGCCGGCGGTGAGCGATGTTACAGCGCTCTCAAAGTAACTTCGATTCAACCCCAATGCCGTAAACTCAGTCAGGAGTATACTTCCCTTTGAAATCCGGATTTGTTGCCATTCTCGGCCGGCCCAACGCCGGCAAAAGCACGCTGCTCAACGCCCTTACCGGCGAAAAGGTGGCCATCGTCAGCGCCAAGCCGCAAACCACCCGCAACCGCATCGCCGGAGTGGTCGAGGTTCCGGCGCTGAAGGGCGTTCACCCGGCGGCGCAAATCGTTTTTGTCGATACACCCGGCGTTCACAAGCCTGGCTCGCACCTTGACCGCCGCATGTTGCAGGAGGTCTACGAGGCCCTCGAAACCCGCGACGTGGTGCTGGTTCTTATGGACGCTACGCGAAAAGTGCAACTGGAAGCCGCAGCCGAACCAGAAGCCGCTGCCCCTAAACACGAACGAACCAATTGGGCCAGCGAGGACGAGTTTCTCTTCGGCCTTATCCGCAAGCTCGATTGCCCTGTCTTTCTGCTGCTCACTAAAATTGATCTTGTCGCCAAGGACCAACTGCTGCCGCTGATCGACACGCTCACCCGGCAATTCGGCTTCGCGCAGGTCATTCCGGTCAGCGCCCGCAAGCGCGACGGCCTGGACATCCTCGTCCGCAAGATCGTCGAGGCGCTGCCCACTGGCGAGCGCTACTATCCCAAAGATCAATACACTGATCAGCCGCAGCGCTTCATGGTCGCCGAATTGATTCGCGAAAGCATTCTGGTGGCAACGGGCGAGGAAGTTCCCTACGCCTCCGCAGTGGTGATTGAGCGTTTCGAAGAAGCTGAGCCGCCTGCTCCACCACGAAAAAAGGGCCAGGCCCCGGCTCGCCTCCCACTCACCCGCATCGCCGCGGCTATCTATTGTGAGCGCGATGGCCAAAAGGCAATTTTGATCGGCAAAGGAGGTTCGAAATTGAAGGAGATCGGTACTGGCGCCCGTCATCAAATCGAGTCTCTGCTCGGCACACGCGTTTATCTTGAGTTGCACGTCATTGTCGAGCCCGGCTGGCGCGAGTCTAAATCTTTTGTAGAATCGCTTGACTGGCGGAATCAGTTGGAACGGCTTGCTGAAGCGGATATTTCCGAAAAGTATCTCGGCAAAGACGAGTAAGCCGAAAGTAGAATTGCACTGGGGCTCAGGCTCCGCGCACCGCCCCGCGCCCATTAACCTTCACCCAATACATGCGCGTGTCGGCGGCGGCGATGGTTGCGTGAACGCTCGTAGCGTCATTGGGCGCGGTTGCCACGCCAATGCTGGCGCTCACGCGTAGCTTCAATCCGTTCTTCATCAGGAATTCAGTCGCCATCAGCGCTCTGTGCAGTGCGGAGGTTTGCGCCAGCGCTGCATCAGCGCCAGTTTCAGGCATCAGAATCACAAACTCGTCGCCGCCGTAGCGGAAGCACCAATCCTGCTTGCGGCTCAACTCCTGAAGCCGCTGCCCGGTGCGGGCCAGCAACTCGCTGCCTATCAGATGGCCGTAATCGTCGTTGACCAGCTTGAAGTGATCCAGGTCGAGGAATGCCAGGCTCACCGGCAAATCCAACTTCCCACATCGCTCCAGCTCCCGGTTCAGCACTTCGTACAGATGGCGCGCATTGTAAAGACTGGTGCAATCGTCGGTGATGGTCAATTGTTGAATGCGGGCCACGTCGCGCGCATTTTCGATTGCGATGGCCGCGTGGTCGGCAAGGATGTGCAGAAATGCGATGGTATAGTCGGTGAGCTGGTCAGAGCGAGGGTTGAAGATTTCGATGACGCCGTGCGTTCCCTTGCGCCCGCGCAGCGGAAGCGCGACGACCGAGCGGACCGTATGCGGTTTTGCGCCGTGCTCCGCTTCGACTCTCGGATCACTGTTGGCTTCGGGAACAAGCAGTGTCTCGCCGTGCTGCACTACCCACCCCGCCACGCCCTCGCCTACCTTCACGCGTAAATCACGCAGCGAGGCTTCTTCTCTTCCCGCGACGATTGCATAGTAAAGATCCTGACGCTCTTCATCCAGCATCAGCAGCGTCCACAGCTCCGCCTCAATGTACCTCTCCATGTGTTCGATAATGGTGCGCAGAATTGCATCCAAATCGAAGCTCGAAGTCAGCGAGCGCGTAACCTGGTGGAAGACGAGAAGATCGTCGAGCGGCATTCGGTTTTCTGTCTTGCTGGTCATTCCGAGGCCTGGAGTGAAGAGTTTCTTCGCAATTCTTGCAAACCGTATCTGTCAGGCGGCGAAGGCGCTCTGGCTGGGACTCAGTCCAGTCGCGGTGTTCCCCGGCGGAGAAAAAATCCAATGCCGCCACAAATGGCGATGATCGCCATCGCGACAACGAAGTAGTAGGCCATGGGATGCGCCCAGCCCGGCGAATAGCTCAAATCCTGGCCCACCCACAACAGTAGAATTGTAGCGATCACAGCAAACTGGCCGGCAATAACCAGCAAAGTGTGGCCCAGCTCGCGCCGTTTGTCGAGCGCCTCAACCTGGTCGGGAGTCAGGTGCCGCTCTTCTGGAGGAAGCAGGGGATTTGCCATACGAATTTCTCCTGTTGTATACGTTTCTGCTAGCCGCCTGGTTCCTGAATTCCTCCAAGACCGGCTGCTTGCATTTTCGATTCAATCACAGATCGCAGAACCAGCGCCAGTGAATTGCCAGTTTCCGGCATGTTGGTTACCGAAGGGTGCGGCGAGGTAACCACAATTTCTATATTTCATGCGATTGCTCTAGCGCTCATTCGAATAATTTCTGCCGAAAGAGAGCCGCGCAACTGCGCATGGCTGCTAGCCACTTTATTCGATTTCGGAGCGTAGATTGGAACGGTGCACAATCGCGCTCCATTACTGCATTTTCGGGATTGCCATGTCTGGACAGATAGCGCAGCCATAGCAGTTTTTCGATTCACGCTAACTCCCTGGCATGGTGCAAGGCGGCTTATATTTCCATCCTGGCGGCGAATCAAAAATCGGCTCTTCAGTTCGGATTGTTTATTCAAACCATGTCGCGCGATTCTATTGAGGCGGATACCCGACCGATTGCGCGTAAAGCGGACGTTTTCCGGTAGGCAATTTCAGTGCCGCCGCCACAACCGTTGCGTCCTGCTGCCCATGCAGGGCATAAAACCACGCGTTCAATCCTTCCGATGCCGCGAACAGGTAAACATTCTGGCCGATGAAGCCCGTGTCCACCTGCGCATAGTCCAGATTCGCCTGGGCCACGTAGACCAGCGTCACGGCTGCCAGTCCGGCTGGAGGCGCGCCCATCTTCGCGCGCAAATCGCCGCCCACAACCGGGCGCAGCAAATTGGCCTCGGCGTCATAAACGTAAACTCCGCTGGCCAGCACTATGTCGATCTCAATCTCTTGCTTGTTCATGGCCGAGGGAGCGGTACGGCCCAGTTCCGGCTTCACCGAGCGCGGCCGGTTCACGCCAAAGGCTGCCCATAAGAGGTTGGAGAGGGTTTGCGGCGGCAGCGGCCTGCCGGCAAAGGCACGCGTGGTCTTGCGCTGGGCCAGGGCCTGCATCAGCGGCATGCCCGCGTTCACCTGCGGCTTGGGTAATTGAATAGGCTTCAGTTCCTGTGCGCAAAGCGCGGGCACGGTCCAAAGCAAAGCCGCAGAGGCAAGCAATACGGCCGCGCGGCGGGGGGTAAAAATGGCGGGAACATTCATGGTTCCTCCTCGAAGTACTCGGGTGATGCACCCCTGCCTCCAGAGGCGTGCGGAAAGGAGGAAGAGATTACAGCGATCCAGTCAGGATGGTCCCAACCCAAGAGAAATGTACCACCTTTGGGTTCTGTTGGGGGCAGCTTGAACTCCGCTTCAAAACAGCGCACCAAATAATAAAATCAGAACAAAATGACGGCTTGTATGTAATTGCAAAAGGAAGACTTAGCTCGAAAATTCTCTCATAATCCCAAAATGCTCTAAAATAAGGGATGGACAGCCTACATCGTAAACACTATCTTTTTGCCAGCGATTTCGACAAAACGTTGACGTTCAACGACACGGGCTACGTGTTGAGCGAGTTGCTCGGCATATCCGTGGCGGAGTTCGAGCGCAAGACAAGGGGCATGGCGAAGTTGAACCTGGTCCAGCAGGGCGCCGAACTTGCCTATCTGCTCTTGCACGATCCGGCCTACCACTCGCAGGTGCGGCGCGAGCATCTCATTGAAGTCGGGAAGCAGATCCGCCTCAAGGAAAATATCAAGCAGGTTTACGAGATTCTGGACCGGCGGATCGAAGGCTTCCACTTCGATTTTTACGTGCTTTCCGCAGCGCCGGTGGAGGTGGTCCAGTCGGCTCTGGAAGGGATTGTGCCGCCGGACCACATCTTTGGCACCGAGTTCAAATACAAGGCCTCGGGCGAGATCGATAGCCTGGTGCGGGTGACGGCCGGTTATGGAAAGGTTGCGCGGCTGGAGCAGCTCATCGAAGACCTCGACGTGCCTGCCGACCATGTGGTCTACGTGGGCGACGGCAGCTCTGATATTCATGTGATGCTGCAAGTGAACCGGCGCGACGGCTTTACCATTGCTGTCTCGGAATCAAAGCTGGTGGCGCAGATTGCCAAGCGATCGGTGCTCAGCGACAACGCGCTACCCACGCTGATTCCGATTTTGGAGGATATTGCTGGCTGGCAGCGGTCGCAGATTCGGCAACTCTTCGAGTCTTGCGGCTTCCTGGTTCAGGGGTGGGAGAGTGTGCAGACCGACTGGGTCACGCTTCGTCCCAGCGGAGTGCCGGTAGAGAAGGGAACTGCGGCCAAAGTAAAGTAGGCGTCCCTGTAGCCTTTCCAGTATTAGTCCACGGAATTCAAGAGTCAATCGGCGCTAAGGACAATGGGATGCAAAACTCAACGCCCCTTCCATAAAGGGGAGTTCAAATCAGGCATGAGTAGGCCTTGGTTTGCCAGTACGGCAGCACAAGCCTACTCCGACAAGAATGCCACCGACTGCAGTGAGCTGATTTCAAACGCTTTTCGGCAGCGGATATTCGAGCAAGCTAGTTTTTCGTCTCGTCTCACCATGTAAGATTGCGCCTTGGCGAATTTGGCGCGGTCCCGCTCATCGGCGCCCCGGGGCAACTGCATCCGCTTGCGCCGCACCACCCAGCTGACTTTGTACTCGCCCTCCTGTCCGCACTTGGGACAGGTCAGCGCATGGGTGCGCAGCTCGGTCGTTTCGTTGAAAAATTCCCGTTCTTCCATGGTTTCCGGCCCTCCATCCCGGCGGTTAAGCCCGCTGCCAGGATTCTCGGTTCGTATCTGTCTACGAAAAACTCAATCCTGATGCCTGAAGGCCTTCCACTCCGGCTTGACTTCCTACATACTCGTACTTGCCATGACGAAACGCAAGCCAGGAAAGTTTTCTGCAGTCAAGGCGGTCAAGGCCAACGCACGGGAGCGCGTGGGCCAGCCTAAACCTGCGCGCATCATCAACACCGAGCCGCGCGCGGGCCGTGCCGCCAAGCACAAGCCCAAGCTTGAGGAGATCATCACCCAAGAGGAGTGATGATGGCCAAAGCAGTAGGAGTTGGCGGAGTTTATTCAAAGCACAGAATCCACAGGCGCTTTCCGCCTGGCTTGCCGCTCATCTCGGCATCAAACCGAGTCAAGGGGTTCGCTTGTCTTCGTAGGACCGGAATCGTCCGGGATGACGGTCTTTGCCCATTTCCCGCAACACACAGCCTACTTCGGCGATAGCGGACAACAGGCAATAGTCAATTTTAGGGTGGACGATCTGGATCAACTTATGGTAGATATGGCTGGCGCCAGCGTGCGCATCGATCCCCACCGTGAGGATTCGAGCTACGGACAATTTGCCTGGATTTGGGATCCGGAAGGCAACCGCGTGGAACTGTGGCAGCCGCTGTTAGACGGATAAAGTCCCTCCGCTCTGTATGGCTGAGAGTTGGAGTTTCCCGGACCGCTGGGCACTTGTAAGGCGCACGCTGTGATCTCTGAGGGGTAATTGACTCTTGAGCGCAGGCAGGTGTAATATTCGTTGCCGAAGTCAGGAGGAAGGGATGAAAGGCAAAAAGATTGTCTTAGCATTTTTATTTTTGGCAACCTCCACCGCAGTAGTGGTCGCGGCCCATGCCCAAGACGTAACAGGCAGCAAGGACCATCCTCTGGTAACGCGGTATCCAGGGGCCGTGATCACCAACTATCATGTTGCGGAGTTCGACGAGTTTACGCTTCCAATGGGCAAGTCGGAGGGATCTGGACTGGCAAAGAGCCAGCATCTGGAAGGGAAGGTGACCCGGATCGAGTACGATGCCCCGGCGGGACGCACGGTGCTGGAGATATACCGCAACTACGAGAGCGCCTTGGTGAAAGGCGGCTTTCAGATTCTTTATTCGTGCGTGAACAACGATGGCTGTGGGGACGGCTCTCCACTTCTCTACTCAGCGAATGGAACGGATGACTGGAGTTGGGGCGCTGGTCAACGCTACATGTCGGCCAAGTCGCCCAGAACTACCGGCGATGTGTATGTAAGCTTGCACATCGGCCAGTGGAGCGATCTCAGGAGGGGCGCTTCGCTTGTGCTCTATATCATCGAGTTGAAGCCGATGGAAGGTGGGTTGGTGAAAGTGGATGCGGCAGAGCTGGCCAGGGACATCACCGACACAGGTCACTCGTCGGTGTACGGGATTTACTTCGATACCGGCAAGGCAGAGGTGAAGCCGGAGTCCGACGATACGCTCAAGGAGATTGCGAAACTGCTCCAACAGCAGGCAAGGCTCAAGCTGCTGGTGGTGGGACATACCGACAGTGTGGGATCCTTGGTCTCGAATATGGACCTTTCGAAGCGACGCGCGGAAGCCGTGGTTCAGGCCTTGATCAGCAAATACGGCATCGCGGCCGCACGGTTGAGCGGCCAGGGCGCCGGTCCATTGGCTCCGGTGGCTTCCAACAAGACCGAAGATGGCCGAGCCAAGAACCGGCGTGTGGAACTGGTGGAGCAATAAGAGTAACCAGGGCCGGGGTCTGCAGGCTTCTCTTTTCGGGGCCGAGTGGGCTCTGTCTTATGCATTGGTATCGGGCTGCATTTTTCAGCCGCACGACATATGCCAGACAGCCGTTTCGCCGGCGTTGGCGAGGCGCCAATGCCGGGCGTGGATACTGGTTAGGTTTCTCTATTGAGTAAAAAGCGCAGAAGAGGCGCATAGTTCAGGGAAATAATTAACGATTCGTTTAGCAAAACCCTTGGAGCAGCGCAGGCAGAGCTTTGCCTCAGAACCGTGGCACACTGTAAGGGCCGGGCAGCACCGGCTCGGATGCCTTGTCGTCAGGCTCAGGCGGCTTGACGACATCGGTTTGCTTGGAGAAGATGCGGAACTGCACAATCAGGTCCAGCAGCACCGGAACTGGTTTGCCGTTTTTGAAGGCGGGCTCGAATTTGGCCTTGCGGATTGCCGCCACGGCGTTCTCGTCCAGCCCGAAACCGATGGGCCGCCCGACCGCGACCTCGCCTGACTGTCCGTTCGTGTCTACGACTGTGTGATAAAGGGCCATCCCGGCCACGCCGTTGGCTTGCGCAAACTCATTTGAATCCGGCTCGAATTTGGTCAGCAGCCTAGCCTTCTTGTCTACGTTGTTCTGGCGAAGGATGGCCGGATCCTTGGGCCGGTAATCAACCTTGTCGGCCACGGCCTGGTAGTAAAGCTTCCAGAAATCAGGCATGGCGGCCATCATGCGTTCGTCCAGTCCCTGCGCGAAAATCTGCTCAAGGGCGTCCTTGAGCACCCGCGTAGCATGCGCCGGCGAGGTGGTGGTGGTCACGCTCTTGGGGTCGACTGGCCGTTCGCCCTCGGGGGTGGCGGCGATTGAGGCCTTGAGTTGGTCGGCCTCGCTCAGTTCCGCCGGCTCCGGCGGAGCTTGCGCTTGCGATGAAGCCGGAGCGGCCCCAAACTTCAGGCGCCAAAATTTTCTGCCTTGTTCCTTGTCCTCCTTGGGTTCTTTATTCTTCTTGGGCTTCACCACCATCTCCCGGTCGATGGTGATCTTGACCACCTTTTTCTTAGGAGTGATTCTGACCCGGTCGAAGGCGCTCGATGGGTCCTCGAAGGCCAGCTGTCCCAGAAAATGCAGTCCGTAGCGAGCGCCCTCGAGATCGACTTTGTGCTTGGTGAGCCGAACGTGGTCAATCTGTATTGCGCTGAGCGTATATGAGCCTTGCGGAGAGTGCCCGATAAGCTTTCCATGCTCGTCAAAGCTGATGGAGTTATCCAGATAGCCGCCCCTCAGGTAGAGCGCCTTGCCCACCAGCATCTGCTTTAGTTCTGTCTCCGTAATGCCGCCAGCCTGGGCAGCATCCTGCGTGGGCGCCGGTTGTGTTACCGTCGATAGCTTTGCAGGCGCAACCTCAGGCAAGGCGGATGTCGTGGCTTGAGCTGCGGGGGCATGCGCCGTCGGAGCGGTAGGTTGTTGAGCCGTGTCAGACTGTGCTGGCTGCTGCGCCGAAGAGGAAAGAACCAGCGCCAGCGCCAGCATAACCAGACAGTCTGCGCGGACATGCCGCTCCTGCGCCGCCGAAGGAGTGAGAGGAGGGCGAATGAAAGCGTTATGCATGGAGTAGCCTTTGAGCGACACTCTAACAGGATTTTGCATCCCCAGTCGAACTGAACTTCGCAGGCGCTCTCAGTGGGAGTTGTCTTCTCGGTTCGAAGTGCGCTTTATCCGCCAGAGAATGCGTCGAAAGAGGCCAAGAATTCGTCTTGTATCGTGCACAGAGAGGCCAAGCCGCCGCAGCAGCAACCGCATGTCATGGCGGTTGGCCGGCTGCATCCCGCGCGGAGAGTATCCGGCCGCCAGCATCGTCTCTTCAATTACCCCGGCCAGCAATTCCAATCGGCCTGAAGTTACTGCGGAAGTCGCTGACGGGCCAGGAGTCGCCATTTCCGTTGAAACCTCCGCCTGCAAGCCCCGTGCGGCCAGTTCGTACAAGCAGACGGCCACCGCCTGCCCCAGGTTCATCGAGGGCTGGCGCGCATCGGTCGGGATCTCAACCAATAGATGGCAATAAGAGAGGTCTTCGCGCGTAAGCCCGTGTTTTTCAGGGCCGAAGATCACGGCCACACGCCCGCCTTTGGCCAACTCTCGCGCCACCAGCGGCACCAACTCCATCAGCGGCGCCACCCTTTGCTCCGCCTTGCGATATGTCAGCGTCCCTGTGCCCACCACCAGCGTCGCGTCGGACACAGCCTCGCCCAGAGTTGCTGATTCCACTGCGTTCCGCAGCAGTTCCGGCGCGCCGACCGCCGAACGTGCTTCGCGCCAGATGGGCGCAAAGGGCGCCACTACCTTGAGCCGCTGAAATCCAAAGTTGGCCATTGCCCGCGCCGCCGCCCCGATATTCAGCGGGTTGCGTGGCGAGACGAGGACAACATTAATGCGGTCGCGTTGGCTTTCGGGGAGCAAGAAAGTATTGTACTTCGGCAGGCTCACCTAGGTTCGATCTGCGCGGCAATCGGCTGCGAATTGGATTTTCTTTTTGATTGGCCAGAAGGGATATGTGCTTGGATAATTGAAACTGAGACTCCCCAGACGGACGAAGATCAATATCGTAGGCTTTCGATGGGCAGGTGTTCTAGTCCGGTTACCCGGTTTTTTCTGCTACCGTTTTGTGTTAGGTCTGCTGATGATTGTAAGTGCTGTATTGCTGGTGCGACTCGTCTTTTTGATGAGTGCTCTGATGCTTCTGCTCTTGTCCGCCGTGGCCTGGAGCAGGCGCGGCAGAGCGCCAGAAGCAGCGCTAGTCACATTGATGTCAATCTGCGCCGCAATATATTGCTTTGGCGCTTCAGAGGAAGTGGCGCAAGTCAGTCTTGACAGCGCATTATTTTGGATGCATGTGCAGTATCTGGGGATCTCATGGCTCCCCGCGCTGTGGGTGTTATTGGCTCGAAAACATCAAGGGCGGAGCTTCAGAATTTGGCTCCTCCTGGCAATACCGTTGATCGCCTTTGTGGGGCAGCTAACAAACTCTCTCCATGGACTTTTCTATAGTTCTGTTTCGTTTCAGCCCCGTCCTCCGTTCTGGGTCGTTGTGGTCGATCGCGGACCAATCTCCTGGCTGTTCCTTGCTTATCTATATGGCGCTTGTTTTTACGGGGCCTGGATCTATATTTCCAAGTTCAACACTTCGCGCCATCTCTTTCGGGCACAGAGTTTTCTGTTTGCATTCTCCTCTCTACCCCCCTTGGCCGGTTATTTTATTTATCTATGCGGCTGGAGCCCCTGGAATCTTGACCCAGCGCCTTTTTTGCTTGCGATGAGCGTACTTATGGCGTTTCTGGCCGTGATTGAGTTCGAATTCTTCGATCTGGTACCGAAAGCGCGGTCGCTAGTCTTCAACAACATGAGGGATGCGGTCGTAGTGACTGATTTGCAGTTTCGGCTGATTGAATTCAACTCCGCAGCCCGCGCACTGCTGCCTCGCCTGGGAAGTATTAAACGAGGGACTGATGCAACCGCGGTGCTATGTGAGCCTTATGGCTTGGAGCAGGTGTTTAGCGATCCAAGTCATAAGTTGGAGATTCAAATGCGAGTGGAGGGGGAGATATACCACTTTGAAGTGCAAGCCCTCCCTTTAAGCGTGAATGAGAGACAGTTCGGCTGGGCGGTTTTGCTTTCGGATGTTACGGATCGCACGCGCCTGCTGCAAGAACTGCGGCGTGACGCCCAAACCGACGAACTGACTGGAGTGGCCAACCGCCGTTGCTTCGTGGGTACAATCGAGACCGAATACCAGCGTGCAATACGCCATGAGACGCATTTCAGTGTCATCATTCTGGATCTGGACCATTTCAAGGACATCAATGATCGCTATGGACACGTGGCGGGAGACCGTGCGCTCTCAGGCGTGGTCGCACGCATTGTTTCTTGCCTGCGCAAAATTGATTTGATAAGCCGGTACGGGGGAGACGAATTCGCAATTCTGCTGCCCGAGACCGGGGCATATAGTGCATTTGAAGTCGCGGAAAGAATTCGTGAAGCCGTTTCAGTTACACCAGTGGAAGCCGATGGCAATATCGTTCACCTGACAGCCAGTCTTGGCATATCCACTCACGATCCGGAGCACTCCGCGAATTGGGTGCAATTGCTCGATGAGGCGGATCAGGCAATGTATCGCGCCAAAGCCGAAGGGCAAAATCGAGTGGCACGATTTGGCAGATCCGATCAATCATCGCCTGCATCCTGAGCGAAGCTCCGCTGAGTCGAGGAACCTGTATTTACGTTTTGAAATCAGAGGGCATGGGATGGGGTGCAACAAGGCTGTGACCAAGGCTGGCCGGTTTCCAGGTCTTGAAGCTTGGAACCGGTACATGCGAAATTTTTTGAAAACCCTGGCATTTGTGGCGTAAAGTGGACGGCAATGAATACAGACCATTCTGAAAGTCTTAAAGAGCAGGTCGGCGAACTGCGCGCGCGGATTCGCCTGCTGGAAGAGGCGCTTAGTCGCCAGGGCATCCTTTCACCGGAGTTTCTGCATCAGCCGCCGGCTGGCGCGCCGCCTGCCGCGTGGACGGCGGAGGTTGAGCGTCGAGCAGGTGGTGCGGGAGCGCCTCCTTTGCCGGCGTTTGCGCCGCAGCAGGAGTATTTCCCGCAGTCCACCGAAGCGCCGAGCTTCGGCTACTCTCATTCATCCGCGCCCGAGGACGTCCGTTCGCTGGAGAATCGGATCGGCTCCCACTGGTTCAACCGAATCGGCATTCTTGCCGTGCTGATCAGTATGGCCTGGTTTCTCAAACTAGCCATGGACAACCATTGGATCGGCCCGCTGGGACGGGTACTGATCGGCCTGGTTGCAGGCGCGGCCCTCATTGCCTGGTCAGAGCGTTTTCGCCGCCGCGGCTATGCGATTTTCTCCTATTCGCTGAAGGCAGTGGGCAGTGGCACGATCTATCTGTCGTTATGGGCGGCGTTCTCGCTCTACCATCTCCTTCCACCCGGCGCGGCTTTCACGGCGATGATTATGGTCACCGCGTTCAACGGATACATGGCCTGGGCGCAGGATGCGGAGTTGCTCGGCCTCTATGCCATTGTCGGCGCGCTCAGCACGCCCGTCCTAGTCTCCACCGGAGAAAATCACGAAGTTACCCTCTTCACTTATTTGCTGGTGCTGAACCTTGCGGCGCTTGTGCTGGTTGCGCTGCGTCCCTGGTCGCGGCTGCTCTTCGGAGCCTTTATAGGTACTGTGCTGCTCTTTGCCGGCTGGTGGTCGGAGTATTACACCGAGGCTCAATTTGCATGGACGGCCTTCTTCCTGACCGCTTTTTTCCTGCTTTTTGCCTTCGCGCCCCGGCTCGTCCGTGTCGATCTGGAAGACGGCGCTACTCACTCCGCATGGGACAGTCTGGCTCTGGTTGTGCTGCCAATTGCCAATGCAGCCCTGGGCTTTGCAACCTACTATGCGCTCTTTGACAAGTTTCATAGCGATTGGGCTGGCGCATGGCTGGCGGTTGGCTTTGCCACCTTCTATCTTCTTCTGCTCCGTTTGCCCGCGTGGGGATGGCTGCAGGAAAGTACCGCCTTGCTCTCTGCCCTGCATCTGACCGCTGCGGTTGTGTTTCTGACCATTGCCATTCCTCTCAAGGCGCATGGCCGATGGCTGACGATTGGCTGGCTGGCGGAGGGTGCGGCGCTCTTGTGGCAGGCGAGCCGGCTGCGGTTGCTGCTGTTACGCGTGTTAGCCCTGTTCTGCCTTGCTCTCGGGTTCATTGCGCTGCTAGTGGTAAATCCCCCCGCCTCGACCACGCCGATCTTCAACGAGCGCTTTGGTTGTTACTGCGCCGCGATTGTGGTCTTCGCCTTTGCCGCGTGGGTGGCGATGAAGGCGAAGCCCCAAAGGGAGTCGGAAGGCCCCGACACAGGTTCGGGCGCATGGCCGTCGATTGCTGCCGGTGCGGTGCTTGCCGTGCATCTGCTGATCCTGCTCGCCGTCGGCTGGGAGATTCACAGCTACTGGTGGACGCTGCGCTGGGCGGGGGACGGGACGCAGTGGAACGCCTATCAGATGTATGCGCAGTTTACTTACTCGGTCTGGTTTATGGTCTTCGGCGCAATCCTGCTGGGTGCGGGGTTCTGGCGGCGCTCGGCCTTTCTGCGCTGGCAGGCGCTGGTGCTGATCGCGGTCACTATCGTCAAGGTCTTTCTCTACGATATGAGCGAACTCAGCCAGGGCTACCGCATCCTCAGCTTCCTCGTTTTGGGCGCGCTGCTCTTTGCAGTCAGTTTTGTCTATCAACGCGATTGGCTCAAGCTGCGCGCAAACAAAGGCGAGAAAGATGAACTTTAGCGCCGGGCTTCTTCTGCTTGCCGTGGTGGCGGCCTCTCCGGAATTGCGGTATTTCCGGTATGAACGCCCTGTCCAGAAATCATCCGGACAAAGTTGTCTAGTGCTCGACGCGGGAATCTTTACTCATGCCGCGCCGCAGCTTGCCGACCTTCGCCTTTATCGCGATGGCGTGGAGACTCCCTTCGCGTTGCGCACGGCCGCATCGGCAGAGACCGCCGCGGAGAGCGCGGCAAAGTTCATTCCGCCTCTGAACCTAGGCGTGCGCAACAACCAAACCGTCTTTGACGCTAATTTGCCTGATCGCCACTACAACGATCTCCTGCTTGCTGTCACAGGGCAGAACTTTATCGCTACAGTCACGGTCAGCGGCAGCCAGGCAGAGGTGGGAAGCGCAGAAACCATAATTGGTTCGTACACAATCTTCGATTTAACCGGCCAGAAGCTGGGTCGCAGTACTATTCTTCATCTGCCCGAATCGGATTTCCGCTACCTGCACTTTCGCGTCAAAGGCCCACTTGCGCCGCAGAGCATCACCGGCCTCTCGGTCGAGCGCCTGCCGGCCAGCCAGCCAAAGTATGAAGCAGTCGCGGAAACATCGCACGTAACGCAAAAAAGTCATTCTTCAACCTTTGAATTTACCGTGCCCGCTCATATTCCGGTGGATCGAATTCTCTTTGCACCCAGCTCATCTCCGGCACAATTCAGCCGCAATGTCAGCATCGCTGTCACTTCGGTTGCCCCGTTGCCCTCAAGCGATGCATCCCAGCACCCGCATGCGGTTACTTCGTACGGCAGCCTCCTGCGTGTTCACAGCGTCGAGAACGGTCAACGAATCGATGAAGAGCGCCTGGCAATAGACGCGCCGTGGGTGGATTTTAGTACGCCGGCGAAGTGGACTATCACCATAGTGAACGGAGATGATGCGCCGTTGACTTTGGAATCGGTGCGGCTTCAGATGCTGGAGCGGAAACTCTGTTTTGATGCGGTCAGCGATAGCAGCTATTTGCTCTATTATGGCGACCCGGCATTGGCGGTTCCTCGCTACGACTACGCCACGCTCTTTACGCCCCAGCCCAATGCATCCCAGGTGACAGCAGGGCCGGAGCAGCCCAATCCTGCCTGCCAGCCCCGCCCCGATGATCGTCCCTTTACGGAAAAGCATCCGGCCTTGTTATGGCTGGCATTAGCCGTTGTGATTGTGCTGCTGGGAGCTGTTGCGCTGCGTTCGGCAAAGCCGCCCGCCCAGCCGCCAAAATAGAAATAAGATTCCAGCAGCAATTACTGTTTTCTAGCCACTGGCGCAGAAATGTACTAGCCTCAAAGCATGATCTGGACCAATCCTGCCGAAATGGCACTGCATGAGTTGAGCCGGGATCCGCTGGTGCGCTTCTCTGTTCTGGCGCTTAGCTCGATCTTTTTTCTGGTTGATCCGTTCGCCGCGATCCCCTCGTTTTTGGCGATTACCGAGAACGCCAGCGCAGCGCGCCGCAAGCGGATGGCGCGCAAAGGCGCGCTGACCTGCTTCATTGTGCTGACCAGCTTTGCCGTGGGCGGCCAGCTCATCTTCCGGCTCTTCGGCATCACGCTGCCGGCCTTTGAGATTGCCGGTGGCATGATTCTGCTGCTGATCGGCCTGGACATGTTGCAGGCTAAGCGCTCGGCCACTCAGGAGGCATCCGGCGATACCGAAGAAGCCTCACATAAGGAGGACGCCGGAATCGTTCCCCTTGGAATTCCGATGCTTGCCGGGCCGGGAGCCATTTCCTCTGTCATGGTGCTGGTGGGTCAGGCGCCAAGCCTGTGGCATTGGCAGATGGGTGCAATTCTGGGTTCCATTGCTCTCACCGCACTGATCTCCTATTGGGTGCTGGCCGGGGCAGACCGGGTACGCCGAGTGATGGGCGAAACGGGCATTCGTGTACTGGTACGCGTAATGGGTTTGTTGCTGGTTGCCCTGGCGATGCAGTATTTCGTCAACGGATTGACAGATTTGGGGTTAATAGCTCGTCCTTGAGGCGGGTTTCCCACAGAAGAGGCGGTTTCCCACAGGCTGTTGGCTTGCAATCCAGCCTGCGGGTTGTTATTCTCAGAAAGTTGTAACGGAGCGGCATAAGTTCAGGTCATGTGTCGCTTGCAAACGGGAGTGGTGTGTGCTACTCTTGACAAGTTGCAGATGAGACGTAAAGCCTCCCGGTGGCCGTTTGGCCTGCCCCGTAGAGGGAAGTGGGAAGCAAGTTGTGATGCTGGTTCGTTGGGTCAGGTGAGGCAAAAGCCCCTGAAACCCCTGTAGGGAATCCCACAGAGAACAAGCCATTGCAAGACCCAGGAGGAAACTCCTGTGAGCCTTAGCGGCTCAGGTGTGGTTTGCTGGTCGATCATTGATATTTTTGTGCTGTGCGAAGCTTTTGAGTGGGAATTTTCCCCATCAGGCTGACCAATTTTACATGCGAGGACAGACCGCCAACAACAAGATTGGACGGCCCCGTGTAGAGAATGATCAGGCTTGACAGGGGACTCCAACTCCGATATGTTTAGAAGGTTCGCGCAAAAACGCCGGAAGACGCAATCCAACGCGGAAACGGCTCGCGCAAACAAGTTCGAGGACAAGCTAGCCGAAAGGCTGGGCCTCGATCCAAAAGGGCACCGCTTAGGCGGACTGTCCTCAAGGATCTTTGACAATTAGGTTGAACATGCCAGTCGTGAGAAAAGATCAGGTTTGGCTTGATCATTCTCACTAAATAGGCGTCACGCCTTTCGAGCGCGTGACGCAGCCGAACCCATCCGACCTCCGTCGGTTTGGGGGAAGCATCAGGTTTCAAACGAGAGTTTGATCCTGGCTCAGAATCAACGCTGGCGGCGTGCCTAACACATGCAAGTCGAACGAGAAAGTGGTAGCAATACCATGAGTAAAGTGGCGCACGGGTGAGTAACAC
>Ga0224559_1000867_pt1 | contig 17966 bp, 13 predicted proteins | sample 714S33034metaG_FD_180676 | JGI IMG/M metagenome (GOLD analysis project Ga0224559, IMG submission 180676) | Peat soil microbial communities from Stordalen Mire, Sweden - 717 S3 30-34 | ecosystem: Environmental > Terrestrial > Soil > Wetlands > Peat | place: Sweden: Norrbotten County, Stordalen... | reverse complement strand
TTCCGGCCGTAAAATAGGACACCAGTGGTCCTGTTTCAGGATGCTGTCACCACACTGTTGATGAAGAGCAATACGCTGTTCGTCGTGACGGCGGACGAAAACGATCACTTCGCCGGCCAGCAGGCGCAGAACTGCGACGGCGTCAACACGCCATGCCAGTACAACACCGTCGCAACCAAGCCCTACCACGGCCAGTTCGACCTGACGAACAGTGGTCAGAGTGTCTCGACGTGGACCGGGCCTTCGATCTGGCCGCCCGCGGGCACGAACGGGCCGCTCGTCGGCGAGGTCGGCTACAACCTATCTTGGTTGCTCGGCAACAAGATCGACAACACCGGCTACGACATCTCGTTCGATTCGGCGCCGAGCTTCTACATCGATGGGCGGCCGCAGGCCGTGGACTCGTCCGGCAACCTCCTTGTCAATCCGGTGTTGCGCGACTTCGAGCACGCAGCCGCGAGCCTGAAAGCGTTCGACCCGTACCTCGACCCGACGCAACTGACGCCGGTCGCGCGCTACCTCGTGGACGCCCCGACGCTGAAGGCTCTGCATATGGTCGACGCCGATCCACAGCGGACGATGTCGTTCACGATGTTCTCGCAACCGGACTACTACTTCCAGACCTACAGCCCCTGCCCCGGCAAGAGTCAGGGCTGCCTGAATGGAACGCACCTTACGGTGCCTTCCCGCACTCGCTGATCGTCGCCTCGACGAATGCTATCAAGAGCGACGATACGAAGTACCTATCGACGGAGCGGCAGATCCAGCAGCTTACATCTCAGCGCGACGCACTCGTCCAGCGGATAAAGGACGTGCTCGATGGCTCCGAGAACGAGCACTGCGAGCAGCTTATCAGGGAAGGCCGCGAACTGCTGAAGGCGGCCCGGACGTTGGCCAGTTGATAAACACGAACTCCCTCGACGGAAAATAGCCGCGCAAGGGCCAGAGTCACACCTGGCCCCGTCTTCTGCACCGATATCGCTACTCCGCAACGTCGTCCGTCGGGAACTGGGGGAATATCCCTCCGCCCGTACGACGAAACCGCGCCTGCTTCGACGCCAATCAAGCGCCCGACGTGGGCGCGCTCGCCAGCGAGCACCCTCTTGGCCTCGCGGTTTCGCCCAAGATCGGCCTCCAGTCGGCGACCGGACGACCGCCTGGCGAAGGATATGTCAGCACGGCGGGCGTTTCCTGGTCGACGCGACCATCACCAACATCAAGTTCCTGTAGAAGGCCTTGTCGGCGAGAACGCGGGTGCTCAGAGACATTCGCGACTGATATCGAAAATGTCTTGCATCAAACATGACTCTTTTAGTAACATTACCACTGAGGTCATATTAAGGCATGATTCGAATCGCCCGCCAGACGGACTACGCCGCCCGACTGCTGCTTCACCTGGTCAGCCTGGGCGAAAACGCGTCCGCCTCGATCGCGGAGATCTCCGAGCAGCGGCTCTTGCCCGTACCTTTCGTTCGTCGCATGGTGGCCACGCTGGTGGCGGCCGGCATCCTCAAGACCACCCGTGGCGCAAAGGGCGGCCTCAAGCTCGGTCGGCCCGCGGCGCAGATTTCGCTGGGCGATCTGGTGCAGGCCATGGAAGGGCCCATCGCGCTCAACGACTGCGTGCACTTGCCCGATTCCTGCCCATTTCAGCGCGATTGTCCGGTCCAGAAAGCGTGGGTCAACGTATCGGCCGCGCTTGCCCAACACCTCGCGTCCATTCGTTTCGATGCGCTGGTAAGCGCGACCGATGGACATGCCGCGGCTCACGTCGCGCTCAAGATCAATTCCGAAAACCGCTCGACCAAGCGCCGTTCACACCGATGATTTGGGGGGAAAAGCCATGGACGTCCTAACGCTCTCACGGATGCAATTCGCAGTAGCCACCTACTTCCACTTTCTGTTCGTGCCGCTTACGCTCGGGTTGTCGTTCCTGGTCGCGATCATGGAAACCTTGTTCGTGCGGACCGGGGACGAGGACTACCGCCGCCTGACCAAGTTCTGGGGCAAGCTGTTCCTCATCAATTTCGCCGTCGGTATCGTCACCGGCATTACGCTCGAGTTCCAGTTCGGCACCAATTGGTCGCGCTACTCGGCCTACGTCGGTGACATTTTCGGCTCGCTGCTCGCGGTCGAAGCCACGGTGGCGTTCTTTCTGGAGTCGACCTTCATCGCGGTGTGGTTCTTCGGCTGGAAAAAGCTGTCGCCCAAGATGCACCTCGCCTCGATTTGGTTGGTGGCCATCGCCTCCAACATCTCGGCGTTCTGGATCCTGGTCGCGAACGCCTGGATGCAGCACCCGGTGGGCTTCGCGATTCGCAACGGCCGCGCCGAGCTGACCGACTTCTTCGCCGTCATCACCCAGCGATTTGCGCTCCTCGAGTTCGTGCACACCCTGGGTGGCGCCTACATCCTGGCCGGCTTCTTCGTGCTCGGCATCTCGGCCTGGCACCTTGCGCGCAAACGCCAGGTCGGTCTGTTCAAGAAGTCGTTCCGGGTGGCCGCCGTGTGGACCCTGGTGTTCGCGGTCTTCGAAATCGCCCAGGGACACATGAACGCCGAGATCCTTCACGGCGCGCAGCCGACCAAGCTGGCCGCGATCGAATCCCACTGGGAGACCCAAAGCAATGCGCCCCTGTACCTGCTCTCGTGGCCCGACAGCGACAACCAGCGTAACAGCGTGCAGGCGTTGGGCGTGCCGAGTCTGCTGAGCCTTCTCGCTGGCTACTCGCCTTCGACGGAAGTGAAGGGACTGCTGGAATGGCCGGCGGAACAGCGACCGCCCGTGCTGCCCGTCTTTCTTTCCTTTCGTGCCATGGTCGGACTCGGGTTCGCCTTTCTCCTGATCGGCGTCTGGGCCTTCCGTGCCCGGCAAACCATCGAGACCAAGACGCGCTTACTGCGCATCCTGCCCTGGTTGATTCCGCTGCCCTATTTGGCCAACCAGCTCGGCTGGACCATCGCCGAGCTCGGGCGCCAGCCCTGGATCGTGTACGGCATGATGCGCACCTCGGATGCGGTCTCGCCACTGGCAGTCTCGCAGGTCGGGATCTCGCTGGTCGCTTTCATTCTCGTGTATTCGCTTCTCGGCGTGGTGGATTTCTACCTGCTGTGGAAGTTCGCCCGACTTGGCGTGGCTGAGGAAGCCGCCGCGCCTACCGGCGCGCAGGCCCCGCAACCGGAATCACTGTCGGCCACCGCCTAGACCAGACCATGGAGGATATGCAATGATCGAAACAATTTGGTTCGCAATTTGGGGCGTGGCGTGGGCGGTCTACTTCATGCTCGACGGATTTGACTTGGGCATCGGCAGCTTGTTGCCGTTCTTGGGCAAGACCGAAACCGACAAGCGAGTGATGATCAACGCCATGGGTCCATTCTGGGACGGCAACGAGGTGTGGCTGATCACGGCGGGCGGAGTGACCTTCGCAGCTTTTCCGAGCACCTACGCCGTGATGTTCTCCAGCCTCTACACGCCGCTCATGCTGCTTCTGTTCGCGCTCATCCTGCGCGGTGTTGCCTTCGAGTTCCGCGGCAAGGTGGCGTCGGCGGCGTGGGTGAAGCTATGGGACACCTGCCTGGTGATTGGATCGTTCGTTCCTGCGCTTCTGCTCGGCGTGGCCTTCGCCAACATCTTCGCCGGCATTCCCATCGATCGGCAGGGCATCTTCCATGGCAACTTGCTCACCCTTCTGAACCCGTACGGCCTCGCCGGTGGCGTGCTGTTCGTTCTCCTGTTCGCGGTCCACGGCGCCATCTGGCTGGCCACGCGATCCGAGGGCGATTTGCAGACCCGCGCCGTGAAGACCGCCAAGGTCCTCTATGTTCCGGCCGCGGCCATGGCGGTGGTTTTCCTGGCCATGACCTGGTTCTGGACGCGACTGTGGCAAAACCTGCTGACTGCCCCGTACTTGTTGGTACTTCCACTTCTTGCCGTGTTGGGGCTTCTTGGCGTGCGCTTGTTCCTGGCCAAAGGCGCGTACTGGAAGGCCTGGTTCTCGTCGGCCTTGCTGATCGTGGGTGCGGTTCTGTTCGGCGTGGCGGGACTCTTTCCGAACCTCTTGCCGTCGAGCCTGGATCCGGCGGCGTCGATGACGGCTTTCAATTCGTCGTCCAGTCACCTCACGCTGTGGATCATGTTCGGCGTGGTGGTTTGCTTCTTGCCGGTGGTCATCGGGTACCAGATCTGGGTGCACACCAAGTTCCGCGACACCATCACCGCCAGCAGCATCCACGAAGGTCCGGCCTACTGACCGCATCCATCACCAAAGCGCATCCGCTACGGCTGACCGCACGGCAGCGTTCAGTTCCCGCGTGGGGCGCGTGGCTGCGAGTAATTCTCGAACACCGCGACGGTTTTGGGATCGCGACCAACGATGCAGGCAAAGCCGTCGTCGGCGCCGCGGCTTTGTGGAACCAGCTGCCAGAACGTGGCCACGGAGTTATTGTCTATGGTGGCGAAGAAGCTTGACAACCAGTTGTCGTAGATTGGCGCGCGGGCGGCGTCTCGGTCGGTGGTGGACAACAGGCCGTCGATGCCGAATTCGCCCCAGTAGGCGACCTTGCCGCCGGCCTTGGCGAGGGCTGCGTGGCCATCGATCCAGCTCTTGGCGTCGCTGGCGACGGTCGCGGAATCGGTGATCGTGAGGTTCCAATAGTTCGGATCCGGATAATAGTGGTAGCTAAGCATGTCGAGGGCGGAGAGCTGGGCGATCTTCGAGTAGCTCACGTGCTCGTAGCCACTTACCGGATATGTGTTGCTGAGCGGCCCCCAATTGGAGGGCGTGTCGTCGAAGCCTTCGCCGCCGTCGGCAATCAAGTGATTGGGGAAGACTGTCTTGAGAAACTTCGACAGATTGTCGATGGCGGCTACTGGTTCGCTGGCGTCAGTGCACGTCTTGCACCGCATCTCGTTGGCAATCTCCCATGCGAGGATGGTCGGCTCGTCTTTGTACGCGATGCCGGTCAGGGTATTCACCCGCTGGGACAGCTTGTTTGCGTAGTCCTTGAGATAGCCCTGCATGGTCGTGTTCGTGTAGAAGTCGTCTGCCCCCGAGGCACCCGCCCAGGTCGCGTAGCGAGGGAAGCCCCCGTAGGCGTCCCAGTAGTTGCTCAGGGTCATGATTAGGCGAATGCCGCGCTTCTTGGCTTCTGCGACCACCGTATCGAGCCCCACCAGCCCGCGTTCGAGGTACGTGTCGGGTGCCGAGCGAATGGTTGCGGTATCGTTGGTGTCCTTGCTGTCGTTGAACGCCCAGGTCCGCACCACCGGCAACGACATCCTGACCGCGTCGTCGAGACCATCGGCGACCGTGCGCAGGTTGCCGGCCTCGTAGACCGAGTACGATTGAAGGTAGTAGAGGTTACCGCCGAAAACTTGAAACGGCGTGCCGCACAGGGAAAGCGTCGTCCCGGTGCGGGTCACGAAGCCGTCGATGGCCCGCATGGGCGTCACGCCGGACGGGGCTTGTGCGAACTGCGGGGCGCGGCACGTGGAAGAAGTGGTGCTGCCGCCAGTGCCAGAGCCTGCACCGCCGCCGGAACCGGAATTGCCTCCAGAGCTTGTGTCGCCTTCGGAGCCTATCTTGCCACCGGAGCTGCTGCTGTCGGCGCTGCTGCCGTCGGCACGAGATCTGGCTTCGAGACCGGCGTCGCTGCTCGCGATGGCTGCGCCGCCGCTCCCATTGCTTCCTCCAGTTGCACCACCATTTGCGGTCGCGGAAGAACCGCCAGTTGGCGAGGAACCGCCAGTTGCCGACCTGCCGCCGGTCCCGACCATGCCACCGGCAGCCGAGGAACCGCCTGTCGCCGATGTGCCACCGCGGTCGGTGGCGCCTCCCATCGACGTCTGGTCGTGCCCGCTCGCGTCAGCACATCCGAGCGTCAGCAGCACTCCGAAGACAAGGAAGTGTCGCATAGATTTCATGGCTGGGTGTTTCTTGAGCATCAAAAGAGGATATCACCTGTGTGTGAAGTTCACCTGCTCATGGCCTACATCGCCCTCGACGCCATCAGCGTGTCTGCACGTCCGGATCTGTAGGGCTCCGGGGAGAGAAATTCCCTGGGGTTACCCGAGATCCCACCAGCAGGAAATCTTCTCCCCTGGGTACCGCGCCCGTCCTTCTGCTCGCTGTCAACCAAATCAGAAATAGTGTCTAATAGCAGACATGAAGTCGTTTGCATTTTTCGCCCTGGTAACACTTGCGGCTAGCTGTGGACCTGATCCGAATGCACAATTGCCAGGCTTTGTTCAAGGCGCTGGCGGTTCGGTTGGCACCGGAGGAAGCGTTGGCGGCGGGGGCGGAAAAGTTGGATCCGGAGGAGCTGCCGGAAGCACGGTGAACACCGACGCGGCCGCCGGTGGTGCGGCGACTGGAGGGGTCGCTGCTGGCGGATCGACCGGCGCTGGGTTTGGCGGCGCTGCTGGTGGTGGAGCGGGCGGTGATGGCAGCGACGCGTCGACCGCGCCGAAGGACGCGGCAATCTCGACGTCTGATGTCTCCCCGACATGCATCACTCAGGTCGTGAGCAATGGTTACAGCTGTGGCGCTTCAACTTCCTGTGCCGACTGCAAGGACAACAATGGAAATTCGAGAGAAGCCGGTTGCAAGGCGGCCATTGACTGCATCGCGGAGAAAGGCGCCTCGTGTGACAGCAACTGCCAGGCGAACTGCCGGAACCTGGCCGGCGACATATTTGGCCTTGCTTGCGTCCAGTCGCTGCAAAATGCTGCCTGCGGCGGCGCCGGCTGCGGTAGCACGTCTCCCGACGGTGGCGGCTAGCTTGAATGAGCAACGTGCTTCGAGCGAATCTTACGGGCTTGTCCAGCGCGCGCCACGTGCCAGATGTTGGCCAAGCCGCGACCGTTGGCGGCGTGGGCAGGGGGTGGCGGCGGCGTGGTGCGGGTCTGGGTGGTCAACCGCATGGGGGTCGGCACCGTCGCGAAGCTTGATCGGACTTCGAGACCCACGACGGATGGCAAGGTCGACGAAAACTTGGTAGAAGGCCCCTAGCCTTTACCGCACGGGAGACTGTCCATGTTGCACGAGAGAATACGGTTCTGCTTAGGTGGTTTGGTGGCGTTTTTTCTGGCGGGAATCTGGATCGCCGTGGGGTGTTCTGGCGGCCAACAGGTGGTCGGCACGAGTCCCTCCTCCGGAACTGGAGGAAGTGGAGGCGCAAGCGGCGGTGGCGGCACAGACGGCGGTATAGTGGGACCGATCATCCCGATCATCAAGCTCGACAGCTCGGCGGACGTGCCTTCGGTGCCCGGCACGCTCGTTATCACACCCGCCGATCCTGTCTTCGATGTCAGTGTCGTGGATGGAGCGGTGACGCAGGTGGCGCTCACCAACGCGGGGACGGACAGCGTCACCTTCCAGGCGACCGCCGACGGTGGCCAGCAGCTTTCGGCGACCTGGACGATCGATCGCGGCGAGATGGGCACGATCGACGCCGGGTCGGGCAAGTTCACGCCCACCACCGCGCTCGGCGGCGTGGCTCGCGTGACCGCGACGTACGCAGACCTCATCGCAACGACCACCGTGACAATTCGACTGCACATCAGCCAGAACGGCGCCCCGACGACGAGTGGTGGCGTGGCCGACGCTGGTGTAGGCGGCGTCGGCGGTGTAGGGGGCGAGGGACTCGGGGGCAAAGTACAGTCCCCAGATGTCGACCGGCTGCGCGGGAAAGGGAAGACCCCGGCAAGCGTCACGGAACTTGGCTGGCTCTATCCCTATGATCGGACTGTGTGGCCACGCGGGCTCCTTGCGCCCCTTCTTCAGTGGCAAACGACCCACAGCGCCACGAGCGTATTTATTCATCTCACAGAGGAGAACTTCGAATTCGAAGGTTTCTATTCCGGCACCAACTTGATCCATCAACCGATCGACCAAACGGCCTGGCAGGCGGCTCTTGGCAGCAACGGCGGGGACAAGCTCCACGTCGACCTCCAGCTTGCTGACGCGAGCAACGTTTACGGGCCCGTCTCTGAGGACTGGATCGTCGCGCCGGGACCTCTCCGCGGGACCGTATACTACAATTCGTACCACACGAGCCTCGCGTCTGTCATACCCGGTGCGCTTGCGGCAGCGGCAGTGCTCGCGATTCGGCCGGGATCGAGCGATCCGCAACTTGCGCTCCAAGGTTCGGGAACAAAATGCATCGTCTGCCACACGGTTTCGGGTGACGGGTCAACCCTCTTCGCACAGGACGCGATCGAGCCTGGTGACGACTACCGAAACGGTGCTTCGTTCAATCTTCTGACTGGTGGTGCCAGGATCGCGAATTACCAAAACAACGCGCCAGATGGCACGACCAACAATCGCAAGTTTCTTTGGTCGGGCTTGTCAAAGGACGGCACGTACGGGTTGCAGAGTGTGAACAACACCCAAGAGGCATATGCCGGTCCAGAGGGTGTCTATCGGCGAGACAACGGCAATGCCGTCGCGACGAATGGTCTCGCTCAAATCAAGGAGGCAGTCACACCGGCGTACTCGCCCGACGGAACCAAAGTCGCATTCGACTACTGGACCGGCACGCTGCCTCCTGGTGGCGGGAACGGTAGCACGCTCGACGTCATGGATTTCGCTTGCGGGTTGGCAGCCAACCCTGCATCAGGCGAACCGAGTTGCAGCAGCTTTGCGTTCTCCGGCATCCGTCGCCTCTACACCAGCACGGATCCCACGAACAACATCGTGGGCTGGCCAGCTTGGCTTCCCGATTCGAGCGGGATCGTGTTTCATCAGGGCTCGTCGCTTGCGACTTGGAAGGGGGCCACAGGGGAAATCTGGTTCACCGATGTGCCGGCCGATGCCAAGACTCAACCGCAGCCTATCCCACTAGGAGATCTCAACGGGATGGACGCCCAGGGCAACAGCACCCTTCCGAAGATCCCGGGCCGCCCGGAGCATGACGTCGACTACATGTTGAACTACGAGCCGACCGTCAATCCGATAGCGTCCGGCGGCTACAACTGGGTGGTTTTCACGTCGCGTCGCGCGTACGGCAACGTACTCACCGGGGATCCGTGGCAAGACGAGGAGAACGCAAGCCCGGCCCCATTCACCAAGAAGCTCTGGGTTGCAGCCATCGATCTGAAGCCGACCGCGGGCAAGGATCCGAGCCATCCAGCCTTCTACCTCCCTGCGCAGGAGCTCTATGCGGGCAATATGCGAGGTTTTTGGGTGGCGGAGCCCTGCCGCGCCGACGGTGAGTCGTGCCAGACCGGCGACCAGTGCTGCAACGGATTCTGCCGGCCGGACGCCAGCGGTGCGCTCATCTGTGGAGGCAAACCGCCCGGCTGCGCCCAAGAGTTCGAAAAATGCACGACAGACGGCGACTGCTGCGGAGCCTTGGCCGGCTTCAGCTGCATCAACGGACTCTGCACCCAGCCCCAGCCACCGCTGGTGCCGTGAAGTCCACCGTTTCCACCTGGCAAGGACGTGCCTAGCGCCCGGTCGTCGAGTCCGTCGACCCCAAATCCGTCGACCCGTGTAAACTGCAATCCATGCCCGGCCACCCAACCAGCCCCGCAGTCGCCCCTACCATCACATCCCATCCAACAAGGTCGAGAGCCTGCGCCACGTCCGGCTACGCGCAGCCATGGATGGCATCGTTTTCGTTCGCGCTGCTCGCGGGCCTGGGTGCCTGCGGCGGTGGCAGCTCACCCGGAGGAACCAGATTTGACGAAAGCGTCTGTCCCTTCGTTGTCGACCCGAGCCAGGTGCAGGGGTCGACCATGCGCTGTGGCATTCTCTATACGCCGGAGGTACACGCGTCGCCGTCGCGCTACATTCAGGTTCCGATTCTCATCTTCAAAGGAAGGAGCGTGACTGCACCGCCCGTCGTGAACCTGAGTGGCGGTCCAGGCCAATCATGGGCCGGCCTCGGTCTCGACAAGATCACCGCCAGCGACACCCAATCGCTCCCGATGGACATGGTCTTCATCGAGCAGCGGGGCACGGGCCTTTCGCGCCCACGGCTAGACTGTCCCGCGCCAGGCGCCAACGAGTCCGACACCGAGTTTGCTACCCGCTGCTCGGCGGAGCTGCAAGTGCAGGGAATGAACGTCGCCGCCTACAACATCCAAGAGATGGCCGATGACGTGGCCACTTTCCAGTCGGTGCTGGGCTACCCGCGTGTCGTCCTCGACGGAGTTTCCTACGGCACGGCGTGGGGCCTGCAGATCCTGCGGGCGCACAGCCCGATTGTCGGGTCGGCGGTCCTCGACTCGGTCGTCAACCCAACCATTCCCACGATTAGCGCGTCGGCCTCGGCCACCGACGCAGCTTTTGCCGCAGCCTTTGCCGCCTGCGCGTCGGATGGCTCGTGCAGCGGCGCTTACGGCGACGTGAAGTCGAAGATGGAGGTCGCTCTCGCGAGCCTCAAGGCCAAGCCCCTCACGCTTGCCGGGAGCACTACCACCTACGACGACAACGCGATGTTTGGCGACGCCGTATCAATCCTCGCTGTGACGCCCAGCCTCTTGCCGCGCATGATCGCCGCGGTCACAGCGGCTATCGCCAGCGGCAGCGGTCAGTTGCTGTACGACAGCGACGTCAGCGCCATCATCGGCGTCGACACACAGGCACTTTCGGGGATCGCCGTGGGCCAGTACTTCTCCGTGCTCTGCACGGACAACCAGTTCGTGACCGTCAGTCAGATCCGAAGCGACCTCGCCAAGGTGAACCCAGCCTTCAGCAGCTACCTCGACCACTCGGGCTATATCTCGATCTGCCAGGCATGGAAATACCAGCAGCGTAGCACCTCCGACTACTCGGCGGTGACAAGCCCGGTGACCACGTTGCTAGTCTCCGGCTCCTTCGATCCGCTCACATCTCCAGACTGGGCCCGGCAGGCATCGACCACGCTCTCCAAAGGATACTGGGTCGAATTCCCGGGTCTGGGCCACGACGAGGGGGCCTCGACCGATCCCTGCCCGGAAGGTATCCTGAAGCAGTTCTTGTCGTCTCCGGGCGCGCCCGCCACGAGTTGCGTGCAGTCGATGAGCGTGGCTTTCGCGCCGCCCGCCACCCCGGTGACGGTGGCGATGAACGAGCAGCTCCGGACCAAGTTGACCGTGCCCAAGACTTCGTCGCTCGGTCTCGCCCCGACGGGCTTTCTGTATCGCCAAATGGCGATGCGCTCGCAAATCGACAACTTGGTCATGCGCCGCCATATCCATCAACGAATGGTGGAGCTGACCCTGCTCGCACGGTAGCGTCGGCAACACTTCCATCACCTGCCTGGCGTCGTCCGCCCGCTCGAAGACCGGCTGTGTGCGCCGACATTCCGCACAAACAGGTACGCAACTGCGCCCCCAAATATCACAGCTGTGTGCGCATAACATTGGGATTCTGTACCTTCGGTCAGCGTCGATGAGGCGGCACGGTGCTTGCGTCAGCAGGGCAGAGGAGGATTGGGAGGATTCAATGCGTAACACGTCGACGATTCTGGTCTGCCTCGTCTCGGGCTGCGTCTTCATGGCCTGCATGGACAACTCGGGCCTTGGGCTTGGCGGCCAAGGTCGAAACAAGGGTAGCGGCGGCAGCACCACCAGCGGCACCGGCGGCTGCGGCCTGTGCATCGTGTGGGATAGCGGCGGAAACACCGAGAGCGGCAGCGGCGGAGCATCAACCGGTGTGGGTGGTATGACAAGTTACGGTGGGGGGACGATGGGCATGGGAGGCACCACCGGCGGCGCGGGCGGAAAAGTTGGAGGCTCCGGCGGCGCGGCCGGCAGCGCGGGCGGCGCGGGCGGAAAAGTCGGTCGGGCCGGTGGTTCGGCTGGCAGCGCCGGGGGTGCGGCCGGTGGAGCGGGCGGCGTGGGTGGTCTCACAGACAATGGACACCGCAACTCGGTTTTTGACAGAACATTATCGGCAAGGTCGCAGAGCTCCTTTGGCGGTCAGGCGGATGCCATCACTTGAGCGGGCGGCATGGATCTCGCGCGTTTGCTGGGCGCCCCTGCCACCGGCATAAGCATGGTTGATCATTGCTGGACCCGATGGCAACATCTGGTTCACGGAAGCCGACGGCAACAAGATCGGCCGCAGTACGCTGTCAGGAGTCATCACTGAGCTTTCGCTGCCAACTTCATCCAGCAGACCCAAGAGCATCGCGGCAGGGCCCGATGGCAACCTTTGGTTCACAGAGGCCGAAGGCAACAAGATCGGCTGCATTTCGCCGTTGGGTACCATCTCTGAGTTTCCCCTTCCGGTTGCTGGAAGTCACCCGAGCAATATCACCGCCGGGCCGGATGGTCGCCTTTGGTTCACGGAATCCGGCAACAACAGAGTAGGCCGCATCACGAGCTACGGGACGATCACTGAGTTTGCAGTTCACACTGCGGCTGCCGGCCTTGATGACATCGTGGCAGGACTTGACGGCAACCTTTGGTTCACGGAGGGTGACGGTAAGGTTGCAACCCTACCCGCCGGGGGCCAGAATACCGATAGAGCCATGTGTGCTCTTCGGAAAGGAAACCATGTTCAAGAAGAACGCGTCGCCTGTTTCCGCCCTCTGGCTCGCCGCCTTTCTGGCAGGAGGATTTGCTATTCTCCCCGGGGGTTGTACCAGCAACCCAGGATCCGTCGGTAGTAGCAGCTCAAGCGGTGGGCTCTCGACCGGGGGATCGACCCTCGTTATCGATTTGTCTCAAGGCGGCGCCAGCGGAACCGGGGCCTCGGCTGGGAGTGGTGGGGTCGGTTCTTCAACGGCTCCCATTCCCTTCCCGCCCGACGGGTTCGACCCTGCCATCCCGGCGGACACGGGTGCTTACAGTACCAGCAACAATCCTCTCGCCTTCAGCGCTGATGGAGGCTCGACCGTCATCCCCAACCAAGGGAATGGTACCAACTGCGGCAATGTCTTGATCGGCGTTGTGCGCGACTTCAAGCGCGGGGATGACCCCACCGAGTATCCAGGCGGGCATCCGGACTTCAATACGCGCAACGGCAGTGGCCAAACGGGTATTGTGATGAGCACCTTGGGTACCGATGGCAAGCCTGTGTACAACGCGGACTCGATGAACACCTTGGCTTGCACGCTGAATGGTTCGAAAGCCCCGGCTCCGTGCACGACGGGCAAGGCAAATTTCGACCAGTGGTACCGCGATTCTCCGGGCACGAACTACACGTTCCTCGCGGCATACCAGTTTGTTCCTGACAATGCTGGTGTCGTCTACACCTTTGACGCCCCAGCGTACTTTCCCATCGACGACAAAGGGTTTGGCGACCAAGGGCTAACGGACGATCAGGGAAAGCCCCACAATTATGGCTTCACGACGGAGCTTCACACGTCGTTCACCTACAACGGTGGCGAGACGTTTTCGTTTACGGGCGACGACGATCTTTGGGTCTTCATCAACGGCAAACTCGCAATCGACTTGGGAGGCATGCACACTTCACAAAGCAAGACTGTGAACCTGGACGACTCCGCAACAGAGTTGGGCATTACCAAGGGGCAGTCCTATCCGCTGGATTTCTTCAACGCCGAGCGCCACACAACGGCTTCCCATTGTAAGATCCAAACTACAATGAGATTCACCAATTGTGGTACGGTGTCGGTGGTGTACATCCCGTGAAGATAGATGAGGAGGCCAACACAGACGGCCAGTACAACTGCGTCGCTTCCATCGTGGCGGCTCCGGGCTCGTAGATGACGACGGCTTTCATGTCGAACTCCCTTCTCAAGGCTAGCCGCCGCTCCAGGTCCCGCCGAGAGTGGTGCGGCAAACTTCTTGGGCAGATGGGATCTGGGCTGCCGAAAGCGAATACCAAACGTAGGTCACCACAATCCCAGCGGGAATCCCTGCGAATTGCCCGGTGCCCGTGGAGGTGAACGTACACGTAGCGGAAACATTCGCCGTGGGACAAGCGGCCCGCGCGAAGGTACCCTGGTTCTGCTGTGTGCAAGCAGATTGCTCCTGGGTCGCCGCGTCTGCGATCAAGCCGGAGAACCCGGTGCACAGATGCATACCCTGAGTGGTGAAGTCGCAACTGACATCCACAAGAGAACCGTCATAACTCGCGACGGCGGCATCGATGCTGACGTCGCTTTTGCCCGATCCGGCCGCACCTTCCGAGCTGGCTGTCGAACTGTCGCTGCTGGAGGCGGAGCCATCAGAAGTCGTGACGGCGGAGTCGACACCACCGTCGCCGCCACCTGAGTTCGTCACCAACATGAAGTTTGGTCCGAAGTCGCAGAGAGTGCCGGTCGGAGTGGGCTGACCGAAGATGTTCCCCGCGTCGAAGGCATTGGGCTCGACCAGCGTGCCGGTCATCGTGGGGTTGTTGTTGCTTGGGCCGTAGCCAGCGCCGCTCACATAGGTGAGCGCGGCGTTTACAGGTGCCTCGCTTGCGGTTATCCCGACGGTATACTTGTTGGTGCCCGTGACCCCGACAATGGCGTAAGTGTCCGCCGTATCGATCGCGATAGGGCTAGTCAGCGAAGCATAGTGGAAGAGTCCGGTCACCGGGTCAGATGAGTGCACCGTGGCCGACCCCAGAAGGGTGTGCGTGCTGAGGTCGTACAATCCGACCGCGTGCGGCTGAAATGTCTCAACGCCACCGGTCAAACTGGAATCGTAGTAGCCGAATTGGGTGATGCTGATCGCAGTGTTTGCCCGGAACACAAAGCCAGTGACGTAACTTCCCTGCGTGTAATTGAATCCAACAGCACCGAGCCCCGACACGCTAATGGCGACAATACCGGTGGAACCTGCGTCGTTGTCGGCAGAGATGACATCGACAGTCGCATCCATGTGCGGGAGAGCTAGGCCCGCTCCATCCGAGCCACCGAGGACACCAAAACCTCCGTCCATGTCGCTATGTTTCTCTCCGCTGCCACAAGAACCGACACTTAGACCAACAAGCGCCAGCCCACACACGAAGAGCAAGGGACTCGTCGTTCTTCGCGAGATCTGTCGTCGGTGGTCCATTTTCGGGCAAGCCCCTGAAGTTCGCTTCATTGTTCGACTCCTGAAAGAAGGAATTGGCGGCAGTATATGTACCGGTGGGGGAAAGCAACGATGTTTGCGCAGGTGAAGCCGCCGTCATCGTGCGCGTGAGGCCATGGCTGCGGCGGGGAGATCGCGACCGGCGGTCGCTTTCCGCGCTGGCGGCTTTCGTCGCCCCTTCCACAACGCCAGGCGTTTGCCACGTAGGCGATCCGCCGGACGGGCGATAGGGGCGCATGAGCGCCGATGGTGCCGCCGCAGGGCATCGTAGCGCGTAGCCCGATCTTCGTGCTGGCCAACACCAACCGCCCTGAACACATCGACGCGGCTTTGCGCCGGCCTGGCCGATCCAATCGTGTTGTGCGGATGGGCCTACCATACGAACGCGACCGCGCCAAAAGCCTATCGGCCACGGCATCGCCCGCGCCGGTCCCCCAGTACGGAGAAGCAGACGCAACGGGGCTGGCGATACCCATCCAGCATTGGGTCGTACCCGAGAGATCGTGAACATGTTGTGACCGAATCCGGGTCGGTTGCTGACGGGAGGCCGGACACTCTTGAACGCATGGGGACCAATCCGGCTCTTGCGGCGAAGCCTGCCAGGTATTCACCGCGAACGAACTTCTCGATCGAGATCGATGAATGCGTCGAGGAATACTTTCTCGTTCGCAAGCTTCGCAAGCGCGACCTTCCAAAGATGTACATGAAGACAGGCATCGTCCTCGGCTGGTGCGTGCTTTCGTATCTTGGTCTGCTGCATGCGTCGACTCCTTGGCAAGCCGTCGTGCTCTCCATCTCATTGGGGCTGGCAATGGCGGCGGTTGGATTCAATGTCATGCATGATGGGAACCACGGCGCCTACTCTCGCCACGCCTGGATCAATCAGATCATGGCACGTACATTGGATCTCTTGGGGGGCAGTGCCTACTTCTGGCGATTCAAGCACAACGTTGCCCACCACACGTATACGAACATCTCGGGACAGGATGACGACATCAGCCTCGGCATCCTCGGACGACTTTCGCCACACGATCCGTGGCACAGGTTCTACCGCTTTCAGCATATCTACATTTGGGGCTTGTACGCGCTGATGGCTCTCGAATGGCAGACCGTCGGCGAGCTGCGCAACCTGTTCGCGAACCGGCGAATCGGAATGACCCATGTGCCTTTCCCTGGCCATTGGGAACACGCCTTCTTCTGGGTGGGAAAGGCGGTCTTCTTTGGGTTGGCCTTCGCGCTCCCGTTGGCCTTTCATCCGTTCGGATCGGTGCTGGCTTGCTACGCGATCTCGGCGGTGACTCTTGGCATGACACTTGGAGTGGTCTTTCAGCTCGCTCACTGTGTGGAGGAAACGCATTTCGAACAGCCGCCGACCGAGCACGCTGTGGTGGACAGGGAGTGGGCGGCTCATCAGGTCCAGTCGACCGCCGATTTCGCGCCGAGGAGCCGGCTCATTACCTGGTACGTCGGGGGGCTCAACTACCAGATCGAACATCACCTGTTCCCACGGATTTGCCATCTGCATTACCCGGCACTCGCGCCAATCGTCGAGTCCGTCTGCCGCAAATACGGCGTGCGCCACTTCACGCATCCGACCGTGGGCTCAGCAATCAAATCTCACGCCCGCTTGCTGCGTAGGATGGGCCGCGCTCAGTAGCAGCCGCAATCCATCGGGTTTTTGCCTCCGACCCAATTCAAGAACATATACTATCGACAACCGTACCCGGCCGAGGCGGCCGGACTCACGTAACCAAGCCTCTGGGAACTCCGGGCCGGCTCGCAGGACTCTCACCGGACGCCTGTCGGTAAGGCGCCCCAGCAGAGGCCCTGCGGCCAAGCCCACTCGCATCAGAGACCGCAAGCGGAACGGACAGCTCCAGGGAAACCCGACTGCGCGCCCGTGACGTACGTCTGGCAGGTCGCGCCGTCGTTCGGACATTCCACGGTTGTGCCGCTCCATGACCACCACAACCAGCTGGCGCCGTCCACGGCGCCTTGGTCCATCTCCGCCCGATACTCGCCGGCGGTATCACCGCCGTAGTTGTCGAGGCCGACCTCGATCGGGAATTGCTGGGTGACCGCGAACTGGTGGATCGCCTGTGCGCCCGTGATGGTGTTATTGCCGCCGAGCAACAGCCCACCCTGCCATCCCTTGTACCAGCTCGATGCCCAGTAGGCTTGCCAGCCGAACATGGTTTGAGGGTACCCGCTGACAGCGACAGTGTCGACCGCGCGAATCGAGGCACCCTTTTCGACGACCGCGTACAGATCCCGACCCTGGTAATTGGCCATGATCTCCAGCGGTACGACATATCCGGCGCTGCGGAACCACTGGACGTTGATCTTGGCCGCATTGGCCCACTCCACGCGTCCAGCCTCGGTCGAGGGATCGGAAACCCCGATGTACTCCTGCCCAGCGTCGACGATGACGTGACCCTTGTACTTGGTGACGAGATCCTTCAACCATTGTCGCGACCACACCGCAAGGTAGCAAGGCGACGGCGTGGTCGTCGAGCAGGTACCCGTGCCTGGAGGTGCAGTAAGCGAGTGCAAGTTACCCCCGCCGAGAGCGCTGTTGATGATGTAGTTGTTCGTGCTGTCCCAGCTGAAAAGGGACAGCCAGATGATCATATCGTGCGAAACCGCTCGCGCAATCAAGGTGTCGAAGCCAGCAGGGGTCATACAGTTGGCTGCGTCGAGTGTGAGCAGCATGCGGAGAGCGTTAGCGCCCATGCTCGCCATTGTGTCGATGGCTGCTGTTTGGTCCGTGCCGGCAGCGACCATCTCCGGACCACGCGCGACGATCGAGGTCCCGGAGGTGTCTTGGATATGGTTGCCGATGAGTTGGATGGTAGTTGAGTAGGTGCAGCTGCTTCCCAAGGTACCGCCTGCGCCGGTGCTGCCGTCCGCGCTGGTGCTACCGCCTGCGCTCGTGCTACCGCCTGCGCTTGTGCTACCGCCTGCGCTTGTGCTACCGCCCACGCTCACGCTACCGCCTACGCTC
>Ga0224559_1000865_pt1 | contig 17991 bp, 12 predicted proteins | sample 714S33034metaG_FD_180676 | JGI IMG/M metagenome (GOLD analysis project Ga0224559, IMG submission 180676) | Peat soil microbial communities from Stordalen Mire, Sweden - 717 S3 30-34 | ecosystem: Environmental > Terrestrial > Soil > Wetlands > Peat | place: Sweden: Norrbotten County, Stordalen... | reverse complement strand
TGTGCCACGGCTTGCTGCCCTGTCGGCGGAGAAAGGGTACGGAATCTTTCTGCTGGGCGGCAAAGGAGATGTTGCGAAGCGGGCAGCGAAGTTTCTGGAAGAGAACCACCCTGGCGTGCGCATAGTAGGCACTTACGCACCAACCGAGGAGAACATGGCGCGGTTGGATCATAGTGAGATTCTGCATCGGATTCGACTCGTCAAACCCGACATCCTTCTCGTTGCGCTGGGCAACCCGAAGCAAGAAAAGTGGATTTGGATGCATAGAAAGCGCCTGGGTGTGCCGGTGGCGATGGGCGTCGGGGGCAGCTTTGAGATCCTTGTAGGCGACGTACTGCGGGCGCCGCAGTGGATTCAGCGGTGCGGGCTGGAGTGGGCCATGCGATGGGCGCAAGAGCCCTCGCGGTTGGGCCCGCGCTACCTTCGCGATTTTCTTGGTTTGTCGCGCCGGCTTCCCATGACGCTGCTGGCGGCCTGGATGCAACGTCCCTACCTCGGCCACTCCCATGTGACCACCGTCAGTACGCCGCAGGTGATGCATGTTTACGTGCATGGCAGGCTCAGCGCCGACACCACGACGGCGCTTGAAGAGGCGATGCATGCAAGCGTTGCCAACGGCCTGGTGATGGTCGTGCATCTTCAGGCGGTGAGTCAGGTGACCTCGGCTGGACTCGGCGCCTTGATGGATGCGCGCCGGCAATTGCTCGAGGCCGGGCTGTCGCTCTCGCTGGCCGGGCTGAATTTCAAGATGCGATTTTTGCTGCACGCGTGGTGCGCCCAACCGCTGTTTGACGAATGGCAGCCGGCGATCGACCACAGCCGGCCCCTGTTTCCGGAGAATGAGGCCAACGCACTTATGAACCTGACTGGCCAGCAGGAAGCGCTACATGCTCAGACGCGCATTCATGGATAGAGCGGCGCTGGCACCTTTGTTGGTGGGGGCGAAATGGGTCTGATCATCCTGATTCCGGCGGTGGCCTGTTGGATGGTGTTGGCCCGAGGATCCGCGCGCAGCGCCCTGATCAATGTCTACCTTCCCACGGTCCTTCTGCTGCCCCAATACTTCGAATTGCGGTTTCCTCATTTGCCGCCGCTGACGTTTGCCGGGGCGGCTATTCTACCTCTGGGCGTGGCTCTTCTGGTGAGTGAAAGGCGGCGCTGGCGTCTGGATTTGATGGACTTGCTGGTGGTGCTCTTCGCGGCCAGCGCGGCAATCTCCGAGGGAATGAGCCAGTCGCTGGCCGAGGGGACATGGACGCGGCTCTTTACATCGCCTGCCGCCGCGTTGCCTTCCGGCCTTAACAATGGCATATTTCAGCTTTTTGAGGGCATGACAACCATGGTGCTGCCCTACATGGCCGGCAAATTGCTCATCGAGCAGGGAGAATACCAGGGGCTGCCCACAAGGAAGCCGTTCTTGCGGCGCATGGTGATTCTGCTGGCCATCGTTGCCGCCGTCAGCGTGACCGACTTCTTGACGGGCAAGAGCACTTGGCAAACAGTCTTCAACCATTTCTTTCCCGGTCAGCCACCGGTGTGGCCCATGCAGGTTCGCTGGGGGTTTGGGCGCATTGCCGGTCCATTTGCCCATGCCATTCTGGCTGGAATGATGTTCCTGATGGGATTGATCTACTGCATCTGGCTGCGTATCTTCGCACCCGAATGGGGTACGCGGAAGGTTTTCAAGGAGTTTTCGCTGACACTTCGGGGACTGGTGTTGTGGGCGATTGTGGCGGGTCTGCTGATGACCCAGTCGCGCGGCCCATGGATAGGCGCGGTGCTGGCGCTGATTTTCGTGTTTCTGATGGGGGCATTCCCCATGGGCAAAGCCGCGGTGGTCTTTCTTGCGCTCATGGCGGCGCTCTCTGTGGCCGGCTACTACTACGGAAACAAGTACACGGAGTCTAAACAGGGTCAGGCCACGAGCGAGGGACAACAGAACGCGATCTACCGCCGGAATCTGATTCGCAATTTCATTCCGGTTGTGATGCAGCGCAAGGCGTTCGGTTGGGGAATCACCACCCACCCCACGGTGAACGGCCAGGATTCCGTCGACAACGAGTATCTGTTGCTGTCGGTGACCCAGGGATTGACGGGTTTGGGGCTGTTTTTGGCGATTGCGGCGGCGTGTGGGGGGCGGCTTTTGTGGTTAGCCGCACGACTCAAGTCGGCCGAGGACCGGGGACTTGTGATTGCTCATTTGGCGGTGCTGATCGGTTTGATGACCACGATTGCGACGGTCTATCTTGGCGAGCAGGTCTTCCTGTTGTTTTTTCTCATCGTGGGCTGGGTTCAGGGGATGAATCCGGCTCGGGAGGCTGTTGGCGCCCGATCGGCAACTGCGCCTCGCTTCGAGTTCAGGCGGGTGCTGACCTGACCAGAAACAGGATTTAGATTGCGGTACAAGTTGGAGAATCCAAAAGGCAACAGCGTGTTCAGGCAATTGTGGCGAGTTGGCGCCCGCTGAGGCGGGCATGGCGAGTTGGCAAGTTAGCGGCGGTATTGCCGAACGCGATCGGCGATGGTTCAGGGAGCAGAGAGGGTTAATGGTTCAGGTTTCAATATTGGCGCTGGCAGTGGCGATCGTCGCATTCGCCACCCCTCTGTTTCTGAATCTGGCCTTGTGCATCGTGGGCAATCTGTTCCACGCGCGCAGGCCGGATGGGACGCGGCGAAACATTCATCTTGCCGTGGTTGTGCCGGCACACGACGAAGAGTCGATGATTGCGAGGGCAGTTGAATCGGTGCGCGCTGCCGATGGATCGGTTCCGGTCTTTGTGGTGGCTCACAACTGCTCGGACTCGACAGCCAAGACCGCCGCCGCGACTGGAGCCCAGGTACTGGAACTCAACAATCCCAAACTCCGCGGCAAAGGCGCCGCGCTGCGTCATGGATTTGCCGCGGCTCTGGCTGCGGGCGCGAACGCAGTGCTGGTCGTCGATGCAGATTCGGTGGTGAGCGCAAACTTGATCTCGGCTACCCAGGCAGCTCTGGAAGACGGCGCCGAGGCCACCCAGTGCCGGTACGAGTTGGAGTTGCCCGCGCCGGGAACGGGAGCATGGCAGCCGCTGGCTCGTCTGCATGTGCTTGCATTTCGCGGCATGAACGTGCTGCGCGCCAGAGGAAGAGCGGGCCTGGGATTTTCGGCGGGGTTATTCGGCAACGGTTTCAGCTTGACCGCAGCCGCGCTGGAGCGGGTTCCCTTCAATGCGGACAGCATTGCCGAAGACGTGGAATTCAGCACCAGACTGGCCGCGGAAGGGATGCGGGTCTGCTGGGTCGGAGATGCCTATGTCCACGCCCAGATTCCCGCCACCAGCGCGGCCCAGGCTACCCAGGAAGCTCGCTGGGAGGGTGGCCGTTTTCGCGTAGCCAGCCAGGCTACGAGGCGGTTGTTTGGGGCTGTGCTGCACGGGAAATGGCGGGCTCTTGAGACGCTGGCAGACGTGTGGAGCCTGCCTCTATCGCGCGGGATTTTTGCGCTTCTGCTGACCGCCGCGCTTCCGGTGCACTGGCTGCATGTGTTTGCAATCGCCTGCGCGGCGGTTGCCTTAATCTATGTGCTGGAGTCGGCGCTTCTGGGGGGCGAACCCGCGCAGGAACTTGCCGCGCTGGCCGCGGCGCCGCTTTATCTGCTTTGGAAGGCGGCCATTACGCCGCTGGTCGTTCGCCAGTCGCGGAGCCGGGCTACATGGGCGCGGACCAAGCGGGAGGCGCCCCAGCCATGACCAATACCCAACTGATCCCCGAATCGCCGGATCGGGAGGTCGATTGGACTCTGGATCCGGAGGCCGGCTTACCCCTGGGCAAGCCTGACGACGCCCGGGCACCGCTGCGCGCGGTGAGCAAACAATTTCAGATGAACGTGCTGGCAACCATTGTGGCGCGGGTTGTGAACATGGCCAGGGGCGTCTGCGTGGTGCCGTTTCTGTTGGCGCGCATCGGGCTGGAGGCCTATGGCATCTGGACCACGATCTTTATCCTGGTGGGGTATGTGGGCCTGACCACCCTTGGTATCTCCAACGTCTACATCAAGTACGTGGCGGAGTTTCATGCGCGCAAGGAATATGACAAGGCTAACGCGCTTCTTTCCACAGGGTTGGCCGTCACCATTCCCTTATGCGCACTGGTCTTTCTCGCCGTCCTGCTGGGGTGGAACTGGCTGCAGCCCTGGTTGAGGCTGCCCCCCGCACACGCGGGAGAGGGCAAAGAAGCTGTGCTGATCGTTCTCGGCGTCTTTCTGTCCAGCATTGCGATCAATGCATTTGGCGACATGCTGTGGGGGACGCAGCGGATCGTATCGACCCAGGTTTTCATCACCGTGAGCATTCTTGTCGAGTTTGCGTTGATCGTCTGGCTGGTGAGTGCCGGGAGGGGGATTCGAGGGTTGGCCGAAGCCTATCTGGTGCGCACGGCGATCAACGACGGCCTGACCTTCTGGTGGGCCCGGCGCCAGCTCAAATGGCTTCATCTTTCTCCGCGGCTGGTGGGGCGCGAGTCGCTCAAGTATGTGATTCACTTCGGCGGGATGGTGCAATTCCAAAGCATGTTGGAGATTTTTCTGAACTCCGTGGAGCGGGTGGCTGGATTGACGTTGATCGGCGCTTCGGCTGCCGGGCTGCTCGACGTAGCCAAGAAGTGGCCGGTATCGCTGTCGGCCATACCGACTGCCTTTTTTGCCGCGCTGCTGCCGGCCGCTTCGCACGTGGACGCCGCCTCGTACCGGCCCGATAAATTGCAAAACCTGGGAGAGCTCTATCTGCGTGGGGCGCGGTATTCCAACGTGTGTACAGCGGCCTTTGTCGCGGCCCTGGCCTTTTGGGCGAGTCCCATCCTGCACGTCTGGCTGGGTCCGGCGTTACCCCAGAAAGACACACTGATACCCCTGTTTGTGCTATTCAGTCTTGCCATGCAAATGCATATGCTGACAGGTGCGGGCAACTCGGTTTTTCGCGGCATGGGCCGGGTGTACGAGGAGTTTAACTACACGATTCCAAACCTGGTGCTTCTGGCGATCACCTTGCCGGCGGTTCGCTGGATCGAGGGGCGCTGGACCCCGTTGGGGATCGGAGCGGCAGTTTCCGTGGCAACGGCGGGCTCGGCATGCGTGTTGATGGGCAGGGTGTTGTCGGTGCTGGATCTTCGACTGAGACGCTTCCTCCGCGTTGTGATTGTGCCCGGCTTGTTGCCCTATCTGTTCGCGGGCGCATTGGCATGGCCCGTAGCCCGGCTGGTTCCCGAGCTGAGCCGCTGGCAGGGCGCGGGAGTTCTGGTGGCCGCGGGAGCGATTTACGCGGCAGGGGGCATCGCGGTGTCGTATCGGTGGGTGATGACGGACGAGGAAAGGCAACTTGGGCTCGAGATGGTACGCCGCGGGCTGGGAATCTTTCGCGGAGCGGAGGCAGCGGCATGAGTCCACGCATTCACGTGCTGTTCTTTCTTCTTCCGATCTCGGCAGCCTGTGGGCTGGGAGCTCTGGCGCAGGCCCAGGCCCAGACCCGGACCGCCGTTCCCTCGCCAGACCAGATGGCCGCTCAGGACGCAATCGCTCAGGAAACGGCCAGACAACCGCAGGAGCCGAAGCTCAAGCCCAATCCGCTTGAGGCGCTGCGCAGGTTTGAACCTGCCGACGATGAAGAGTACCGGTTGGGCAGAGGCGACGAGATAACGGTGGATTTTGCGGGGCGGCCGGACCTTGCGGCCAAACTCATCGTCGGGCCGGACGGGCGGATTACTCTGCCGCTGGCCGGCGATGTGGTGCTGGATGGGCTTACCCGCGGCGACGCCGCCAAGGCCATCGACTCGGCGTTGTCGGGTTACTATGCGAATCTTTCAGCCCAGGTTACGGTGACCAAGTACACCGCCAACAAGGTTCTGGTGCTGGGCGCGGTCGACAAGCCCGGCGTCGTCACATTTGACGGCACGCCGACGCTGCTTGAGGCCCTTACCCGCAGCAGCCTTGAGAACGGTCCGAACCGAGCCGCGCAGATGCCGGAGCGCTGCGCCATCTATCGCGGTCGCGACCAGGTGGTGTGGGTTGAGCTCAAGGCTCTTATGGATTCGGGCAATGGCCTGGCCGACTTGCGCCTGCACCGCGACGACGTGATTTATGTGCCCAACGGCGCGGAGCGATTTGTCTCTGTTCTCGGTCAAGTGCAGAAGCCGGGCGCCGTTCCGCTGACCAACGCGTCTACCTTGGCCAGTGTCCTGGCGAGCGCGGGTGGTTTTACCCCCGCGGCCGGAAACAAGCCGCACATCCAGATTGTGGATCCGGCTGGAGGGGATTCACGCATCGTCTCGCTCAACGATGTCCTCAATCCGGCCAAATCGCTTGAGATCACTCTGAAGCCTGGCGAGATCGTCTTCGTACCCCAGTCCGGTTTCTACCGGGCCACCTATTTTCTTGAGCGGCTCAATCCGGCCATCCAGGCGGCCACGCTCTCAATGGTGGGAGTGGGGATACCATGAGCCTACTGCCAGGCAGTTCTATCTCGATGGAGCAGCTCCGCCCTGGCGATGCCCGCCTCGGGGCGTCATCCGGCGCATTGCGACCCGTCCCGGCCGGCAACGCTGAGCAGGCGTTGTTCCGTCTGGACTTGCGGCGTAGCCTGCAGCTTCATGGCCTCCTGGCGTTGGCAATTGCCCTGGCAGCCTTGGCGCTGGCGGCGATCTATGTCTGGAAGGGCGTGCCGATCTATACTGCGGAAAGCGTACTGTTCATTCAGCCTGCGCCGCCCACGGTGCTGCAGCAGAACGGCAGCGGCCAGCTCTGGCCTTTCGATAGCACCACCTACGAATCCTATATCGCCCAACAGATCCAGAACGTTTTGCGCCAAGACGTGCTTGCTGCGGCGGCACAGAAGCTGGGGAACGGCGTTTGGAAGAAGGCTGGCGAGAGCGACCAGTCCGCGGGCGAGCGTCTGCGCGGGGCGATCGAAGTGGCGCGCGTGAAGACGACCTATCAGGTCTCCATCGCGGCTCATGCCAACGACGCTGTGCTGGCAGCGCGAATTGCCAACGCTGTCGCCGACAGCTACATCGAGAGCCTGTCCACCGACAAGAAAATGGGCGACGCGCTGCGGCTGGCGGCGCTGCGAGACGAACGCGAGCGGGTTCAGAAAGAGCTGGCGTCCGACCGGGCCGAGCAGGAGACTCTGAATGCGAAGCTGGGCCAGGCCGCCATCGGCGCCGCCGCTCCGGATCATCTCGACGACGACATCACTTTGGTCAGGTCGGAACTGGTGAAGGCGCGCGCCGACCACGACGAAGCCGCAGCCAAGTTTACCTCTGTAGGCGGCGAAAAAGGGCCTTCTTCGGCATCGCTGGATGCCGAAGCCGATGAGTTGATCGCCAGCGATGCCGGTCTGGTGAGCATGAAGACCGCGCTCAATGCGCGGCGCGCCGTGCTCATCTCGCAGATGGCCAACTTGACGCCGAGTCATCCGCAGTACAAGCAGAACTCGGAGGAGCTGGCGAAGATCAATCAGGAGCTGGAATCGATGATGAACGGTCTGCGCGCCAAGGCGGCGGCGCGCATCCAACTGAAGCTGCGTACGGACCTGGAGCGGACCGCCGGTGTGGAGGGCCGGTTGAACGCGCAGCTTGGACAGCTCACCGGGGCCGCGGGCAGCGCAACCTCGAAGCTGCAGAGAGCCAGCGATCTGGCTACCGATATTGCCCGGCTGCAAGCCCGATTCGCGACTGTAGACGAGCAATGGCGGAACCTGATGCTCGAGGATGGCGCGCCCGGCACAGCGTACATCGCTACACCCGCGGTGGCGCCTTTGCACTCCGCCAATTCCAAGGTACTTCGCAATGCGGCGGTGATCTTTTTTGTCGGGATCATGTTCGGACTTCTCGCCGCCGCGCTCGCTAACAAGATGGATCCAAAGATCTACATCGCCGCGGATGTCGAGCAGGTGCTGGGTTTTGCGCCGATTGCGCAATTGCCGGACTTCGACGAGGTTCCGGATGGCGTGGCGGAGGAGCACCTGCTGCGTTTGGCGACGGCGATCGAGTATGCCCGCAAGCAGGGGGATCTGAAGAGCTGCATCTTCACCGGCGCCGTAGCTGGGACAGGCGTAACCACGGTCGTTGGCAGGGTGAGAGACCTGTTGGAGGCCATGGGCAGAACGACCGTGCTGGTCGATGCCTCGGGAACACCGCCCCCGGCTCCACGCGGCAACGCCGACGGTCAAGCGGAACAGAGTTTGGCCACGATTCAGCGTCCCAGCCGCTCTTCCGCGCTGGCGCGGCAGATGGCGGAGGAGACTGAAACGCAGGAAGGCAGCCTCGTCCTCACGGATACAGCCCCGCTGGTGGTTTCGGCGGAGACCGAATACCTGGCGCGGCATGTGGATTGCGCCATCGTCGTCGTTGCGTCCGGAGTGACCACGCGCGCGCAACTCGGCGAAGCGGCAGCCACTCTGCAGCGGCTCGATGTGGCCGCGGTGGGATTTGTGTTGAACCGCATAGGACTGAAAAAGGCCGACCCAGCCTTCAGGCTTTCCGTTCGGGCCATCGAGGATCATCTCAATGCGCAGAGCGAGTCCCATGCAATGAGAACCGCAAGAAGCCAGCCGTTCCCGGTCGAGGATCCGTTTGCCGGTCAGCGGTTCGCTGACAGCGAGATTGCCAGCAAGCGGATTCCCGTGAAGACTGCCGAGAGCGCGCCTGCACGGCCTACCGATTCGTCCCAGTTCGCCCCTCCGGCCCCGGTCGCTCAGGCTCCGGCGCGTCCGTCTCCCGTCCCGGAGCCGTCCCATTCGATCCATGAGCACCTTTTTGTGCCGACAGAGCCATCGCCGGTCCCACCGCGAACCTCCAAGACACAGCAGCAGCCGAAACCCGCTGAGCCTTTGCCAGTTTCAGCTCCGGCCGATCCCTGGTGGTTGGCGCAAGTGCTTCCCCAGCCCGATGTGCCTCGAGATGAACCTCTGCCGCAGCCGGCAATGGTTGCCGAGCCGGAGATTGTGACGCCGCTCGAATCGGCAACAGATCCCGCGCCACAAGTGGCAACGTTCCCCGAGCCTCTGCTTGTGCATGAGCCGTCACCGGTGGCAGTTGTTTCCCAGCCCCTGCCGGTTGCGCCAAGGCCAGATCCAGTGCCCGTCCCAAACGTCGAGTTGCCGCCGCCGCCGCCCGCCGAGCCCCAGGTTCAGGCCTGGGAGCGCGCACCGGCATTTGCATCCGCAGCCGACAACCGGCCCGTGACGGAAGACGCTCAAGATGCCGAGCAGGCGCAGACCTCTCTCCCCATTGCCTCCCGCTTCGACGGGCTCAGGAATCTCGTGACCGTGCTTGGACTGCGAGAGATGCATAAGACCGAAGTCCCGCCCGAACCGGCCCCGAAACCTGCGCCAAAACCCTATCGGGTCGAAAAACTCTCTGTATTTGAACGGGCATTAATCCCGGCGCCGGAGCCGGTATCAGCATCGGTGGCCAGCGCTTCGCCCAGATTGGTGACGGCGCAGCCGGAGTTCCTTCCGCCCAAGCCCCTTGTCTATACCCCGGCGGCGGACAGACGTACTGAGCGTGGCGCATCCGACGGTCCCGAGCGCAGGGCCGGAAACGATGAAGTGAGGATTCTTCCCTCCAAGCGCGGCCAATACAAGCGGAGATAGCGGCAGCGTGCGCGGGAACTCAGCTGGGCCGGATCGACGTCTACTTCGGACGGATCAATTCGAAGCGGTCGCCGGTGCGCACCCAGCTATTGCCCGCCATGCGGCCCACCGCATCCAAACCTGCCGGATCGATGCGGAAGTCCTCAACCAGATCTTCGCGCACATGGAACCGGACCACCTCGCCCAGCACGATGACGCCTCCGCCCGGCGCGCGGTTGGTGTAAATCACCTGCAACAGTTTGCACTCCATTTGCGCCGGCGACTCAGCCACCCTGGGCGGGCGAACCACGTCGCTGGCTATCGGTGTGAGCCCGGCCAGCACAAACTCGTCCACGTCTGGAGGGACCTCGGCAGACGAGGCATTGGCGGCCGTTGAAATGGCCTCGCTGACGATATTCACAACGAACTCGCCCGTCTCCTCGACGTTGCGCAGCGTATCCTTTCTGATGTCTGGATTGGATGGAGACGCGGCGCGCACGGAGGGGCAAAAGAGCACCGTGGGCGGATTCGATCCCACCCCCGCGAAGAAGCTGAACGGCGCCAGATTGGCCGCTCCGTTACGGTCCGTGGTCGATACCAGCGCCACAGGCCGGGGCACAATGATGCCGGTCATCAATTTGTAGATCTGGCGGGTTTCGCAATTGGCGGGGTTGATGCTGAGCATTCCAGGTTCTGAAGTGTGTGCGGTGTCCATACTTTTAGCCTAGAGCATCTTTCCGGCCCGGCGGGCGTCCAACCGAAAAACGAGACTTTTGCACCGGTTGCGTAACAGTTCTGGTGCATTCCCTGAATTTTATTCTTTCGCAACATAGGATGATGCACAATCGTTAATGAGGAATAAACAGTCGTGCCGCGAATTCACTTTCAACAACAGCTCGCCGAACTCAAGGACAAGCTTCTTGCCATGGCTGCTTTGGCGCAGCAATCGGTCGAGACCGCGGTAGACGCCTATCTCCAGCGCGACAAGGGCCTATGCCAGTACGTCAAGCAGAATGAGACAGCCATCAACACCGCGCAACGCGAGCTGGACGAGATGGCCTATGAACTGCTCGCCAAGGAGCAGCCCATGGCCATCGATCTGCGCTTTATTCTGTCCGTGATCAAGATCAACGGCGACTTGGAACGTATCGGCGACCAGTCGATGGGCATCGCTCGCCGGACCAAGGACATTCTGAAGGCCGAAGAAGTCGACCTGCCCGTGGATTTTGCCGCCATGGGCGAGTTTGCCGGACGGATGATCCGCTCCGCCATTCAGGCGCTGCTTGAGGGCGACGCGCGCCTGGCCGACTCGGTCCGCGAAATGGACGATGAGATCGATCGCATGAATCGCCGCGCCCACGCCGACTTGCTCAAGCTCATCCAGGAAAAGCCGCAGTATACCCAGCAATCCATGAACGGCATCCTGGTGGCGCGCAACCTGGAACGGATTGCGGACCACGCGTCGAATATCGCGACCGATGTAATCTTCTGGATTCGCGGCGCGGATGTCCGCCACCAGTTGAGCATGTCGATGGATTGACGGCCCTCAGGCTGCCGGCTCTTTTGCAACCGAGCTTTGTTTGAGAACGGCGGCAGCTTCGGAAACCGGTTCAATGGGACTCGGGGTGTCACATTCTTTGCGGCCCAGCCACTGCCGCTCGAAATCTTCCAGGGCGAGCGGGTGGCCGAACAGGTAGCCCTGGAACGCATGGCAGCCTAGACGAGTGAGAAAGTCGCGCTGAGTCTCGGTTTCAACCCCCTCGGCGATTACCGGCAGGCCCATCGCCTGGCTCAGGGAAATAATGGTTTGCGCAATCGCGCCGCTGCTGGCATCCACCAGAATGTCCTGAACAAAAGATCGATCGATCTTGAGTTGGTCCAGGGGCAGGCGCTTCAAGTAGGCCAGCGAGGAATAGCCGGTGCCAAAATCGTCGAGTGAAAATCTCAACCCATGCGACTTGAGCTCGGCCATTTTGGCTATCACCTCTTCAATGCTGTCTGCCAGCATGCTCTCGGTAAGTTCCAGTTCCAGGTTATGCGGGTCTGCCCCTGACCGTTCGAGCGCAGCCAACATTTTTTCGACGAAGTCCGGCTGGCGGAACTGCCGTGCGCTGATGTTGACCGCGACCGAGACGTCCGCCGGTTCCTCCCGATGCGCCCAGGCCGCGATCTGCTTGCAAGCTGTCTCCAGAACCCAATCTCCCAAGGGCAAGATCAATCCGGTTTCCTCGCCCAACGCAATGAACTCGCCCGGCAGCAGAAGGCCGCGCGCCGGATGGTTCCATCGAATCAGGGCCTCGGCGCCGATCAGATGTGCGCCTTCCACTTGAGGCTGATAGTAGAGCATGAACTGGCCGCCATCGATTGCCTGCCGGAGGTCTGCTTCCATTGCGGCGCGAGCATTCACGGCAGTCTGCAATGCGGGCGAGAAGAAGCGCACGGTGTTGCCGCCATCCGTCTTGGCCTGGTCCATGGCAATGTCCGCCTGCTGCAAAACCTCGTCCGGGCCGTCTGTTCCCTCTGCAAAGATCGTGATCCCGATGCTGGCGGTGCCGCGGCATTCGCGGCCGCCGATCAGGTAGGGCTGGGCAATGGCAGCCAGCACTTTTTCAGCGCACATTCTGGCCTGTTTAGCGGCGTCCTCAGCCGTCTCGCTCAGGGTCTCAAGCATCACTACAAACTCGTCTCCCACCAGTCGAGCTAGGGTGTCGTTTTCTAGAACGCATTTGGCAAGACGCCGCGCAACTTCCTGCAGCAGCAGGTCGCCGGCTTGATGGCCAAGCGTATCGTTCAACGTCTTGAAGTGGTCCAGATCGATGAGCAGCAAGGCGCGCATGCGGCCATCGTGGGTACCCGCGGTCAGGACCAGTTGCAATTGGTCCAGCAGCAGGCGGCGGTTGGGCAGGCCTGTCAGCGGATCGTAAAAAGCAAGATTCCTGATCTCTTCCGCCGCTGCTTTGGCATCGGAGATATCGCGCGTCACCGATAGAACGCAGAACTCGCCGTCAAGTTCAATCAGCGAAGCCGATACCAATCCCCAGTATGATTCTCCGGTCTTCTTGCGCAACCTGACCTCCAAATCCCGGCAGGTTGAGCCTTGACGCAGAATGTCCACAAAACTTTTTCGATCGCGGGGATCCACCCAAATGTCGAGTTCCAGCGACGTGCGCCCGAGAACCTCATGGCGTTCATATCCTGTGGTGTCGAGAAATGCCTTGTTGCACTCGATATACATTCCATCGGCAAGGCGATTGATGGTCACTGCATCGAGACTCGTTTGGAATGCGGTACGATAGCGTTTTTCACTCACCTGAAGTGCCTCCTGGGCCGCGGCCAGCCGCTCTTCCGCTGTTTTCCGGGCGTTGATGTCCTCAACCACGGCGATGTAATGAAGCGACCGCCCCGCGGAATCGCGTTGAATCGACTCGGTTATTCTTACCCAGGTCAAACTGCCATCCTTACGGACATAGCGCTTCTCCCAACTCGCATAGCCGGTCTCCACGGTACACACTCGTTGCAGCGACGCGAGACTCTGGGCCAGGTCCTCCGGGGCTGTGATTTGCTGAACTGTCAGGCCGGGAATCTCCTCTGGCGGGTAGCCGACGATCTCGGCGAAACGCGCGTTACACCTGATAAACTTGCCGTCGAACTGGGCGTGAGCGATGCCCACCGCGGCTTGCTCGAAGGTTTCCCGGTAACGCGCCTCACTATCGCGTAGTTGAATTTCCACCTGTTTGCGATCGGTGATGTCTTTAATCACGCCGCGCATCTTCGCAGGTTGTCCCAGTGCATCGAAATCGAGTCTGCCTATTCCATGCACCCAGCGTTCCGCCCCGTCTGACGGCCGGATGATGCGGTACTCCTTTTTGAATAGCTTTCCCTTGCCAACACCCTCGTCCGCGAAATAAGCATTTATCATGACTCGGTCGTCGGGATGGATCAGGGCCGTCCATCCCTCCAGTGTGTGCTCATAGTCCTTGTCAATTCCGAAGATCGCATCCATTTCGTCCGAGCTTGTCCACACTGACGCGGGAACATCCAGGACATAAAAGCCAACTGCTCCAGCGCGCTGCGCGTCGCGAAAGGCATCCAGGCTCTCGCGGAGCGCCTCCTCGGCCCGCTTGTGGCTGGTAATGTCTTTCCCGAAGATGGAAATGCCGATCGTCTGCCCATCGGCAACGATGGGATTCAATGAGATTTCCAGGACCTTACCGTTGATGAGATCATGTTCAGCCCGGAAGGGGCCTTCGCGAAGGGCACGCTCATATAGCTGAATCCATTTTGCCGCTAGCTCTGGCGGGAGAAATTGATCCGGGCGCATTCCGATCGCAAGATGGGTGCCAAAACGGGTCTCGATGTCACGCTGACCTGCCCGGTTGAATGTAATCAATCGACAGTCGAGGTCCACCGACCAGATGGAGTCGTCTGTGCTTTCGATCAAGGCTGCGAGATTTGCTTCAGCTTGATGCGGCATCTCGGCATTCCTGGGCCCGAACCGCTTCTTGAAAACGCGGAAATCTGACGCCTGAGGCCACTCCCGAGCGAATCGGACCGCATTTGCGCGGAATGCCTCAAGATACTGCTTCCCATTGAAGCCTGAATACCACTTTCAAAGTTCGGTATGCCACTTTCATCGGAAAAAGCCGGGACGATTGTTAAAGAGCCATGAAAAATGCGCTTGGAAACGCCATTCAATGTACGCCAAGCGACCCAGGTTTTGCTATCGAGATTTGGCTGGCGTATGAATTTAGCCACGAATTGTGTGCCCGGCAGCAGAAAGCGGCCCGGCAGCGCGGACACAACGGGTAATCAGTTTTAATCCAACCATGCGCCGCGAGCCGGATTGGAGTCGCGGCCCGGCGCGGTTGGTCTAAGGTTAAGCTACCGCGTGGCCTCGAACAGGAACCAAGCGCGGCGCTCCGCCTCGTCGATCCAGACTTCAATCAAGCTGGTTGTGGCGTATTCGTTAGCCTTGCTGGTCACTTCATGAGCCGCGCGCAGGCTCTCCACCAGGGACTTGTTGTCGGCATGCAGCTCAAGCAGCATATCCCGGGCGCTTAAAAACTCCTGATCGTTGTCGGTCAGCCGTTGCAGCTTGGCGATGTGTCCAATCGAGCGAATTGTAGTGCCGCCCACTTTGCGGACCCGCTCCGCGATATCGTCGGTAATGGCAAAGAGCTGATCACCCTGCTGGTCGAGCAGCAGGTGGTAGTCGCGGAAGTGAGGTCCGCTCATGTGCCAGTGGAAATTCTTGGTTTTGAGGTAAAGGACAAAGACATCGGCCAACAAGGCGTTCAGCACGGTGGAAAGATTCTTCACCTGCTCGGAGTCGAATCCGTCTGGAACGTTGACTTTGGCCGCTTTTGAATCCTCATGAGTATGTGTGGACATCAGATAAACTCCTCTGCTGGGGAGGACTGTCGAGACGTCCGGGATGGAGCGTCTGCCTGTCTCCCTTGCACGGAGTTGGATGCCAATGCAGGACCAAAGTTTCCTGCGTGCATCGCGTAGGGAGCAAAATTGATCAGGCGCCAATCTCAATGGAGTTGGCGCCCGTTCGATTCCGCGGCTTGACTTGGAGCCTACACCTTGACCTGCGGATGGGTTGCATAGTGCAGCAGCACGGCCACGGCGCAACTGGTGAGCCGGGTCTCCGCCGAATCCGCCCGGCTGGTGAGAATAGCCGGTACGCGTGCGCCGAGGACAATCCCGGCCAGTTGCGCGCCGCCCAGGTATTCAAGCTGCTTGGCCAGCATGTTGCCGCTTTCCAGATCGGGCACGACCAGGATGTCGGCCTGTCCGGTGACCGGCGAAACCAGGCCTTTTATGTCGGCAGCCTTGACGCTGACGGCGGTATCGAAGGCCAGCGGACCGTCGAGGATGCCGCCGGTGATCTGGCCGCGGTCGGCCATCTTGCACAGGGCGGCTGCATCCAGCGTGGACTTGATCTTCGGGTTGACCGTCTCCACCGCCGAGAGCAGCGCCACCTTCGGCTCGGGAATGCCCAGCGCGTGCGCCAGGTCGATGGCGTTCTGCACGATGTGAACTTTGTCTTCGAGCTCGGGCGTGATGTTGATGGCCGCATCGGTAATCATCAGCGTGCGGGCGTAGGCCGGCGTATCCATGATGAACACATGGGAAATGCGGCGAGCGGTGCGCAGGCCGGTGTCCCGGTTCATCGCGACTTTCATCAGTACGTCGGTGTGCAGGCTGCCCTTCATCATGGCCAGCGCATTGCCTGCGCGGCACATGGCCACGCCCAGTTCCGCTGCCTTGCTTTCGGTTTCGGCATGGACGATCGGGTAGGCGCCGATGTCCAGGCCAATCCTGGCGGCCAGCTCCTTCATCGCGGCCTCGTCGCCGATCAAGGTCGGCACGATCAGGCCCTCGACTGCGGCTTCAACCGTGCCCTTCATGGCTACGTCGGAAAGCGGCCAGACCACGGCGGTGGCGATGGCCGGAAGTTGCTTGCAGCGCTCGATGAATTTGTGAAAGACATGGTAATCGGCGGGATGGCCGACCAGCGGATCAACGGCAACGGCTTCAGCCAAAGGTGCGAGGTCACTCATCGTAGATTCTCCAGGCCCGCGCAGCGCATGGCTGGCTAGCCTCACGCAATCATTCTCGCCCCGCTGAGGGCAAGCGCCTGTGCCAAGGGTCACAGTCCGGAGCGGTGAGCCGCATGGCGGTATGGATTTGGGCGGTCGTTCAGTCAGGCAAACCAGCCAATCGGTGATCGGCGGCCAGCAGTCCTACAATCCTGCTTTTTCTCCAGACGAAGGAGCTTCTTGCAAAACTCCATTAACAGTGCAGAATGTGTCAGGGCACGACTTCAGTCGTGCCGGGAGAGCAATAAAATCATGTTGGGCTTTAGCCCCTGCGCTCTTTTTTCAGTTATTTGCAATCCCGCAGCGGCTAAAGCCGGAATCTAAATTGGCTATTTGCGGCACGACTGAAGTCGTGCCCTGACACAATCTATGGCCTGGAGGTAATTCTGCAAGTGGCTCGAAGGTTAAGCAAACGGTCGGTCTTCTTGATGTTCGGAGGATTTTGCTTGCGCTTTCAGAAATATTTCGATCCGATTAGTAGTCCAGACGCCGATGCCGGTTCCGAAGAAGTCGGTATCTTCCGTCCATATCGCGCATGTCAGTGCTAACGCGGTAGCAAGCACCGGCCAATCGTCCTCATCGCGACCTCGTAAACGCTCTCTGGCCTCATCCTCGAAGACATCATAGGTTTCCCGGTAGATCGGCTTGACGAGATGCTGCAAGTATCTGAGCGAGCCTGACACGTCGGCCGCAGGTTTTCCCCTCTTCCTTAGCAGAGAAGGCAGGTATTTCTCTGCGTCGAGGTAAGCGGCATCCGGAGCGCAGAATTGAACCTGGGGGCTTGCGTAATGCTCAAGGAGTTCCCTTACACGCCGTCCCATTACTGCGCGAATCAGAATGTTAGCGTCGAGAACAATCATCTCAGCGGGCGGCCATCTTGTCGCGGCGACGCAGTTGTTTGAACTCAGCCACCATTTCTTCTTCGTCAACGTCAGCCAGGGCCTCAGCCAGCCGGTCGGCGGCAGCCCGGAGTTCGGCGAGATCGGCCGATTTGACCTGCTTGCGAGGCGTAGGCACGTAAACGCCGAGAGTTTCGCCGCGGCGCGTCACGGCTACAGGGGCATCCGACTCCAGGAAATGCGCAATCTGCTCCCGGAATTCACGTACTCCAACTTTGATTGCGGGCATCGGTCCTCTCCATGCGTACAGTGAAGTGTACACAATATGGGGTCCAAATTCAAGCCAGAGTTGTTTGCAGCGGCGTCCGCATCGCCAATTCAACGGTCGGCCCTTTCCCCTCACTAGCCTCTACTGTTATGCTGCGTGCGCATGGAAAAGCGATTTACATAGGGAGACAACGTATGTGGTTCCTTGGAATGGATGTGGGTACGGGCGGAACGCGGGCGGTGGTAGTGGATGGCGCGGGCAAGCTGATTGCCGGGGCGTCGTGCGAGCATGAGCCGTTCAAGACGGCTCATCCAGGCTGGGCGGAGCAGGATCCGGAAGACTGGTGGCGCGCGGCGCAAGAGGCGATTCGCGGGGCACTGGCTACGGCTCCTGAGCCACGGGAGCCGATTGCCGCCATTGGCCTTACGGGGCAGATGCACGGCGCGGTGATGCTCGACGAGAACGGCGCGGTGCTGCGGCCGTCGCTGATCTGGTGCGACACCCGCACCCAGCCCGAGTGCGACTGGCTGACCGAGAAGATTGGCTACGAGCGCCTGATTGAGCTGACCTGCAATCCGGCGCTGCCCAACTTCACCTTGACCAAGGTTCTGTGGGTCAAGGAGCACGAGCCGGAGATCTTTGCCAAGATCCGCCACATTCTGTGCCCGAAGGAC
>Ga0224559_1000864_pt1 | contig 18008 bp, 27 predicted proteins | sample 714S33034metaG_FD_180676 | JGI IMG/M metagenome (GOLD analysis project Ga0224559, IMG submission 180676) | Peat soil microbial communities from Stordalen Mire, Sweden - 717 S3 30-34 | ecosystem: Environmental > Terrestrial > Soil > Wetlands > Peat | place: Sweden: Norrbotten County, Stordalen... | reverse complement strand
GCTTGGGCAGGCGGCGGTGCAGCGGCATCTGGCCGCCTTCAAAGCCGCGCATCAGGCTGGTGCCGGTACGGCTGCCCTGGCCCTTGTGGCCCCTGGTCGAGGTCTTGCCCATGCCGGAACCCATACCGCGCCCGACACGCTTGCGCCCGGTGTTAGCCTTGCGGGGCGCGCGTAAATTCGATAGATTTCTCGTTGCCATTTTTTCCTCGCTGTAGCGCCGGTGAGCTTGTGCCCGCCGACTCGCGTTGTCACAGTGGACAGTGGTCAGTGAACAGTGGTCAGTAACGACTGATCACTGTCCGCTGTTCACTAGTTCTCCAGAATCCGAACCAGATGCGGAATGGCTTTCACCATGCCGCGCACAGATTCGTTGTCCACGCGCTCGACGATCTGGTTGAGGCGCGTAAAGCCCAGCCCCTTGACCACCAGCCGATGCTTGAAGGGCGTGGAGTTCTTGGAGCGGTAATACTGAATCTTGATCATCTTGGTCTCCGCCATGGCTTACATCTCCTCCACGGACTTGCCGCGCAAATTGGCCACTTCCGCCCGGTCGCGCAACTGCACCAGGGCGTTGAAGGTAGCCTTGATGACGTTGTGCGGGTTGGGCGAGCCGAGGCTCTTGGTGAGCACGTTCTGCACGCCAGAGGCGGTCATCACCGCGCGCACCGCCTTGCCGGCAATCACGCCCGTGCCTTCCGGGGCCGGCTTCAGCAGCACCTGCCCGGCGCCAAAACGGCCCAGCACCAAGTGCGGAATCGAGGTCTCGGTCAGGTTGACATGAACCAGATTCTTCTTGGCCGCTTCGATCCCCTTGCGAATCGCCTGGGGAACTTCCTTGGCCTTGCCCGAACCGTGGCCCACCACGCCGGCGAGCGGATCGCCCACTACGACCAGCGCCGCAAAGGACATATTCTTGCCGCCCTTGACCACCTTGGTCACGCGATTGATGGAGACAACCTCGTCTTTCAGGTTGTACTGGTTGGCATCGAGTTTCTTCTTCAAGATCGTCATTGCTCTCTCGTCTCTTTTTAGCTGTCAGTTCACAGCTTACAGCTTACAGTTACGACCTATAAACTGTTTGCTGTTAGCGGATAGCTGTCAGCTGCTTTACTAAAACTCCAGGCCTGCTTCACGCGCCGCGTCGGCCAGCGCCTTGATGCGCCCGTGATAGAGGTAGCCGCCGCGGTCGAAGACAACCTTCTTGACGCCCTTTTCGACAGCCGCCTTGGCCACTGCCTTGCCGATCTCCTTGGCCGCGGCAACGTTGCCGCCGGTCTTGAGCTTCAGCGCCAGGGAAGAGGCTGACACCAGCGTCTCGCCCTTCTGGTCGTCGATCACTTGCGCGTAAATGTGGGTCAGCGAGCGGTGAACGCTCAGGCGCGGCCGCTCTGCGGTGCCGGCCAGCTTGCGGCGGATGCGCACGTGAATGCGCTGGCGGATTTCGTCTCGGTTGGTCTGCGTAATCATGGTCTCTCGTTCCTATCAGCGGAGCCGCCTTGCGGCCCCGTTCGGTTGTTTCAGCTAACAGTTGTCAGCTAACAGCTAACAGTTCCAAATGCCGCCGGTAACTGTTAGCTGTCAACTGTTAGCTGTCAGCTTACTTGGCGCCCGTCTTGCCGGCCTTCTTCTTCAGCTTCTCGTCGCTGTAGCGCACGCCCTTGTTCTTGTACGGATCGGGCTTGCGCAGCGAACGCATATCTGCCGCCACCTGGCCCACCTTCTGCCGGTCGATGCCGGTGATGGTCAGGTGCAACTGCTTGGGATCGACGGCCACTTCAATGCCCGTGGGCAGCGGAAACTCGATCTGATGCGAATAGCCGAGCGTGAAAACGACGGTGTTCTTGCCCTTCAACTCGGCGCGGTAACCGATGCCGACAATGTCCAGCTCGCGCTTCCAGCCTGTGGTCACACCCACCACGGCGTTTGAAACCAGCGCCCGCGTCAGCCCGTGCATCGCTGCCTGGCTGTCGTTCTCGCGGTTGACGTGCAGCACGCCGTCCTTGGTTTCGAGAGTAATCCCCTCGGCGATCAGCGCCGAGACCTTGCCTTTCGGCCCCTCGACCAGAACCGTGTTGCCATCGACCTTATACTTGACGCCCGCCGGCAGCGGGATGAGCTTTTTTCCAATACGCGACATCGAATCAATCCTTCATCTGGCTTGCGAGTCCCGAAAAGCAGTTGTCAGTGATCAGTGGTCAGTGATCAGTGGTCAGTGATCAGTTTCAACGCTCCAAGTTCCACTGCAGCCCGTACCAGTTATCAGTCTTCAGTTGCCCGGATCAGTTTTTACTGACCACTGACCACTGTTCACTGACCACTGCCGTTACCACACTTCGCACAGCAACTCGCCGCCCACGCCCTCGCGGCGCGCCTGACGGCCGGTCATCACGCCCTTGGGCGTGGTCATGATCGAAATGCCCAACCCGCCCTGCACGCGCTTGATCTCGTCGTGGCCGATGTAAACACGGCAGCCGGGACGCGAGATACGCGCCAGGTCGCGGATGGCCGCTTCCGTGCCGCCGTACTTCAAGTACACGCGGAGGATGAGCTTGCCTTCCTCTTCCTGGGTCTTGTAATTCGAGATGTAGCCCTCTTCCTTGAGAATGCGGGCGATCTCGGTCTTCAGCTTGGAAGCTGGTACATCCAGCTTCTGATGACGCGCGCGGATTGCATTCCGGATGCGCGCCAGAAAATCGGCAACTGGGTCGGTCAGACTCATTCCTTCTCCTTCATTCCCCGTTCGTCCGCACAGCGGAAACCAGCGGGAATGTCTAAAACAGTGATCAGTGGTCAGTGATCAGTGATCAGTGGTCAGTAAAAACCGATCTAACATTGAGCCAATGCTGTCAGCCTTCACAGGAAAACTGACCACTGACCACTGTTCACTGACCACTGGCTTTGCTACCAGCTCGACTTGACGACGCCGGGAATCTCACCCTTGAGCGCCAGCGCGCGGAAACACAGGCGGCAGACGCCAAACTTGCGCAGGAACCCGCGCGGACGCCCGCAGAGCTGGCACCGGTTGTGCTTGCGGCAGCTGAACTTCGGCTTCCGCGCGTCTTTCACCCTTTTTGCTGTGGTTGCCATAAATCCCCTTGAGTGCAGCTAACAGCTATCAGCTATCAGCTTTCAGTTCCTTGTTCACTCGCTTTGCCCGCAAACAAAGACTGCTTGATTTTTCATCACCGCCGGCCTCGCTTTGATCTGGCTGAAAGCTGATAGCTGACGGCTGAGAGCTGCTTTTACGCGCCTTGCCGGAAGGGCATTCCGAAGTGCTTCAACAGCGCCTTCGCCTGGTTGTCGTCCTTGGCCGTGGTCACGATGGTGATGTTCATGCCCTTCATCTTCTCGACCTTCGAGTAATCAATCTCCGGGAAGATCAGCTGATCGCGCAGCCCGAGCGTATAGTTGCCGCGCCCGTCGAAACTCTTCGTCGAAACGCCGCGGAAGTCGCGCACTCTGGGCAGCGCCAGCGAGATCAACCGGTCCAGAAACTCGTAAGCCTTCTCGTTGCGCAGCGTGACCATCGCGCCAATCGACATACCCGCCCTCACCTTGAAGGCCGCAATCGACTTCTTCGCCTTGGTGGTCACCGGCTTCTGCCCGACAATCGCCGCCAGATCAGCCACCAGAGGGTCCAGCAGCTTGGTGTTCTGCGTCGCCTCGCCCAGGCCCATGTTGACCACAATCTTCTTCAACGCGGGAACCGCCATCGGATTCTCAAGCCCCAGCTCCTTTTGCAGAGCCTGCTTGATCTCCTTGTGGTACTTCTCTTTCAATCTTGCCGCCATGTTGCTCAACTCTCTTTCTTCCGGCCCCGGAGTGGCTGTTGGCCGTTTACCGTTACGGAAGTGCTTGCCGCACGGGCGAAGTCTTGTTCGTTCCGTGCCGGCTTGGACGCGTTCATTTCTCGCGCGATCCGTGGCCTGATCACTGACCACTGATCTTACTTCTTCGTCGGCAGCGTCTGCCCACACTTCTTGCAGATGCGCACCTTGACGTCGCCTTCCACCTTCGATCCCACTTTGGCGGGGCCGCAGTTGGGGCAAACCAGCGCCAGATTGGAAAGCTGGATCGGCGACTCCTGGTCGGCGATGCCACCCTTGGTCCGCTTGCCTGACTTGCCCGAAATCGTCTTCTTGACGATGCGGACGTGCTCCACCAGGGCCGTGCCCTTGTCGGGGAAGACGCGCAGAACGCGCTGCGTCTTGCCGCGGTCCGAACCCGCCAGAACCTTGACCGTATCGTTGCGATGAATACTCAAACTCGGCATCTTCTCTCCAAACAGCTGACAGCTAACAGCTAACAGCTTGCAGTTCATTCTTCTGGCTCATCAGCATTTCAACTGTTAGCTGTCTGCTGTAAGCTGTCTGCTGCCTCTACACCACTTCCGGCGCCAGCGAAACGATCTTCAAAAACTTCTTCTCGCGCAGTTCGCGGGCCACCGGCCCGAAGACGCGCGTACCCACCGGCTCATGCGAATCGTCGATCACCACGGCCGCGTTCTCGTCAAAGCGAATATACGTTCCGTCGCGCCGGCGATGCTCCTTGCGGGTGCGGACGATGACCGCCTTCACAACCTTGCCCTTCTTGATGGTGCCGTCGGGCGAAGACTCCTTGACCGCGGCGGTGACAATGTCGCCCAGGCCCGCCTTCTTGCCCAATCCGCCGCCCAGGGGCAGAATCACTTGCAGCTTGCGCGCGCCCGAGTTATCGGCCACCGCGAGCATGGTTCTCATTTGCACAGCCATGGGTAATTCTCCTTGGTTGTCAGTCGTCAGTTCTCAGTTATCAGTCCAGAGCCATCTGCTGCCGACTCATCATAACTGTTCACTGTTCACTGTTCACTGACCACTATCTAGCTAGCAGCCTTGACTTCCGTCTTGATCGCCGCGTCCTCGAGTTGACCGAGGGCCGAGCGCCGGACAATCTCTTCCAGAGACCACCGCTTCAGCTTGCTCAGCGGACGGGTCTCGCGAATGCGCACCACATCGCCCATGCGCGCCGAACTCAACTCGTCGTGGGCATAAAACTTCTTGGTGGTGCGCACAATCCTCTTGTACTTGGGGTGAGCCTTGCGCATCTCGACCGCGACCACAATGGTCTTCTGCATCTTGGTCGATACCACTTCGCCGACCTTCTCATTGCGCCGCGCGCCTGCGGTTGCCGGCGCCTGTACTGCCTCTTGAGTCGCCGTCATGCGATGGCTCCCTTCTTGCTCTCCGCGGCATCCTTGGAGGCGCCGCGAATGCCCAGCGCGCGCTCCCTGGCCACGGTCTTGATCTGCGCGATCTCCTTGCGCAACTGCTGGAGCTTCTTCACTCCCTCGTTCGGCTGCAAGGCGACCTGAAAGCGGATGCGGAAGAGCTGCTCGGCGTCCGTCTTCTCCTGGTGAGCCAGCTCATCGTCGCTTAAATGGCGAATCTTTTCCAGTTCCATCGTGTTTCTCTCCGACCGGCTTTCAGCTTTCAGCCTTTAGCTTCTAGCCTATTTCCTAAACCATTCTCTGCCACCAACTTCCAACGATTCGCTCAAACTGAAAGCTGATAGCTGAAAGCTGATAGCTGTTTACTTGGCCGCGGCTTCCGGCCTCACTGCGCCGGGGCGCATAACAAACTTGGTCCGGAGCGGCAGCTTGTTTGAGGCCAAACGCATGGCTTCCTGCGCTGTCGCCGGGTCCACGCCTTCCATCTCGAAGAGGATCTTGCCCGGCCGCACCACTGCAACCCAGTGATCCAGCGCGCCCTTGCCCGAACCCATGCGGACTTCTGCCGGCTTCTTGGTGATCGACTTGTCCGGGAACAGCCGCAGCCAGATCTTGCCGCCGCGCTTGATAAAGCGGGTCATCGCAATACGGCTGGCTTCAATCTGCCGGTCGGTTATATAGCCGCACTCCATCACGCGCAAGCCGTACTCGCCGAAGGAAATCGAGGAGCCGCGCCATGCCATGCCGCGTCTCTTACCCTTCTGCTGCTTGCGAAACTTCACCTTCTTTGGCATCAACATAGCGAAACCCTCTTGAAACCAGCCGACAGCTCACAGCTGACAGCTCACAGTTTTCTTTCTCGGCGTTATCCAACTGTCAGCTACTAGCTGTCAGCTGTTAGCTGCCTCTAAAACACGCTCGTACCCACCGCCGCGGCCGGCTGACGCTTCTTGGCCTCATAGATGTCGCCGCGATAGATCCAGGTCTTGACGCCGATCACGCCGTAGGTCGTATTGGCCTCGGTGAAACCGTAATCAATGTCGGCGCGCAGCGTGTGCAGCGGCAAACGTCCCTGCAAATACCACTCCGAGCGGGCGATTTCGTTGCCATTCAAGCGGCCCGAAACCCTTACCTTGATCCCCTTGCAGCCGAAGCGCAGCGCAGAATCCACGCTCTTGCGCATCGCGCGGCGGAAGCTGACGCGCTTTTCCAATTGCAGCGCGATCGCTTCAGAGACAAGCTGCGCATCCAGCTCCGGCTTGTTCACCTCGATGATGTCGATAAAGACATCCCGGCTGGTGCGCTTGCCAAGCTCGATCTTGAGCTTGTCAATCTCCGCGCCCTTGCGGCCGATGATGATGCCCGGCCGGGCGGTGCGGATGAGAAAGCGCAGCTTGTTGCCCGGACGCTCGATCTCCACCGAGCTGACTCCGGCGGCCTTCAGCTTCTCTTTCAGCTCGGCGCGGAGCTTCACATCCTCGACCAGCAGCTTGTCATAGTCGCGCTCAGAGAACCAGCGCGAACGCCACGGCTTGTTCACGCCCAGCCGGAATCCGTAAGGATGGACTTTCTGTCCCATATGCTTTTCCTCAAAACCCTCTCGGCCTACTTCTTGGCCTTTTTCGTTGCCTTCGCCGCCGTCGCCGGCTCTTCGACCTTGGTCACCAGACCCGCCGCCACTTCCCGCTCGGCCACGGATAGAACGATGTGCGTCAGCCTGCGCTGATAGCGGAAGGCGCGGCCCATCGGCGCCGGGCGGATGCGCTTCATGCGCGGCCCGTCGTTGGCCAGAGCCAGCTTGACGTAGAGATTATCCACGTCCAGATCGACGCCCTGCTCGCCGGCCACATACTTGGCGTTGTCCACCGCCGAAGTCAACAGCTTGTGAATCACCGGGGCGATGCGCTTCTTGGTGAAGGCCGCCACGGTGAGCGCCTCCTCAACCCCCCGACCCTTGATCAGATCAAGCACCAGCCGCGCCTTCTGCGGCGATACGCGCTGGAACCTGGCCTCGGCCCGATATTCCTTTGTCTCGACTGCCATTGTCTCTTCCTCAATCTCAACTGACCACTGATCACTGATCACTGTTTTCGTCTACCGCGCCTTGGCACCCGCCTCGGCCGCCTTGGCGCCGCCGGTGTGTCCCTTGAAGATGCGCGTCGGCGAAAACTCGCCCAGCTTGTGCCCCACCATGTTCTCGGTCACGTACACCGGAACGAACTTCTTGCCGTTGTGTACCGCGATGGTGTGGCCCACAAACTCAGGAAAGATCGTCGAACGGCGCGACCAGGTCTTGACGATCTTCTTGTCGTTGGCCTGATTCAGCACCTCGATCTTCACGGTCAAGTGCGCATCCACGAACGGGCCCTTCTTTGTCGAACGTGCCATAATCCTCAGCTCCCAGCCGACAGCTAACAACTGCCAGTTTTGTTCCCCGCGAACGCCGCCGACAACCGTCTGCTGTCAGCTGTTCGCTGTCTGCTACTTCACCCGACGGCTGACGATAAACGCATCCGTCCGCTTGTTGTTGCGCGTCTTGTAGCCGCGCGTCGGCTGGCCCCACGGGGTCACCGGATGACGGCCGCCCGAGGTCTTGCCCTCGCCGCCGCCGTGCGGGTGATCCACTGGATTCATCACCACGCCGCGGTTGGCGGGGCGGATGCCCTTCCAGCGATTGCGCCCGGCCTTGCCGATGGAGATATTCTCGTGGTCAACATTACCCACCTGGCCAATCGTCGCCATGCACTCGACCAGCACCCGGCGCGTCTCGCCCGAAGGCAGCTTGAGCATGGCGTATTCGCCCTCTTTAGCCACCAACTGCGCCTGGGTTCCGGCTGAACGCGCCATCTGCGCCCCCTTGCCCGGCCTCAGCTCAATGGCGTGAACCGTGGTGCCGGAGGGGATATTCTTCAACGGCAGCGCGTTTCCCACCAAAATGTCGGCATCGGGACCGGAACTGACCGTCTGCCCGACCTTCAGCCCAACCGGCTGCAGAATGTATCGCTTCTCGCCGTCCAGGTAATGAATCAGTGCGATGCGGGCCGAACGGTTCGGATCGTACTCAATCGTCGCCACCTTGCCCGGAATCCCATACTTCTCGCGCTTGAAGTCGATCAGGCGCAGCATCTGCTTGTGGCCGCCGCCCTGGTGGCGGATGGTCAAATCGCCCTGGTTGCGGCGTCCGCCGGTGCGCTGCTTGACCGCCAGAAGCGGCTTGTGCGGCTTCGCCACCGTCAGGTCGTCATTCACCTGCGTGGTCTTGAAGCGCAGCGTCGGGGTAATCGGTCTGTATGTCTTGATCGCCATAGTCGTTTGTCCCGGAAAGCCAGCGTCCAACTTCTGCCGCCGCTCTCCCGTTTCTCCGGAACCCATCCCATCGTGCGGGTTCCGATAATCTTTCCTGGTGAGCCTCTAACTGATCACTGATCACTGATCACTGACCACTGACCACTGATCACTGTTACAGGTTGCTCACATACTCAGGCAGCTTCTGACCGGCCTTCAGCCGGACATACGCCTTCTTCCAATCCGGCTTGAAGCCGGTAAACTTGCCGCGGCGGCGTTCCTTGCCCAGCACGTTGGCCGTGCGGACGGCGGAGACCTTCACCTTGAAGAGAGCCTCGACAGCCTGCTTGACCTCGGTCTTGGTTGCGCCGGGAGCTACGTCAAAGACCAGCGTTCCCTCGGTCTCCTTGACGCTCAGCCCCTTTTCGGTAATCAGCGGACGGCGAATGATGGTATAAAGTGTCGGCATTATGCGGCCTCCGTCTGCTCGGCGAGCTTGCGTTTCGACGCATTCTTTTCCAGCATCTCGGTCAACTGCTCCATGGCGGCCGTCGAGAAGATGGCCCGCTCATAGCGCAGCAGATCGTAAGGATGCACTTCGTTGTTGAGCACCAGCTCCACGCCCTTCAAGTTGCGCGCGCCTAATACCAAAGCCGGGGTCAAAGTCTTCGAGTTTTCCACCAGCAAGGCTGTGCGTGTGACACCGAGCCCGGTGAGCGCGGCGCGATAGAGCTTGGTCTTGGCGCCCGCGATCTCCAGCGAATCCACCACCGTCAGCTTGCCGTCAGCCAGCTTCGCGGCCAAGGCCGAGCGCAGCGCGCCCAGCAGCTTCTTGCGCGGGAAAGCATAGTCGTAGCTGCGCGGCTGCGGTCCGTGAACCGTATAACCGTGACGCCATAGAGGTGAACGCACCGAGCCGATACGCGCACGGCCCGTGCCCTTCTGCTTCCACAGTTTCTTACCTGAACCGGCGACTTCGGTGCGGCTCTTGGTCTTGTGCGTGCCCTGGCGCAGCGAGGCGCGGTAATGCTTGACCGCCTCCCACAACAGAGACTCATTCACCTGCTCCGGCCCAAAGAGCGCGTCGGAAAGCTCCAGCGTGCCGACCTTCTCGCCGTTCAAATTCACTACATCCACGTTTGCCATCGTCTTCTTCTTCTGCCGGCGAAAACTTCCGCCAGCCATCAATCTCTTTGCGGGCGCTCCACCCTGTTAATGCGGGTGCCCCAGGTCCGGATTTTCGGACCTGGGAAGCCTGAACTCTGTGGGTGCCCCACCCTCGCCGCGTTCTTGTTTTTGCGGCTAGGGTGGGAGTGATGCCCACCCAGCCACAAGAACGCTATTTCCTCTTGCCGAGCTTCTTCGAAGCCTTCAACGGATCGACCGTGCCGCTTCCGGCAAATCCACGGCGCTCGCGCGGCGGAATCTTGGCCTTCGAGATCAGCACATAACCCTCACGCGATCCGGGCACCGCGCCCTCGACCATCAGCAGGTTTTCTTCCAGATCAATGCCGCGAATGCGCAGGTTGCGCACCGTAATCTGCTTGGCGCCCATGTGGCCCGGCATACGCTGGCCGGGAAAAACACGCGACGGATAGCTCGAAGCGCCAATCGATCCCTGCACCTGAAACATATGTCCGTGCGACTTGGGACCGCCCGCGAATCCATGACGGCGCACCACGCCGGCAAAGCCCCGGCCTTTCGAGGTGCCGATCACATCCACAAACCGCGCTTCCGAGAAAATGTCCACCAGCACGCGGTCGCCGGCTTTCGCCGCCACCACGCCGTCGGCGTCCAGTTCCAGCGCAACTTCGTTGATGACCTTCACCGGCGGGGCTTCGCACTTGGCGAAGTGCCCAGCTTGCGGCTTGGTCACGTTCTTGTCTTTGACGAACTCGACCAGGCCAATCTGCGCGGCCTCGTAGCCGTCGCGCGCCAGTGTCTTCAACTGCGTAATCACGCAAGGGCCTGCCTGCAACACCGTAATCGGGTGTACCTCGCCCTTTTCATCGAAGACCTGCGTCATGCCGATCTTTTTTCCTAAAATTCCAACGACGCCCATGTTTTCCTTTCCTCATCATGCGAACTTCATCGCACTGCCGGGCCCTGCGCGGGCTTTTACTGATCCCTGATCCCTAACCCCTAATCCCTACTTCTCAAACGCCTTGATCTCGACATCGACGCCCGCCGGCAGATCAAGCTTCATCAGCGCGTCCACCGTCTGCTGCGTCGGTTCGAGAATGTCGATCAGCCGCTTGTGCGTGCGGATCTCAAACGCCTCGCGCGACTTCTTGTCCACGTGCGGCGAACGCAGCACGCAATACTTGTTCTTGATCGTCGGCAGCGGAATCGGGCCGGCCACCGTTGCTCCGGTGCGCTTGGCCGTCTCCACAATCTCGCCGGTCGAGGTGTCCAGCACGCGATAATCGTATGCCTTCAACCGAATGCGAATTCTCTGTCCTACCATGACTTCCAATCCTTTCAGATTTCAGGTGACAGGTTTCAGATGACAGTTGAAACTGCAGCTCATACTGCCATCTGAAACCTGTAACCTGTCACCTGCAACCTTACTTGATAATGTCGCTCACCGTACCAGCGCCCACCGTGCGGCCGCCCTCGCGGATCGCAAACCGTAGGCCCTTTTCCAGCGCTACCGGCGTGATCAGCTCAACCTCAAGCTCCACGTTGTCGCCCGGCATCACCATCTCCACGCCTTCCGGCAACTGCGCCACGCCCGTCACGTCCGTCGTGCGGAAGTAGAACTGCGGACGGTAGCCCTTGAAGAACGGCGTATGACGGCCACCCTCTTCCTTGCTCAGCACATACACCGAGCCGCGGAACTGCGTGTGCGGCGTAATCGATCCCGGCTTCGCCAGCACCATCCCGCGCTCCACATCTTCCTTGGGAATGCCGCGCAGCAGCAGCCCGGCGTTGTCGCCCGCCAAGCCCTCGTCCAACTGCTTCTTGAACATCTCCACGCCCGTGACCACCGTCTTGCGCGTCTCGCGGAAGCCGACGATCTCCGTGTCCTCGCCCACCTTCACCTTGCCGCGCTCGATGCGACCCGTAACCACCGTGCCGCGCCCGGAGATCGAGAAGATGTCCTCAATCGGCATCAGGAAAGGCTTGTCCACCGCGCGATCCGGCCGCGGCACAAACGCATCCACCGCCGCCATCAGCTCGTCGATCTTGGCCTCCCACTTGGGGTCGCCATTCAGCGCCAAAAGAGCCGAGCCGCGGATCACCGGCACGTCGTCGCCGGGGAACTGGTACTTGGTCAGCAGTTCGCGGACCTCCATCTCGACCAGATCGATCAGCTCTTCGTCGTCCACCGCGTCGCACTTGTTCAAGAAAACCAGCACGCAGGGCACGCCCACCTGGCGCGCCAGCAGCACATGCTCCTTGGTCTGCGGCATGGGGCCGTCGGTGGCCGCGACGACGAGGATAGCGCCATCCATCTGCGCCGCGCCGGTGATCATGTTCTTGATGTAGTCGGCGTGGCCGGGGCAGTCAACGTGCGCATAGTGCCGGTTGGCCGTCTCATACTCCACGTGCGCCGTGGCGATGGTGATGCCGCGCTCCCGCTCTTCCGGCGCGTTGTCGATCGAGTCGAACGAGCGGAACTTGTTCTTCGGGTTATGCTTCTGCAACACCTTGGTGATGGCCGCCGTCAACGTCGTCTTGCCGTGATCGATGTGCCCAATCGTTCCCACGTTCACGTGCGGCTTGCTGCGATCAAACTTTTCCTTGCCCATGGTCTGCTCCCAATTCTTTTCGTAACTCGTGTTGCCCGTTTCAACCCGGGGCACCGGCCATCCGGCTCCAGCCCCAAAATCCAGTTGTCAGTGGTCAGTGATCAGTTTTCAGTTGATTCCTGTCCACTCAAAGCTCATCATCTCTCTACCGCATCACAAACTGACCACTGATCACTTGCTTCACTTGCCCTGCGACCGCCCGATAATCTCGTCGGCAATCATGCGCGGAGCCTCTTCATACCTTGCAAACTGCATTGAATACGATGCGCGGCCCTGAGTGGACGAACGAATGTCATTCACGTAACCGAACATTTCCTTGAGCGGCACAATCGCCTTGATGACCTGCGAACCGGCGGCGTGCTCCATGCCTTCGATCCGCCCGCGCCGTGAGTTGATGTCGCCGATAATCACGCCCATGAACTCTTCAGGAACAGTCACTTCAACCGCCATCACAGGTTCCAGCAGCACCGGCGAAGCCTTGCGCGCCGCTTCCTTGAAGGCGATGGAACCGGCGAACTTGAAGGCCATTTCGTTCGAGTCCACTTCATGGTAGCTGCCGTCGTAGAGCGTTACCTTCACGTCCACAATCGGGAAGCCGGCCAGGATGCCCAGTTCGAGCGCTCCCTGCACGCCCTGATCGATGGGCTTGATGTACTCCTTGGGAACCGAACCGCTCTTGATCTCGTTGATGAATTCATAGCCCGCGCCGGGGGTATTCGGCTCGACGCGCAGCTTGCAATGGCCGTAGTTGCCCGAGCCGCCGGTCTGGCGAATGTACTTGCCCTCGGCTTCGGCCTTCTTGCGGATGGTCTCGCGGAAGGCGACTTTGGGCTCGCCGACATTGGCCTCGACCTTGTGCTCGCGGCGCATCCGGTCCACCAGAATCTCCAGGTGCAATTCGCCCATGCCGCTGATGATCGTCTGCCCGGAGTCTTCGTCGGTCCGCACCTTGAAGGTGGGATCTTCGTCGGCCAGCCGCGACAGCGCAACGCCCATCTTCTCCTGGTCGGCTTTGGTCTTCGGCTCGATGGCGACAGAAATCACCGTGTCCGGGAAGGTGATCGCCCCCAGGGCAATCGGATGATGCGGCGCGCAGAGCGTATCGCCGGTCTTCAATTCCTTGAGGCCAACCACCGCGCAGATGTCGCCCGCCAGAACCTCGGTCACATCCTCGCGCTTGTTGGCGTGCATCTTGACCAGGCGGCCGATGCGATCCGTCTTGCCCGTGCGGGGATTGAGAATCGTATCGCTTGTCTTGAGCGAGCCGGAGTAGACGCGAACGAATGCCAGCTTGCCGAAGGGGTCGTTGATGATCTTGAAGACCAGAGCGGCCAGCGGCTCGCTGTCCTCGGCCTTGCGCGTCACAATCCTATCCAAGTGATTTGGATCGATGCCCTCGACCGGAGGCTTGTCCAGCGGGCTGGGCAGATAATCCACCACCGCATCCAGCAACGGCTGAATGCCCTTATTCTTGAAGGCGCTGCCACAGAGCGCCGGGAAGATCTTCAGGTCGATGGTGGCCTGACGAATGCCGGCCTTGATCTCTTCCTTGGTCAGCGCTTCGCCTTCCAGGTACTTCTCCATCAAAACATCGTCAGACTCGGAGATTACTTCCACCAACTGCGCGCGGAAGGCTTCGGCCTTCTTCAGCAAATTGGCGGGAATCTCCTCCTCCGAATACTGCGCGCCCATCGTCTCGTCGTGCCAGACAATGGCCTTCATCTCGACCAGATCAATCACGCCCTTGAAATTCGCTTCGGCGCCAATCGGAATCTGCAAAGCCAGCGGCCGCGCGCCCAGGCGCTTGCGGATGGTCTCCAGAACATACTCGAAGTCCGCGCCGTTCTTGTCCATCTTGTTGACGAAGCAAATGCGCGGCACCTTGTACTTGTCGCCCTGCCGCCACACCGTCTCCGACTGCGGCTGCACACCCGAAACCGAATCAAAGAGCGCCACCGCGCTGTCCAGCACGCGCAGGCTGCGCTCGACCTCGGCGGTAAAATCCACATGGCCGGGTGTATCAATAATATTGATGCGGTAATCGTTCCACATACAGGTGGTGGCGGCGGAGGTGATGGTAATGCCGCGCTCCTGCTCCTGCTCCATGTAATCCATGGTCGCCGTGCCTTCATGCACTTCGCCAATGCGGTGCGTGATGCCCGTATAAAAAAGGATACGCTCTGTCGCAGTCGTCTTTCCGGCGTCGATGTGCGCCATGATTCCGATGTTCCGGCAACGATTCAGAGGTATAGTGCGAGCCACGGCAACTTCTTCCTTTGCGAGCCTATAGCCCGCGGTTAGATCTATCTGTTCAACTAAGTCCCTTAGTTCCTAATCCCTTAGTTCCTGCATACCTACCAGCGGTAGTGCGCAAAGGCCCGATTGGCCTCGGCCATGCGATGAACGTCTTCCTTCTTCTTCATCGCCGCGCCGCGCCCGTTGGCCGCATCCAGCAGTTCATTCGAGAGCTTGTCGGTCATGCCCTTTTCGCCGCGCGCCCGACCGTATGTCAGAATCCAGCGAATCGCCAGCGAGGTGCGGCGGTCGGGATTCACCTCGATCGGCACCTGATAGTTGGCGCCGCCCACACGGCGGGTCTTGACTTCGAGCAGCGGCTTGCAATTCTCCACCGCCTTCTTGAAGAGCTTCAGCGCGTCATCCCCGCCGCCCTTCTCTTCCAGGTTCTTCATTGCCGCATAGAAGATGTTCTGGGCCGTCGACTTCTTGCCGCCCCACATCATGCAGTTGACAAACTTGGTGACCAAATCGGAACCGTAAACCGGATCCGCCGCCACTTCCCGCTTCGCAATGTGCCCTTTTCTTGGCATAATCCCTCAAAAACAGTGAACAGTGGTCAGTGATCAGTGGTCAGTTTCAACCGTTCACGAGCCGGAGTTCACCGGATGTTCTGTTTCCGCTTCCAATGTGTCAAAGTGGTCAGGCTCTGATCACTGATCACTGATCACTGATCACTGACCACTGACCACTGACCACTGCTTTACTTCTTCTTCGCCGGAGCCGCTCCGCCCTTGGCGCGCTTGGCTCCATACTTCGACCGGCTCTGCTTGCGGTCGTTCACGCCCACCGAATCCAGCGTGCCGCGCACCACGTGGTAGCGCACACCGGGCAGATCCTTCACGCGACCGCCGCGGATCAGCACAATCGAGTGCTCCTGCAGGTTGTGGCCGATGCCGGGGATGTAAGTCGTAACCTCAATCCCGTTCGTCAACCGAACGCGAGCCACCTTGCGCAGCGCTGAGTTCGGCTTCTTGGGAGTCTGCGTGTAGACGCGCGTGCAAACGCCGCGCCGCTGCGGCGAGGCCTGTAGCGCCGGTGACGCCGTCTTGTACCGCGGGGCCGTGCGCCCCTTGCGAACCAACTGATTGAATGTAGGCAAACTGCAACTCCTTACCCGGTCAAAAAACCTGCCAGCAACCCTCAAAACCCGCAAACGCGCACAGAATCCAAAGGCCTTCCAGTGCAAAAGCGAGACGAAATACCGTCCCGCGCGCACGGAAGCTCCGTTCTGCTGCTTCGCGTCTGCCTTCGTACCAATCTCAGACGAAAACCGGGACGTTAGTTGAGCGTTTTCCAAGTCTTCCAGGAAAAGCCAGCTCCGTTTCGCCAGTTCCGGCCCGCATAGCCCTCCAAGGCGGAGAACGCGCGGACGCCGATGCTTGTGTGTCCCTGCCCATCGCAAGAGAGAGCAACTTCGGGACTTCTGCGGCCAGCCCGACCAGCCTGGCCTAGGGGAATCCCGCACCAGAACCATCTGGCCGGGCCACCCATTCGCCCACTCCCGCTAGAAGACACGAGGAGCGGCGTTCTTGCGCAACCTTTTAACAATACCAAGAAATCGGGGCGAGGTCAATCATTTCCGCCCCACCCCAATTATTTTTCCCGTTTTATTGCATTTCTCCCAAACGTATAGAGTCCTGGGTGCCCCACCCTCGCCGCGTTTTTGTTTTTGCGGCTAGGGTGGGATTCAAGTCACATCAACAGCAGTAGGAGAGACGCTTTAGCGGGTGCTTTGCAACTTCCAAGCGCCCCCGTCCAGCGCAAAGGTGGCCACGTGCTTGGTGCTCAGGCGGTTGCCCGGGCCGCTGGACATGATCTTTATATCGTTCGGCACGCCATCCAGGCTGACATTCTCCTCGTAGGTGACGGTCTTGGTCGAACCCACATCATCCTGCGCATCGCCGGTGACGTGGGCCTTCGCATGGTTGGCCGCCACCGTCACCAGGGTAAACGTGTAGTTCTTGTCGCCGGCATTCAGCGGCTGCCAATGAATCACGTCGCCGCCCTTTTGCAGCGTAAGCACCTTCTTGCCCGCCGAGGTCAGTGTAAAGTCACCCCAAAATTGGTTGTAAACCTTCGTGCGCTCCCAGTATTTGGCCGTTACGCCCCGCGCCAATCCATTTTGGTCCACCAGGATCACCGCGCCCGCCGGCGCCGCCTGGTCACATTTGGCCTGAATCATGGCTTGCGCCTCGGCCTGCGTCAGCTCCGGCGCCGATTTGCACCCGGTCAGCAGCAACCCCGCGCCCACAATTCCTAGTATCCCCAAAGCAAACAACTTCCCTGCGTTTTTCACTTTCCCTCCCCCAGACCGCTTCAAACGGTTCAATTTGGTTCGCATCGTAATTTTTCTCCCATCATCCCCTGTGTGTCAATACGATTCGGCCAGCCGAATGCACAATCAGCATATTTTCAGCTCATAAGCGCAATTACAGGCCTTGCGCAGCCACACAAAAGCTCAGCGCCGCGTCGCCCTGTTCCAGCAGCCGGGTGCGTTCGAGCGCGCCGTAGCGGCCTTCGAGATGTTGTTTGCGCCGATGCTCGGCGATCACCAGAGGGCCGTCCGCCAGCAGCCCATGCAGGCCGTCTCCGGGCCGATTGGCGCTGAGAAGGTGCATTTTGAAGCGCCGGCGGGTGGCCCCGATCCCGGTGATTTTTATATTCAATACTGTTGAGGGTACCCCCGGTCCCTCGAGGGACCGGGGGCACCCTCAACTAGATAAAACGCAGTATGAGACAAGGGCCACCCGCCTGCTGAGCTACGTCCGCCGACCCAGCGTCTGCACCCTGGCCAAAGAACTCAGGCGCGACTACTTTGTATCGGAGCCGGCTGTCGCCGCGGAAACCTTCTTGGCCGGCATCAACTTGCCGGGATGAAGCGGGGTTCGCGTCGCGGGCTGTTCGGCCACCTCTTTGGTTGGCGGAGCCGTCTTTCCTGGGGGCGCTTCAGCGGGAGCGGCGACCAGTGGCCTGTCGAGCGTCTGCGGCGTGCGCATGGCTCCGGCGGAGGAGAATCCTCCTGGCGCTGCTCCGCGCGGAGAAGCTGTAACGGCCACGCCTGGTTGCGCCGCCGGCAGGCGCGACGAAATAATCCACCCGCCGCCTACGACCACGGCGACAATCGCCGCCGCAGCAGCCGCATGCAGCGTCGCGCTCTGCATCCATCCATCGAACGGGCGCAGCCATGCGGGCCAACTGAAAATCTTCGCCCTGCGCGCAGACGAGACGACCGCCCCTCGCAAGCTCTCTTGCACCCGTTCCTCCAGCCCTTCGGGAGCGTGCAGGCGGGCGATCAGCCGCAAAGTCTCCTCGGCGGCGCTGCTCCCTGTTCCCTGATCTCTGATCTCTGTCTTCATCGCAGACTCCTAAGCAAGGAAAGCAACCGGGCAACTGACCACTGACCACTGATCACTGACCACTGTCGTGTCTTCATCGCAGACTCCTAAGCAAGGAAAGCAACCGGG
>Ga0224559_1000863_pt1 | contig 18057 bp, 14 predicted proteins | sample 714S33034metaG_FD_180676 | JGI IMG/M metagenome (GOLD analysis project Ga0224559, IMG submission 180676) | Peat soil microbial communities from Stordalen Mire, Sweden - 717 S3 30-34 | ecosystem: Environmental > Terrestrial > Soil > Wetlands > Peat | place: Sweden: Norrbotten County, Stordalen... | reverse complement strand
GATCTTTGTATTCGCAACGGCAAAGCTCGTCGAAAAAAGGCAAATCATCGCCGTCAGAGACAACAGGACTGTGTGATGTGACTTCCGCATAAGATTCCATCCTTGATCAGACATCTGAAATTCCTCCAACACTTCATTCAATGGGGCTGACTTCTGGCGCCGACCGCCAAATAGCTGGATTTCTTTGTTCACGCTGAGTGGGACAGCTGTCAGCAGGCAACACCCAAAATAGATATCGTTTCCCGCAGCAAGAGACACAACCTATTGAACTTACTGCACGAAAACAGTACCCTACTCGCGCCAAAGTCAGTAACCTTGCATTACGGAGCTTTCAGGCGAACTCCGCTACAACTAAGGCGTGGCCCTATGAGCCCGCCAATCAACACATCTTTACCGCCTAGTGAGCACTAGGCGGCCAAAAAAGATGGGAGAGGAGATCGGACCAAAGTAAAACACGCAACCATAAGAATGTCAAGGGGATTCTGGATGACGATTGTGCCCCACCTGAGCCTCGAATTACCTCTGAAAACAGATCAAAAATCACGCAAGACTCCTCGGTGATTCACCTAATCACAAGGGAGTAACTATTATGTAATTGGCCAAGGCACTTTTGAACGTAAGCGTCCGAAGTTCCCCTCTGGCATTGGCTGGGGCTGGAGTTTGACGATAGTGTCATGGTTCAAACAGAAGGAACAGGATGTTGTCCCCGCAGATTTCGGCCGGTTGCCGATTAACGGCAGATTGTAGAGTTAACGTTGGCGCCAGGCGTGAGCGTGGCTTTGGTGGCGTGTGCGCACGGGGTGAACGCGAATCAGGTGGTCAAGTGGCGGTGTGCTTTTGATCGAGGCGAGTTAGTGGAGCCTGCAACGATATCCACGGCGTTGCGGCCGACCACGGTATCTGCTCCATGTGAGACTGCGATGCGGAGGCCTTCCGCTCAGCAACAGCCAGCGACGTCAGGTTCTATCCACATCGAGTTTCCGGGCAGAGCGACGATCAGCGTCGAGAGTGGCGCCGACCCGGTTCTGTTGCAATCGATTCTGGAGAGTATGCACAAGCGATAGAGCTGCGCACCGGAACGAGGATGTGGATTGTGCGCAGCCACGCCCTGTTCAACTGCGCTTTCAGCGTCACTCAAACCGATTCAACTTGCAGCTTACTATGGGCCGACAGCCTTGGCCGGCGGCAGATTCTCTGCGTGGGAGATAGACAAGGTCCGAAGATAGGAGAGCAGCATTTCCATCTCCTCGCTTGTTAACTGAACCGGCGGCATCCCTCCAGCCTTCATTTTGGCAGTCGGACTTTCAAGGACTAGTGTTAATTGCGAATCGGAAAGTTGGGCGACGAGCGGGGCAAGCGCCGGCGCCAGTCCGCCCGCTCCGGCCCTCCCGTGGCAGGTGAAGCACCCTCGCTTCAGAAATAGTCTTTGACCAGCCGCTACAGACTCAATTGATTTGCCGCTCCCTGTATCGAGGGGAATTGCAGGGACCGTCGGCGCAAGAGAATTGTTGCTCATAAGGTCAGGGGAGGCTGCAGCGATCGAGTTGGACTTCTTAGCAGCAGTCCGGCGCCTGTCTGCATCAAAGTGAGTCTTCAAAAGCAATGCCGGGCGCTCCTCAGGCACGCTCGCCGCGCTGGTCCCAAGGACTCCCAGATATGCAATCAAGGCAGACATCTCCCGAGAAGGTACATCAACCGCGGGCATGCGCCCCGCTCTCATTCGCGGATTCGGATTGCGCAACAGGGCCTCTAGCCGCTCCTGGCCGAACTTACCTGTAACGCCCACCAAGCTGGGCGCGATCGTTGTACCCTTTCCCATCGCACCGTGGCAGCCCATACACCCGCGCTCATTGAAGATTCTTTTGCCGGTTCCAACAAGCGGGCTTACGGGACCAACGGGCAGAGCGACAGAGACAATTTCGTCCTTTGGCTCGACATAAGGCTGAAACGGCGCCGCGCTGTAAGCTCTCTCCTGTTCCGCTTGAAGGGCGAGCTGCTCGGCGATCGGACCCTGCTTGTCGTCGAGTTGACTCTTCACCCCGAGAAAAACCATGCCAAGGACAACCAGCGCAACTGCCAACGCTGGAATTGGTCTTCGCCATGGCCGCCGCTCCAGCCTGCGATCGAGAAAAGGCATCAGGAAAAACGTCATGGCTAACAATCCGGGAATCACTACGATTCCCACCACAACCTTCGGGCCCTCCCAGAATTTTAGCCATTCAAACAAGGGCAGGTAGTACCACTCGGGCCGGGGAAGAAAATGTGTATCCGCGGGGTTTGCAATGGGCCCAAGTGTCGCAGGGTGGAGATAGGCAAGACCGACCAGCACCGCCATAATCAGCAGAACAAATCCCATGTCAAAGAGAACCTGTCGCGGATAAAAGGACTCTGGCGCGAGCTTCGGTTGAACCGGATCTTCTTTGACGGGGCCCGCCGGGCCTGCCTTGCGAAATAGCAGGATATGCCCGCCGATAAACAGAAATATCGTACCCGGAATCAGGAAGACGTGGGCCACATAAAAACGGGACAGTGTGAGTGTGCCGATCGTGTCTCCACCGCGCATCAGGCGAGTTATCAAATCGCCTATCACGGGAACTTGACCTGCTACATTGGTTCCCACCGCCGTGGCGAAATAGGCTTTCTGATCCCACGGAAGCAGGTAGCCGGTAAAGCCCATTCCCAACACAAGAAATGAAAGCAGGGCGCCGGAGAGCCATAACAACTCGCGGCGGCCTTTGAACGAACCATAAAAAAACGTCTGCAAAAAATGCAGTCCCAGAACGATAATCATGGCGCTGGAGCCATAGGAATGCAAGCTGCGCAGAAAGGCCCCTCCGGCTACCTGCTTCATGATATAAGCAACGCTGGTGTGCGCGGTCTCGGCCGTTGGTGTGTAATAAAGGGCCAGCGAAACACCAGTGAGGACTTGCAGAAGAAAGATGAAGAGCAACCCTGAGCCAAATACGTAAGCAGGCCGCGCGCCGCCCGGTATCGGCTCGTGGAGCACCTTGTGCATCAGGTCTTTCACACCCGTACGTTCATCGAACCAGTGAAGCATGCGGTCCGCGAGACCTTTACTTACCGGCGATACATCGTGGGATTCGCCGTTCAAATTCTCACCTTGTCCTTTCTAGCCCAATGATTCCTGGTTCGGCACGTTGGATCGAAAGTATTCGAATTGCACTTGCAGCTTGCCGTCCTTTACTTGTGCCTTCAGAATGTCAAGGCCGCGAGGTGGCGGACCGGATATGTGCGCTCCATCGGGCCTGAATTGTCCTCCATGGCAAGGGCAAACGAACTTGCCTTCACTGGCCTGCCAGGCAACAGAGCAGCCAAGATGCGGGCAAATGGCCGACACAACCTGAAGTTGGCCGTTTTTTGCACGGTTCACATAAACCGACTGAGTGGAGACGACTTCGCGCCAACCATCGCGTTGAACGAGCGAAACAGTCTTGCTCACCGGTCCATCGTTTTTCTCAAATTCGTTTGCATCTCCCACATCCGACCAACTGCGGCCTGTACTCTTTGCATATACCGGGTAGAGCACAAAACGCAGCAAGGGTGCGCCCACCATTGCTCCTATGAGCAATGAGCCGGCGCCAAGCAGAGCGCCAATGAAGGACCGCTTGCCGACATCTACGACTTCCATTGCTGCGCATCCCGCGCAACCCTCAACACCTTTTCCCTTGCTGCCTTCGTGAGCCATAGAGATTCCTCCTTAAACAATTCCAATCGGGCTATGCATCTATCGCTTCGGGTTGTTTGATTCTGCCAAATTCGCGGCGGCGTTGTTCATTTCACTGCCGTCTTTCAGCAGGGTACGGATATAAGCGATTACATCCTTCACCTCGTCGTCGCTCAAGACGTCGCTCCATGCAGGCATGTCCCCTTTTCCAGCCTTGATGAATTCAAGCAATTCAGCATCGGACTTCTTGAAAGCATCTGAACCGTGGAATGGCGGAACCGAGTATTTCTTACCGGCTGGAGTGTTCGCGTCTCCCGCTGCTCCGTGGCACGAAATACAGTTAGTCTTGTACACGCTTGCAGCCTTTTGCTCGGCGCATGCGCATGCAATTGAAAAGGTGCACAACAGTATTGCTGAGATTCGACATACCATTATCATTACGTGGTCCCCCCGGTTCGATAGATTGAGCTCCTCAACTTTCCTGCGCTTATTGATCCGTGCCCGCAGCCACATGCGAATAACTTAGGGCTGGCCGCTTCAACTGATACCCTTTAGAACGTCCAGCTGAGTGAGAGACCGGCTACATTTACTTCATAGCTAGGCGCTTTCTCGCTGGTGGGCAAGAAATTCGGCTTGGTACCGTACTGCAGCCCTTGGTATCTCCAGTCCGAAGACATGAGCCGCTGGTACCAGTAGAAGCCCTGCAAATTAGCCGACTTGCTGATGGCGTAGTTGGCGCTGGGCCTGATGCTGATCTCATCGTTCCTGATGAGAGGAAAGTCGACTGCTGGAATGTAGAACACTGCAAGAGTGCCGGAAGGTAGCGCCGGAGCAGGCGCGGCAAGAGCGAGCGGGTTGTTCACATAGCTGCCGCCGACAGCGGCGTTCCGGGTATGAGCGCGTGTGTACATGACCTCGCCGGCGAGTTCCAGCTTGTTGGCAGCCAGGTTCTTCCTGCGGAGGGTGAAACCTGCGGTGTCGATCTTGTCGCGGTCGTTATGGACCCAGTCCAGGCACGGATCGATCTTGGCGCTGGCGTTTCTGGCCGCGACGGTAGTGTAACAAGGGCCGCCAAGGGCTGTATTTCCAGCCTGACCCACGAATGTAGCAGTGCTGTTGCTGCCGTACGCATCGCTCGCGCTGAAGTGTCGCTGGTTGTCATAGGTGTAGAAGACATCGGCAACCAAGTCCTCAGAAGCGGTGTAGCTTGCGTCGAGAGTTGTCGCCCACCAGGTGCGTCTCTTCAAGCCCAATGTTGAATTCAGATAGTTGTCGTCATCGAATTCGCCGGAACCTTGGAGTAAGAACTTATTCTTCGCGTTCCAGTCAAACTCGGCGTGCGCATGATTCTGGTCGCGGTCTGCCACGTAGTATCTTCTGAAGCCGGGAATCTCGTTGAGGATGTTCCGGGTGCCGTAGAGCACCTGTGGAACCGTGTTGTTGTTGGGCGTGTAGATGGCTGCGTCGCCGGTAAGGGGTGTGGTGGGAAGACCTGCCACCGGACCAAAGCCGGTGAGCCCGGTCTTTTGCAGAAAGCCGTAAAGACTGGTTGTTGCGCCACCCGCCGGAATTTGGTTTGCCATCGGCGTTTCAGCGAGAAAGGCGTCTTCGTTATAGTCTCCCCGGCGTTCTGAGAAGGCATAGTTCAACCTGGAGGTCAGGGCCCCTCTGGACTTGCGGTACTCGGCGCGCACAGTGTTTTCGTTCACCACAGGCGCGTCTTCGCAGGTGATCCAGGAATTAGTGCAATGGCGATCGATTCTCTCCCTGCCGTATCCAGCCGTCAATTGTTGCGACCTCGAGATCGCATATTCGGCCTGCGCATTGGCCTTGTAAGATGTCTTGCTGAGGGCCCGGTTGTTGTAGATGTCGGTATTGCTTCCCAGCCCGGTTGGGTTTCCGTAGAGGCCCGCAAATGGCGAAGTGCCGCTCTTTGTCTCGCTGTCATCCTGGAAGTAATAGACTTTGACGGGGCTCTGATTATCGCGATCATCAAACCGGAAATCAGCGATATACTCCCACTTTTTGTGTTTCGCAGTGAACTTGGCAGAGGCGAGCCCGGTATACACAACTCCATTGAGAGAGGGGCTCGGCACGCCGAATGCGAGCTGTCCATTTCCCACCAGTGATGGGTCGACGTATGGCTGGTTCTGGGTTCCGCGGCCAAGCGAGCCGACGGCCACAAGCTTGGCAGCCTTCGAGAATTTGTAGCTGGCCGTTAGAGTGAACTGGTTGAACTGGTTGCTCGGCTCCTCCGCCAGGATGGGCGTGAAGGCTGCGTTCGCAGGGTCGGCCCAGGAGAGGGTTGCTGTGTTGTTGTGAAAGAACGAGCCGTAATAAGCGGCAGAGACGAACAGCTTTTTGCGCTTGATGTTCAATGCAACGGAGGCCTGATTGGTGTCCCAGTCAACCGTGTAAGGCAGGAGAGCGGAATTCTGGGTAACCTGTGATGTAACCGCGCCAACTTCCTTGAGTCCGTTTTTATGCTCGAACTTGTAACTCACGGGAATATCGATCTTTTCGCTGGGACTGTAGAGAAGCTCCGCCTCGCCCCGGGTGCGCTTGAGGGAAAGATTCACATGCCGGAAAGCGGGCAGGTCGGCCGCCTGGATGGCAGCCAGCGTAGCGAGCTGAGCCGTCGTGGGAGGTGTGAGCACACCTGCTGTACTGTAGACGCTGCCTGCTCCAACCACTGGATCGAGCGAACGCAAGTTCAAAGCGGTGGTGCTTTTTTGCGGTTCGATCGGCTCGAGCCAATTGGAAGGCAACGTAAGGCTATTGGTCCCTATGCCGAGGTAAGGAGTTTGGAACGAGTCGTTTGTATTAGCCAGAATCTCGTTATACACAAGCCGAAACTGGTACTTGCCTTGTTTCCCGAACTCGAGAGACGTGTAGCGGTTTTCCAGCCCAAGATTCGAGCCCTGAAGGCGCCACCGCCAGGTATTCTTGCTGTCGTAAGGAGCACCACCGCGGAGATCAAGGTTGCCGATGCCGAATGGGCCTGAGTTCTCAAGCCCGTTATACTCGCCGAACTTGAATGAGCTGGCGCTGACGCCGCCAACGCCCATCTGGATTCTCTTACCCGGTGTAGTCTGGGTGGCGGCAGTCGTCGCCTCCCGGTCGGCGGCACCCGGAGGCACTTGAGTTCCCGGATTCCTTCCGGTGGTATTCTGCTGGATGGTCTGAGCAGCCGCCAGGGCAGACAGCACAATAAGTAGAGCGGACTGGATCAATGCGCCAACAAGAACCCTCATCGAACCGGCGCCGAAGCCGCATGCATTTCTCCTATTCATCATTGCGTCTCTCCGATTCAATCTGTTAGCGGTTGTACTTGGTCCCGGCTGGATGATTCGAGCCGTGGATTTGGGAGTGGCATTGCAAACAGGTTTTACCGTTGGCCTGATCAAGCGGGCTCTGAGCCCCCACCGGTATGGTTCCATTGCCCGTTGTCACGTTTCCGTTGGGTAGGTTTGCAGCACTTTCGAGACCCTTCGCGTGATCGCTCGTGTGACAGGTCTGGCAGAGCATCGGTGGACGCGTCTTTAACAGCGGCGTTACATTCGAGCCGTGCGGCGAGTGGCAGTTGGTGCAATCCTCAACGACGGGGGCGTGCTCCCACAAAAATGGACCGCGCTTCTCGGCATGGCAGGTGTAGCAGGTTTCAGTGATCGTGTTCTTGACCATCAGCCGGGGTCCCGTGGATCCGTGCGGGTTGTGGCAGTCGGAACAGGAGACTTTCCCTTCAAGGATCGGATGTCTCGAGAAGCGATGAAACTGAGCGCGTTCATTCTGATGGCAAGAGAAGCACACTTCCGGCTGAGTCAGCTTGTTCAGCACTTTCTGATTAGTATTGTGGAGTTCATGGCAATCGGTACATGCGACTCCATGCGACTCATGCTGACTACCCGACCAGTAAGCCCGCGGAAGAACGCTTGATTCGTGGCAGGAGAGGCACACATCGGTTCTGGCTTCTACGGAAGACAGATGCTTCGACTTCGCTCCGAATACTACATCAGGCGATTTGCTCGGGATTTTCTGGTGCAGCGTACTCACGCCGTGGCAGGACTGGCAGCCCGGTGTGCGCGGGTCGCCTTTCACACCATGCTTGGTCTGGTAGATGGAGAGCACATGCCCGCTGGCCTCGTTGTGACAGAGGGTGCATTGCTTATCACCTTCAAGTGATCGACCGACCTCGGCCATCACGGGCACAACCCCGACAAGACCTAAGGCAAGTGCATACAATGCTAAGGGCAAGATTTTCATGCTCTCTCTTGTTTCCAGCGATCAACAGCCGGGCGCCGGTCTTGGTGCGAATCTTTGACAGTTCGCGAACTGTGCTTGTTTGCCGTCAAGTTCAAGTTATCTTCGTCCCCCGATTCGAAAAGGCCTCTGTCTATTCCATAACGTCTACGCACGTAACTCCCTTCCGTCATGCATCAAAACAAGCTTGGCGTAAGGATTGGCGCCAAGCCCCGCTGCTTCGATCTTGAGGCAAATCCACAACGCATTTCTCTGACAAAGTCAGCCGGATCGGCGGCAGATTTGAGAGCCGCGGAAGCCCGAGAAGAATCGGCAGGAGATCCCGATGCTTTTGCCGCATAAGTCGAGCACGGCGCTAAAAATGCGAATGCCCCATATGCACAAAGACGGATGAGAGAATGCTCCATGGAGAGTTGCTCCTTATTGAACGACCGTTGACCGTACAGTGTGAAGATCAGAGTCTTTTGTCTGCATTCGAAGCTCTCGCACCCGCAACATGGGTGATGTAGGCAAATGCTATGCTGGATTCGACTCGTGTCCGTTTGCTAGATATCAAGAACTCAGTAAAGTCTTGTAAGACGCCGGTAAAGTATTGTAAGAGGGTTGTAAAGTAACATATTCTATTTCAATTAAAGAGTGGAATTCTCATTTATTGTCTTTCTCATTACAGTAGACCTGTTTAAGATGTCTAGTCGACCTCTCGCGCGGATCTACACTATCTTTCTTGAAGTTGACCGTCACGCGCCATTGAATCCATTAGGGCGTCGAACGTCGCGTTGAACTTATAGAGACCAGAATATCTTATATTCATAAATCCCAAATTCGGTTTGCTGACGTATAGGAGGCAAACATGAAACTTGATTCTCTGATATCTTAGCCAACGTCGTATTGGAACGTCCTGACGTCCAGGATAAGCTCTGCGGGAGTTTGGAGTCTTAGTCCGACTTGCCCTCGGCTTCCAAGGTCTTCAACGCTGGTTTAATCCAGAATAGTAGTGTTCTCGCCAACTCTTGATATAACAATCATCCCGAAAAATCAGAAAGACATAATTTATTGTAATACCGGAACTTGGATTCTTCAATCTGACATATTTGACTGGAACTTGGTCCGTTTATCCTCGGTACTCAACTACTAGCCTGAGCTATGTCTCTTCGAAGTGCCCGCTGGGAAAAGGTTGCGCGTATTGAAGGGCAATATGCCTTGCCGGCAGGATGCGCGATTGAATTGGAATAAGATTGCAAGCTTGCTGTGCAGCAACGTTGCCGTCCGTTCATCCTTAATATGCTTGCGCAGGGTCCATTGTCTGAACGTCGGTCTTTGGTTAAGGGAATCAGCACGTCAACCTTTGCTTGCCGAGAAAGTATGTGCATGGACGAAGTGATTTGTCCACTGGCCGATGCAAATGGGCAATATCGCGGACAGTAATTGCTGGCGTCAACTGGCGATTATGGCATGATGCACGAATGTTGCATGGGGAGAAAGCAATGGTTCTAACAAATGGGATGATCAGAGGTTTGAGACAACGACTATCGTTACTGGCTTGCATAGTGCTTTTGAGCGGCTCGGCGATTTGTGCCCAGCAGAATCAACCGGTAGATGGCGATCCTTCAATTGACAAGACAACAATACAAACTCTTCTAAAGAAAATCAATGAGTTGGAAGAGCGCGTTAAACAATTGGAAACTGAGCGAAAAGGTCGGGAAACAACCTCCTGTGCACCTCTTGTTACCTCTGAAAGCAAGCCCTTGGCAAAATCCACTGCACCCGCGGCAGATAGCACAGTCGCTAAAGGGGAAAGCATATCCTCGAAAAGCTCGTCTAGCATCCCTGAAGCCGAATCGGCCCAGGCTGACAACGTCATGGCCGAGAGAATGGATTTGAGCAAAACCTTGTTGCGCATTCGCGGCTTCGGTGATATTTCGCTGCATGGCGATTCGCAAAAGGGCGACACCACCTCATTTTCGCTTGGACAACTCGACCTATTCGTTTCTTCCGATGTCTCCGACAAATACAAGTTCCTCTCAGAGATTGTTTTCGAAGCCGGAGCGAACAATTATTACGGCGCAATCAGCGGATCGGAAAACACGTTTGATGTGGATGTCGAGCGCTATCTCCTGATCTATTCCCGAAATGATTATCTGAACATCTCGGCGGGCCGGGGGCACACTGCCATTGGTTACTACAACACCGCATATCACCACAGCACATGGTTGCAGACAACCACTGGCCGGCCCTTCCTCTATGATTTTGAGGATCAAGGAGGAATCCTCCCAATTCACATGGTTGGAGTATCTGCTTCTGGTCTGATTCCCTCCGGGCAACTCGGATTGCACTATGTTGCCGAAGTTGGAAACGAGCGCGGGTCGCGAAACCCTCTGACGGAAGAGCCTGTTCAGAATGAGATCGCCGATACAAACCACAAGGCATTCAATCTGGCATTGTTTATGCGGCCTGAAGCAGTGCGCGGCTTTCAGACCGGCTTTTCGGTTTATCGCGACGTACTAGCTCCTGCAAACGCTCCTCGAATAGGAGAAACCATTCTCGCCGCGCACGCCGTACTCATTCGGCCGAAATATGAATGGCTCACTGAAGTCCTTCTTGATCGCCACGCTCCAATTGGGAGTAATATCGTCTTCGACACTCCCGGTTTTTATACCCAGGCCTCTAAACAATTTAGTATTGGGCGGCCATATTTTCGTTATCAATATGTGAACGCCGCAAGGAATGAACCTGTCTTTTCGGATGTCTCCTTGCGGCACGGTCCATCTCTGGGCATACGCTTCGATCCCAGCGAATCTGTAGCTTTGAAACTCCAGTATGATTACACGTTTTTGCGCAATCAGCCCGGTGTCAATGCGCTTAATCTGCAAGTCGGATTTACGTTTTAGCGGGATGTGCATCTATGGTTCGACGCCTGACTGCAATACTGATCGCTTTTGAGTTCGCTCTGTGGCCGCATGCTGATGCCGCGAGGGTGCTCGCTTCAACTTCTGAGGCACCTGTTGCCGAGCTGGGTGTCCAGGCCGAACCACTTGTAATAGTTGTCAATCGCTCGAATCCCTCCGATAATCTCTCTTCTACCGAATTAAGAAATATCTTTCTGGGCAGTCGAAGTCACTGGACAAACGGCAGGCGTATCACCCTCGTTATGCGCGATCCAGGCGAACCGGAGCGGAGGACCATTCTTCGCGACGTTTGCAACATGACCGAAGATCAAATGAAGACTCACTTTCTTCGCGGCCTTTTTACAGGTGAAATATTGGTGTCGCCCAAAGTACTATCGACACCGCTTGGGGTTCGGAGATTCATATTCAATGTTCCCGGCGCCATTGGTTATCTTCGACTGCGCGACGTTGACGATTCGGTAAAAATATTGCGCATCGATGATGTTCTTCCGGACGACAAGCATTACAGGCTCCGCATACTGAATCAGGTGGCCAACGAATGAGCAGCCAGCTCAAATCAGCTTTCGCTCTCAAGCCGCGATTCCTGGTCCCGTACCTTGACCGGCTCCTGATTGCCGCCTCGCGTCACAATGCCAGTCTATTGCTGTTTCTGGTTTGTTGTACAGTTGCCGCAATTGGTGCAATCGCCATTCGCGACATGGAGAACACAAGCGCAGATACTATGAAGATGTATGCTGCATCCGTGCGCGGCCTTCAGAATATAGGGGAGCTGCAATACGAAGCGCAGGAGACTCGTCGTTCGACACTGTACGCTCTGACTACCAACGACAGCAATCTTCAAGTTGAATATGCGGACCAGTCACGCAATGCCGATCAGCGCGTTAAAGATGGCATCGTCGAGTACTCAAACCAGGCGAAGGAGGCCGAAGAAACCGCTCTCGCTCAGCGCCTTGCCCTGGACTGGGAAAGTTATCTCCGAGTTCGCGACGAAGTGCTCGCTTCGATTCTTGAGGGAAGCACTGGAGAAGCCGTTAGCTATGATCTTTCTGGCGGAGTGCCGGCATTCGAACGAGTCCGCCGTGATTTGAACGAAGTTAAACGGCTCTATGGTGAAAATGCCGCCAAAAGCCAGGCTCGCCTCGCCGCATCCTCGCGCCGCTCTACTTGGAGATTGGTTGGGATTCAAGGATTTACTCTCCTCCTTTCAGGGGCTGCAATTTGGGCGATTCAGAGAAGTCGCATGCTCAATGCCATTCAATTGGCAAAGCTCCAAATGGAATTTGTTGCTTCAGTGTCACACGAATTGCGTACTCCATTGGCAGTTTTGAATTCCGCGGCGGATAACATTGCTGACGGTCTCATCGAGGGAAAGTCAACCCTCAAGAGATATGGTGCAGTGCTGCAACATCAGAGCCGAAACATGAGCCGCCTGGTAGACGAAATTCTTCTCTTCGCATCTACAGAGGATGGCACGCAGCGGTATGTATTGCAGCCGCTGCTGTTATCTCCTATCATTGATTCGATTGTCAAGGCGACCGAGGGTGTTCTTAAGGATTCCGGATTTGTGCTCGATCTAACGATGGAACCAGATCTCCCTTTCGTTCTGGGTGATGTTTCTGGAATATCGCAGTGTCTGCAAAACCTGATCAGTAACGCCATCAAATACGGCGGTGAAGACCGGCGCATTATTCTTCACGCATTTGAGGCTGGTGGAGAGCAACGCCTAGGTAGGGAGGTTTGCATTTCGATTATGGATCGTGGAATCGGAATCGATTCCTCAGAACTCGAACGCATCTTCGAGCCGTTTTACCGCAGCCCGCAAGTGAGCGCGGCGCAGGTTCACGGTACAGGGCTTGGTTTGTCTCTTGCCAAAAGAATCGCCGATTCCATGGGTGGAAGAATATCCGTGTCAAGCGAAATATCCGTGGGTAGCACTTTCATCTTGCACTTGCAAGTCGCGAAAGGAGACGACAAGAAGACGGCTGCTACATCGTTCCCTTCTTCTTTGTCCTTACTGATATGAAAAAAAATATTCTGATCGTCGAAGATGAAAATGAGCTTTGCATGACCCTGGGCGATAGGCTGATGAGCGAAGGATATAACGTGGTTTTCGCGAATGATGGTGATTCCGGATTGGAGAAGGCCACACAACTCCCACTCGACCTAGTCGTCCTCGACATTATGCTTCCTCATCGCAGCGGGCTCGACGTTTGCACTGAGATCCGACGGGCTGGCTTTACCTATCCGATACTCCTTTTGACTGCTCGCGGCCAGACCATCGATAAAGTGGTTGGCCTAAAACTGGGGGCGGACGACTACGTCACAAAGCCGTTCGATACATTTGAACTCATGGCGCGTATTGAGGCCCTCCTGCGTCGCACATCACTGCAATCGCGTATCAAAAACGAGAGCCTTCAGGACAATCTCCAGAGCGGACCTCTCTTTTTGGATATTCGAAGGTTCAAAGTAACTCATCATGGAAGATCAATCAATCTGACATCGCGCGAATTTAATTTACTTCGCTACCTGATGGAGCACCAGGGGGTTCCCGTCTCACGTGACGAACTGTTACAGGAGGTATGGGGGCATCATTCTCCCATGCTCACACGTACTGTGGATGTGCATGTTGCGAGTTTGCGTCAAAAGTTGGAAGCTTCTCCCAAGAACCCGCAGATCATTGTAACGATTCCAGGAGTCGGGTACAGATTTCAGATTTAAGCATGCCATTTGAGATTCACAATTAAGCTTCTCGTACGTTACATATCGCCGAAACCGGGAACCCTGATCGGCCATCCTCCGCAGTGCCCATCTCGTCGGACATGGATGCGGTATCAGATTTACGCATCTGACTTGTACATAATCTTGGAGGTTGCGACATTCAAATTGCCCTGGAGTTCCGCGCCCTTGGAAATAGGGCGCGGACTTCTGTGAGTTATTTCTTCTTGGTGAGTTTCGGGTAAACCACCTCTGAAAAATCGCTAAAATACGGACTGCCGGGTCCAGACTTGGCTTGGCCGGCATGCGGATCGCCGGCCTCATTTTTGATCTGATCGAATGCCATACCGCTGGCAACCAGCTCCTTGATCTTGTCTCTTTCGGCCACCACCAGGTCAAAACGTTTCTGGATACTTTCCTTGCTTTGCGCATTCCCGCGCCATCGCTCGCCAGCTCCGTCCTTCCACCAGCACAGCACGCCGCACATGCCCATATATCTCCATCTTGAACATCCCTCCGGTGTCCCATAAACCATCCCTTCAGGGCAATGGCTCACGAAACCAATATCCGGCGGTGGACTACTTTTACTCCGCCGCAGAACACTACTCTTGCGGCGCTCTGTGGGTTATTTTTGATTTGGCGCTCATATTATTGAAAGTATTGGAGGCGCGGGCCGGGATCGAACCTAAATCGGCATCGAAAACAAAGGATTTATTTGATTCCAAAAAGGATAGAGTTAAAGAAATGCAGCGAATAACGGACCTTTAGCACAAAATAGCACAAAATCGCTTGCGGGAAACCCAGCGCGATGAGTGCTCGCTGAATGGAACATTCGTAAGTTATTTAATAACAGGTCGCTCATATATTAGAGTGAGTTCATAGAGATCTACGGGCACGGTATCGGAATCAGTGCCCACCACGAATTAACCCTGGGGGAAACGGGGACGTGGTGACCCTTTCAACGCGAGAGGCCATTCGCGTAGCTAAAGAGCGAACTAGTCCGGAGCGAGCCGTTAATAAAGTTTAGCGGGGGCAACGGCAGGATAGAAGAACCCACCTATTCGTCTTCAAATGCCCCATCTTGGGGATGCTCGGCCCAGCCGGACACGGACGCGCTTTGGCTTCAAAACAGCTTCAATCATTATCTTCAGTTGTATGCCCCTTCGAGCGTCATTACACGCCGGTAGAACTCGGTAAGCTTTGGCACGTCGCGGCTAATACGGTACGTAGCTGGTGCAACGAATCCGGCGGTGTGCTTGCGATTGATCGCCCCGAGCAGATGCACAAGCGGGCATACAAGACCCTGCGTATTCCCGAATCAACAGCGACCCGCATCTATGCGCAGCACTTCGCGGCGAGAAGGGCGGCTGCATGATGAGCAGCAAACTTCATGCAAAACGCGGCGGCATGAGCCACAACGCCTTCGGAGGACATGACCGTCTAGACAAGTGCGACCTGCAGGGACCGTCATTGCTCGGCGATCTCTTGGTTGATGTGGTGTCTAATGTGCTGGAGGCCGTCGCGTTTCGCCTAGCTGCTGCTGCCGGCGTTCGAACGGCAACCGCCCGATTCGAACGGGTCGCTGACCGGCCAGTCTTTCTCCTGCGCCGCTTTGACCGGGAAGGCGCAGCGCAACGGCCGTTTCTCTCGGTGATGAGTATGCTGGCGCCACGGACCATGAGACCTGAAGCTACCTTTAAATCGGGGGTGCGATTCAGCGGTGTGGCGCGGCCCCCACAGATGGCTTGCATGAACTGTGGCGGAGGATTGTCTTCTCCGTTCTGATCTCAAACACCGACGATCACTTACGCAATCATGGCTTCCTCTATGAAGGCAATCAGGGCTGGCGATTGTCGCCAGCCTACGACCTGAACCCGGTTACAGTAACGATGATGGCAGCAGATCGGAAGTGGAATTCGCCGGTAGGGTTTCATGAGACTGTATAGAATCTGCCGTGAGGCAACTTGGGCCAAAGACTGGCTGGCATTTCCAAGAATTCCGGGGTGAGAGTAAACCTACCCCGCCGTGCAGCTGGAACGTTTTGGAACTTAACCGTTGGCTGGAGGGGTTGTAACTTATTGAAAAAATGATGGCAGGGTGCGGGATTGAATCGTCGACATCGGCCTTTTTAGAGCAGCGGCCGCAGAATATTCGCGATGAGGACCGAAAAACGCCCAGGGTGCGAAATTTAGGTCATGCCCGGGTCGTTGCCTACTCTTGTATTTGCCAGGGATTAGCCTCGGAGTGCACACGAGGCCAGCCGCAAACCGGGTAAGGGCGGAAAGCCGGTTATAGGCAGCAACCGAGATTGTTATGGTCTATTTGTTAACTATTACATAGTATAATAACCATGAAGAGGCGATATATTGTCTATTTGTCTCAGGACGGTGCAAGAGGTACAGACAGGAATTGCAGGGCGGTTCAAGGCCCGGCGTCTTGCCATGAACCTGACGCAGAGAGAACTGGTGGCGCGCTCAGGCGTGACTTGGAGTTCGCTGAAACGATTTGAGCGCGAAGGATTGATCGCGCTGAATTCGCTTTTGAACCTAGCCTTGGTGCTAGATTGCCTTGACGATTTCGACAAGCTGGGCGTGCAAAATCAGCCATTCCCAGCCGCCCAATCGCTCGACGTCCTATTGGCCACACCGGCGTTGCGGCGCAGAGCGACGGGCAGAAAAGGGCGCAGCCATGGCGTATAGTCCGACAGAGTTGCTGTCCGTCTATCTGGGCGCGCGAAACCAACGCCGCAAGGTTGGGCGCCTCGCGTTCAAGGATAGGCAGATCCTTTTCGAGTATGACGCCTCATTCATCGCTTCAGACATCGAGATTTCGCCGATCAAACTTCCCCTCAGGCCTGGCGTAGCCATTGCCGACACCACGATCTTCGACGGCCTGTTCGGCGTATTCAATGACAGCCTGCCAGACGGATGGGGCCGCCTTCTGCTCGACCGCACGGTGGAAAAACATGGGATCCATTGCGGTCAACTGAATCCGCTCGACCGGTTGGCCTATGTGGGACAGCACGGCATGGGCGCTCTCAGTTACGAGCCGGAACTGGGTTTGCAAAACACCGATGATGCTCCGCTGGCGCTCGACAAACTCGCTGAGGAATCGGCCGCCGTACTGGCCGGAGAAAACGAAGAGGTATTCGAAGAGTTGCTGCGGCTCAATGGCTCCTCCTCTGGCGCCCGGCCCAAGATCGTGGCGCAAGTGAGCGCCGACCAGAAAAGAATCATTCACGGCCAGCAAATACTGCAATCCGGCTTCACGCACTGGATGATCAAGTTTCCGTCTTCCCAGGACCCGCGGGATGTGGGAGCTATCGAATACGCCTATAGCCTGATGGCAAAGGATGCAGGTGTGGAGATGCCTGAAACCCATCTTTTCCGCACGAAAAGGAATAAGTATTTCGGCACGAAACGCTTCGACCGGGAAGGCGATGCCCGCATCCATATGCATAGCCTTGGCGGCCTGATACATGCCGATCATCGCAGTCCCAGCCTCGACTACGATATGGTTCTGCGCGTGACCCTGGCGTTAACCAAGAATATCCAGGATGCCGAAAAGGCCTATGCGCTGGCCTGCTTCAACGTCCTTGCTCATAACCGCGACGATCACGTAAAGAATTTCTCGTACCTTCTTAACGCGATAAACGAGTGGATTTTCGCGCCCGCCTACGACCTGGTCTTTTCCTATGGCCCGGGCGGCGAGCAAAGCATGCTCGTCATGGGTGAGGGAAGGAATCCCGGAATAGCCCAACTTCTAGCATTGGGCAAACAGCATGGGATAAATAACGCGCCAGAGATTCTGGCGAAAGTAAAAGGGGCTGTGGCCAACTGGCCCCACTATGCCGAACTGGCAGACGTATCGCGAAAATCCACCAAAGCGATCGTAGGCAAGATCAAGTTACAGTGATCGTCTACATCCTTTCTGCCCAGGCCACGGCCTGCATTAAATGGTGATGTCAGAGCTGATCTCTGGATGAAGCAGCGGTCACGTGGAAGCCGCGCCGATCGCTCCTCTGAAACGCCGTTCATAACGGGAACCATTAAATGACGGACCCGCACCTGGGATTCGCGTCGCCATGCCGACTTTAAGGGAGTAATTTTTCTCCAAACCCTATCTTGTGAGTGAGCTTCCGGCAATGATAATTTCGATCGCTTTTGCAGCAATGCCAACAATCTCTGCCAGTTGACCTGACCTTTACGACAGATCCACGTTATGTGATACAAGATGGGCTCAAAGTAGAGGCATCGAAATGAAAAGATACTACGCGTATATCAGTAACAGTGCATCGTCAAGGCGGTCAACCTCGATGGTTCATCGAAATGGAACGATTTTAAAGGATTGGTTTGGTGGTTTGCCGGGCTCCTATCCACTTCTGGATAGGAGCCCGGGTTGATGTATTGACCGCGCTGGCTGCTGGTTAGGGCTTGGTGGTCTTGGCCGCGGCCGGTTGCGGGGGCTTGACCGAGGTGACCGGTTTCAGAG
>Ga0224559_1000861_pt1 | contig 18084 bp, 16 predicted proteins | sample 714S33034metaG_FD_180676 | JGI IMG/M metagenome (GOLD analysis project Ga0224559, IMG submission 180676) | Peat soil microbial communities from Stordalen Mire, Sweden - 717 S3 30-34 | ecosystem: Environmental > Terrestrial > Soil > Wetlands > Peat | place: Sweden: Norrbotten County, Stordalen... | reverse complement strand
TCGAAAAGAAGATGAAGAGCTTTTGTAAATTCATTAATGATGATATTTTTTACATGGATGCTACTATATGGCGACCGTTTGTTGAAGAAGAAGTTATACCAGGGTTTGGACTAAAAAAATCGCACGTTAAAGAAGTTATTGCACAAGCAGAAAAGGCAAGAGAACAGGCCGTTAAAGTAATCCCTGCAGTTCAAGAAGAAAGCCAACAGACTGAACCAACAAATGGTCCCTTAAGCGCGTATTCCGAAAACATTATCGATAAAGCAAATGATATTTTAAATAACGGAGACGCATTTGATTTTATCTTGGGTATTTGGAATCGGTTTCATGTTGGAGATACTAACATCGGGGAAAATCTGTTAAGCTCTATTGGCTGCACTCAGGTTATCAACGCAAAACTGGGAGCACACCAAAAACCCAGCGGTGGAAGTGGAAAAGGAAAAAGCGATGCATTTCAGAATATGATACACTTATTACCCGCTCATAAATGTATAGTTGGTTCAATGTCGTCGAAAGCATTATTCTATGATCCTAATCTTAAACCGGGAGCGATAACATACACCGATGATGCTCAATTTGCTCCAGATGTAGTAGGTATGATGAAACAGGCTACATCTGACTTCCAGGCAGAGACAAAACACAGAACCGTTAACGCGGATAGAAAATTTGAAGAGTTTTGTATATCGCCTAGGGTTACCTTTTGGCTTTCTTCCGTTGATAGTATTCAAGACGAACAATTAGCTACACGCTTCTATTTTGGCCAGGTTGACGAAAGTCCGGAGCAAGACGAGAGAGTGTATGAAAAGCAAAAAGAGCGTATGAAACTCTCTGCAGACTCTGAGAAAAATCCGGATATTTTGACGTGTAGATGTATCTTTGAAATAATGTTTCAGAACGTTTACAATGTCGCCGCTCCTTATATTGATGCAATTTCCTGGAATGATAAGGAGCACAGGCTAAATCACGATAAATTTTTAGATCTACTCGCAGGGATTACCGTATATCATTTTAGGCAGAGAGATACTATAAATGATATGTTAGTTTCTACCCTAGACGATTATGACAGATCTATCAGAATCTATAACGGAACAGCTAAAAGTAATGCTTTATGTCTAAATGAAGACGAGCAGATGATATTATGGGCTTTGGCGAGCGGGCAGGAATTAACATCAAAAGAGCTTTACACAAAAGCAAAAGGTTTTAGCTATAACAAATCTGAAAAAACAATGACTAGGATGATAAAAGGACAAAACGGCAGCTCTGGGATGTTAAAGAAAATCAATGACTTAAACGAATGGATAGACATCGAAACGATGTCAATAGATAGCCAAGGCGGCAAAATAAAAAATGTATCCCGAAAGGTTCAGAAATACCAGTATGCAGGGGATATATTCAAGCAGCTGCCAGGCAACAATCATGTAAAATTCGATTGCATATTGTTTCAGACAGTTGCCAGCATAGATAGGGGAAAAGCAGATAGACTAGATAAAGAATGGAGAGAAAATGGTGGACAATGCCCACTGATAGCTGAAGATACAGGAGACATCAGAAGAAATCAGGAGACAAACAAAAATTACTTCTGTATAAACGATAGCATCATACCTAATAATAATATAGTATATATAAATAAAGATATCAGAAGTCAAGAAATAGTAGAGAACATAAGGGAACAAAATTCTACTCAAATTTTGGAATACCCCCCGACAATTGTGAATAATGAACAAAAAAAAGATGAAAAAAATATTTTCTTATTAGCAAATGAAAAAAGTCTGTCTTCTGATGGAATTCAAGAAAAAACATGCCAATAGATAGCGGAAAGCGAAATACAAGCAGTTTGTCTTTTGATTTCTTCTGATGTCTCCACTACCCCGTATTTGTCTTCTGAAGCAATTGTAAATATTGATGAACAAAATTCCACCGCAAATACCGGTTTAGCTTCACAACTCAGGAGTGAATTAAATAAGCTTGCTAACTCTCGGGAATTTAATTGTATGGTAGGAGACATACATGCCTTTGTAAATGTATTCAACGAAAGGACACCGGAATACAAAATACGGTTTGGCCAGCAAGCGGTTTTATACAACGCCGAAAAACAGAAAGCTAGGGGATGGAAGTAATAGTCTTAGATGTAGAAAAGTTGAACTGTAAGAGTAAAATCCCTACAGCTCAGTCACTTACTTACTTTGATATATGGGGTTATACCACAATTATTATTAAATTTATTCAAATATATCCTTTCTAGAATATATAATTCTAACCTAAACTAATTAGTATTAACATTACGTAGTCCTGATCTTATGAATTATAACAGCCAGAAGAGTCCCTACTCCAGTAAATCGACTACATAACTTGTATATTTTTAAAGTAATATATATGTAGAAAATCTCGTGAACCTACCCCCGGTTATCTAGATTTTGATTCATGGGGAATTTATTTGGTCAAAAATGACTTTTCCTAAGGCTACTAGTAAAATTTTTATCGAAGTTATAATGGAATACATCACCCTACTAAAAACAATAGCTCAGATAACCTAAAAATGGCTCCTTTTCGATGTCAAGAGTCGAAAAACTGGCTAATAGATAAGATAACAAAGAAAATACTACGAATTAAATTGAACATAGCTTGAAATGAGCTCAATAATTTAAATTGGGGTTATTGCAGCCCCTGGAATTCTTACTTTTTTGCCTATGCTACTCTCTGTATCCATGGAATTTGATAAGTTCCATTTGATATCTCGGGACTTGGCCTAGCCATTCTCAATATTAGATAATATTTCCCCTCAGGTGCAGGCAGCCAATTTGATTCCTTCCCAGCCGGTTCTTCATGCTGGATGTAGATATCCAGAGAACCATCCGTGTTATACATGAACTGGTCCTTTTGACTGCCAAGGGAATAGCGGTTGATTGAATTTGGTACGAACATGTAGGTAGTTGCGTTGTACATGCTAATAGCCCAAAAAGCACCCACTGGTGGGGTCTTCCCATTATCAAAGTGTATTAGGTAATTGTGGACACCGTTCAACAGCTGCCAGTCTCTGTCGGTGTGCGCTATTGCATAGATACCTTCTTAAAGGAGAACAGCTCCTAGGCCACCTCGGTTATGGCTGCTCTTAGCAGGTAGTTATAGCCATAGGTGCCGATATCGGTTGAATATGACCAGTCGTTGATATCAATCCCTAAGGAATTATTGAAAGCATTTTTAATAACTTGATCGCCGTCCTTAATAGCCCGCGATAGTCCAGCAGCAATAGCTGGATCTAAGTTTGTTCCATAGGGAGTTTCGTTCTTACTCAAGCCGATCCGGTCGAAGACTGCTATGAGAGCTGTTTCTCCCGCTGGTGTTGGATTCTTCTTCAGGGCAACACGTAGTTCTTCGAAAAATCTTATGCTATCCTGTGTATTAGGCGAAACTACAGCTTTCTTAAAGTCAGCAAGAGTTTCATTTTTTGCTGTGATCACTGGTTTTCCGTACTGGCTCAGTGGTGTTAGGGTGAACTGATTTTGTAGTTTGAGCACGTTGTACAGGTCAGAATCACCATTAACTAGGATTCTACCAAGAATCCAGACTGAATTGGTCGGCGATTTAATCACCTGCAACCTGCCGGATAGACTATTGCAAGGTACGGGAATACCTATAAAATATATTTAGATTCAACCGAATATATGATTTTTGTATATATTATAAATAGTATTAATCTTAGCTAATTAATAACTCATTATATGGTCTTGTATAACCCTAGTGAAAAAATTAAGAAAAAACGAATAAAGATCAAAAATTGCCTGCGAAGCAAGCAATCTAATAAACCTAAATTCTCATATTTTTGGCTGTTCGTAGAACTCTCCTTGATTAAACTTGATCTGCATACGGCCGGATCCGTTAAGGGGTTTGTTATGAACCTGAATAAGTTCATACCATTTCTTGAAAGCTTCTATGAATATGATAGCTGTAAGGAACATCAGTATAGCAGTCAGGAAGGCCAATAGGTATAGTCCTTTAGGCATATAGTTTGTAACAATATTCAAATATCCGGCACTGAAAGTAACAGGTATCATGAACAACCCCGGGACAGCTGTGATTAGGGCATACTTACCCTTGTCCATCCTTAGTATCATAGTTGTACCTATAATTAGTGCACATGCTGCCAGCAATTGATTAGACATACCAAATATTGGCCAGATGGTGGTTATGTTCCCAGTATAAAGCAGATATCCCCACGATGCAGTGAAAGCCAAACTGGTTATAACAATGCCTGGAATCCATTTCTTCTCGCTGAATTTGGGAATTGCTTTACCCACCATCTCTTGCAGCAGGTATCTGCCAGCTCGAGTTCCAGTATCGACAGCGGTCAGAATAAACAGAGCTTCAAACATTATGGCAAAGTGGTACCAGTAGGCCATACGCCCTTTCATGAAAGGAATAGATGTAAAAATATACGCCATTCCTACGGCCAGAGATACAGCACCTCCGGTCCTTCCTAATAGATTTTCTCCCACCGAAGTGGCAAGGAGAAGGGAGATGTACTGGTGTCATGCCTAGTGTAGCATAGACCGGTCCTGAAGCATTTATGGCAAAATAATCTTGTAGCAAAAGAACACAAGCTGCAATCAAGGCCATTATAGCTACGAAGCCTTCGACCATCATGGCGCCGTACCCAATAAAACGGATATCTTTTTCACTAGATATCATCTTGGGTGTAGTACCTGTGGCAATAATGGAATGAAAGCCAGATATGGCACCGCAGGCTATTGTAATAAACAAGAATGGGAAAACTGCGCCTGGCACTACAGGTCCTCCACCGTGCACATAACTGGTCGTTGCAGGCATGTTCCTTTCAGGATGAACCAGGAAGATCCCCAGTGCAAGGACTAAAATAGTTCCAACTTTGAGATAGGTAGATAGATAGTCTCTTGGACAAAGTAACAGCCAAACTGGCAGTACCGAAGCGATGAAACCGTATATCGGAATTGATAATGCTAAAGAATTCTGAGAAAATGTGAGCATTGGCGCTAGCACAGGGTTGGCCGCCACATAAGGGCCGAAATATAGTACCAAAGCTAGCAAAATTACACCTAAAACACTTCCCCCTTTCACATCTCCAGGCCTTAGAACATGAATGTAAAATCCCATAAGTAGAGCAATAGGTATGGTGCAAAAAACCGTGAATATACCCCATGGGCTATTAAATAATGCATTAACAACAGATATAGATAATCCAGCAAGAGTCAATATTAAAATGAATAATACGGCAAAAGAAGCCACATTACCAGCTTTACTCCCAATTTCTTTCTTGGCAATCAAGGGCAAACTTCGGCCATGGTACCTCACCGACGCAAAGAGTGATACCATATCATGAACCGCTCCTGCAACTACCGCTCCGATTATTATCCAAAGTGCTCCAGGTAGATATCCAAACTGTGCAGCAAGAACAGGCCCGATAAGTGGTCCAGCTGCGGCAATCGCTGCAAAGTGATGGCCAAATAACACATATCTATCGGTTTCATGATAATCGTGTCCATCAGCCATAGTTTTTGCTGGTGTCGACTTGCTAGGATCAATTTCTAAAACTTTACTCGCTATAAAAAGGCTATAATATCTGTAGGCGAGTGCAAATATACTCAATGAAAAGAGCACAAGAATTAAAGCGTTCAAATTTGTCCTTCCTTGTCTGTGATTGGAAATTAGCTTAATTTATAAATAGTCTCATAAGATCTCTCCCGGAATCTTAAACTGTTTGAAAGAAATGAGTGCCTTTTGTAACTAACGTCAAATTTTCAAAATTAGACATCTCCGAAACTAATAGAACCTAAGTCAATAAGGACACCGGCATTTTTTACAAAAACACATTTGTATTATATTATTAGGAAATCTCGATACACACCACAAATTTATTAACCTTCTCAATATTGCTCCGGGAATTTTTTACATCAAATAACTTAAAATCTAAATTTACGATAACTGAGTCAAAATCTAAAATTTATATTCCTGTATAAATAAGTTAGTATTAGTTATCTGGCTTAATCAGATGGTTGTAATTGTCAAAAAATTGACATTGTTAACTGCAGGTGAGTCAATACCCTCAGCTAAAGAATATAATATTTATGTGAAAACATTATTCTAAAAATTAAGTAACAATATACATTACATAATGAATATATATATATTAAGTGATAAAAGTTCATGGGAAAATATCTTGTGGGTAGTTACCGTGCAGGTCAATAAAGATCATGGGGAAATAAAAAAGGTCAAAAATTTACTTATTGTGGGGCCACCAGTGAATCTTTTATTTGGAGTCTAATGAAACACATTACTCTACTCAAAACAATAGCTCACAGAGCCGGAGATCGGCCCCTATTTGATTTGATGCATATAAACCCCGCTTGCATGCAGAACGAAAATAACTTAATATTAAATACAAGTTTAGCTAATATTCATTAAAAAAAATAAAAAACGGTGCTCTTATGGCAAGACCTTGCAAATTAACTCCAGAAATACAACAACGAATCGAGCTGTAAAAGCTGGAGATACTCGGATATGCATGTTCATTTTGGAGCGAAGGTTTTCGGAAGATTTTGGCAGAAGAGTATACAGAAAAACGAATGTTGTATCAGAAAACCTGAATCAAAATGTTGAAATAATTGTCAATGATGCAGATGATATCCGAAAAGAAATTCTAGCGAAGTTTGATAGGACTGAAGAAAGTAATGAGTCTTTCATCATTTAATATTTTTATTCCACACGACCCATTTTAATAGAATATTCTTTAAAGTTTATTTAGTCAGTAATATAATCGTAGCCTGACTACCAGAATCTCCACCAGGGTTTCTTTGCTCCAGGTGCTTCAATTGACTTCTGATTGATTAAAGTCTGCATTTGGAGCATGTAATTATTGTATAGGTTTTGAATTGTATCTTTGTCCTTTTTGAGCTCTTCTACATTTGCCAGCAATATTTCATTGATCTCCTGCAACCTTTCATTTTCCGCTTTTAGTATACTATCTTTCTCTGGTTGTGCCTCATCATCACGTATACTCTCACTTTGATTTGGTATACCGTTTTGTATACTATTTTGATTTTGTACACCGTTTTGTATACTGTCTTTATCCTTAAGTAGCTCCAAACCTACAATTATAGCGACACTTATCTTAGTATACTTTTGTATACTAAAGTCGTACAGTTCTTTCGGAACCTTTGCACATGCCGTAATTTTAGAGTCCGACATTATTGTATACTATCTGTATACAGTAAAAAAGGTTTCTATTTAAGGTACTGTGTAGTCTACTGGAATCTGAGATCTATTTTAACATTCAGTACACTGTCATAGAAGATATATTTCTAACGTGGTAATTTCATTCCAATTTATAGTTGATACAAAACTAAAATTTCATGACAAGGGAAAGAAAAAGAAATAGAGCCAATAAGAATTTGCAGAACTTTTGGTACAATACCTAATTTGTTTTGGAATCAGCTCAACAAATTAATTAAATGAGCTGGAAAAAATCTGTCCTGGAAAATATCGCTTAAGCAACTATCAATACTTTATTACACTACCTTTGGATAATTAACTGTCCAAAAATTAGGGTTCACTACAATTGGATACTTTGCATTTACCCATTCTATGATACCGCTTTGTATATTGTAGACTCTTTTATAACCAGAATCTACAAGCATTTGGCTTGCAATGGCACTTCTTTTCCCGCTAAAACAATAGACAAGTATTTTTGTATATTTGTTTTTTGGCAAATTTTTATTATTTCTGATATGTCATGCCAACAGCCCTTCATCGGATGAATTAACAGGATCATATAAAGGCACATTTCTCAATGGTATCAAATTTGCTCCTTCCAACTAAATTCTCTATATTCCTCAATTCACTACTTTTGAAATATTCTCTTTTTCTGTAGATCTTCAGACTCTATTCAATGTTAGTTCCCCTTGATTTAAGTTCGGCTTCCGAAGTGCCGGTTAGCATAATCAACTGGCCAATCACAGAATCCAAGAAAACAAGTGCAGTAATTTCAAAAGAAGTTCCCAAAGTGGGCATTTTTTTGTAGTCACCACGCATGTGTCTTTCAAGGTAATCGGCTTCATTAGGGTCATTTTTAGTTTTGCTTGGAATTATCACAGCAATATCTGAGATTCTACCCAGTGCTGAATCTTTTTTAGATGTAATTGTTATAAGGGTTGAGCCGATATCTTTTGCCAATTTTCCAAGGTCAGCTACAGTACGGGTTTCTCCAGAACCAGAAATAGCAATTACGACATCCTGCGGCAAAACAGCAGGTGTTGTGGTTTCACCGACAACATACACACTAAGTCCAAGCTGCATAAGTCGCATTGCAAATGCTTTGGCAACAAGTCTCGATCTTCCGGCTCCCATTACAAAAATGTGATTACCATCAATTGTTTTTTGGAGCATCGCCTTTATGGCTTCCCTATCAAGTTTATCAATTACCTCTTTTATGTTTTCTATGATCAATTTCATTGATAGTAATACTTCTTCGCAATCATTTACCTCAATTTTGTTCATATGAATTCTCCAAAAAACATTGGATTAAAAATATGAAGAAACTAAATCAGGAACTTAATTCATCAATACCACAGTTCGACTCAATAAGTTTCTAGCAAATTTCCCCATCTTGTTATTCTCACTGAAAAAGAACTTCTTAATAGGTTTTTCCATACTTTTTATATTCTTATATATAATTACCGGTTCCGTTGCAAAAACTTCAAAATAAGCATGTAAATCTATGAGTATAAAAAAAAGTCGAAATATCCGAGGGAAATATACCAACATTATAAAACTATACCAAACAAATGATTAATGTATTTGACTTCATTAAGAACAGAGTAATTTAAATTATTGACTTGTCTTTTTTTAATCATATTCATAGCTTCAATTCCTTTTAAAGTCTTATTAGCAGATTAAAAAGACTGAAATCCTAACATTGGATTAACGATTCGCTTTATAGATCTATGATCTTGTTCTATAATGTTATTCAAATACTTGATTTGTCTAATTCCTACGTCTTTATGTAATATTTTATCATTTTTCAGTTCATCTATAGCAGGTGGATAAGCTGGATTCTTATCAACGGTTATTAATATTGGAATTTTATTGTGATTATAACTCAAAGCTTTCTTAAAGAATCTCTTCGCTGCTTTTCGATTTCGTTTTGAACTTAACATGAAATCAATTGTGTCTCCATCTGAGTCAACTGCTCTGTAAAAATATTTCCATTTACCTTTTACTTTGATATAGGTTTCATCAACTCTCCACGAATCATTTGTGGGTCTTAAATGTCTTCTTATCTTCTTTTCTATTTCAAGGGAATATTGATGCACCCATCTCATTATAGTACTGTGATCAACTTGAATTCCTCTTTCTATCATCATTTACTTTAAATTTCGATAGCTCAATGGGTATTTTAAGTACCATCGTACATTCAATAGGATCATTTTTCCTTCATAATGCTTCCATTTAAAGGAATTAAATAGCATATTACTATCTTTGGTTTTCGTTTTATTCTATTGCATCATTAGAAAGGATTTTTTGCAATGGAACCTTATTTATTGGTTTAGTTATCTTTTTAAATTAATTATACAAAAAATAGTTTATGAACAAAATTTTTTTCTCTATTAAATGTTTTGAAATTGGACAATTAAAGTCAATTTATGACATTGTTAATAATAATGAGTCAGAAGAAACAAAGCATTAACTTATACCCTTTTCTTTGCTGCAAAAAAAAAAATTATTTTTTATTCATGCATAAGTTTTGTGCTAAAACATTTGCATTTTCTCAGTTCCACAAGAAATAAGAAAAGGTTATGGATCCATGACTTATGGAGCTTATGTGACTCATAGAACACTTGAAATAAATTAGCATAAAACACAATCATGAATAAAAAACAGAAAAAGATAATTATGTAGTACTTTAAACAAAAATAGAAATATGAATAAACCAAATTAGAAACTCAAATTTTTTGATATCACAGAATCACACAACAATTTCGTCAAATCTCAAACAATTTAATATTTTGGAAAGCTACTTGAATAGGACAATTTATCATAATGTTGCACTTCGTCAGAGATAAATTAAATTTCTTAATAGAACAAAATCAAAATTTGTACTAATATTTGTTTATTGGTATAATTCGACGTTAATGTAATTATATGGAGCATAGTTTATGGGGTACCTTATACTTGTTAGGCATGGAGAACCATGTTTTAAGCCTGACGACAGGTTTGTTGGCTGGATTGATATACCTCTGAGTAGGAAAGGAATTGAAGAAGCTCTTGATTGCGCAGTTAAACTTGAAAATATCGAATTGGATCTTGCTTTTGCTTCAAACCTTGTCCGGGCACAGGAAACTCTTTTCGTTATACTGTCCGGCCAGAAAAAAACTGGGATTCGTGTCCATGAAAAGGTAAATGATAAAAACGAGGTAGGTAAAATAAAATGGTATTCATACTCGAAAAAACTTAATAATAATTTAATCCCCGTATTCTGTACAGCTGCTTTAAATGAACGTTATTATGGTAAGCTTCAGGGCGGGAAAAAACAAAAGATGGAAGAAAAGTATGGGTCAGAAAAGGTTGCTTTCTGGAGCTTTGATTTTGAAATAGGTCCACCTGATGGAGAAAGTCTCAAAGTTGTCTACGAGCGTGCTGTGTCCTATTTCGTGCAAAAAGTTATGCCTGCAATAAAAGATGGAAAAAATGTAATCGTCTGTGCACATCAGGGTAGTTTGAGAGCTCTAGTCAAATATATAGAAGATATTCCTGACAAGGATATAATGGACGTTAACTTCTCCACAGGTGAACTAGTAAAATATTCTTTATTAGAAGGCAAGCTGGTAAAGGAAAAAGCTGCCCAACCGGAACCTTCAGCACTTGATGCAACCTAGTAAACTACTTTTTAAACCTTTCAAAATTTCCAAAGCCTTCTTTGATCATTTCAGACAACTAGTCGACTGTATATATAAGTCCTTAGATTATTACAAAGCGATGAAGACTCTTAACTTTCTTAACTTAACATCGTTGAATTAACTCGTTCTTGCAGATGTTGCAACTTATTTCAGTCGAATCATTCATATTTTCGGCAAGGTGCTTGTACCATCCTGAGAGATATTCTCTATTCTCTACTGAAAAATCACAACTTATTCAAAAGAGAAAATTCTGTCTTCCATTTGTTTTTTGTTAGCAGGCTTGGATGATTTACTTTTGTTCTCAGCATGCTTGTATTCTTGTTCAGCAGTTATCATGTCTTCTTTTTGCTTACTTATTGTCAGTTCACGCAATGTGGGCGGTGGGATTAGAAAACTACCTTTTTTAGTTATCGTATCATCTCGCTTAACTGCTTCTTTTTTAACATTCTCTTCGAAACACACGGACAAGTACATTCTCCTTCTCCTTTTAAAAGCTTCTTTCAGTTTCAATGGTGGCGACATGAACATATGCTTACACGAGTTGTATCTATATATAATAATTTTTAATTAGTTAGATGTTTAAACTTCAAGATTTTGGCCGGCAAGAACATGAAGGCTCAATCAATTTAAAACTACCATATAGCCTTTGCTATCGATGAGACTTGTAATATATCATGGGCTCATCAAAATTTGCCATCAATTCCATTGGCAATTGACTGCAATCAATCAAAAATCCGGAAAATAATAAAAAGTCTCATAAATAATATTTTGTCTCTAAGCTCTTTGTGATATCAATGGTGACATGTAAGTAGGTATTTTTTGTGAGTTATCTATGTGGATATCACCGAATACCACCAAAAACATCTTAGAGACTTTTGATTGATTTTTAAGTAGTATTTCTGCTTCAACTATTCATACTATCTGCTAGATATTTGCCAAAGGTGTACTACAAAATACTTATCAAAAGGTATAAGGCCAAGCCGCTTATCGAGATAATAAACTGGCCCCAGGTATTTGTGAACACCCTGACCGAAGAAGCAAAGGTATATTACTATGATTCTGCGGTTCCCAGAGCCTTTATCTCTGGAAAAATCATTTTTTTATCAATGGGAATGCTTGAATTGATGAATGATCTGGAATTAAAAGCGGTACTTGCTCACGAAGTATGGCACCTTTGTCATAATAATGAAATGCCTGTATTAAGACAGCTGTCGTTTATGACTTTCACAAAAAACTGCTCAAAAGACAAATTTGAAATCCTTGCTGATATCTTTGCAGGAAAAATTGTAAATATGAGTGCATTAGACTCTGCAAGGGCAAAATTGACCTAAAATAGTAACCAGTCAGCCTCCTAAAATCAGTTGATTAATATTGATTTTGACATAACAGATAGTTGTGATTACCAGCCATGCAAAAAGAAAGAAAATAAGCAATAGCTAACAATTGACACAAATTGATTCAGATAAATTTTCAATTAAATCTTAAATAAAATGGATATTGATATTGTTTTCTCCTTACTGAATCGTTACCTGAAATAAACGCAAATTTTTTGAACTATTGAATAAATCTGTTTTCCATTTTATAGTAAAAAGGATTCCGTTGCAAAAATCCGTTATAATTGATACAATAGAATAAAAAGGAAATCAAAGATAGTAATATGCTATCTAATTCCTTTAAATGGAAGCATTATGAAGGAAAAATGATCCTATTGAATGTACGATGGTACTTAAAATACCCATTGAGTTATAGAAATTTAAAGGGAATGATGATAGAAAGAGGAATTCAAGTTGATCACAGTACTATAATGAGATGGGTACATCAATATTCCCTTGAACTAGAAAAGAAGATAAGAAGACATTTGAGACCCACAAATGATTCGTGGAGAGTTGATGAAACCTATATCAAAGTAAAAGGTAAATGGAAATATTTTTACAGAGCAGTTGACTCAGATGGAGACACAATTGATTTCATGTTAAGTTCAAAACGAAATCGAAAAGCAGCGAAGAGATTCTTTAAGAAAGCTTTGAGTTATAATCACAATAAAATTCCAATATTAATAACCGTTGATAAGAATCCAGCTTATCCACCTGCTATAGATGAACTGAAAAATGATAAAATATTACATAAAGACGTAGGAATTAGACAAATCAAGTATTTGAATAACATTATAGAACAAGATCATAGATCTATAAAGCGAATCGTTAATCCAATGTTAGGATTTCAGTCTTTTTAATCTGCTAATAAGACTTTAAAAGGAATTGAAGCTATGAATATGATTAAAAAAAGACAAGTCAATAATTTAAATTAATCTATTCTTAATGAAGTCAAATACATTAATCATTTGTTTGGTATAGTTTTATAATGTTGGTATATTTCCCTCGGATCTTTCGACTTTTTTTATACTCATAGATTTACATGCTTATTCTGAAGTTTTTGCAACGGAACCGGATTATGAGATGGCACATTTCTTAATGGTATCAATTTTGCTTCCTTAATATGTGTGTAGTTGTATTCTGCAGGAGTACGAACATCCAGAATGAATACTTTATAGTTTGGAACAAGTGCGTTTTTTATGACCATTTTATAAGCTTCATTAACAGTTACATTTCGGTATTCAGGAGAATTATTTCGATTGTTATTTTCTGCTCCTACAACGATCAGTGAGAACATTGGAAGTAGAATAAAAATTGCAGCGAAATATGGTAAATGTTCTTTATTCAATTAGATTGCTCCATTTATTCAATTTTCCACATTTTAGCTCTATAGATCCTTAGTTATGCCTATGGGTTATTGTAGTAGATTATATCATCTTTGAAAAACAAGTTAAAATACTAAAATCGCATTTACTATAGAAAAGATATTCATTAGAGTATTTGGAAAAAGTTAGGAGTATATCTTGGAAGAGTTGTGTTTACTGTAAACCCAAATACAGTTACTTCGAATAAATATCGTCACTGGTATATTTAGTTCGAAATAATATCAACATCTTCCAAACAAATCTACTATACTACTTTGCAGTGCTGTGATACCCTACGATCTATAATTAGTTCCATTCTTATTTTAAATTATTCGTATGAAAAATGGTTTCTAAGCAAAACTTATCCACATATAAAATATTTTAAAATTAAACAGTTGTTTTATATTAACAAAGTTTAGGCTTATTTCTGCATGAAACAACTTAACAAATAACAACAACACCGTTTTTGTGGCAAAATATCTGCATTTTTGGGTTATGAAACCAGCCAAAGTTTCACTACACAACACTCTTAAATTTTATTAATCTTTATACAGTTATATGCTATATCCCGAATTGTTTTTTATCAGGTGGGTTTTTCGTTATCTATCTACCCGCCCCCATAGTTTGGGTAAAACTATTGCACCAGTGACTACATATTCCCCTGGACTTCACTCCATCCAGGGGGATATATCTCGATACATAGCTTTTGTCTCATAACCTATGTATTTCCTAAATCCCATCAATAATAAAAAACATTGTTGATCCCGAACTCATGGAGCTTATGGGACTCAGAGAGCATCTGGAGCTCATAGAACACTTGGAACTAATTAATCTAAATAGCCATTATAAATAGAAAAATAAGAAAATAATAATTATATAGTTATGGTAGTATAATAAAAGTTTTGTAAAGTGTTGGTGATTCTATATTTTTTTCTTCCCAATGAAAAACAGAAATTGCTTAGTCTATTAACAGAACGAGTTAAGTAGTTAGGGAAAAATAAGCTTTAAAGTATCAGGTCAATTATCTCACTAACTACACAAACAATATTTTATTGTTGTTAATTTCATGTTGATAAATGTAGTCTCCATGTATAATTTAAAAGGGTTGGTCACCTAATTTTCAGGGCAATAATGACATTCTTTAAAGTAACCTATATTGCCCTGTTTCTATTTTGAGTCTTCCACAGTACTTATTATTTTGCCCGTCATTATAATTAATTGAAAGTAAATCGTTTTGCTGACAAATATTCTGTTTCTTATTTTCCCATTGATGTAGAAGTTTTAATGTAAAATATGGATATCTATCCGTCAACATTCCATTACTATTTTATTCACTAATATCTAACTCACAAACTGAACGTATATATAAACACATACACATTTAATTTTTAGTAAACAAGATTTTTTTTCAGTCTTGGAAGACCAAAAGATTACTCCAGTGTTCATAGAACCATTTTCTTGGCTGTAAGCTCCTTTAATGGTCTAGTATTTAAATAGCAAACTCTTATTCTGAGATAAACTCGCCAATGTTTTTAATGAGCTTCATACTCACGTTTTTCATCCAATTTAGCATTTTCGAGAATCGAATTGAATATTAACTATTTTGGTTAAATAATATATCAAACTTCTATATATATTTTAAAAATCGTAAAAAAATAAATTAATTTATGTTGTGATTAGCTGTGGGATTAGCGGTGTCGGTTTCCGCCATGTCCGCCGTAGCCGCCCCAGCCTCCATAGCCACCGTAGCCAAGATCGTATGCGCCAACTGTTGGAACTACCTCTACTGCTGGAGCTACGCCAATACCCTCTTCAAGGTAGGGAGCTACGCCAATACCGTCTCCAATGCCATAGCCGCCGCCGCCACGACCACCGTCACGTGCACTAGCTGCCACTGCTGTCAAAGATACTACAAAAAGGACTGCCAGCAAAATAACAAGTACTTTTTTAATTTTACTAGATGATTGTTTTAACATTTATTCCACTCCTTTATTATAAAACATGTCTTTTGAATCATTGATCAAGCAATGAATTGCTTATATATCATATATAAACAACCAGCCAAAAATTGGAGTTCATCAAATAAAAGGCTGTAAACTTTAATCTGAAAACGGAGTATATCTCCCAATTATGGGAAAATACATAATCGTATGTTCATGATTTTCAACAGCATATAAGCACATACACATGACTGATCCGATCTCAGGAATTATTTGATTTTATTTTGATTAATTGAAATCTTTGAAAGAATTTAGATAAATAGTTTCTTTTTTTGACTAGTTATCCAATTATATATGCAGATTGTAGCATATTAAATAATTCATAAAAAAAATAGTTTTAACCTAAAATTTGATTCCCCAGAGAATGTTTTAACATTGAACAACAATTTTATATTAATTATGTGTATTCTCTTTGTGAAATGATATAAACTATCCAATCGAAACCGTGAAGAACCCGAAAATAAGATACACAGTTTTTGTGATTAAATCTCTGCATTTTTGCTGTTCCAGCCGGGATTATAGGAAATTTTTTATTTAATTTTTAGAAAAATACACAATTTTTATTAAAATATGTTTTCAGACACTGAGAAATCTCTAGATAATTTTGATGTTTTGGTTTGGGCAAACATAATTCGAATTTTAACAAATTATTTCTATAGATCTTGTGAGCGACCATCTAATAATTAGGATTTTTCGATATTCTCTAGGGATAATCTAATCATGTAAATACTTTTGTTTCCAAAAATATTTTGAACGAGTCAAATATAAGTAACATTGCTACATGATAGTAATTATAATACTGTTTGATTTATTCCTAAACATTTGTGCTTATAACTACTCTACTAGTTGATTTAGATATCAAAAGTGAACAATTTTTCGATACTAAGAAGTAGATTGCTAAATATTTTATACAGAATGGAGCATTTTCAAATTTTTAATCAATAATATGGAGAAAAGGAGTTAATACATGATCAATAAACAAAAATTGTATTCGATAACCTTAGTTTCAGCAGCTATGATTTTAATGATGGTAAGTATCGCAGGAGCGGCTCCATTCGCATATATCACGAATTCCGACAGCAACACAGTCTCTGTAATTGACACAGCTACAGATAATATTACAGCCACGGTGAATGTAGAATCTCTTCCTTTTGGAGTTGCAGTCACACCGGATGGAACAAAAGTATATATAGCGAACGTTTACAGCGACACCGTTTCTGTGATTAATACAACAACTAACACTGTTACAGCCACTGTGAATGTAGGACTCAATCCTTATGGAGTTGCAGTCACACCAGATGGTACAAAAGTATATGTGACGATTCAAGGCAGCGGAATCGTTTCTGTAATCAACACAGCGAATAATACTGTTATAGCCCCGGTGAATGTAGGGAGTGGGAGTGATCCTCTTGGAGTTGCAGTCACACCGGATGGATCAAAGGTATATGTAACTAATTGGGGTAACAGCACTGTTTCTGTAATTAATACATCTACAAACAGCATTACAGCTACAGTATATGGATTAAACACACCTTATGGAGTTGCAGTCACACCGGATGGATCAACGGTATATGTGGCTAACCAAGGCAACAGCACTGTTTCTGTAATTAATACAACAACTAACACTGTTACAGCCACGGTGCCTGTAGGAAATAGTCCAGTAGGAGTCGCAGTCAGCCCGGATGGAACAAATGTATATGTAACAAACAACGGAGCCAATACTGTTTCTGTAATTAGTACAACAACTAACACTGCTACAGCCACAGTGAATGTAGGGAGTGGGAGTGATCCTCTTGGAGTTGCAGTCACACCAAACGGAGCGAATGTATATGTGGCAAACGGTGGTATCGGCACTGTATCTGTAATCAACACAGCAACTAATACTGTTACAGCCCCGGTGAATGTCGGAAACATACCGAGAGCTTTTGGACAATTTATAGGAAAAGCGATTCCGACCATTACTTGGAGTAATCCTACGAACATAACTTATGGAACAGCATTAAGTGAAACTCAGCTAGATGCAACTGCTTCAGTACCTGGTAACTTTGCATATAATCCAGAAGCAGAAACGGTATTAAGTGCAGGTCTAAACCAACAATTGAATACTACTTTCACACCAACTGATACTCAAAACTACACAACAGCAACAGATATAGTTTATATTAATGTAACCAAAGCTACTCCTACAATTAACTGGAATAATCCTGCTAATATGACATATGGAACGGCTTTGAGCAACATTCAACTAGATGCAACTAGTCCTGAATCAGGAACATTTGCATATAATCCAGTAACAGGAACTGTATTGAGTGCAGATCTAAATCAACAATTGAATACTACGTTTACACCTTCTGGAAATGATGCGGTAAACTACACAACAGCAACAGATACACTTTATATTAATGTAACCAAAGCTACTCCT
>Ga0224559_1000859_pt1 | contig 18118 bp, 13 predicted proteins | sample 714S33034metaG_FD_180676 | JGI IMG/M metagenome (GOLD analysis project Ga0224559, IMG submission 180676) | Peat soil microbial communities from Stordalen Mire, Sweden - 717 S3 30-34 | ecosystem: Environmental > Terrestrial > Soil > Wetlands > Peat | place: Sweden: Norrbotten County, Stordalen... | reverse complement strand
TTATGCATCTTCTGAAGGTCATGGCTCGGCCGCGCAGGTCAAAGTGCTGGTCAAGTCCGGAACCAACAACTTCCACGGCTCAATCTTCGAGTTCAACCGCAACACCGATTACGACTCCAACGACTTCTTCGATACGCGCCAGGGAACGGCTCGCCCAGTGCTCAAGAGGAACCAGTTCGGCGGCGCATTCGGCGGTCCCATCCTGAAGAACAGGACCTTCATCTTTGGCACGGCTGAGTGGCAGCGGCAAATCGCCGAGTCAATTGAAAACCGCGTGGTCTACTATCCGAATGTTTCTCAGAATGGGATCTTCACCTACACCGATACGGTCTCCGGTACGCAGAAGACCATCAACCTCACCACCATCGATCCCACGCGGACTGGATTTGACACCACTTTCCTGCCGCCGGTCCTGAAGGCGCTCAGCACCAGCCCGTTTGGCAATGCATCGGTTCCAAACAACAACATCATCGGAGATGGGGTAAACACCGGAGGGTTCCTGTACCATTCGTCGAACCCGGACAACTACTACGAGTTTCTCTTCAAGGTCGATCACAACCTGACTGCAAAGAACCGCCTCGCCGGCACGTACTCGCAGTACTTCGAGACAGCCCCACAAGCGAAGTTGCTCACAGGCCAGTCTTCCGAGGGACTGCAGGAACGCAGGCGCGGTCTTGCGCTGCGCTGGACATCGGAAGTCAGCTCCACACTCGTCAACGAATTCAGCATCGGCGGCGATCGCCGTTTTGCTCTGCGGCCGGAACTGATCTCTGCGGAGTTAGGCCCCAACAACAACTACCAGTTGGCTGGTCTCGGCACCGGGTCTGTCTACGGTGGCACGACCAACGGCAACATCTATTCTTCGGCCTCCAGCCAGAAGAACCCGGCTGTCATCATCGGGTTTGCCGATGCAGCAACCAAGTCCTGGAAGCAACACACCTTTGAGTTCGGCGGAGAACTCTGGCACGAAACTCTCAATCGCTACCTGGGAGGCAATCAATGGCCGGTCATCAGCACCAGCAACTCGGGCATCGCCGCCAACATTCCCAACAGCCTCAACCTAACCTCCTCGGAACGCTCGCTGGCAGGCCAACTGGTTAACGACGTTACCGGGACCGTGGGCTCGATCGTGCAGACCTTTTACATCACGCAGAACGGCTACGTTCCCTATCGGCAGTTGGAAGAGGACCTGAACAAGCACGAATATGGACTCTTCGCGGCAGACATCTTCAAGGTCAAATCGAACCTTACCATCGACCTGGGAATTCGCTGGGATCTGTTCCCGCCAACCACGATCTTGAATGGCTATGTCTATCCGACCGGCGGAGTCAACGGCGCGCTGGGCGTCTATGGACCCACGGGCGCCCCAACCACCTTCCAGTTCGCGTCGAACAAGGGAGGAGGCATTTACAACGCAGACAAACACAACTTCGGCCCGTCGGTCGGAATCGTCTATGACCCATTCAAGAAGGGAATCACATCGCTGCGCGCCTCCTACGGCATTGCCTACGATCGCGCGATGATTGTCGCCAACGACTTCTCCAGCACAAATTATGGAGCCAGCACATCGATCACGCTGAACCCGACAACCACTGCCGGCCCCGATCTGAAGTTCGGTCAGGTGGGCACCGTGCTGCCCTTCACCACGCCTACAGCCTTTGCAACCAGTACCGCTAACATCCGCACCGGGACAGTCTATGCGGCACAGCCGAATCTATCCACGCCCTATGTGCAGTCATGGACGCTCGGCGTGCAACAGGAGCTCTTCAAGAACTGGGGTGTCTCCGCAACTTACATCGGCAACCATGTCGTCGGTGAATGGGCAGGCAACGATATCAACCAGGTGAATCTCACTTCGAACGGTTTTCTTGCCGCATTTCAGATCGCGCAGCAGAACTACATCGCCAGCGGAAAGAAGAGCATCGCAGGACCTACCGCGGTGAGCAGCAATTCTGCGCTGAATGCGTTGTTTGCCGAATTGCCGGCATCGCAGTTCGCCACCGTCGGGCAGGGGCAGGCGGCCACCATCGCCAACTACTTCGACGCCACCGCCCCTTCCGGCGGCGTCAAGGGCGGCTATGTTTCCAAAGCCGGTCTGGCTCCTAATTTCTTCCGCAACAATCCCCAGTTTGCGTCGGTGTATTTGGTGGGCAACCGCGGACAGTCGAATTACAACGGCCTGCAACTGGAGGTCCAGCATAAGCTGGGACACGGAGCGACACTGCAAGCCAATTACGTCTTCAGTAAGGGTTTTGCCAACTATGCCGAGGATGCACAGACCTTCACCACAACGTTGGTCGACATCAACAATCCAAATCTCAACAAGGCGCTCAATCCCTACGATACAACGCACGTTGTGGTTGCCAATGGCCTGTACGAGCTTCCTTTCGGGAGAGGGCAGTTCATCGGCGCGAATGCCAACAAGGTGGTGCAGTCGATCATTGGCGGCTGGCGCGCCTCGGGGATTTATGGATTTACCACCGGCCGCCCGCTTGCAATTACCACGGGCTACGGAACGCTCAATCAGGATGTTTCCAGCACACCGAACTTCACCGGCAATTATGGACACCTCACAAGCGTCAACAAAGCGGGCACACCAAGGTTTATATCCGCAGCCAATGCGGCGCTATTTACCAACCCAGTCGCGGGGCAGTCAGGCAATCTCCCGCTGTATTCGGTGCGCGGACCGAACTACTCAAACCTTGACGCCGGCCTCACCAAGAACACCAACCTCGGCCACTTCAAGGAGGGTGCAAACCTTGAGTTCCGCGTCGAGTTTTACAACGTCCTTAACCGCTCCAACTTCGCCGCTCCGTCGGGCAATTCCCTCAACATCAACAACGTCAACTTCGGCACGCTCACCTCAACGCTGGCCCCCCGCATTGGGCAGCTTGCCGCGAAACTGACGTTCTAACCTCTTCCATATTGCTGCCGCATTCGGCTTCGGAATCGACAGCCGAATGCGCTGCGATCGCCAGCGCGTCGATCTGCAATCTTCATCGCTTCACTTCATGCGGAAACATATTGAGGCTATTTCATGGGTCAAATAAATTCACGCCGCAGTTTTCTCATCGGGGGTGCGGGCATCCTCGCTGCCGCGCCGTCGATTCCTCTGTTGGCATCCTCTCTCGAGCTGCCAAACGATTCCGTAGTCTCCTCCAGCCGCCCAAACCAGGGCGGAGCCATCTCGGCATCGACCCCTGAGGCGGCGGCGGCGGGCGCCGATGCATTGCGGCGCGGTGGAAACGCCGTGGACGCCGCCATTGCGGCATTCATGGTGCAGACCGTGCGCGAACCAGGCAACACCGGTCTGGGCGGTTATGGCGTAAGCATGATCCTCTACCAATCGGCTACGCGCCGAACGCACGCCATCGACTTCGATTCCCGCACGCCGCTTGCTTTTCGCCCTGAGCTTTATAAGACGGAGAAAGACCACATTCACGGCTATCTCGCCGTTGGGGTTCCAGGCAACGCCGCCGGCTTTGATCTGGCATTGCGCGAGTTTGGCGCCCTGCACTGGAACGAAGCCTCGGCTCATGCCGTCGATCTGGCCGAGCGCGGACTGACAGTTGACGAAACTCATGCGCGAGCCTTTGCGCGCGCCGCCGCGGAGATGGACCCCATCTCCGCGCGTGCATACTTTCCAACGGGAGTTCCATCCGCCGGGCAAACCTTCAAGCAGACCGACCTGGCCCGGCTCTATCGCCGTCTCGGAGACGAGGGGCCAAGGACCTTCTACACCGGCGACGTGGCATCGACGATTGCGCGGCAGGTGCAGGCTAACGGCGGCATTCTTTCCGAACAGGATCTGCGCCTCTATGAGGCCACCACCGCGGAGCCACTGCGCATCGGCTATCGGGGCTTCGAAGTTACAACTCCCGCACCGCCCGCAGCCGGGCTTACCGTGCTGAGCATTCTGAAAACCCTCGAGCAGTTCGATCTATCGAAACTGACTCCTTGGAGCGCCGAGTACTTCGATCTCTTTCTTCAGGCATCTCGCCACAGTTGGGCCGAGCGCGCGCAGTATTTCGGCGATCCGGACTTCGTCCGCATTCCGGTTCAGCAACTGCTCTCGGAGGAGGCAGCGATCCGGCGGGCCGAAGCAATTCGCGCGCACAAGGCGCCGCCTGCCTTGGCAGACAATCACCCTGGGCCGCAACACACATGCAATGTGATTGCCATCGATGGAAATCGCAATGTCGCATCGATCACCGCTACGCACGGCGATGACTTTGGCTCGCGCGTTGTGATTGACGGCCTCGGACTCGTGTTGGGGCATGGATTAAGCCGCTTCAACTGGAACCTTCCGAATCCGAATTATCCGGCTCCAGGAAAGCGCGTCTATCACAACATGTGCCCGGTGATTATCTATCGCGATGGCAAACCCTATGCCACGCTCGGGCTTCCCGGAGGACAGATGATCGTCTCGGTAACGGCCCAATTGGTCCTGAGCCTCATTGACTTCCATGCCACCCCGGAACAGGCGGTGAAGGCGCCGCGAGTTCATGTCACCGGCAGCGAGCCTGTTCTGCTGTCTCAATCGGCGCCGGCCGGAATTGCCGATGCGCTTACGGGCAACGGCTACACAGTGAAAACGGGTCGGGTCGGAGGATATGCCAATGCCGCCATCATCGACCCGGTAACCGGAGCCCTGTCCGCCGCTACCGATGCCGGACCGGAAGGTTCGGCGATTCTGTGAGCGACGGCGAATTCGAATCTCTGGCTCTATCGCGTGTAGAATGTGATAGGGCCAGATAGCGCGCTTCGGAGTCCGTCGATGCCGAAACTACCCAATCCCCAACTCGATTTTGTGTGGCGTGGACTGCTGAAGAACTCGGAACAGGGCGCCAATCCGTCCTTGCAGAGCACGCTCCGGATGAACCTGGTACAGGCTATGCTCGATGGGCGCATTCCCGGTGGAACGCGCCTCCCCTCGACCCGCGAACTGGCGTCTCTTTTGAAGGTGGCGCGCATCACGGTTGTGCTGGTCTACGAGGCGCTCTCCGCTGAAGGCCTCCTGATCACCCGCCAGCGTAGCGGCCATTTCGTTCCGCACGGACTAACCGACAAGCAGAAGGTGACCGAGATTCTGCACCCGCAGTTATCGATCAAGCCTGACTGGCAAGCACACATCGTTCCCTTTCCGCAGGGTGAGAAGTGGCTGGAGAAGCCTCGGATCTGGCAGAACTACCGTTATCCCTTTGTTTACGGCCAGATGGATACAAAGCTATTCCCGCTCGCGGAGTGGCGGGAGTGCAGCCGTCTGGCGCAGGCCACGCCCGACAGTTCGCGTTGGGCCTCGGATGCAATCGATGTAGATGACCCATTCCTGATCGAGCAACTTTGCAGCCGCATCCTTCCCAAGCGCGGAATCAGCGCCACGCCGGACGAAGTGCTAATCACGATGGGTTCGCAGATGGGCGCATTTCTTCTTTCCGAATTGATTGTCGGACAGGGAACTCAGGTTGCGCTTGAAGATCCGGGATACATGGATGGCCGCAACATCTTTCTTCGCCGCGGCGCCCAGATTCTGCCCATTCGCGTGGATGGCGAAGGAGCAATTCCGCCCGCCAGCCTGCAGAAATACTCCTGCCTCTATTGCACTCCAAGCCAGCAGTGTCCCACTGGGGTTACGCTTTCCATGGAGCGGCGGATCGAGTTGCTCAGCCTGGCGCGCCGCTGCCAGTGCCTGATCATTGAGGACGATTACGACGCGGAGACGCAATTTGACGGGCACCCGCAGCCTTCGCTCAAGGCGATGGACAAGTCCGGCCACGTTATCTACCTGAGCAGTCTCTCCAAGATCTTTGCGCCCGGCCTGCGCATCGGCTACATGGTGGCCGATCGCATGCTGATCGAACGCGCACGCCACCTCCGCCGGTTGATTCTTCGTCATGCACCGACGAACAATCAGCGAGCCATGGGGCTATTCATCGCACATGGGCATTTTGAGCGCCTGGCCGTGCGCCATCGCTCGTCGCTCGAGCAAAGAGCTGCGCGCATAGCGGAGTCGCTCCATCGGCACTTGCCCGCATGGCGATTCAAGACACCGCGCAGTGGATCCGCCCTGTGGGTACAGGGTCCGGCCAGTTGTTCGATGAAGAGCATTGAAGTCGAAGCGCGCAAGAAAAGCGTTCTCGTTGAATGCGGCGATGCATTTTTCCATTCGCAGGACCCGCCCCGCAATTTTGTGCGCCTGGCATACTCCACAATCGATCTGGACTTGATCGAGCCGGGTATACGAATCCTCGCTGGTGTGGTCCGGGAACAGAAGCGGCATGCCCGCAGTGCTTGACGCGGCGTGCTCTAACTGGTCCTATTTCAAATCGAATCTGGCCCTATCGATGGCGAGATTCTCTGGTAATCTTCTTGTATGTTCTTGAGCGTCACAGCGCGTGAAAAACTCGGCCGCCGCCAGGCAGCCGTCCCGCTTGATGCTCGCATGTCAGCCTGTTGTTGTTGCTGATGCACGTCGACGAAGGCGTGGCCTTTTCGCTTCCTATTTCTTGAACGGAAGCGTTGGCTGAGACCGCGCTCCCCTGCACATTTTGCCTCCCAGTCCATGCACGGTGCTTGAACCACGGCATTCGTGCTCGTAGATTGCGGACCGGCAAGCCAGCGTGAATCGACTGTCGCCCGGAGCAGCATGTCTACCACAAACACCGTTATCGAGCCGCGGTCACGGCATCTGATCCGCTCTCTCAAGCTCTTCGACTCCACCATGATTGTGGCGGGATCGATGATCGGTTCGGGAATCTTCCTGGTCACCGCGGAGATGACGCGCGAGTTGAGAAGCGCGGGTTGGCTTCTGCTCACCTGGGTCATCACTGCCGGGCTGACACTTGCCGCTGCTCTCTCCTATGGCGAGCTCGCCGCAATGCTTCCACACGCGGGAGGTCAATACGTCTACCTGCGCGAGGCATTCTCTCCGCTCACTGGGTTTCTTTACGGCTGGACGTTGTTCCTGGTAATACAAACCAGCATTATCGCGGCGGTGGCAGTCGGATTCGCGCGCTATCTCGGAGTTCTCATCCCCGCCATCTCCGATTCCGCTTACCTGGTGCAGCCGTTCCGCATCCTGCCCGGTTATGCGCTTTCCCTATCGAGTACGCAACTGATCGCCATTCTTGTCATCGCCGCAATCACCGTCGTGAATGCCTTTGGACTTCGCTACGGGAAGCTGGTTCAGAACGTCTTCACCGTATCCAAGCTCGCCGGGTTGGCGCTCGTCATCGTCATCGGCCTGACGATTGGAGCCAACTCGTCCGCAATTCACTTGAACTTCAACCACGCCTTCGCAATTCAGGCTGGAGCGCTCGCAACCACGAGCGCGGGTGCTACCACGCGCGCCCCGCTCGTCGTTGCACTCTGCCTGGCGCAAGTCGGCTCCCTCTTTGCCGCCGATGCCTGGAACAACATCACCTTCACGGCCGGCGAAGTGGTGAATCCGAAGCGCAATCTGGCCCTTTCGCTGACCATCGGAACCCTGCTGGTCATGGTGCTCTACTTCTTTGCCAACCTTGCGTATACCGCTGTGCTTCCGCTTGCGCAGATTGCCCATGCGCCCGCGGATCGAGTCGGTGGAGCCATGCTAGAGGCGGTGTTTCCTGGCGCCGGCGGCCGCATCGTCGCGGTTGTAATTCTTATCGCGGCTGTTGGCTGCATCAACGGCATGGTTCTTTCCGGCGCGCGCATCTATTACGCAATGGCCAAGGATGGACTCTTTCCTCCCATCGCGGGCCGCCTCAATCGTGCCAATGTTCCCGCCGCTTCCCTGCTGCTGCAGAGCGGATGGGCTGCCATTCTGCTTTCGGTCCGGACCTACGATCCTGCAACAAACACCTACGGCAACCTGTACAGCAGCCTGCTCGACTACGTGATCGCCGCGGCATTGCTCTTCTACATCGCAACCATTCTTGCCGTCTTCCGTCTTCGCAGGACTAGGCCGGATGCCGAACGGCCGTATCGCGCGTTTGGCTATCCGGTTCTTCCTGCTCTATACATCGCGGGAGCATCGCTCATCCTCGTCATTCTTTTCCGCTATCGTACGGCAACCGCGGGTCCGGGGCTCTTCCTGGTTGCTCTCGGTCTGCCTGTCTACTTTGTTCTGCGCAAGACTCTCCGTCCTTCGTTGGAGAGCCAACCCCTCGTCACACTCGAGGATCGAGTGACGGAGTCCGCTTGAGGTTATCGCTTTGAATCTGTTCTGGTTTATTCCTACCATCGGAGATGGCCGCTACCTCGGCGAGCGCCGCCAGTCGCGTGAAACGAATCTTCCCTACCTGCGCCAGATTGCCACGGCAATCGATGAACTTGGGTTTGTGGGCGCGCTCTTGCCCACCGGAACGCTATGCGAAGACGCGTGGATTGTGGCCTCAAGCATCATGCCTGCAACCAGGCGACTGAAATTCCTGATCGCACTCCGCCCTGGAATCTCTTCACCCACGCTTGCCGCGCGCATGGCGGCAACCTTTGACCGGCTGTCCGAAGGGCGTCTCCTTATTAACGTAGTGGCCGGGGGCGACGCGGACGAAGCCGCCGCGGACGGTGTCTTTGTAAGCCACGACGAACGATATGAGATTACCGATGAGTATCTGACTGTATGGAAGCAGGTACTCGCCGGCGGCAAGACCACCTTCACCGGAAAGCACTTGCGCGTGAAGGACGCACAGGTATACTTTCCCGCCGTACAGAAGCCCTATCCGCCGCTCTACATCGGCGGCTCTTCCGATGCTGCGATCGATGTTACCGCCAAGCACATCGATGTCTATCTCACCTGGGGCGAACCGCCCGCACAGGTAGCGGAAAAGATCGCTCGAGTTCGCGCCGCAGCGGCAGCGAAAGGCCGCACCGTGCGCTTTGGTATCCGGCTTCACGTAATTGTTCGAGAGACGCCGGAAGAGGCATGGGCGGCGGCGAATTCGCTCATCCGGCACGTTGACAGGGATACGGTTCTGCGCGCTCAGCAGCGGCTCGACCGCTTTGACTCCGAGAGCCAGCGCCGCATGAGCCAACTGGTGCAGCAGGGATCTCCGAATCTCGAAGTCAGCCCCAATCTCTGGACCGGCATCGGCCTGCTTCGCCGCGGCGCCGCAACGGCTCTTGTCGGCGATCCGGCCACCGTCGCCGAGCGCATGAACGAGTATGCCGCGTTAGGCATCGACACCTTCATTCTGTCCGGCTACCCGCATCTTGAAGAAGCCTATCGCGTCGCCGAGTTGCTGTTTCCGCTGCTGCCCCTTTCTCACGCCGAAGCTACCAAGGTCTTCCGGCTTCCTTATCCCGAGGAGCTTGGAGGCAGCGAGTTCCGCCCCACCTCGGCAGTGGCCGCAAAGGCCTGTTGAATCCCATTTCCGCGCCTTCCGAATGAAATGCGTTTTCACTCGAAACTCAGCGCCCCACACTTGAAAAGGAAATCTCGATGCACTTCAGAAAGACAGTCCTTCCGGCTTCATTCTTTGTCGCGCTTGCGATCGTCCTCACGCTTGTCCCCGGCATTGTCATCGGCCAAGCCCCGTCCCCGGACGTGGCGGATTCGATCTATCTCAATGGGACCATCGTCACGGTCAATGACAAGCAACCAACCGCGGAGGCCATCGCCGTGCGCGCAGGCCACATCCTTGCTGTTGGACCGAAATCCGAAGTTCTCTCGCACAAGGGAACCGCTACGCGCATCATCGATCTTCAAGGCAATACACTATTGCCTGGATTCGTCGACGGACACTCGCACTTTGGCGGAAACGTTTTTGGATGGGGTTCGCCGACGCTCTATCCGCCACCGGTCGGGACTGTCGAGAGCATCGCCGACATTCAACGAATCCTCCGCGAGTACATTGCTCAAAAGAACATTCCTGCCGGCCAGGCCGTCTCTGCTTCCGGCTATGACGACTCTCTGCTCAAGGAGCGCCGTCACCCCAACCGCGCCGACCTGGACGCCATCACCACCGAACATCCGCTCTGCCTGCATCACATCTCCGGGCACCTGGTCACCTGCAACTCCGCCGCATTCAAGCTTGCCGGCATTACCCGCGACACGCCAGACCCGCCGGGTGGAAGAATCTTCCACGATCCCGCGACAGGCGAGCCTTCCGGCGTTCTAGGCGATCGCGCATCCGGCCTCATCGGCAGAATCTTTCCTCCGCGCGGCATCGAGGATGCGAAGAAGAACTTCGACGCGGTCCAGCAGTACTATGCGTCGTTTGGTTACACCACAGTTCAGGAGGGCGCGACCAGTGGTGCCATCGTGCGCCTGCTGCGCGAGGAGAATGAAGCGGGCAACCTCAAGCTCGATGTCATCTCCTATCCAACCGGACTCGACGTGGACAGAATCATCGCGGACCAGGGAATCAAAATCGGCAAGGAATACGACCGGCACCTCAAGTTCGAAGGCGTCAAGCTCTTTGGGGATGGCTCTCCTCAAGGCAAGACGGCGTTTCTTCACGATCCGTATTTCCACCCGCCTGCCGACGCGGATGCCGAATACCATGGCCTGGCACTCCTCACGCAGGATCAGTTCAACGCCGCCTACGACAAGTTCTTCGAGCGCGGCTGGCAGGTTCAGACGCACTGCAATGGCGATGCCTGCATCGATCGCCTGCTGACGGCCGTGGCACTGGCCGAGAAGAAGTATGGGCAGGGAGACCGCCGGCCTGTCGTCATTCATTCGCAGGTGGTGCGGCGCGATCAGCTCGACAAATACGCTGACCTCAAGATCGTTCCTTCCTACTTCGAAGCCCACACTTTCTATTGGGGCGATTGGCATCGCGACGAGACCCTTGGACCTGTCCGGGCGCCATTCATCTCTCCGCTTCACACCTCTCTCGATAAGGGAATCGTCTTCAGCATTCACTCCGACGCCCCGGTAACGCCGCCCAATGCGCTCTTTCTTTATTGGGCAGCGGTCAATCGCCTCACGCGAAGCGGTAAAGTGCTCGGACCCGGAGAGCGCGTGGATGCACTGACTGCGCTCAAGGCTCTCACCATTTGGCCGGCCTATCAGCAGTTCGATGAAAAGATCAAGGGCACGCTCGAACCCGGCAAGTATGCGGACTTCGTCATTCTTGCGGAGAATCCGCTCACTGTTGACCCGCTGCGCATAAAAGACATTCAAGTTGTCGAGACCGTCAAGAACGGCGAGACGCTTTGGAAGCGCGGCGCGGCATCGGCGCATTGAGTCTCGCACGTTGTTCAGCCCCGATGGCGCCGATTGCGAGTGCGCACGATTTCTCTTGCGTTTTTGTAGTATCCATGTTCTGAAAGAGGAGGATTGGGCAGGTTGGCGCGGGAACAGGAGACCTTGTTCGCAGAGCTTGAACCAGCCCAGACAGCTATGGCGAGTCAGTTAGAGCTTAAGGTTGGCGCGCTTCTCAGTCGCGCCGGTACTGTGAATGTTCTCACCACTGTCGACGATCGCGGTGTGCCGCATACGGTGCCTGTGGCATCGCTGCGCATCGGGGAAGACGGCAATCTTGTCCTGCTCGAGCTGTTGGAGTCGTCGCGAACAAGCCGCAACCTGGTTAGAAGCCTTTGGTACGACCGGCCGGTCAGCGTTCTGGTCGTGGGCGCCGGCAGAGAGGCTTACGAGATTCGTGGAGTGCCCTTGAAGACCTACGTGAGCGGACCCACTTACCAACGGGAGTACGAGGCGGTCCGCAAAGATCTGGGCGATGTGGACTTGGCGGCAGTGTGGATCATTCGCCCAGACGAGGTTCATGACGAATCGCGTATCGCGCGGCAAAGAGAAGAGCGGGAACAGCATCCGTTCTTTGCGCACCTCGATCGCCTGGTGAAGGCTTCCTGAGCAACGCGAGAGGTCGAAGCAGTGGCGCAACATAGTCCAGAAACGATCGAACACAGCAAGGATTGCAAGGAGATCCGATGGCCCAGCGGCAATTGATGCACGCGCCCGCGGAACAATTGATATCGAACGAAAGTGATGCGGAGAACGGTCGATGCGAAACGGACTTCGGGGCCGTGGTGTTTCGTTTCGACGATTCTCCTGTTCAGGCAGCGCCTGAGTCCGAAACATCATTGAACGCGCGCACGATCGAGATCGCGGAAACGGATGAGGAAGTACTGTCTACATTCGATGCGATGCGCCACCTGCATCCGGAGATTCCCAAGCATGAGTATCTCTCCCGGGTGAGGCTTCTACAGAGCGAACAGAAATACGCGATCGCAGCGTTGAGGATCGATGGCCGGGCAGTCTCCGTAGCGGGCTTTCGGTTGTGCCGTTCGTTGGGCTGGGGGAAGTTCCTCTATGTCGACGATCTTGTAACAGATGCCGAGGATCGCTCCACGGGGTACGGCGCAACGCTCTTCGCCTGGCTTGTTCAGCGCGCCGAGGACGAGAACTGTACGGAGCTGCGCCTTGATTCTGCAGTCTTCCGAACGCGCGCGCATCGCTTCTATTTTCTGCGGCACATGGATATTGCCTGCTTCCATTTTCGAATCGCGATTCAGCCGAGGTAATTGCAGGCGCAGTGGGTTTCCCAGAAAGGGTACGGCGCGAGTATGAGTCAGATAAGCATTCAGCACGAGTTGAGATTTGCCGACGTTGTCCAGAAGTATCCGGATGTTCCCCGGCTCATCGCACTGAAGATCGATGCGCAGCGGCGCGGCGTTCACTACACCGCCAACGCACTTGAGCATGTAGACGAATCGCGCGACCAGATGCGGGGCATGTGTTTGTTTGGATCGCGCGATGCCGCCCTGGCCAACGTTCCGGAGTCACTGATTCTTCGCGATGGGACCACGATTCTTACGGATCAGACGCCGCTTGAAAAAGATCCGTACCTGGTCGATTGGTCCGGCGACGGCTTTGTCTTGCGCGGCGGCGGCGATGCGTTTGAGGAAGAAGTCGATCTATGGCCCCGGCCCTCCTACTATGGCAAGCGCACCAGCCGCGGCACGCCAATGGAATTTGTAATGACGGCGCGTCCCCAGCGGCTCAACGTCTGCGTCTCCAGCTTCTGCCATTTCTGGACCGAGAAAAAGGGTTGCCAGTTTTGCGATATCGTGGAGAATCTCAAGCAACAGAAGGCCGAGTGGGGTGTGCCTACCTATCTTCATCCCGAGGATGTAGAAGAGACATTACGAGAGGCCTTGCGTGAACGCGGACGGTTTACCAACATCTGCCTGACCGCGGGCAGCGATATGCATGGCGAGGCGCTGTTCGGCCAGGAGGTCGATCGCTATGTGGAGATTCTTCAGAGCATAGGAAATGTTTTCGAACCGAGGAAGTTTCCCAGTCAACTGATCGGTTCCGCATTCTCCGAGGATCAATTGGTGTGGCTATGGGAAGAGACCGGTCTCACCAGCTACACGTCGGACATCGAAGTGCTGAACGAACGCCTCTTCAATTGGATTTGCCCCGGAAAGGCAAAGTGGGTCGGCTATCCGGAATGGAAGCGAAGGCTGATCGCCGCGGTCGATATCTTCGGCCGCGGAAATGTCGGAACCGGAATTGTGGGCGGCGTCGAACTGGCCAAACCGCACGGGTTCTCAACAGAAGATGAGGCGCTGGACGCAACCCTGGATGAGGCCGAGGACTTTGCCCTGCACGGCGTCACAACCGTTTACGTGGTTTGGATTCCGCGGCCCGGCTCCACATTCCGGGATCAGTCCTCTCCGTCGCTCGAGTACTATGTGCGATTGGCCAAGGGGCTCCATGACCTTCGCGTCAAATATGCACTGCGGGTCGACTTCGACGACTACCGCCGCTGCGGCAATCATCCCGATTCCGACCTGTCGCGGCTGCTCGATTAGTATCCGCAAGCGTGAGCGATTCCATGGGCGCGATCGGCAAGGACATACGAAGGATTGGTCTGAACAAAGATGGCAGTCATGAAGCAGAACGCCGATCGAAGCGGGCCGCGGCCGCCGCTTGGACAATTCGTCCGAGCCGCGTCGTCGCTCCCGCTTCCTGTCAGAGTTCTGTCTCTGTTGGCTGTTGGACTGACGCTCGGCATTTTCTTCCCTCATAGTGCGGTAGTTCGCGCAATCTACCTGAGCGGCACTTACTTTCCGCGCACGATTGTCACGCTGGCTGCTTTGCTTGTGTTCCAGCTTCTCGCCGCGGCAACAGCAAAGCTGATTCTCTACCATAAGAAACATGCTGGACGGCTCTTCGCGCGCATTCTGGTCCTCTACGCAATCATGGGAGTGATCTCGCTGATCTATGCGGCCGGATGGCTCGCGGTCGTTTCCGGGCTGCCGCTATCCCTTCCCGGAATGCCTTTGCCAACGCCTATCTTGTGGCTTAAGCAAATCGCCGGAACCCTTGTCACCATCTTCTCGCAGCAGCCCCTGCTTCAGGCTCTTGGCGGAGGCATTCTGGCCGGGTGGCTGACAGCAAGCGTGCCTGCGCTCCACCGCGCAGCGCATGGATTCATTGCCGCGGGAGACCTGATTCTCACGGGCTTCCGCAAGATCCTCTGGTACTACCCCATCATGATCGGCTGCCTGGCCATCGGCATCCCCTTGAAGTTTGGCAACCGTGGTCTTGCTCTCTATGGCGAATGTGCATTGTGGGACATGATCGTGATTGTCGTCTGGTGCCTGGCGATGGTCTTCGTCTGCAAGGCGCTCACAAAGCGGTCCTGGGGCCAGATACTCGCCTACTACGGAAGTGTCTGGCCTACTGGCTTTGGAACAGGCGGTTCGTACGACACTCTCGCGGTCAACCTGATCTCGGCCGAGAAGGACCTTGGTCTCAGGCCTGAAACCGCGGAGGTCTCGATCGTCTTCGGAACTGTGCTGAACAAGAACTGCGCCACCATGTCGGTTCTCATCGTCACCGTCATTGTCGCCCGGCTTCTTTCCATCCCGATATCTTTATTCGAGCTGGCCCTGCTGATTCCACCCGTCGCGATTCTTGGATTCGAGACGCCTGGAATTCCCGGCGGCGCCGGCTATTTCATGTCTCCCATCCTTGCGGCGCTGCTGCATGTGCCCAATCCCGCTCTGTGGGTCACAACATTTGTCTCCATGTATAGCGGATTGATTCCGATGTTCAGCACTGCGGGGAACACAACCGACGATGGCGTGGTCGGCGCATTGCTCGAGGACTGCTTCGACGATGGGAGGACGCTAGCCGGTACAGCCCCACTCCAGGAAGAGGTTGCGGTATGAGCCGGATAACGCCGAGGAAAGCAACTGGACTGATTCTCCTGATGGCAGGTGCATGGGCGCTCATCGCCCCACAAGCAAACTTCGGCCTGACCGAGTTCAGGTGGATGGCGCGGAACACCTTCCCCGGCGAAGCGCTGGTTGGCATTGCACTGCTCGTCGTGTCGCAATTCCTGCTTGGCAGGATGCCGAAGGAAAGCACCTCCGAGGCTCGAAGCCTGCGCAAGCGGCTTGACTCGTGAGCCCCCTTGCTATGTTGTTGAAGATCGTTTTGGGTAAGAAGCCCGCATCGATTATGGAAGGAGATATCGATGTTTTACAACATTCCCGAGAACTTGCCCTCTGAACTGGAGGAGCTGGATTCCTACATTGCCCTATACCAACGCGGCGAGATCGACGCCGCAACGCTGAAGGTGCGCCGCGTTCCCTTCGGATGCTACGAGCAGCGCGAAGACGGCACATACATGGTGCGCATCCGCACCACCGGCGGAGCGCTCACGCCCCTTCAGTTGCGCGCCATAGCGGAGATATCCGGCCGCTATGGCAGCGATTCAATTCACATCACCACGCGCCAGGAATTCCAGATTCACGACGTGGCGCTCGAAAATGTCCTGCCCGTCATGCGGGAGCTGCTGAAGGCCGGACTTGCGGCGCGAGGCGGAGGCGGCAACACGGTTCGCAACGTCCTCATCTCTCCGGACGCGGGTGTGGGACGCGACGAGGTCTTCGATCCAAGCCCCTATGCCTTTGCGCTGGCCAGCAAGCTGATTGCCAAGGCCGACTCCTGGTTGCTCCCGCGCAAGTTCAAGATAGCCTTCTCGAACTCGCCCGCCGACACCTCCTATGCCCAGTTCAACGACCTTGGCTTTGTCGCGAAGCTTAGCGATGGGCACAAGGGATTCAAAGTCTATGTGGCCGGCGGCCTTGGCGCCAAGCCGTAGGTCGGGCATCTCTTGCACGAGTTTGTTCCCGCCGAAGATTTTTATGTTGTCACCGCCGCAATCAAGCGCCTCTTCGACAAGCACGGTAACCGCAAGAATCGCCACGCGGCTCGCCTCCGCTTCTTGTGGAACACGCTAGGCGAAGAGCGCTTCCGCCAGTTATACGAAGAGCAGCTACAACTGATTCGAGCTGAAAACCCTGCTGCTCTGCCGATTCAGGACGTGCAGCCGCGCCCGGTTGAATTGTGGCTCCGCGAGCTGCCCTTATCGCCAAAGTCCAAGACGCATGTGCGGTCACTGATGCACGGGCTTGTGGAATTTGCGACGTGGGCCGGAATGTTGGACGTCAGCCGCAATCCCGTCTCCCTTGTCCGCAACATCGGGGCAACGCCGGAAGGTGCGGAAAGCCCGGAGCCTCACGGCGGAGCAGTTCCACGCTCTGCTGAAAGAGCTACACGAGCCATTCGCAACGATGGCCCTGCTATGCGTCTGCTGGGCCTTCGCATCGGTGAGGCCCTTGCACTCGAATGGGCTGACGTGGATTGGCTAGGCTCACGGCTGAGCGTCCGGCGTGGCATCGTGAATCAGATTGTGGGCGATGTGAAGACGCAGGGTCCGCAAAGACATTCAATCTTGCAGGTGAATTGCTGAAGCGCCTGAAGTCCTGGAAACAGTCTTCCAAATTTTCGGGAGCAGAGGATTGGATCTTTGCCAGCCCGTTCAAACTCGGCAGGCTTCCTTACTCCTACACCGGTACACGGCAAGAGCTGGAGTGGGCATCGCAGGCCGCTGGAATCGGGCACATCAGTTCGCACGCTTTCCGGCACACCTACCGCCCTTGGCTGGACGCTGTGAAAACCCCGATTCCCGTGCAACAGAAAATGATGCGGCACACGGACATCCGCACAACCATGAACATTTACGGCGATGTGGTCACGGATAAGATGAGCACGGCGTGCTTGAAGGTAGCTGAGCCGGCATTCCAGACAATCGGAGCGCAAGCAGAGCGCGAATCTAGCTGGAATGTCGATTCTATGGTGGACGCTGCAGGAATCGAATTCTCAGTCAAACGTATTTTCAACAACATGCAGGTCAGCGGATGACACCTAAGACCGTGAAAAGCAGCCGTAATCCGATAAACAGAGTGCATCTGGAGCGCGTTTTCGCTTCCTTCGTGCTGTAGGTTTCCCGCCTTAATTCCCCTTTTTTGACTGTCAACCTGCCGATAACGCCGATCAAGACCGTAAACTGCACCGATCCTGCCTATTGATCCGTGATCACCGAACGCCCCATTTCCTCAGTCGGGAAATCTATGCCAAACTGCCTGTGAATCCAAAATCGAATCCTTGTCTCCCCCAGATGGAATTGTGACGAAGTACAAGCGAACATCCTCACGATCTCAGTTTCGACTCTGTAATGCAAGCGCGCGGAATTCGACGAACCTGGACATAACTCCCAGCGCCTCAAGGTTAGCCCGGTCGGACTCCTCCATTTCAGTTCCGATTGAATCCGCTGGATGAGCTTCCAGCTCGCGATCCAAAAGGTCGGCAACATATACGACCGCTGTGCAATCGAAACTGGAGCTTACTATGCGGGTGGGATGGTGGTGGTGGGCGATGGCCTCAACGGCCAGGCTGGGGATGCCCCACAACCCCAGCAGGTACGCGCCGATCTCCGCGTGAGAGGTTCCCAGCAGTTCCTCCTCTGCTTCGAAGGGCCTGCATCCGCGTTCTCTGAAACGCAGGAAAACGGAATAGAACTGGTCGGGCATGGCGCTGGCCAGGAAGAGTTTTCCAATATCGTGAAGAAGCGCGGCGATGACGGTCACATCGCGATTGCTCTTGTCCACGGGAAGCACACCGGCAATGGCGGCGACACGGTGCGCATGTTTCTCAATCGACACGCAAACTGAGAGCGGAATACGCGAGTGGGGGCGAAGAACCCGGAAAGCCTCGGAAGCCAGGGCCAGGTTCTTGATGGTTTGCATACCCATGTAAGAGACGGCGCTGGACAAGGTCGTGACCTTCTGAGCCAGCCCGAAGAATGCG
>Ga0224559_1000858_pt1 | contig 18138 bp, 17 predicted proteins | sample 714S33034metaG_FD_180676 | JGI IMG/M metagenome (GOLD analysis project Ga0224559, IMG submission 180676) | Peat soil microbial communities from Stordalen Mire, Sweden - 717 S3 30-34 | ecosystem: Environmental > Terrestrial > Soil > Wetlands > Peat | place: Sweden: Norrbotten County, Stordalen... | reverse complement strand
TTTCCGAATCCGCGCTTTTGAGCGACAATCAAGGACAAGATGGACATTCGATTTGCACTTCCTCAAGAACTTCGCGGCGCCGTAGACCAAGCCTCCGCCGACTGGACCTCCAACAACAAGGTTGCCCGCTTCTGGCAAAAGGACCCCAGCCTGTGGACAGGCGACGGCGAGGAAAAGTGGCTCGGATGGATCGACATTGTCGAGCGCCAGCAAAACGATCTGGCTACTTATGCCGAATTGGGCGCGGAGGTGGAAACCTCCGATTTTCAAACGGTTCTGCTGCTCGGCATGGGCGGCTCCAGCCTCTGCCCGGAGGTGCTGTCGGTAACCTTCGGTCAGCAGCCGAATTTCCCGGAGTTGCGCATTGTTGACTCCACTGACCCAGAGCAGGTGTGGACCGTCCGCAACGAAGTCAACCTGGCCGACACGCTGATCGTGGTGGCCAGCAAATCCGGCTCCACGCTGGAACCAAACGTTCTCAAGCAATTTTTCTTCAACGAGATGAAGGATGCCGTAGGCGATGATCAGGCGGGGAGCCATTTTATCGCCATCACCGATCCCGGCTCGAAGATGGAGCAGGTGGCCAAAGACGGTGGTTTCCGATCCATCTTCTACGGCGATTCCACCATTGGCGGGCGCTTTTCGGCCCTCTCGCCTTTTGGCGTGGTTCCTGCCACGCTGGCTGGACTGGATATTGAGAAGTTGCTGATCGAGGCAGCCAAGGCCGCTGCCGTGGCCAAGCTGGCTCCGGTTGATAATTCCGCTATGCAACTGGGCCTGCTGCTGGGAACGGCCGCGAACGCCGGGCGCGACAAGCTCACCATCTTCACCTCGCCGGAGATCTACGACCTGGGCGCATGGCTTGAGCAATTAATCGCCGAATCCACGGGCAAGCTGGGCAAAGGCATCACGCCAGTGGATCGCGAGGCCATCGCCGCGCCGGAGATTTACGGCTCCGACCGCATCTTCGCCTACATCCGCTACGCGGGTACAGCCGACAGCAGCGCCGATTCGAGCCTGACAGCTAAAGTTGCCGCCCTCGAAGCCGCCGGCCATCCGGTCGTTCATATCGAGATTGCAGACCTCTATGAAATCTTCGGACAGTTCTTTACCTGGGAGGTGGCGACCAGTGTTGCCGGCTCGGTGATGGGCATCAACCCCTTCAACCAGCCCGATGTGGAGTCGGCCAAGATCGAGACCCGCGCCCTCACCGCAGCCTACGAGGAAACCGGCAAGCTTCCCGTGCGCGAACCGGTGCTGGTGGGCGAGGGATTCAAGCTTTACGCTACCGAAACATATGTGGCCACGCTCAAAGCCGCAGCGCCCGCACAGACACTGGCCGGCTATCTGCGCGCGCATCTCAACCAGATTCACCCCGGCGACTACTTTGCCACGCTGGCGTACCTGCCCATGTTCTCCGAACACGAGGAGGCGATTCAGGTCATGCGGCATAAGGTGCGCGACACCAAGCGCGTGGCCACCTGCCTGGGCTTCGGCCCGCGCTTCCTCCACTCCACCGGGCAGGACTACAAGGGCGGCCCCAACACCGGCGTTTTCCTGCAGATCACCGCGGACCACTTCGTGGATGTGGAGATTCCGGAGCAGAAGCTGACCTTCGGCGTGGTCATCGACGCCCAGGCTGCCGGGGATCTGGCAGTGCTGGAGTCTCGCGGCCGCCGCGCCCTGCGCGTTCACCTGGAAGGCGAATTGGAAGCAGGGCTGGATATGCTGGCCGCCGCCATTGACGCTGCGCTGGCATGAAACAGGGGGCGACAATCAGATTTGCCCCCTAAACCACGCCTTCTGCCTGACTTGCCTCACTGCCGCGGAACTTTTTGCCCGCGGCGGGGTTCAATCAAGTGACGGCTCTATTGATTCCCCGTCTAATCAGGTTGAATCGTGAGCGAGATTTCAGGCGCAGGAGAAACAAAACGATGAATCCCCTTATCTTTAAGAGAGTTTTCCCACAGGTTCTGGCCTGTGCGGTGCTGATTGCGCTGTGCGGCGGAATTGCATTGGCGCAAGATTCATTTGCAGTCCCCCCTCCAGCGGCAGCAGTCCGTACCGACGGCCAGATCGAGATGGACGTGGTGCGTGCCCTGGATACTTCCACGGAGCTGAAGAACGATCTGATTACCGCGGCTACGATTCAGGGTGAGGTCACACTCTCCGGAACAGTATCAAGCGATGCCTCCCGTCGACTGGCGGAGTCGCTTGCCGGCCATGTGCCGGGCGTGGCCAAAGTGAATAACAACCTCAAGGTCGGCAATCCCCAGGAGCCCCCGCCAGCACAACCGGCAGCCGGCAACCAGCCCGGATATCAGGAAGCACCCGAGTCCGAAGGCGACCAGGGCTCGATGCAAGATCAGATTCGCGCTGAGGTTCAGGCCCAGATTCAGGCCCAAAAGGCTCAACAGCAGTCCGGCGGCCAGGGATACTCCGCACCGCCCTCCCGCAATTCTTCCCTGCGCCCTGCGGCCCCCAAGTATCAGGAGCCCACGGGCCCTGTGACCATACCCCAGGGAACCCTGCTGCAGTTGCGGACCAGCGAATCGATAAAGAGCAAGAAAGCCAAGGAAGGACAGCCGGTTCAGTTCATGGTGATTCGTGATGTGTCTGTCGGCGGTGTTCTGGCGATTCCGCGCGGCGCCACCGTTCATGGAGTGGTAACCGAAGTAAAGAAGTCCGGCGAACTGGCGGGCAGCCCTGTGCTGGCGCTCAGGCTCACCTCTCTGGACCTGGGCGGGCAAAACTATCCGCTCGATTCCGGCGAATTCAAGGTAAAGGGTCCGAATAAGGCCGGCCACACAGTGAGTAACGCCTTCGGCGGCGCGGTTATGGGAGCCCTCATTGGCGGCGCAGCAGATCGCGGCTTTGGCGCGGCTGTCGGCGCGGGCGCCGGTGCGGCTGCCGGCATGGCATCCTCAGCGGCCACCCCTGGACCGGGAATCTGGATTCCCGCTGAAGCGCGAGTCGACTTCCACCTGAATTCCCCGCTGACGGTCAACCCGGTAAGTTTGCAAGAAGCTGCCCGGCTTGCACAGGGGCTTTTTCAGGGCGGCCCGGCTCTTTACCATCGCGGCTATTCCCTTAATGGCCAGCCATATCGTTATGGCTATGGCTATCCGCCGGTTTATTACCGGCCTTATTACTCCGTTGGCGGCTATTACTACTGGCGGTAAAAGCATTTAATTAATCAGCGGGCATCCCGGCTTTCGGGATGCCCGCTCGTTTTTGGCGGCACGGTGTTGATTGGCGCAAGGCGGGAGACAAGAACTCTCCTCAAGAAACACCCACGTCCGGTTATAATGGCTAAGAATCGCGTCAAGCGACAATTGCAAGACAATTGCGCATCCGGTCCGGCGCCCTGATTCAGCCGAAACCATGCTGCCCCAGGAAGTTAGGTCCGCCTGCGCGTAGAGAGTTGAAGGTTAAAGTCCGCCCATGATCCGTTTTCTGCAGAGAGACAATCGCGTAACCAAGGCATTCTTTGTAATCGTCATCGCCGCCGCTTCGGTAGGCATGGTGATCTACCTGATTCCCGGCCTCACCGGCATGGGAGCCTCCACCGTCGACACCTACGCTGTGATCTATCCCCACTGGTACAGCCGCTTCCTCTCATCGGGCGATACGGTGAGCCAGCAGAAGGTGACCCAGATGGCGCGCCAGCAGTTGATGCGGCGAAATCCGCAATACGCCGACAACCCGATGATCTTGCATATCTTCGAGCAGCAGGTTGGCCAGCAACTGGTGCAACAGCAGATTTTACTGGCCGAGGCCGAAAAGCTGGGCATCAGCGCCAGCAAAGACGACGTGGTTCAGTTTCTGCACCAAGGACAATTCGGCGAGTATCTCTTCCCCAACGGGCAGTACATCGGCGAGGACCGCTACGCCGCTTTCGTGGATGGACAGTTCAAAATGTCGATCGCGGAGTTCGAGAAGGAGATCCAGCAGCAAATCCTCATCCGCAGGCTTCAGGCGCTGATTACCGCCGGGGTCACGGTGAGCGATGCCGATGTTCGCGACAGTTATCGCAAGCAGAACATCAAAATCAAGTTTGACTACGCGATTGTCTCCTCCGACGACCTGCGCAAATCGATCAACCCCTCGGACGGCGACCTCCAGGCTTTCTTCCAGAAGAACGTCGCGCGCTATGCCTCAGCTGTGCCGGAGCAGCGCAAGATCACCTACTTTGCCTTTACTCCCAACGATCTGCCCGGCGGAGTTCCGCAGCCCAGCCAACAGGAGATTCAGCAGTACTTCACCGCGCACCAGTCCGAGTACCAGGTTTCGGATCAGGCTCGCTCGCGCCACATCCTAATCAAGCTGGCGCCCGGAGCCGATGCCAAAGCCGATGCTGCCGCCAAGGCCAAGGCAGATGGGCTGCTCAAGCAGATTCAGGGCGGCGCAAACTTTGCTGAACTGGCTGCGAAGAACTCCGACGATCCCGGTAGCAAGGACAAGGGCGGCGAGTTGGGCTTTGCCAAACGCGGCATGATGGTGCCGGAGTTTGATAACGCCATCTTCAGCCAGAAGATCGGTGAAACAAAAATCGTGAAGAGCCAGTTCGGCTATCACATTGTTCAGGTCGAGGAGCGGCAGTCGGCGCACTCCCCGTCCATCAACGAAGTTCTGCCCACTATTCAGGCCACGCTGATTCGCCAGAAAGCGGCTGCGTCCGAAGAAAACTACGCGCGGGCGCTCACCTCCGAGGCCATCAAGAACGGCCTTGAAAAGACCGCAGCGGCGCATCATCTGCGTGTGGAGAATCCGCCGCTGGTTGATGTGCAAGGCGTTATTGCCGCGCTGCCCGACTCCTCCCAACTCATCGGAAAGGCCTTCGAGTCCAAGCAGGGCGACCCGGCGCAGTTTGCAACCACCGGCGAGGGCTACGCCATCTTCCAGGTCACTGGCATTGCCGCGGCCCACGCGCCCAACTTTGCAGACTGGAAGAGCCATGTTACCGACGACTACCGCACCGAGCAACTGCCTACGTTGCTTGCCCAGAAGACCCAGGATCTGGCGGCGAAGGCCAAAAGCATGAACGATCTGGCCAAGGCCGCCAAGGCAGTGGGCGCAACCCTCAAGACCAGCGACATGGTAGGTGAGAGCGGCCAGGTGCCTGATCTGGGCCAGGTTGGCCAGGTAGCGCCGCAGCTCTTCAACCTCTCGGTCGGCAACATTAGCGGACCCATCAATGCGCAGCGCACCGGCGTGGTGGCCAAGCTGGTAGATAAACAGGAACCCTCCGCCGACGAAATCGCCAAGAACTTCGACCAGACCCGCGATCAAATCCTTGAACAGCGCCGTGGAGAAGCCTTCAACATCTTCCTGAGCACCATCATGAACGACTACAAGAAGCACAACCGCATCCAGATTCCCAAGGCAAAAGGCGAAGCAACCCCGGCCACATAGCCGAAAATCAAGCTGAATTCAGCAAAAAAGGCCCGCATCCGTTCCTGGATGCGGACCTTTTTTGCCATTTGAGCCGCACTTTGTCCGGTTGGGCATCGCGTACTGCGCGGGTTGCACCGATAATAAAATCATGGAGTTTCAGCGTTCATCCGGAGTATTACTGCACATCACTTCTCTGCCTTCCTATGGGGGTATCGGCGACCTGGGACCTGCCGCCCATGAGTTTGTTGCCTTTCTCGCCAGCGCCCGGCAGCACGTCTGGCAGGTTCTCCCCCTCGGCCCCACCGGCTACGGTAACTCACCTTATGCGGCCACCTCCGCCTTTGCCGGCAATCCGCTTCTGATCAGCCTGGAATTGCTCTCCGGCTGGGGCTGGATCGACGGCTCCCGCATCGCAGGTCTCGCCGGACAAAGCGGCAAAGTGGATTACGAAACAGTGGAGGCGCGCAAGCTCCCCCTGCTCTTTGAGGCTGCCGGTCATTTTATCGACCGCGGACCGCTCGACCCCAAACTGGCCGAACAGTGGAAGCAGTACCAGGAATTTTGCCTTGCCGAGGTGGTCTGGCTGGCCGACTATGCTCTCTATGCCGAGCTGCGCCGCCAATACGGCTCCGGCTCGTGGACCGGCTGGCCCGAGCCGCTGCGTCGCCGCCAGCCGCAGGCGCTGGCCCAGGCAGCCGCACAACACAGCCGCGCTGTCGCCATCGAACAAGCTCTCCAGTTTGCTTTTTTACGCCAGTGGAACGCTCTCCGCGAGGCTGCGGCGCATAGCGGAATCAGGATGCTGGGCGACCTGGCCATCTTCGTCAACATGGACTCGGCTGACGTGTGGGTTCACCCCGAGATCTTCGATCTCGATGAAAATCTGAATCCCATGCACATTGCCGGCGTCCCGCCCGACTACTTTTCGCCCACCGGCCAGCGCTGGGGCAACCCGCTTTACCGCTGGGATGTACTCGCCAGACGGGGTTTCGACTGGTGGATTGAGAGGATTCGCCGCGCCTGCGAGCTCTATGACATCGCCCGCCTCGATCACTTCCGCGGCTTCGAGTCCTTCTGGGCGATTCCCGCCGCTGAGGAGACCGCGGTGAACGGCGCATGGGTGAAGGCGCCGGGGTTAGCCCTCTTCCGCGCGCTGGAGGCGGCCCTGGGGCCGCTGCCGCTGGTCGCTGAAGACCTGGGCATGATTACCCCCGAAGTGGACGCCCTGCGGCTGGCGCTGAAGCTGCCGGGAATGAAGGTGCTGCAATTCGGCTTCGGCAACAAGGGAGCGCACATCCACCTGCCTCACCGCCTCACCCCCGACACCGTAGCCTACACCGGCACGCACGACAACAACACCACGCTGGGATGGTGGCGGACGGCCAGCAAGGCCGAGCGTAGCGCTGTCGAGGCTTACGTGGGGCCGTTTGGCGACAGCCCGGTGTGGCCGTTGATTCGGGCCGTTGAGGAAAGCGCCGCGCAGATGGCCGTGGTTCCGGCGCAGGATTTGCTCGAACTGGGCGAAGAGGCGCGCATGAATACGCCGGCCGTGGCTGCAGGCAACTGGAGCTGGCGCGCCCCGGAAGCATGCTGGACGCCGGAACTGGCCTCAAAGCTGGCCGCGCTGGCCGAAACCGTGGACCGCGATAATGACCCGCTGGGTGTGCCTGAGAAAAAAGAGGGTTAAGCTTAATCCACTGTGAGGTAAATTCAGAAGGAGCCTACAGCGTTCCCTCTGGGAAACTTGTAGGTCTGGTCCATTTTGTTGAAGAGGGCAAGAGCTTCTGTTTCCGCCAATGCTGCGGCGAATCTTCGCGTCTTGCCGTTCTCTTCAAAGTAGATTTGGCTTGGAATGCTGGACCGGCCGCGGATCATCGAGGGAACAAATCTCAAGTTGCGCACATCCGCGTTTGCATAGCTCCGCGAACCCACTTGTACCCCTACCATCTGGCGGGAAATCCTGAGTTGATAGGAAGTCAGCTCCAGCGTCGTTCTGCCCGTCAGGCTCCACAGGATGGACGCGGTCATTAAAATCAATCCTGCAGCCCACCCCGCCAGCCAGAGCAGTTGAGTTTGGTTTGCAGCATGGCCTTCGTGGGTCTTGTTCAGGACCAGCCAGCCGGCGCCACACCACACAATCAGCCAAACAAAGTTAATCAGAATCGTCCAGCCGTACCGCGTCGGAATATCGACGCGAATGCCTTCAACGGTCGGCTCCCACGTCAATCTGCCCGCCAGTGTATCGAGCATCGTTCGCTCCTTCTGGCTCCTGATCTATTCGCTGAACTCCCGCGCCTGATCCCTATTCCGTGTTTTAGAACGGAATGTCGTCGTCGGAGATTTCAGCTTGCTGGCTGTATTCGTCCGGGCCATCGGCTCCTGCCGGAGGCCGCTGATCGAAGCTGGCCGCGGAACCAGAGGAACTTGCTGTCTTGCTGTAACCGCCCGCCCCGCCTTCATCGCGGCCGGAGAGCAGGGACAGGTCGCTGATGATGACCTCTGTGCGGTAGACCTTCTTTTTCGTCTCCTTGTCTTCCCAGTTGCGCGTGTTCAACCGGCCTTCGACATACAACTTGCTGCCTTTCTTCACGTAATCCCTTACAATCTCAGCTAATTTGGAGAAGGCAACGACGTTGTGCCACTCGGTCTTGTCGACCCAGTTTCCCGACGCGTCTTTGTGCCGTTCGCTGGTTGCCAGCCCGAAGTTGGCTACCATAGTGCCGCCGGGTGTGGACCGGATCTCGGGGTCCTTGCCCACATTGCCTAAAAGAATGACTTTGTTAACGCTCTTTGCCATATTCGTTTACTCCATTCGTTGAAAAGGATAGCAGACGGTCAGTGTTTACGGGCAAGTGCCCGGTTGCGCAGAGTTTTGGCCAGGCCGAGCACCGTCAGCAGGCCGCCGAAGGGAATGCACATCAGCGCGACGATCAGCGCGAACCAGCCCGTGTTGGTGCTGGCCCCGGTGGGCGAATAACCGCCCAGGAGAGTTTCCAGCAGCACCACGGCCAAAACCCCCGCCCCGAGCATTGACGCGCCCCATTGCAGCAATTGGCGCGCGCCGTCGCCATGCGGGCCGGGATTCGAGTTGGGGCTGGGTACACTCATCATCATTCCAATGGAAAGGCTGCTTGAGCCTTATGGTATTCCACCTCTTCACACAGAACGCAAAAAGATGAACCACGGACTCTATTCCCAGGCTTTACCCTTGCGCCAGGCGCAGCATTGCGTAAGTGATAACGCCGGTAATCGAAACATAAAGCCACAGCGGAAATGTCCAGCGTGCAACCTTGCGGTGCTGCGGAACCCGCCCGGTGAGAGAAAAGAAAAAGGTGACCAGAATCAGCGGCAGCGCCACGATTGCCAGCAGAATGTGGCTGGCCAGCAGCGGCAGGTAAACCGAGCGCAAAGCCGCATGATGCGGATAAAAGACATCGCCATGCAAGTAGTGGTGCAAAATGTAGCTGACCAGAAAGAGCGTGGAAAAGCCAAAGGCCGTTATCATCGCCGCACGATGAGCCTGGATGCGCTTTGCCCGGATAAACGTGTATCCGATGAGCAGAGCCGTCGCGCTGAGGCCGTTCAGCGCAGCATTGAGCGCGGGTAAAAAGGCAAAGCGCGCGCTGGCTGCATCGGCCGCGGGATGCACGTAGATCAGCCAGAATAAAAACACCGTAGCCGCAACGCTGACAGCCAAAATGGCGGCGATGGCGGTGCGGGTCCCATTTGTTCGTATATTGGCCTGTGGGGCTGCGATCGTCATAACTTCCTCACAGTTTCGCTATGGCGCATAGCATCAACGAAGTGAACAGCAGCGGCAGATAAAGAACGCTCACCTTGAGCAGATCGCGGGCCAGCCTGCAACTTTCTTCCTCGGTCTCCGCATGCAGAATGCGGGCAAAGCGAATTGTGTAACCCAGGTAAACCAGGCCCAGCGCCACGGCCAGCACGGCATAGGTCACGTTGGCCATCCCCAGCCACCACGGCGCCAAGCTTACGGGAATCATCACCACAGCAAAAAACAGTGCCTCTGCCACAGTGGACCACCCGTCAGGCTGCACCACAGGCAACATGCGGATGCCAGCACTGGCGTAGTCCTCGCGATACAACCACGCAATCGACATGAAGTGGGGAAACTGCCAGACAAAAAGGATTGCGAACAGCGCCACACCCGGCCACTCGATGCGTCCCCGGGCAGCGGTCCAGCCCAGCATCGGTCCCATCGCTCCGGGAAATGCTCCAATAAAAGTCGCCAGTGCGGTAACCCGCTTGAGCGGCGTGTAAATGGCCACATAAGTGAAAGCCGTCAGCAGCGCCAGCGACACGGTGAGCAGATTGGTCGTGAGCGCCAGCCACACCGCGCCCAGCGCCAGCGCCGCAAGGCCGGCCACCACTCCCTGGGCCAGCGAAAAGCGTCCGGCTGCCATTGGCCGGTCGGCTGTGCGCTTCATGCATGCGTCGATTCGGCGTTCCAGAGCCTCGTTCAGCGCTCCGGCTCCAGCCGAAACCAGCCCAATGCCTAGCAGCGTCGCCAGCAGTCCCCGCTGCACACTTGAAATGCCGGACTGTATTGAGCCCAGGTAAAATCCGCCCCAGCCGGTTACCAGCACCAGGCCGACCACCTTGACCTTGAAAAGCTCTCGGAGATCGTGAAGCAGCGAGGCCGTGGCGCCGGGGCTGGGCGCATGAACGTGCGCTTGGCCGTGATCGGCGAGTTCTACCGGAACAGCGGCCTGGGTTGCGGAATTCATCAGGATGGGTATGAACCTCGGTGGGGTGGAAAGACCAATGCAGCACAAAGTAGGCAAGGGGCAGGGAACAAAGCTTTCTGTTCTCTGCCCCCTGTTCCCTATTCCCTGATTTTTACTGCTTGCCGAAGCGGTAGACGATTCCAGTGGTAAAGCCAAGGCTGCCTTGCGTGGTAGAGCCGAAGCCGGTGACGTAATACTCAGGAGCGACGCGCAGTCCAATGTTCGGAGTCAGGTTATACTCCGCCGGAACGCTTGCGCTCACCGCAAAAACAGACCCATCCGGCCAGAGCCCCAGTTCTTTGGAAAGGACTGTGCTGTGGTTCGTGTTGGCGGAAAAGTTGCCGTACTCCATCCCGCCCAGCACGCGGCCAGAGACAGAAAACTTGGGCTGCATATAGAAGCGGTACGTGGGGCCGATCAGAGCCGCATACTGGCTGATTGCCGGATTGGTAATGGCACTGTTGGTCGCATAGTTGTTGTATACATACGCGGTGCCGTAATAGCCGCGGCCATCCACGGTCACGCCCAGCCGCTCGTCAAAATAGCGGGTAACGCCAACGTTCCAGGCATATTCGTGCGCGCGCTCCAGCGTGGAACCGGGAGTAAAGCGCAGGTAGCCCATGCCGGTGTACTCCTCATAGCGGTGGGCGTAAGCCTCGTGGATAGCGGCGGCGCGGCGCTGTGCGCGGCGGGCCTTGATGCGGGCCTGGACGCTCATTGCACCTGGGGACTGGGCGGTGGACTGGCCGGCCTGGGCCTGGTCAGGAGCCGTTGGGTTGCTGCTCGAAGATGAACTTTGGGCCAGAGCGACGGTCACGCCGGCGAATGAAAACGCCAGCAGAAGGGCAAGACGGCGAGAAGAATACATCGGTATTAGGTTTCCTCCACGGGAGTACGGAAGCAAGCCTGCGCAACGCTCCCCCCAATAGGTATTAAACCACCTTGGGGGTTGCCTTTGGGGGTAATCCAGCAGCGGAATAGGCCACGTTGAGCGGAATTCATTGCCCGATAGCCATTTGCATAGCCCGCAATCGGCCTGCGGCCGGGACCGGTCAAAACGGCTGCTTGCCGCTCATATCTCTTCTTTCTCTTTTCATCCTGAAACGCTGCGGAGAATCAATAGGAGAAGCTGCAAAATGCTCTAGGATATAGGCCAGTGGAGGCAGCAAAGCGTATGACTCGAGTTTTTATGGGAATTCTTTTGGGTATCCTGCTCGTGCCGGTTGTCCTGCTGGGTTGGCTCAAGTTTGGCAATGTACCCGTTGCGGTAGCCGATCCGCAGTTACCGCAGGAAAAGCTGCTGACCGGCATGGCGCTCAATGGGCGTATCGACCGCGAGCTGATTAAAACTCCGCCTATCCAGGCCGATGAGGCCAACTTTGTGGCTGGAGCCCAAATCTATCGCGACCAGTGCGCAGCCTGCCATGGAGTTCACGGCAAATCCTCGAAGTATGGCGCGCACATGTTTCCTGGCGCTCCGCCACTGTGGGAAAAGCACCGCAACAACGCTGTGGTTGGGGTAAGCGACGATCTGCCGGGCGAGACCTATTGGAAGGTATCTAACGGCATACGCCTCACCGGCATGCCCGCCTTCAAAGATGTGCTCTCTGACAAAGAGATGTGGCAGGTGAGCCTGCTGCTGGCCAATGCGGACAAGCCTCTGCCCCCGGCTGCGTTGGTCTCGCTGCGCGGCGAGCAGCCCGCGCCAGTTGCGGCGGCAGCTCCAGTGAAAAAGAAGTAGCGCAGGGAAGGTAGCCTTCATCAACTGATAAGTACGGGTGCCCCGCCCTCGCCGCATTCTTGTTTTTGCGGCATCGGGGCCCCCAACGACCGAGGCCCCCAAGAAGCGGTCTTTGCTTCTTGGGGTGGTAACGACAGGTCTTCGTCTTTGGGTGATTTTGGGTGGGATACAAGGCAAATCCGGCATAAGGAACGGGAAAGGAATCAAACATGAGCCTGCTCGACTCGCTGCGCAAAGGCTTCAGCTTTCTGCTTCTGAGCTTTGGCGTCTCCAGCCCTGCCATAAAGCCTAGGCCTGCATCCAAATCCAACACCAGCCCAGAGACCCGCAAACCATAAATTGTTAGAATCGAGAATATGCCGCTGACTCGCCAACAAGCTCTCGACTACTTCCACTCCTCCGACCTGATCGGGCTGGGTTTTGAGGCCGACGACGTGCGCCGCCGCCTGCATCCCGAGGGCGTGGTCACTTACATCATCGATCGCAACATCAACTACACCAACTTCTGCACCGAGTACTGCACCTTCTGCGCCTTTTACCGGCCGCTCACTGGTCCACGCTCTGAAGAGGGCTACATCCTCGACTTCGAGAAAATCTACGAGAAGATTGCCGAAACCCTCGAGATGGGCGGCACCGGCGTGCTCATGCAGGGCGGTATCCATCCCGACCTCAAAATCGATTGGTTCGAGCGTCTCTTCAGCGGCATCAAGCAGCGCTTCCCGCAAATCTGGCTGCACTGCCTTACTGCATCTGAAGTGCTGGCCATCGCCAAGTACTCAGGCCTCACACTGCGCGACACCATCATCCGTCTGCGCGATGCGGGTCTCGATTCCATCCCCGGCGGCGGCGCTGAAATTCTCGACGACGACGTGCGCCGGCGCATCGCCCGCATCAAATGCAACACCGAAGATTGGGTCAGCGTTCATCGCATGGCCCACCAGCTAGGAATGAGAACCACGGCCACCATGATGTTCGGCGTCGGCGAAACCTACGAGCAGCGCATCAATCACTTTGAGGTCGTGCGCCGCCTGCAGGAAGAAACCGGCGGCTTCACAGCCTTCATCCCCTGGAGCTTCCAACCCAAAAACACCGCTCTCGGCGGCCGCGGCTGGGAAGAAGCTACGAGTGTCGAGTACCTCAAAGTCCTGGCCATCTCCCGCCTCTATCTCGATAACATCGAAAACGTGCAGGCAAGCTGGGTGACGCAGGGATTAAAAGTCCTCGAGTTAGGCCTCCACTTCGGCGGCAACGACGTAGGCTCGGTGATGCTGGAAGAGAATGTAGTCAAGGCCGCCGGAACGAGCAACTGCACCACCGAAGAAGAACTCCGCCGCATCATCCGCGACGCCGGCTTCAAGCCCGTCCAGCGCGACACCCTCTACCGCACAATGTTCTTAAACTAAGCGGATCAAATGGGGGCATTTGCCTACGAGGGAATGTCAGCCTTGTATCAGGGCGCGACTTCACGAGCTACGGAAAAACTCACTCGGGTGGTAGGCCAGGGATTGATCCCCGGCATTGAGCCAGCATACTCAATGCGGGCCTGGCCCAAAAGGTATGCTTTTCGTTTGTGCAAGAACCCAAGCCCTCCAACTCAGTTTTGAAGAGGATTATTTCATTCAAATACAACATAATAAGCAACATAACTGATAGTCCACATGCACTTATCAGGAAAATAATCCCCATATAAGCTTCGTTTTAAGGCCGAATTCTCATGAAAAAAGCCCGATTTCATGCACTTTCTCTCACTCTAGCTGGGCCGTTCTGTCCGACGAAGGCCTTAACGCGGGTGGGATATGATGGTCTCCAGCGCGAACCAGAAAGCATGTCTTCCTCAATCTTCATCTCGGCAGGCGAAGCCAGCGGCGAGCACTACGGCGCGCTGGTGATAGGCGCGCTCAAACGCCAGCTCGCCGCGAAGGGCCAAGCCGCCAGCTTCTTCGGCATGGGCGGCGAGCGCATGGCTGCCGCGGGCCTGGATTGCGTCGTCCGCTCCGAAGAAATGGCCGTCATGGGGCTGACCGAGGTCGTTCGCCACCTGCCTCGCATCTACGGCGAGTTCCGCCGCCTCAAGCAGTCGATTCGCCAAAGGCGGCCTGAAGTGGCCGTACTCATTGACTTCCCAGAGATTCACTTTCGTCTGGCCAAAGAGCTTCACCGGCTTGGGATTCCAGTCGTTTATTTCGTCAGCCCGCAGTTGTGGGCCTGGAAGCGGAAACGCATCCGGCTGGTGCGAAAGTACATCGATAAAATGCTGGTGATCTTTCCCTTCGAGGAACCGTTTTATCGCGAGCGCGGCGTCCAGGCTGAGTTCGTCGGTCATCCACTCGCGGAGCTGCCATTACCAGCTGTCGGCCGCGAGGAGTTTGCGGCGGTAAACCGCCTGGACGCGGGCAAGACCTGGATTGGCCTTCTTCCCGGAAGCCGCCCCAAAGAGATTCGCGACCATCTGCCGGTGATCCTGCAGGCGGCGCAATCGTTGCATGGCGGATTTCAGTTCCTCATTCCGCTTGCGCCAACCCTGAATGTGGCGCAGCGCGACGAAGTGGGCCAAATGGTAGAAGCGCACGGTGGCAACCTGACCATTCGCCTGGTCGAAGACGCTCGTGCCGCACTTTATCACGCTCGCGTCTCAATTGTCGCCAGCGGCACAGCCACGGTGGAGGCGGCGCTGATCGGCAATCCCTTTGTCGTCATCTACCATGTCTCTGCGTTGACTTACGCCATTGCGAAGCGGCTGGTGAAGGTGCCCTTTGTGGCCATGGCCAACCTCATCGCTGGCAAGCAAGTCGTGCCGGAGCTGATTCAGAGTGAGTTCACGGCGGCCAATATCGTCCGTGAGTTGGAACCACTGCTGCCTGACGGCCTGCCGCGCCAGTCCATGATGGAGGAGTTGGCGCGGATACGCGGCTTGCTGGCCAAACGGTCGGCGGGTGGCGCTATCGAACGGGTGGCGGCAATTACACTGGAGACCATCCGGCGGGACAATTGATGGCAGAGGTGTTTCGCACGAACCCCAACAGAAAAGTGCGGCGAGTTTGGGTGCAACATTGTCTGCTCTCCGGATTTTGAAAAACTAGGAATCGGATATCCGGCTCATAAGTAAGACTTGATTCATCTTCCACGGAGATTTTTCAAGGAAATAAGTTCTTCTATTATGATGACTTCCATGAGCAAGACGGTAAGCAAGAAGGAAGGAAAGGCAATGCGCAGATTTCACGCGCATGAGACGGCACGAGCCGAGGCGCTGAACGGCTTGCCGCTGGCTGCCCCCTGGCAGAGATTTGTCGGGTTTTACAGCGACCTGATTCTCGCAGTAGCTGTCTGGGGTCCATGGGAGTTTGCATGGCGGAAGTTCATCTTTCACGAGACGGATTTTAAGCTCGTTTGGGATTTTCACGAGGCCGGCAATATCATCGTCATGCTTCTTTATTGGGGGCTGGGCAACTATTTCTGCAACGGCCGGACTCCGGGCAAGTGGATAGCGCAGATCAGGATTGTTTCGCTGACGGGCGAGCGATTAGGTCTTTGGCAATCTTTCGAGCGGGCGCTTGGCTATGGGGCCTCTATGCTGGAAGGTGGATTGGGCTTTGCTCAGATTTTCTGGGACCGGAACAGAATGTGCGCGCAAGACAGACTTGCGGAAACGATCGTGGTGGATCTCAGAAAGCGGTCGAACCGATCGTCAATTGCTGCCAACCTTCCACTCTGAAGCCATCTCCACTTTCAGCCGCGTGAAAGTGAGGCAGCCGAGGTACCATACCGAACCAATGAGTTCATCGATGCGCAAGAACGTGAGAGTGGTGCGGTTTACGGGCATCTTCTGCGCCCTGATGATGAGCGCTTTGGCGGGCGCGCAGAAGGTGGCGCCGCCGACCCCGGCCATCTTTGGCTACGTGATCGACACCGAACTCGATCCGGCCACTCACCATCTGAAGGCCAAAGTAGAGATCAGTTTTACCGCACCGGAAAGCTCCGCGTCCGCAATCGCCCAACCTGTCAGCTTCGGTCTTCATCCCGCGCTGAAGGTGAGCGAGGTCTCCAGCGAGAGCGGCGATCTGCTTAGCAGCGAACGTTCGGCAGACGGTACAATCCGTGTGACTCCAACGAATCCCTTTACCAAAGGAATGGTTTCGCACTGGACTTTTGAGTACGAGGGCACGATCACCGGCAACGAAGACGGCCCAGTTGATGGACTCAAACTGGCCGCCATCCAGGAACCTATCACATACCTGCTCTACCCTGCGCGCTGGTTTCCAGTCTCGGGCGACCTGTCCAATTCCCTGACCAACCGCTTCACCGCGGAGATGCACATTCGCGTGCCTCAGGGGATGAGTGTCTTCGCCAGCGGCAGCCTGGGAGAGCCGAAGGCCGTCACGCTGGCCAACGATAAGCCCGGCAACGAGTACAGCTTCAGTTGGGTGAGGCCTGGGTTCCCGGGCACAGTAATCGCTGGCCGCTACGCAGAACCCGTCTCGGTTGGCGCAGGCACCGTGAAGGTCTACCTGACAGCAAGCCACCAGCAGTCAGCTAGCGAACTTGCGCAGACAGCGGTCAGTGAGTACGAGTTTTTCGCCGGCAGCTTTGGCGCACCCCAGTCCAGCCGCCTGAATATCGTTGAGCTGCCGGACGACGTGCTATCTGCTGTCTGGGCGCCGGAACTGGCGGCGATTCCCGGCTCGCGCATGGGCGACAAGAGCGGCGTACGTTTGTTGGCCAACACCATCGCCCGCCAGTGGTGGGGCGCAGAAGTAAGCCCATCCACCCTCAACGAAGTATGGATCACCAACGGCATGGCCCGCTACAGCGAATTGATGTACCTGGAAAACGAGAACGGCAAAAGCGCTTTGCAGGCGGCGATTCAGGACGTAGCTGCCGGGGCGCTGGCCTACGACACAATTCCCTTATCAAGCGCAGGGCGGCTTAATCCCTACTCGCCCGAGTTTCAGACAATGACGCTGGAAAAGGGAGCGATGATCTTCCACATGCTGCGCTGGGAGATCGGTGACAAGGCTTTTTTGGGCACTCTCAAAGGCGTATTGAGCCAGTACCCTGGCGGGGCGATTTGCGCGACTGACCTGGAGAAGGTGGCCGAGACCGAGAGCCGGCAATCATTGTCCGCCTTCTTTTCGCAATGGGTAAACGGCACCGGCGCTCCACAGTTTACCGACAAGTTTGCAATCTATCGGCTAGGCAACAACCAGGGCTTCAGAACAATCGGCGAGATTGACCAGGATCTTGACCTATTCCGTATGCCGGTGGAATTGCGCGTGGAGACCGACGGCAAAACCGAAACGCAAAAAATTGAAGTAGTGGGCGCCAACACACAATTTACCGTGGACACCTTCGGCAGGCCACGGGGCATCAGCATCGATCCGCAGGGGTGGGTGCTCAAGTCCACGCCCGACCTGCAGGTGCGCGTCAGTATTCTCAAGGGCCAGCGGCTGGCGGCACAGAACGACCTGACCGGTGCTCTAGCTGAATACCAGAAGGCTCTGGAGATCAATTCGCAGAGTTCTCTGGTCAACTATCGCATTGGCGAAGTGCTCTTCACTCAGCGCAACTATCAGGCCAGCGTGAATGCTTATCGAGATGCATTACGCGGCGACGGCGAGCCTCGCTGGACCGAGGTCTGGAGCCACATTGCGTTGGGCAAGATATTCGACATCACCGGCCAGCGCGACCGTGCGGTGAACGAGTACCGGCTAGCTGTGCAAACCAACGATAATGCGCAGGGTGCGGTGAATGAGGCGCAAATGTATCTGCAACAGCCGTTCAAACGGCCCGAAAATTAAAAGCTGCCTGGTCTGCATTTTCTCGCAGGCTCTGGATGAATCTGAAACGCAAACGGCGCATCCCGAGCGGGTGCCCCGTTTCTGCATATTCGATTGCCACAACTATTTCTTAGGTGCGGGCTTTTTGACTGGAGCTCTGGCAACGGCAGGCTTGGCAGAGGCGGTATCGGCAATGGCCTGATCGATGAGTTGGAAGAGTTTGCCGCGGTCGACGACCTCGACAAAGGGCGCGCCTTTGGAGTTGGCAGTGACAACCCAGATGGTGGGGGTGTGCTCGATGCCGACGCGCTGGCCGAGGGCGTAGTCTGCCTTGACCAGTTCTGCCAGCTTGCCCTGGGGATCGATGGCGAAGGGCAGCGCGATGTGGTGGTCGCCCGCAAACTTCTCAGTGAACTGGCGCAGGCCGTTGAGGCCGAAGATCGTAGCCTGATTTGCAAAGACCTGGTCGCGGTAC
>Ga0224559_1000855_pt1 | contig 18178 bp, 15 predicted proteins | sample 714S33034metaG_FD_180676 | JGI IMG/M metagenome (GOLD analysis project Ga0224559, IMG submission 180676) | Peat soil microbial communities from Stordalen Mire, Sweden - 717 S3 30-34 | ecosystem: Environmental > Terrestrial > Soil > Wetlands > Peat | place: Sweden: Norrbotten County, Stordalen... | reverse complement strand
CGGCAAAACCGTGCAATACGACCTGACGCTCCGAAGTACCGTCTTGACCCTCGGGGGCAAGCTGGTCTACGACCAGGAAGACCATCTGGCGGGCACACTGACCGAAGAGCAGGCCACGATTGCCAAGCAGAGGCGGTTTGGCGCGGAGAGCCGTTTGCCTCTGACTCCGGGGAAATACAACCTGGTGGCCACGCTGACCAACAACCTCAATCAAACTGCCACTCGCCAACACGCTCCCATTACCGTGCCGGAGCCCAAGAGCGGAAATATCGGCATCTCCCCGCTCTTGAGCTATGCCGCGCCGGCGGCCGTTCCCGATCCCGGCGGCACGCTTCCGTTCAGTATTTCGAAATTCCGCTTTACGCCGCGAGCTGCGCAATCTGTCCAACTGCATCAGGGCGAGCGCCTGCCCCTTGTCTTCCAGCTTTGGCTCGATCCCAAACAAACTGCTCCAACGGATGCGGCGAAGATCCATGTGCGATATGTCTTTGGCGCCGTCACCGCATCCCACGCTACTCCTACGGAGGAGAACGAAGAGATTGAGGCAACGAACCGCGACGCCGCGGGAAATCTTCTGACCGGCCATACGGTGGATACTTCAAGCCTGTTGCCTGGAACCTACCGGCTTGTGGTGGGGGCAAACCGAGTGGGAATGCCGCAGACGGCCTATGAGTCGATGACCCTGCATGTGGAGCCGCAGTCGAGCACCGTTTCTGCCTGGACCGCCTATGGAGGCAATGTGCCCGACCAGGCGGCTATCGACGATCTGAAGCGCGGCATCTCAGCCGAGGCCTTAGGATCCGACGGCGAAGCGCAGAGGCTCTATACGAAATCGCTAAGCGAAGGCCCCGCCGAGTTGCGCTCACTGGACCTGCTGGCCGCTTTGCTTTCAAAGCACAGCCAGACGCAGGAGCTCGCCGCTCTAAGCCAGCAACCGGTAATCTCGACCACAGCGGTCGACCCCAAGACTCTCCTGTCGATTGCAACGGCGCTAACCACCGGCGGAAACCCGAAGGCGTTGGTACGCATGCTTGAAACGCAGATCAAGATGCAACCACCAGACCCCGAGCTCTTCCGCGCGTTGGCGGACGCTTGCGAGGCCACTGGAGACAAATCGAGAGCCCGCGACCTGCGCGCACTTGCCGCCGGAAAGAACTGAACAGGCATTCGCGTTCGAACGGTCTGCCCGCCGCGAGGCCTACTTCCTCGCGGCCGCTTTCTTAGTCACAGTCTTTTTAGCGGCAGTCTTCTTTGCGGCCGGCTTTGGCGCGGGCTTTTTTGCAGCGGCCGCAACCTTCTTCGTCGCCTTCTTCGGCTTTGGCTCAACGACGGCTTTGGCCCGGGGGGTCTTGGCTTTGGCTGACGCTTTGCTGCGGGCGGCGCGGGTCTTGGCGGTGAGTGCGGCCTTCAGCTCGGCGTCGAACTCCTCTGGGGTGAGCGGGCGGGCGGACTTGCGCAGCCGCTCGATGTCGTAGAAGGCGCGGCGCTCGGCGAGGAAGACGTGCGCAACGAAATCGACGTAGTCGAGGAGAATCCAATCCCCTTTGCGTCGGCCCTCCACTGAGTTGGGATATGCGCCGAACTCCTTCTTGAGGCGATGCTCAATCTCATCGGAAATGGCGATGGCCTGGCGATCGTTCGTGGCTGAGGTTACGAGGAAGAAATCGGAAAGGCCGGAGTCGATGGGGTCGAGTTCGAGGATGCGCGTGTCCTGGCCTTTTTTGTCTTCACAGGCCTGGGCTGCGGCCTGGACGAGAATGCGGGTTTGCTGGTGTGTTTGCGATGTTGTCATTCGGTGGAAACAGTCTCCAGCTTCAATCGTAGACCCTCGCCCCAAGAGCGGCAAAATCAGGACCGGCAAATCGGGGATCGCGCAAGAGCCTATTGATAGAGTCCGCGCGCGCGGATCGCTTCAAAGACAGCGTCGGGCAGAACCCCGTGACCGGAGCTGAGATCTCCAAGGGAGGCGCGGACCTGCTCTCGAATCTCCGAGGCGCTGATCTCGACATCGAGTCCCGGCAACAGGTACAGGCGGGTCTGCCGGCCGCCGGGATTTTGAACCAGGTAGGCGCGGACTTCAACGCCGGACCTGAACTCATCGCAGCCGGGTACGGGCTCAATCGTCAAACCCGCGGGGAGCGCAGCCTTCAGGTCGGCTAGAAGAAGATCGGAGCGCGGCTGGGACCGCTCGGCGGGCCGGGAAGCGACGATCGGTGGCGCTACGAACGGAATCTCCGCGGACCGATGCCATTGCCGCAGCCCAAAGAACGAGTCGGCGCCCATCAGGCAAAACAGCGCGGCGTCGGGCGGCAGCTCTCCACGAAGTTTGAGGAGCGTGTCGATGGTGTAATTGGGAGCGCCCGAGGGCTTGGGCGCATCGGCCAGCGAAACAGCGAAGCCAGCTTCATCGGCAATGGCGAGGCGCGTCAAGTCAACGCGGTCTTCGAAGCTGGCGGTCGATCCCTTCATCTTGAGCGGCTGCGCGCCCACCGGAGCAAAGAGAACGGTATCCAGTTTGAAGGCCTCACGGGCAGCACGGGCTACGGCCAGGTGACCCAGATGGGGCGGGTCAAAGCTGCCGCCAAAGAAGGCGACGCGCCGGCCTCCGCGCTGTGACTCATCCAAATGCTGGGCGGCCTCGTCCATGGAGTTCATGGTATCGCGCTGACCATGGCCGGCAACGGCCTCTGTTAGCATCAAAAGCAATGCGATACCTGATTGCCCTCCTGGCCCTTGCAGGCGTAGTGGTTTCCGCACTGGCGCTGCGCGTTCACTACTCGACAGATGCACAGCCTTGCTCCATCAACGAGAAATGGGATTGCGGCATTGTGAACCATAGCGAATTTGCCGAGATTGCCCATGTCCCGGTTGGGGCGATCGGCATCGCGGGCTATCTTTCCTTGATCGGCTTGGCGCTGGCACGGCGGCGGCGCCTGCTGGCGATTGCATCGATTGCCGGGCTGGGGTTTGCGCTATATCTTTCCCATATCGAGCGGGACGTCATTATGGTGTGGTGTCTTTATTGCGTCATCTCGCTGGGGATTATTGCGCTGACGACGCTGCTCAGCCTGGGTTGGGTGGCTGCACAGAGCGTGAGGAAGCGGCGCGCGCAAAAGCTCGCGTAAGTTGTGCGCCGGGCTTTCATCCTCTGCTCATCCGCCGCTGATAAAATTGAATACAAATCATGCTCAAAGGAAGTTATGCGCGTTGGATGTACGAGTGGGAGACGCGGCTGACCACTCGCGACGAGAACCGCGTGGTGCGGCCGCTGGAGTGGGGATTCGAGTGGCTCGAGCCATTTCTTGAGGCGAACGGCCTTCAAGCAGCGATCCCGCGGCCGGAAGATGTCGGCGATCCAGTCGCTGCAGAAGCCGCCATGGTCCGCATCAACCAGCTTCTCATCCGCCACAGCGACGCATTCTACGGATACAAGCGGCCCACCGACTTCCGCCTGGAGCTGCGACCTCCGCAACTGTACCCCACCAATGTGCGGCCCGAGACGCTGGCCAAAGACGCAGAGATGAAGCAGATGGCAGCCGAGGGAAAGTTGCCGCCGGCTGAATATCTGCGCTTCACTTCGGCGGAGCGGACGCCTTATCCCGAGAACGACCAGGTGAATGCGCGCTGGTATCCGGCTCCAGCGCACAAAGATCCGTTGCGGCCCAAGCAGGCCATTGTGGTGCTGCCGCAGTGGAACTCCGACGGCCTCGGTCACAACTCGCTGTGCACCATCTTCAACCGCATGGGCGTCTCGGCGCTGCGGCTTTCGATGCCATACCACGACATCCGCCGGCCGGAGGAGCTGGAGCGCTCCGACTACGCTGTCAGCGCCAACATCGGGCGGTCGATCTCAGCCTGCCGCCAGGCGGTGGTCGATATTCGCTGCTGCGTGGATTGGCTTGAGGAGCAGGGTTACGAGCACTTTGGCGTATTGGGAACCAGCCTTGGCTCCTGCTACGCGTTTCTGGCCAGCGCGCACGATCCGCGCCTCCGCGTGAATGCGTTCAACCACGCGTCGACAGCTTTCGGAGACGTGACCTGGGCCGGACAGAGCACGCGCCACGTGAAGCAGGCCCTCGAAGAGGCGGGGCTCACCCAGGATCGCGTGCGGGAATTGTGGGCGGCGGTAAGCCCGTGCTACTTTTACCAGAAATTCGCCGGCGCCGAAGCGGGTGGGCCGCAAAAACGAGTGCTGATGGTCTACGCCGATTACGACCTCACGTTTCCCAGGGAGTACTCGCTGAAAGTGGTGGATGCATTCCGCCGCGTCGGCCTCAACTTCGAGCCTCGCGTGTTGCCCTGCGGCCACTACACAACCGGCGAGACGCCCTACAAATTCCTCGACGGCTGGTATCTTGGATGGTTTGTCTATCGCGCGTTCAAGGCGCTGCGGAAAGAAAAAGCAGAGGGATTGAAGGCGGCTGCTATCCCATCGCACGACGTAGAAGAGGAAGCCGTCACACGCTAGCGTACGGCATTCAAATCCAATCGCAGCAGCTTGGCAGGGTCCAGGTATGCGTCCTGCCAGCGGGCGGCCCAGTGCAGATGCGGCCCGGTGACGCGGCCGGTAGCGCCGCTGAGGCCGAGAAGCTCGCCAGAGGCCACGTGCTGACCCTCCTTCACGTCGATGCGGCTCAGGTGCATTGAAATCGTCCACAAGCCGAGCCCATGGTCGATGACGACGCAGTTGCCCTCGTAGTAAAGAGGCCGCGCCAGCACCACCACGCCGCTATTGCCGGCGCGAACCGGCGTTCCTATCGCGGCGCGAAAATCCATCCCCTTGTGAATGCTGGCCAGCTTGCCATTAAAGACGCGGCGCGTGCCGAAACTGTCTGTGGGTGGAGCGTTCACCGGCGCGCGAAAGTTGCCTGACCACAGAGGCTCAGGTGCGCTTGCGGCAAAAACTTTCGCCTTGAGCTTGCCGTCCGCCTCGATCTGCTTGAGCGCCACCGGGCCGGGCTCGACAAACTTGGGCGGCACGGTGAGCGTGCCGGTGCGATAGTGGCCGGGGTGAATCTCGACGGTGCGGCTTCGGTCGATGCTGTCTTTGCCCGAGCCGATGACGACGCGCAGCACCGAGGAGCCGGTTGGAGCCTCGACATCCACGCCGGCCAGGGCGAACCAGTCATGGCCGCCGCGCCCGGCGAAAAACTGGACCTTGCGTCCCAGCCATTCGCCATCCGGCCTGGCATCGCGGCTGGACTCCAGATGCAGAAGCTCCGGCGAGCCGGCCTCCACCACATCCGGCGTCAACGTGACTGCGTTGCTTTGCGAATTGGCGCGGGTCGGCGCATGCAACAGAGCCAACACACAAAGCGCGGAAGCAAGAGCGCGCCGCGGGCGATGGAGATAAAAAGATCGCATCTGCAGCAAGAATATATCCCGGTCCATTAGCGCGGGTGCGCGGCCAGCCACTTCTCCACTCTGTCCTGCACATCGGCGAGGTCATCGGCCGTGATTCTAGTGCCTATGCTCTGACGGTTTGCGGCGTACTTTTCTTGATTCGGCCCCTTCACATGCGCCGCCAAATCCAGCCAGTAATAGGCGTCGGGATAACTGAGCGGCACGCCCTGACCCATCGAGTAGAGCGTGCCAAGAATGCCCTGCGCGGTCACGTCGCCCTGCTCGGCCGCTTTGCGATACCATTCCGCAGCCTGCGCCATGTCGCGAGCAAAGTACTTGCCTCCGCCATCGCGATAGAGCGCGGCCAAGTGCATCTCTCCGGCGACGTCGCCCCTTTCCGCCGCTTTGCGATACCACGCGGCGGCCTGCTTGTAATCGCGCGCGATGCCTTTGCCTGCCGCATAGTCTTCACCGACTGCAACCTGGGACGCTGCATCGCCGGCGCTGGCTTTGGCAAGCAGAGTTGGGTCAATGCCCGCAGGTTGGGAGTTAGCGGCCCGATCGCTCGCAGTCTGCGCGAAGGCTGGGATGGGCAGCGATGCAAAGACCAAAACAAGCACGAGTTGTCTTCCTTGCATTCTCACTGGAACTCAGACCTTCATCCAAGATGCGCCGACTCCAGTTTACTCGGCTAAGCGGGTCACGGAATAACGATGATTCGCCGGCGAAATTCAGCCCCTGAGGCAAGTTTCTTTCAAACCGACCCACTACCGAGAAATTACGCGTCTGCCGGTGGAACCGATTTATGGCGCGAGCGTATGATGCTGTGTGGTCTTCCACGCCGCCGGGGAATTGTGAGGCATGGAATCGCGGAAAGAGGCATCGATGCAACCATCCATCGCGACCCAGAAACCAGCTCCGGACTTGGTCTATGACCTGCGCCGAGGCGGTAGTTGCTCCGATGGCTTCTACGACGATGTCTCCCGCTTCTCAAATCGATTGCTCGCTGAAATCGAATTGCATGCGGGGCAAGCCCTCCGTGGCTACAGCGAATATGCGCAATCCTGTTTGAAAGAGGCTCCGCGGAGCCAGGGCGAATATGCGATCGAACTGCTCACGCTGGGCATGGCGCTCAAGCTGTACGCCGGCGCGGCCCGATCCACGCCCCGGTGGGCTGTGCGCGGGGCTCGCGAACTCTTCATGTTACGAAGCCGGCGGAAGCCGATAAAACCGCTTGCGGATCTCTTGCGCGCGTGGATCACCCGGCTCTTTCTGATGCCCAACATCGGCCGAACAACGCTCGGGCAGTACTCCATTGAGCGGTTGCCAACACTGATCGAATGGCTCCAGGCCACAGGCGAGTTCGAGCAGGAGTGCATGCGTCTGGCCAACTGGGTGGGCTTTCTTCGCTCTCTTCCACCGGCGGAAGCCGAGCAGTGGATCCAAACGTCCGCGCACCTCTTCGCCTGGTTCGAGCGAAACGCAGACATCGCGCTGGGGGCCTATACGCCGGGTGTTTCCGGTTTTCTGACAGGTGAATACGCGGCTCGCGGCTGCCGCGAAGATCAAATCTTCTGTGCCAGGAAGCCTGTTGAATATCAACTGAACATGGTTGCCGCCGAGATCGTGAATCATGGTCTGCGCGCGGAATTCGAAGGCAAACGGCGCCGGATTGTCCTGGTTCCCGCCTGCCTGCGCGGCCCGCACGAAACGTTCTGCCGGGCGCGCATCTCGGGCGACGACATTCAGTGCGCGGCGTGCAGCCTCGGCTGTGCAGTGAACCGCATCACCGGCCTCATGAGAAGCCACGGAGCGAAGGCCTATCTGGTGCCGCATTCGGCGGGATTCAGCCGCTGGCTTGAACGCTGGCAACGCGAGCCGGATACAGCCGTCACCGCCGTGGCCTGCATTTTGAATATTCTGCCTGGTGGATACGAGATGCGCGCGCGCGGGATCGCATCGCAATGCATACCGCTGGACTATCCGGGCTGCAAGAAGCATTGGCGCGCCGAGGGAATCGCTACCGGCCTGAATGAAGACCGGCTTGTTCAACTTGTTCAACTTGTCCAAACCGCAGCCGTGCTCAAGCCGTGATTCGCGGCGGACGGTTGGCGTTGGCAACGCCGATTGCCAAGTTTTTTGGTGCGAAGTTTGTGCGTCAGGATCAGATCGCGACGATCCAGCAGGCCGAGGGCTCCGCCACAATCCAAGTTTGATGTTGATCGACGACGCCGACAAGCCGGCCAAATGGTACTTCGCGCTGAAGAAGGAGCGGCTTGAGACCCCGGCTGGCGCCACGCCCAAACATCCCATCGACGGGCCGGTCGAGCTGCACTGGCTAAGCTGATTTCCTAGCCTTGGGCTAGGAGACGCGTCGGCTTCGTCGCAAGACCGCTGAGAATCTGGACTGCACCCAAAAGAAACGGGTGGATTCGCGCATTGGCCTGTTATCGCCAAATAAGAATCGAAGTTACCGATAACCGCACTTCACAGGCACTGCCGTGTTCGAAGTTGAGCTCGGCGACCTGGGCTCCCGGCGATGAAGATGACAGTGACAAAAATGCCCTTACGCGCTCACCTGCCGTGAGCTGCTCTTCTCGTTTGGCCTGCGACTCTACCTGCATTTCTTCAACAGTTACTCGGAGGTCTATGGCTCGCTTGGCGCGGTCATCATCCTGCTGACGTGGTTCTACCTCAGGCGAGTCGCCGTCGGCTCTGAGCGCTATTGACCATACTTCCAAGCGACACGGGTCCAAAATTGCACTTCAAGTGGAGCACTGCGCTGAGTGCTGTGTCGCATGCCCCCAGGACAGCGCTTCCTGGACGAGACGAGGCCCAATCTGGCCCCTCGCTTTCAGAACTGCCAGTGGGCCACACCTCCCCAACCATCCAACGCACTGTCGAGGAGAACCCCCATGAATCTGCCCAATCCTGTCCGAATATCAATCGTCGCGCTTTCTCTGATTTGTATCCCCGCCCTGGCCCAGAACGCCGCGCCCACTGCCACACCAGCACCCGCGCCCACTGTCACGCCGGTACCGATGCCCGAACCCACTGTTACACCAGCACCCACGCCGACCGTCACTGCCACGCCCGCTGTCACTGTCACCGCCGCACCCGTGGCCACCACACCTGCGGATACGAGCGCGAACCCAGAACAGATAAAGACCCAGATGGCCAAGATGCAGACCACGATGAGTGAAGACATGGCCAAGAGGGAAGCCGCCGACGTCGCCAGAAAGGCCCACATGGACACCGAGGAGGCAGCCATGAAGAGCGACGTGGAGATGAAGCACGCCATGATCGCCCAGATGCAGACGATGAGCGATCAGATCCAGCAACTGAACGACCGCATCGCCACCCTGTCCGCGCAATTGGAAGCGTCCACCGCCAAGAAGGTCAAGTCCGGCAAGGCCAAGCCCACACAGTGAGGCCCCCCATCAAGCCGGTCTATTAAACAAACGAAGTAGCCGCAACGCCCACAACTCGGACTGACGGGCAGCCGGGTTCCACCCATCATTTTGGTACCCCATTCATCGCGGCCTCATCGCGATGGGTGGGGTCCGTCCAATGCCGCCCACCCTACCGCCCCTCCAAATTCTTCGCATCCGTTCCCTCAGCATCTGGTTCGCCCGAGGTACGCACGGCCTTTATCGCTGACGGATGCGCAAGTCCTGGAGCGTTCGCTCGCTTTGAACCATAAGCGCGTCGCTTGGCAGGGGCAACAGGGGACGGGACGACTGGCGCACCCACACCTACCGTCCTGCTCAATCTAGCCACGTCGACCCGAGTTGCATTGCTTGATGCGTTCTGAGTCGAAACCGCCGTCACACTCGGATCCGTCGCCCCGCTCCTGTTTGCGCTGGACAAGGCGGGCGTTTCCGCACCGTAGAGATGTTGCCGTGGACTTCTGATTCCATTCGTGTAGCTCAACCCTGAAACCTCGGTCTTCCGTCAGTTCATCGGTCGTCCTGGCTGAGACTTTAGAACTGCCGACAGGTTCGTTGAGCAACTGGAGACCGCTTCCGCGTGGACAAATGCGCTCTCTGAAAGGAATTCGTAGCTTGTGGGAGTGCCTACACAGGCGCACAGAAAGGCAGGTCGAGAATGAAAGTCGGCAGCAAGACTCTTCAAGAGGTAGAAGCCGCCCTTCGGGAGTATGAAAAGGAGGTTCAGGCGTCCAACTTGACGCCTTCCACAAAGCACACCTACTTGCTCCATTCGGACATCCAGCCGACCGGCAACAACTACCGCACGTGCCGTGCTGACATGGTTGCTACGCGCCTCAGAGTTGCTGGGCAATCCGCAGGAGGACGCAGATCTGGTCGCGCGCGCAAAGCAATCTTTAAGTTTTGCCTCTCGGCCTCGAAATTCCCGCAAAACGGCGTTTTGAGTAACTTGCCCTGAGCTAGCGGTCGTTGAATCCTCAGTTGACGCAGAATCGCCAACGCGCTCTTCGACGGCCGCCGCAATCAACGACAAATTCCCCCAGTTTCTCGCACCGCGAGTATATGAGCGGCAACCGGAATTGAACGCTTGCTCCTCAGTCCCCCGTTGTCACTGCCGCCGGATCTTGGTCCCTGATGGCCGCGCAGTCGATCGAAAGACAACCGCCAAGTTCATAGAAGAGTTTGTCCCAGCTTGGGCGTTCGTCTTTGCCCAGTGAGGTCAACCCGTAGTTCGATGTGCGCAGAACCTCGTACCAGATGTTTTGCGCCTGCCACAGGTTCAGATCGAAGGGCATTTCAACCAGGCTCTGCGCCAGCGTAAGCGCGCGCTCCAGCATCTCCAGCGACCCCGCGGACATTTGCAGATCGACCATCGCCCGCTTCATGCGCTGGTCGGCAATATAGGAAAGGTTGGCCGACTCGAGTGGAACCTGATCCGCCTTGGCGAGCGAGAGAAACGATCGCAGCAGGGCCTGGTCGATGGGGTCGCTCTCGAGTGCGCGGCGCAACCCCGCATTGACGGCAAATCCCGCCGCCAGGGTGAGCGCCGGCGGCTTGGGCAAACCGGCCTGCGAAAGATAGTGCAACAGGCTGGCGTGGTCCTCGTAGATGGTGGTCAGCGAGTTCTCAATGTCCTTGAGCGTCGAAACGAGGATGAGCTGAACGATGCGCCGCTGTTCGTCGGTAAACAGCGAGGTCAGCGAATAGTCCGACCGGCCGTAATAGCGGTCGAGTTGGCGAATTACTTCGGGGAAGTAAGCCCGCTGCACGAAGTCGGCGGCCTGTTTGGCAAATGCTTCGAACTCGGCCGCGTCGGTCTCCTGGTAGGGCTTTACCGCTGCCGTAATGTTCTGGTCGCCGAAATGTAAAACCGCAAAGGAGAAGCTCTGCTGCTGCCCGGTGATCGAGCTTGAAATGTGCGCCCTGCCCAGCGCCAGCCGCCCCCGGCCGGAGGTATAGATGTCGTGCGAGATGCGCCGAACGCGGTAGCAGAACAGGTCGGTCTCTTCGGCAAACGAGGAGAATACCGAACTGATGGCGTAGTGGGCCGCCACCTGCTCCAACCCCAGCTCCATGGTGGCGACACATTTCTTGTAGATTTGGGCTCCATCTCCGGCGCTCGCATCGTTTGACACGGCCTGTGCCATGCGCGCCAGAAAATTCGGCTCCAGAGTTTTCGCCTGCTCGCCAAACAGGTCCTCCGCCAGTTGCAGCACGCGCGCGGCATAGGCGATGACTTGCACTGTCTCAATGCCTGCGATGTCATCGAAGAACCATCCGCAACTGGTGTACATCAGCTGCGTGTGGCGCTGCATCTCCATCAATTCCACGCCGCGCACGCGCTCAGGCTCAGAAAGCGAGTGGCTCTGATGCGCGCGGAAGAAGCGGTCGGCGGATTCCGTGCTTCGATCGAGCACCACGTCGATATAAGCATCGCGCGCCGCCCACACGTCTTTGAAAAGCTTGCCGCCTTCGAGCTCCGTGAGCGGGGCCACGGCGTCGCGCAACTCGTCGAGGGCCTGACGCAGCGGTTTTCGCCAAAGCTGGTTGAATCCGGATTTGCCGCCGTTGCAGCCGCAGTTCGAGCGCCAGCGTTCTATCCCGTGCTCGCAGCTCCACGAAGTGTTGTCGACAATCTCGCACTCGAACTCGGGCGGAAACTGCGCCAGAAAGCTGCCGTAATTGGCCAGCTTCACGGTCCTGTCCGCTTCGAGCAGGCGCAATGTGTAGGCCAGCGCCATCTCGCCGTGCTTGTGGTGATGGCCGTAGGATTCGCCATCCGTTGCCACGTGAACCAACTGCGGCTGCCCGCCGTCTTTGAATCCAGACTTCAGGCGATTGGCGAAGTTCTCTCCGGAGTTCAGCAGACCCTCAAAGGCGATGGCGCGCGAAGTAGGCCCGTTGTAGAAAAAAACGGCAATCGACACTCCGGAGTCGAAACGGACCATGTAGGGCCGCGTGGTATCCACCGCGGCGCCGGGCGTATCCGTCCAATCTTCATTGCCCTTCAGTGGCCTGATCCGCTTGCACTGGTGCGGCGCCAGCAGCGTGAACTTGATGCCGCATTGCGCCAGCAGCTCCAGCGATTCGGTGTCGGCCGCGGTCTCCGCCAGCCACATGCCCTCAGGCGGTGCGCCGTAGTGGTGTTCGAAGTCGGCGATGCCCCAGCGAATTTGAGTGATGCGGTCGCGCTCGCTGGCCAGAGGAAGAATGATGTGATTGTAAACCTGTGCCATGGCGGAGCTGTGGCCGCCGAAGGTCTTGCGGCTGCGATGCTCGCCGTCGAGAATCATGCGATAGGTACGCGGCGCGTTCTCGTTCAGCCAGCTCAGCAGCGTGGGTCCGAAGTTGAAGCTCATGCGCGCGTAGTTGTTCACAATGCGCATGATCTGGTTCTTGATGTTCACAATTCGCGCCGCGCCGTTGGGGGCGTAACACTCCGCGCAGATGCGCTCGTTCCAATCGTGGTAGGGCGCGGCAGAGTCCTGGGTCTCGACCGTCTCCAGCCACGGATTCTCGCGCGGCGGCTGGTAAAAGTGGCCATGAATACAGACAAAGCGTTTGCTTGAAGCCATCGGAATTCCAATCCAGGATTCTCTCTTCAGAACCTCGCACTTTCTCTAGCGTCCTGAGTCTGAAGTTCATCCAACAATTATGCTCAACCTGAGAGCTCAAAAGAGGCGGTCATCCTGAGCGAAGCGCTTTTCAGCGGAGTCGAAAGCCTGCCCTGAGCGAAGTCGAAGGGGACCTGCATTTCCGTTGCGTACTCCTGTAACGAGCTTCGGATTCACCACTCCAGAAGCCCACCCGTTTTCGCTATTGTAGGCTGGCGCGCCCCGCCGGCGCTGTGCTCTTGGCCAGATCGCATGCCCTCCAAAGGTACCAGCTTGCCACGGAACGGAACGGCGCCCAGCGCTTTCCCCTTTTAAGCAGTACCTCAGGCTTGGGTAAGTCTTCGGCCGCAAGAGGCCGGGTTTTGGGCACGCGCTGGAAGGTAAGCGCAAACCCTTTGCGGACACCGTAGTCGCTGACCGGCAGCACATCCGGCCGGCCCAAGCGAAAGATCAGCAGCATCTCCACCGTCCATGGGCCGATGCCGCGCACCTCCGTAAGCCGTTCGACGATCTCCGCATCGGACATCTTGCCAATCGCTTTGTGAGTGGGCACAGTGCCGTCCAGCGTCCGTGCGGCCAGGTCTTTCAGTGCCTTGATCTTGTTGCCGGAGACGCCGCATGCCCGCAGCGGCTCGTCCGGCGTGGCAATCAATAACTCCGGCGTCGGGTCGCCGCCGAAATACTCGCGCACCCGGCGATGAATGGTAGCAGCGGCTTTGCCGTGCAATTGCTGGTAGAGGATCGACTCCAGCAGCGACTCGAAGGGTGAAGGCGCTGGATCGAGCCGCAGCGTGAATTCGCCCGCCCGGTCAATCAGCGCGCCCAGCTTGGCATCGTTAGCCTTCAAATGCGCCAACGCCTCGGCAGCATCAAAAGGAAGTTTGCGGCTTTTGCCGTCATGGATCATAGGCGAACAGTGTACCGCGACGGCACACGCGGGCACATGTGGATTCCACACAAACCTGCATCCCACTCCCCTGCCCTAGTAACATTCTGGTCAGGAACAAATCAGGAGCAAGCCATGAAGATGCGGCCAGGAACGCAAACGGGATTTCTGCTGTGCGGCAAAGAGTGGATCGAGGGCGAATCTCTCGAAGTACGATCGCCGTGGGATCAGGGCCTGGTGGGCCGTGTAACCGTAGCCACCCGCGCCGACGCACGCCAGGCCGTGAACCACGCCGCGGCCAGCCTGCGCCGCACCCGCGCCCTGCCTCGCTGGAAGCGCCGCGAGATTCTCGAAGACGTGGCCGCCGCGCTCATCGAGCAGAAGGAGCGCTTTGCCCAACTCATCGTCGCCGAAGCCGGCAAGCCCCTCCGTCTGGCGCGCGCAGAAGTCGACCGCGCCGTGCTCACTTTCAAGACCGCCGCGGAAGAGGCGGCTCGCCTCGGAGGCGAGAGCCTTCCCCTCGATCTGACCGAGGGCAACGAGGGCCGCTGGGGACTGGTGCAGCGCTTTCCCGCCGGCCCGGTCCTGGCCATTACCCCGTTCAATTTTCCGCTGAATCTGGTCGCGCACAAAGTGGCGCCCGCGCTGGCTGCCGGATGTCCGCTGATCCTCAAGCCGGCCCCGCAGACCCCGTTTACCGCGCTGGCGCTGGGCGAAGTGATTCTCAAGGCCGGTTGGCCCGGCGAAGCGCTGGCGGTTCTGACCCTCAGCAATATCGACACCGCATGGCTCGCCGAAAAGGAAGATCGCATCAAGCTGGTCAGCTTCACCGGCTCGGCTAAAGTGGGCTGGGAACTCAAAGCTCATTCCGGTCGCAAGCGCGTGCTGCTGGAACTCGGCGGCAATGCCGCGCTCATCGTTCACGGCGACTGGCTCGACCTCGACGAGGCAGCCGAACGCACCGCGCGCGCAGCGTTTGGCTTTGCCGGCCAGTCGTGCATCAGTGTGCAGCGCGTCTTTGTCGAGCGCAGGATCTTTCAGACCTTCTTGTGGAAGGTGGTGGAGAGCACCGCCAAGCTTGTCGCTGGAGACCCCGCGGATGAAGCGACAGAGGTTGGTCCGCTCATCAGGATTGCCGAAGCCGAGCGCGTCGAAGCATGGGTGAAGGAAGCCGTCGAAGCAGGCGCCAAACTGGTAGCCGGCGGCGAGCGCCACGGCTCGGTCATCGCTCCCGTCATCCTGACCGCAACCAAGCCCGGCATGAAGGTGCGCGATGAAGAGGTCTTCGGGCCGGTAGTCGCCATCGAGCCCTACGACGACTTCGAGCAGGCCCTGGCCGATGTGAATCACTCCCGCTATGGGCTGCAGGCCGGCCTGCTCACGCGCGATGCCGGCCGCATCCTCACCGCCTATCGCGAACTCGAAGTCGGCACGCTGATCGTCGGCGACACTCCCAGTTGGCGCCTCGATCCCATGCCCTACGGAGGCATCAAGGACTCCGGACTGGGCCGCGAAGGCATCCGCTCAGCCATTCAGGAGATGACCGAGCCGCGCATGTTAGTCATGTGCGACCTTAGCTAGATGTCAGGACCCTAAGTGCGGCTGGCTGGTTCGTAGCAACTGTCATGGCCCGCGAGCGAGTCGCAGCCGTCGGGAAATCAACTGTATCTTTATACACAGCCAGCGTACCTGAATGGCGATAACTGTGCATCGCCATTCACCAAACCTGCCAGCCCCGATGCGCAATCAGTGAACTGCCTGCTTATAGGCACGTCTGCACTTGAATGACATGCATGAGCCGGCTGCTGCGCAGGAAAGATATCCGGATTCCTTGCTTCGACGTCCTGCTAGGACTTGGCTTTTTGTGCGGCCCACCGCTTGCGCTGCGCATCGGCAATCCGCTTCCGCGCTTCGGGGCTCAGCGTGCGAGTCTTCTTGGCCTTCTTCACCTTGGCAGTCGGCTTCTTGGTTTTGCGCTCAATTACCTTGCCGGCGACTTCGCCGATGTTGGCCAGCAGAGAGCGAGCCTGCGTGAGCCTTGCGATTTCCGCGTCGATTTGAACAAGAATTGATTCGATTGACATAAGTCAAGCATAACTTAGAGGCTCAACTCTTGCATAGTCTCCCCGATGATTACAACTGGTTACAGAAGTAGGTACGGGCAGAGTCTCTTCCGGCTTGCCCCTGATTTTGTTCCTATAAGTTAAGGAACCCGATTAAGCAGCCCAATCGTTAGCGCGACACATTGGCTTGGCAGGCCTCGTATCTGCCGCAAGATACTTTCGTGTTTGCGAAGAAATCCTTGGCGAGCATGGGCACTCTCCTGCTGCCTTATCTACCGGCTAACAAGAAAAAGGGACAGGCCGCACTGCCTGTCCCCCTCATTTCGTGTGTTGAATTTGTGAGTCGTTTTCGTTGGTCTTGCCCGTTTAGCTTCCCAGATACTCAACGTGCACATAAGTGCCGAGGCGCATGTTGTATGCGAGGTACCAGCCGATGTGGTCGGGATCTTCGTAGATGACGATCTGGTCGGTGTCCCAAAGCCAGCCGTCGCAGAAGGCTATGTCAGCAGCGGCAACGTCCCAGTACCAGCCGTTGAACCAGAAGCGGCTTGGAGCTCCGCCTCCAAGATGCCATACATGGCCGCGGCCGAAGCCGCCCGTGAACTGACCATGAGCCCAGGGGCGGTCGACATGATACCGCGCATCGTCGCGGCCGGTGTCATGGCCGACCCAGGCCTTCCCATCCACATGGGGAACGTTGGGGTGGCCACCTTTGTCGCTGTAGTTACGATTCGGCTCGACGGGATGCGGATTGGCCCTTACAGCAGCCGGTCCGTGCGTCGGAGGCGCCTTTGGAGCACCTTCCTTGTGCTGCGCAAACGCTGCTGGAACAGAAAGAACAAGCAATGCGGCCAAAGCTAGCTGAATGGATCTCATGGTTTCCTCCGGATGCCCTCGGGTGGGGAAGCTATTGGATCTGCTGCCCTTTTTCCGTTGGGGGGTCATCACTAGTTACGTTAGATGTAACCCGGCATGTCAAGTCAAGTTGCGCCAAGATGAATATCTTCGATCGCTACCTGTTCTTGGCTGCCGGGTAGTTATACATTCTCAGGCCCCGACGGCCACCGGTGCACGCCGCCATGCATACAACGGGAACCGGTTAGCCATTTCCGCCACCTCGCCGCGAATCCGTTCCAGGACCGTGTCATCGTTGCGGGCATCGAGAGCCTTCGACATCCACACGGCAATCTGTAGCATCTCCAGCTCCTTCATGCCTCGGGTGGTCAACGCGGGTGTGCCCACGCGAATGCCCGAAGGCCTCAGCGGAGGATTGGTGTCGTAGGGGATAGAGTTCTTGTTCACCGTGATGCCGGCCTTGCCCAGCGCCAGTTCGGCCTCCGAGCCGAGAATGCCCTTCTCGAAGACGTCCACCAGCATCAGGTGGTTATCGGTGCCGCCTGAAATGATGCGGAACCCGGCTTCCGCCAGGGCCGCGGCCAGCACCTTCGCATTGGCCACGATCTGCGCCGCATAAGTGCGAAACTCCGGCCTCAATGCCTCGGCAAAAGCGACCGCCTTGGCAGCGACGATATGCACCAGCGGACCACCCTGCTGGCCGGGAAAGACCGCCTTGTCCACGGCCGCAGCCAACTCCTGCCCGCAGATAATCAGCCCCGAACGCGGGCCACGCAGCGTTTTATGTGTCGTGGTCGTCGTGATCTGCGCGTGCGGAACGGGCGATGGATGAACGCCGCCCGCCACCAGCCCAGCGATGTGCGCCATGTCGAAGATGTAAACCGCGCCCACCTTGTCGGCAATCTGGCGCATGCGCGCGAAATCCCAGAGTCTTGGATAAGCGCTGCCGCCGCCGATGATGGCTTTCGGCTTTTCGCGCACGGCAATGGCTTCAAGCTCGTCGTAGTCGATCAGCTCGGTGTCGCGCCGCACCTGGTAAAACGTGGGACGGTAGAGCTTGCCGCTGAAACTCAATCGGTGCCCGTGGGTCAGGTGGCCGCCATGCGCCAGATCGAGGCCGAGAATGGTGTCGCCCGGCTGCAGGACCGCGGCGTAGGCCGATGCATTTGCCTGCGAACCGGAGTGCGGTTGCACGTTCACGTGATCGCCGCCGAAGATCTGCTTGGCGCGATCGCGAGCCAGGTTCTCCACCACGTCGGCATACTCGCAACCGCCATAGTAGCGGCGTCCGGGATAGCCTTCCGCGTATTTGTTCGTGAAAATGGAGCCGGCCGCTTCAAGCACCGCCTCGGAGACGAAGTTCTCACTGGCGATCATCTCCAGCCCCTCGTGCTGGCGGAGTGTTTCGTGGTCAAGAGCGGCGGCTACGTCGGGGTCGGCCTGGGCGAGGGTGAGAGACATGCGATCATTCATACAAGAATTCTAGCTCCTTTTGAGGCGCTGCCGATATGCGGAAATGGTTCTCCGGGTTTATCGTTCTTTTGCAACAGTGAGCCTGCAACCTGCGCCGATCCTTTCAAGCCCGTACCCTTCGAACTGACCCGCTCATGACCTAATCTTCCAGCTCGCTTGCCCTTGACAGCTTTCCGTCTTTCAGCAGGAAGCGTTCGCCTCGCCACACAATTGTGTTTCCGGCGAATCCAGCTACCCAGACGCCCATGGCGATGAGGTCGCGCACGGGCAGGAGCCAGAGGTGGGGCAGAAGCTCGTGGTCGTTGAGAACCTTGACGCCCACTGTCATGGCCTGCGCGATGCGAAGAAAGAAGCTCAACCCCAGCAGCCACAAACTCAGAGCGCTCACTCCACTGGCCAGAACATTGAGCAGCGCCCAGCCAAATCCATGAGTAAAGACGAGGCCTGCGTAACCCCAGGGCCGCGCGTCGCGGACGGTGCGCGCCCAGCGCGATT
>Ga0224559_1000854_pt1 | contig 18183 bp, 15 predicted proteins | sample 714S33034metaG_FD_180676 | JGI IMG/M metagenome (GOLD analysis project Ga0224559, IMG submission 180676) | Peat soil microbial communities from Stordalen Mire, Sweden - 717 S3 30-34 | ecosystem: Environmental > Terrestrial > Soil > Wetlands > Peat | place: Sweden: Norrbotten County, Stordalen... | reverse complement strand
GTCCGAAACGCCCATCTTGCTCACCAGCACCATGTCGGTGGGCAAGGTCTCGGACGCCACGGTGAAATGGATGACCCGGCATTTTCCCGGTATCGGCAACGAGTTCGACGTCATCATCCCCATCGTGGGCGAGTGCGACGACTCGTGGCTCAACGACGCCGTCGGCCGCCACGTTCGCTCGGAGCACGTGTACCGCGCCATCGAGCAAGCCAGCGCCGGGCCAGTCGCCGAGGGCTCGGTGGGCGCCGGCACAGGGCTCATCACCTGCGACTTCAAGGCCGGCATCGGCACCAGCTCGCGCCGGGTCGCCATCTCCAAGCCGGGCAACGAGCCCGGCCCCAGCTACAACCTCGGCGTGCTTGTGCAGTCCAACTTCGGCATCATGCGCTCGCTGCGCATCGCCGGCGTCCCCGTCGGCGAGATCCTGACGCCCGACTACACCGACGAGGGCAAGCGCGTGCGCAACGCCGGATCGATCATCTGCGTGGTGGCCACCGATGCGCCGCTGCTACCGTCGCAAATCACGCGCCTATGCAAGCGCGCGGCCCTGGGCATCGGCCGCGTGGGCTCGTTCGCCGCCCACGCCTCGGGCGAAATCATCATCGGCTTCGCCACCGCCAACAAGGTGCCGCGTTCGACCTCGGGCATGACCCACCAGATCGAGATCCTGCTCGACGACGCCTGTGACGGCCTGTACGAAGCCGTGGTCGAGTGCACCGAGGAAGCCATCGTCAATGCCCTGTGCATGGCCGAAGACATGCGCGGCCAGTCCGACCACTTCGCGCCCGCCCTGCCCCTCGACGACCTGGCCGAAATCCTAGGCCGCCACCACGCGGCCCGGAAAAAGTAGCGAGCGCGATACCGTTTCAGCTGCGCGGCCGCAGAAGCACGACCGCCCAGGCGAAAAGAACCAGATTCCTGCCGAGTACCAACACGCACGGCCCAGGTCGAAGCGCCTCCAAACCCTCATAGAAAATTGGGTAGACGATTTGGGCGAGCCCGAGGAATGCCAGGAACAGGATCAAGCAAAGACGCCGGCCATCCGTCAAGGACATCGCCAATCCCAGGGGAAGAATCCAAACCAGGTACTGGGGGCTCGACACTTTACCGCAGGCAACGAACACGGCAAACACCGCCGCTGCGGCCGCGAACGCCGCGCGCGCCCGCCCGGCCGCCGTGGGAGCAACGAGCCGCCGCCACGTCACGAGGTAGACGGCAAGCAATCCCAGCAGCGTAGCGAGGTCTGCGACACCCGCCGCGATGCCGGCCAAAGGCCCGACCACATTGGTCGAACCATAAGTCTTTTCCGCCAAGGCCAATCCCGGCCAGACCGCGTGCAGGATTCCTAGCGTTGCACCCCATGTGCTCTCGATTTGAACCGGTCGATCCGCGTGGTAGTGGAAGACGTCGAGCACGTGCGATCCCGCGGTGAAGAAAGCAGGCAGGCAAACGACGACAAGCGACACAGCCGTCGCCAGAATGACAAGCGCAAGATCGCGGTAGCGCCTCTCGCGTAGGGCGTGCATGGCAACGACCGGCGCCAACAAAACGGGCGTCGCTTTCAGCGCGATGGCTATCCCAAGCCCCACCCCAATGAGGATCGGTTTTCGCACGACCAAGGCCGCCAGACAAACCGCCAGCGCCAACGCAACCGAGGCATCGTAGCGATGCGTGGCCACGACACCCAGGAGAAGCACAGAAAGCGCGGCCCAGGCTAGCGTGGATGCGAGCGAAATCTGGCGACCCTCCAACCGCCCGACGGCCTTGGTCATGAGATAGAGCGCAAGGGTGAGAAGGAGTGCCATCCACGCCGCGAACCACTTGACGTAGCTGTCCGCATCCGACGCAATCCACGCCGGTGGCAACGCGACCAGGAAGAATCCGGGTGGATACTCGACCAGATAGTCGCGGTAGGGAACCAGCGGTTGTTTGGGATGAAGGGTCGGCCACGCATCGGGGCGGTAGGGTTCGGCGGCGGTGAAGGACTTCCGCCAAGCATCAGCATTGCGCACGTAGTAGCTGGGATAGGGGCGCCCGCGCGAAGCCGCGGCGTAGGCGAAGTATCGTCGCACGTCCCCGTCGTTGGTGACGTAGGCGCGGACGGCGTCGATGAACCCGGGCCATTCGCCGGCATCGAGCCGGCTTTCGACCGGTCGATAGCGCTCGCGCGAAAGTCCTAGGCCGAAAAGGCCAAAGGCGACTGCCAGCCACAGCAGCCACCCCGCCGCTGCTCTTCGCATTTCCGGACTCTACTCCAGCCTTCTCCTAGCGCGTAGCTTTCCGATGGATTCCCGCTTGTGTTCCGTCGGGCATCAAGGGCAACATGCAACCGGCTGTCTTTTGGGGGGAAAGCCCGCGGCCATGCGCAGATGAGTTCGCACGACGACACAAACCTCACCAAGGGTGAGTGGGCCGTCTTCTGGGGGCTTTCCCTGCTGAACCTTCTGCCGGTGTGGGCCTTTCGCTATTTTGCCGGCCAGGACACGGCGAACCACCTCTACGCCGTGGAAACCTTGCGCGCGCTGCTCGACGGATCCGCTCCGCGCGGGTTGGCCGAAACCTTCGCCGCGGCCCTGACTCCCAAGTCGAACGAGCTCTTCCACCTGCTCATGCTCGGGCTATGCCGGCTCGGCGTCTCGCTAGATCTCGCGCATCGACTGATTCTCTCGGGCTACGCTCTCGGCTTTCCGCTCGCGGGTCTCTTCTGCGCCCGCGCCGCCACGGGCCGCCCTCCCGTCGTGGCGCTCCTGCTTTTGCCCCTGGTTTGGAACTGGTTCGCGTTGCAGGGACTCTACAACTACATCCTGTCGCTGGTGCCGACCCTCCTCTGGCTGGGGATCGTGGCGCGCGATGGTGGACGTCCCCGGCTGCGCGCGGCCATCGTGCTGGGTGTGGCCGCCGTCACCGTGTATTTGGCGCACATGGGAACTTTCTTGGCCCTCCTCCTCGTGACCGCCGTGCGCATCCTGTGTCCAGCCGATGGATCGACGCTGTCCCTTGGCCAGCGCGTTCGCCGCGCGCTCCCCTTGGCGTGCGCGCTTGTTCCTTCTTTCGCGATCATGGCATGGACCTTCGACCGTACTCTCGTGGCGCATGTACCGGCGGAGCCAACCGTGTCCGGCCTTGAACTCTACGGCCCCCTCGACGCCGCGGGAGCGTTCTTCGTCGAGTTCGTCATGCGATACCACCTGCGCGATCTCGCCATCCTCGGCCCAGTGCTCGTCGCGCTGATGGCGATTCCGATTGCGGCCAGCCGGGCAATCCGCCGGAAGCTCCTTGCATCGGGAAACGCGGCAAGCGCCGTGGCCGAGGCACCTCCCCGCTGGCCACTGCACGCCGCCTGCGCGCTGGCGATTCTTTACTTCACCCTTCCCCACATCATGATCGGCTCCGACTGCAGCCCGCGCCTGCGCCCCCTGATTGTCTTCTGCCTTCTCTGCTACGCCGGCGTCGCGCTCTCCAACCGCGCCAGGGGGCGCGTTGCTCTTTTGGCCCTTGTCTCGGGAATCATCGGGACCGCGTCGCTGTGCCTCGATTTCGCGCGCTTCAATCGCAATCTCGACGACTTCACCTCGGGCATCCCCTTCGTACGCGAAGGCACCCGTCTCTATCCCATGGTGTTCGACGAGCGAGGCACTTCCCTCCTCGTGCGGCCGTACTTGCACGCCTGGGGCTACTACGGCCTCGCCCGCCACGCCGTCACCCCGTTCGCGTTCGCGTGGCACGAGACGCGCTTTCCCTACCGCTATCGCGATCTGCCCCTGCACGGCGCGCGCATGCCGTCCGACGGAGAAGACGAGCCCTACGCGCTCGCGCAAGGCCGCCTGTGCGCGGCCGTACGCCGTTTCGCGCCCTCGCTCGATTGCGCGACCATCCGCGCGGACGCCGAGTCTCGCCTGGCGACCTTGGGCGGAGCCTACGACTATGTCCTGACCTGGGCCGCGCCCGCGGATTTCACCAGCCTCCTCGGCACCCGCGGATATCGCCTCCTGCACGGCCAAGGAGCCATGGCGCTCTACGAGCCGCCTGGCCAGGGCAGAAAATAGCTACCACGCCGGCGCAGCCACGAGGCCGAGACGGCTTTGGGCCGCGTCCGAGAGCCACTCGCACCCGACCAGGGCAGCCTTGGCCTGGCCTGGATCCCAGGCCACAAGCGGACGTGGCCACGCGCGCATCGCTTGCGGCGAAATCAATACCGCGTGATGGGGAAGCTCTGACCAGATGACCCCCGAGAGATCGGGATTCCAGCGACCGTGCTGCACATCCGACAGGTCGAAGATGAATCGACAGGCGCTCCGATTTGCCTGTCGGAGCGAACGAAAATGGCGCAGGAAGGAACCCTCGGGCGGCAAACCGTGATAACCGGGCGTGCTCCTGCCAAGCACGGTTGCATCCAGGGTTTCATAGGTAGAAACCTCGTGGCCGCGCCAGCGTAGCCCGGTGATTACCTGCCACATCAGCAGGATCCCCAACAATGCTCCGAACAGCCTCCGGCCGCGCACCGAGAGATCCGTCGCACCCACCACCGACATGACAAGAAAGACGAGAACCATGGGAACGAAATCGGTGCGCTTGAGATAGGCGTACTCGACGTCCCGGTAGAGCGCGGTCAGCACCGTCATTCCGAAGAGCATCACCGCGAAGAAAAACGCGGCGAAGTGTCCGCTTCGCCGCGCGCGGAGGGCAGTGACGACGACCAGCGCGGCCTGCACCGTCATCGTGGCCGCGCCCAAATCGACGAGAGCCGCGGCCGACGTCCAAGGCCGGTGATTCTGGAAGATGTGCAGCGAGGTCGCGATCCCAACGGTGCGAAGCGCTGCCTTCACATCGAAAAGCTGCACGGCCAGTGCCGCCTTGCTTTGTGGAAATGTGCTGGTGGGGCGTGCGAACAGGTGGGCCAGGGATTGCCGCCAGGTCAACGAAGACGAGGCAAGGAAGAATAAGACGAAGCAGGTCAGTCCGACGCAGAACCCGAGCACGACCAGGGCCGAGTCCAAGGTGCGCCGGCCTGGGGTGGCACCTCGACGAGGCACGAAGGCGGCAAGAAAGAGCGGAGGAAAAAGATAGATCGCGCCCTGGATGGAAAGCGCCAGCGCCGCCGCGGCAAGCAGGCCGGCAAGCAGGCTTTCGATGGAACCCCAACGATCGCAGCGAAGCGCGCACAGGCCGCCGAGCAACACGGCGGGCGTGAGGAATACGATGTTGTCTTCGAGGGTGAAGGTGAGGAACTGCGTGACGAAGGCCGTGGCCCACAAAGCGGCGCAAAGCACGGCCCACCGCCTGCTGTGCGTGACCTTCACGCCCACGTGCACGATGGCCACCACGCAGATCGCGAAACAAACCGCGTTGAGCAACCTGAACCCGTCGGCGGGAGTGGCGTGAACCAGGCGAGCGAGTGCGCAAGCAATCAAGTAGAAGTACTGCAACGCCGCGTGGGCGGTCCACGTCGGGCTCGACCACACCAGGTTTCCGGCCGCGATCTGGTGAAGATACGAGCCTGCGTCCCAGTTGATTTGCACCAGCCACCGGGGCGAAGTCGCAATCCATTGCACGAGGCCCGACACCACGGCGACGATGGCGAGGAAGCTCCTATGTGTGCGCCGACTCGAAAAACGCGATAGCGGTCGAGCGGAATCCCCTTCGGTTGGGCTAGATTCTGTTTGCAATCGGAAGCGAGAATAGCTTCTTTGGGTCAGCTTTTCACGGAAGCTCCAACGGTGAGCCTAGACGAAAGCAACGCGGGCCTTTCTTCGAGCGCCGCAAGCAGGTAGCGTAGTGCCATGATGTCTTCCCGCAGTCTCTCGCCGCGCTTGCTGCTTGGCCCCTTGGCCCTCGCCAGCTGTGCGGGCACGGGAGCCGAGGGCGTAGGGCCGCGACCCGACGTAGGAACGCAGGTGGCCGACGCCCAGCCCCCACCGGCGGGAACAAATCTCGTGCACGCGGACTTCGAGAATCGCAGCGCCGGTGCCTACACCATGGACATGGTGGCCGGCGATTTCGGCGCGCGTCCGCCGTGGAACAACGGCTTGGACGAGGGACGCGCCGCCATCGTCAAGGAGGCGGGTAGCCATTTTCTGCGCGTAACCTACCCGGCCGGGCAGTTTGGCTCAACCGCGGGTGGCGTGCAGTTCATGGTGCCCTTGTCCGCGAGCTACGGCGAGCTGTATCTGTCGTACCGCGTGCGCTTCGCTGCGGACTTCCAGTTCGTCAAGGGTGGAAAGCTGCCTGGATTGGTGGGCGGCACGGCACCCACGGGCTGCATCACGGATCCCGTGGCCGTGAGCGGCGGCTTCTCGGCACGCATGATGTGGCGAAGCGGCGGCGCGGCTGTCCAATACATGTACACTCCCGACCGCATCAACAGCTGCGGCGACGATCTTCCATACTTGCCCGGCGGGGCCGCGGCGCGCTTCATTCCTGGCAGCTGGCACCGGGTTGTGCACCACCTGCGCATGAACACTCCGGGGCAGCCCGACGGCACGCTGGAGGCCTGGTTCGACGGTGCGGTCGCCCTCAAACGATCCGACATGCTCTACCGACCGGCCGGCGGAACCTTCCAGATCGACGCCCTCTATTTCTCGACCTTCTTTGGCGGCAGCGACGCAACCTGGGCGCCGACCGCGGACCAGACGGTCGACTTCGACGATTTCATCATCTCGACCGGCGTCCTCGCTCCCTGAACCAGCGTCTCCGTGAGGCTGTGCAGATCGGGAAGCGGAAGGTAGACTCGCTCTCTCGTTCATGCGCATCGGCTTTCTCTTCGGCGGCCTTTCGTCCTTGCAACCGACCTTCGCTGGCGTGTACCTGGCTTGGGCGGCGCACCGACGCGGCCACGAAGCCTGTTTCGTGGCCGCGGAGGATCTCTCCTTTCTCGACGACGGCAGCGTCCTCGCCACCACCCTGCGCGTACGCGCCGGCGACTATGACAAGCCCGCGGATTTCTACCGCGCCCTGGTTTCGAGTGATGCCGTTCGCGAGGCGGACATCCTGTCCGGCTTCGACGTCGTGTTCATCCGCTACAACCCCTTGCGCGAGCCACACAGCGCGCCGCCCTCGCCCATCCTCGACTTCTGCTGGCGCCTGCGCCTGGGTGGGACCTTCGTGGTCAACGATCCCGAAGGCGTCTTCCGCGCCTGGGGACGGCTCTACTTGTCCGATCTGCCACCCGATGTCCACGCCCGCACCCTGGTTTCGCGCTCGCCAGACAAGATCAAGGCCTTCTTGCGCGACCTCGATGGGCCCGCGGTGCTCAAGCCCCTGGCGCATGCTGGACGCGAGAAAGTCTTCCGCGTGGAGCGTGGCCAGGTGAAGAATCTCAACCCCATTCTCACCGCTATTACCAAGGATGGCTACGCCGTGGCGCAAGAGTACCTGCGCGAGGCCGAAAAGGGCGAGAAGCGATTGCTTCTTCTCGGTGGTGAACCCATCCGCGTCGGCGAGCGAGTCGCCATTTATCGCCGCCTGCCCATCTTACCGGTCTTGCCCGTCTTGCCCGTCCGGGCCGAAGCCGAGGGGAAGAAGAACGACCCGCGCCGCCGCCGTTGCAAGTTCGGGCCCGCCGAGGAGCGCATCTGCGAGGTACTTCGCCCCAAACTTCTCGCCGATGGCCTCTACTTCGTCAGCGTCGATCTCGCCGGTGACAAGATTCTCGAACTCAACGCCTTCTGCCCGGGCGGGCTGCACTCACTCCGCGAAATCTACGGAATCGACGTGGCTCGTACCATCCTGTGCGACCTAGAGCGGCGCGTCCGCCTGCGTGACGCCTACCGGGTCACCCACGATCCGGAAGCCGCCGGCGTCGCGTGACGCAGAGTGGACCCTCGGCCGGATTTTGGGTAACCTTAACCGGAGAGAAGGCGCGCGTGGTGGACATCAATTTCAAGGCCAGGCGAGATCGCGAGGGCACGGCGACGCTGATCGACGCGAATCATTCCGGCGTTCCGCAAGTTCCCCTGATGGAGGAAGCATCCATCCCCAATCCGCCGGTCGAGCCCGGCCCCATCCTCACCTTGTCAGCCGAGGAAATCACGCGTTTCTTCGTGCGCCCGCGACGCGACCAGGACACCGAGCGCTGGGATGTTCGCCTGGATGCGGCCCTGCGCGAAATCCTGGAACGCGCCAACGATTTCGTGCCCTCGGAAGCGGGCGGCATACTGCTCGACGATCCGCGCGCCACCATGGCGGGTTCGCGCACCCCGCGCCTGACCTTCATCTCCGTGTACGGGCCCGATTCCAACCAGCTGCTCGGCAAGCGCATCCCTTCGGACTGCGGCTTCGTGGGGCAAATCTACCGCTCCGGCATCCCCTTTCGCAGCGACCACCTCGAAAACACCGATCCACTGCTGGCGCTCTTGAGCCGCGGGCCCAGCACCTCGGTCGCATCGGTCATCGGTGTCCCGGTTCTCGTCGGCGACTCCATCTGCGGCGTGCTCGAACTGACCAACCGTCGCTCGGGCAGCCCGTACTCGGCGCGCGACAACGAACTTCTGCGCATCTTCGCCGCCTACATGTCCTCGTCGATCCAGAACGCCCTCGATGCCCTCCGCGCCCGAGCCCTGGCGCGGCTCGATCACCTCACCGGGCTGTTCAACAGCCGCTATTTTCACGTGCGCCTGCAGGACGAGATCGCCCACGCCGACCACAACGGAACCGATCTCTCGCTGCTCTTCATCGATCTCGACTATTTCAAGACGGTCAACGATCGATTCGGGCATGTGGCGGGCAGCTGGACCCTACGGGAAGTAGCGCGACTTCTGGCCGAGAATGCGCCGCCCGCAACGGTTCTGGCCCGCTACGGGGGCGACGAATTCGTGGCCATTTTGCCCGGCACAAGCTTGGAGCGCGCCCGCCAGACCGCCGATCTGCTCCGCCGTGCAATCGAGGAAGCGTCGTTCTTCGACGCCGACACGGATCCCGCCGATTTGGTGCACCCCTTGCCCGGCGTGCGCGCCTCCATCGGCGTGGCCTCCTACCGCGACCACCTGGCCCCGAGCGGGAATCAGCGCCGCCGCGAAAACCTCCTGCTCCGCTTGGCCGACACCGCCATGTATCGGGCCAAGGCCAATGGCCGCAACCGGGTCGAGGTCGCCGAGGCGGAAGAATAGCCATGAGATTAGCCATGAAACTCTGGCCCTGCCTCTGTCTGTTCCTCGCCGCCTGTTTCCAGGACAGCACGCCCCAGCACAGTACCTTTCTCCCGCTCGACTACAAATCGACCTTCCAAACCGTGCGCGCCTGCCGCCAGGTCACCGCCCACAACAACAACTACCAGCGGGTGCTCGCCAACGCGGTGGCGGCCGATGCCTACACCACCGCCAGCTATCCGCTGCCCGCGGGCAGCGTGGTGGTGGCCGAGCAGCATCAGGATTCCTCGTGCAACAGCCTCATCGGCTTCGACCTGATGGCGAAAGAGCAACCGGGGTACGACACCGCGAACCACGACTGGCACTGGCAAGTCCTCGACGACAATGAACGCGTTTCGCAAGATGGTCATTTGCAAACCTGCATTTCGTGCCACGCACAGACCACGTGCAACGACGACCTTTGTTCGCCTCCGTGAAGCGCGGTGAGTTCAAAACGCCAAACACCCTGTGGGGCGTGGACATCCGCGCTTAGCGCCGAAGCGGTCGCCAGCAGTAGCGTTCGCCTGGGCGGTCTATGGCTCGATCGAGACGATCTCTACTGGACGGAAAGTCGGCCGTCCGAAGCCGGCCGCGTGACCCTGCTCTGCAAGCGCCCGCGAACCCTTGCCCAGGAAATCGTCCCCGCGCCTTTCTCGGTGCGCTCGCGTGTGCACGAATACGGCGGGGGCGCCTTCGCCGTCGAGAACGGAATCGTGATCTTCGCCAACGACAGCGACCAGCGTCTGTACTGCATCGACGCCCGCGATTCCGTGCCGGGACAGCCGCAGGTCCTGACAGCCGAACCAGGGATGCGCTTTGCCGATCTTCAGTTCGATGGTGGACGACGGAGCCTCATCGCCGTGGCTGAACGCGCGCGCGAAGGCCAGGAACCCGAGAACTTCATCGCCAGCATCGATCTCGCGAGCGGCGAAGTGCGACCGCTGGTTCGGGGCGCGGACTTCTATGCCTTTCCCCGCCTTGATGCCACCGGTCGCCGCCTGGCGTTTCTGTCGTGGAAACACCCGTGCATGCCGTGGGATGCGTGCGAGCTTCAGCTGGCCACCCTCGACGACGCCGGCGCGATCACGTCGCTTGAGAAGGTAGCTGGCGGCCCCCACGAATCCATATTCCAGCCGGCGTGGTCGCCCGCAGGCCGTCTCCACTTCGTATCGGATCGCGCGGGCTTCTCGCAGATCTACCGGCAGTCCGACGACGGCGGCAGCACCTGTCTGTGCGCCGTGGAAGCGGAGTTTTCAACCCCGCTGTGGGTATTCGGACTTTCGACCTATGCGTTTCTCAACGAGGGAACCATCGCCTGCGTCTTTCAGCAGTCCGGTTTCTGGCATCTGGCAACCTTGCACGGCTCGACTGGCGAGCTGCGCAGGATCGACACGCGGCTTACCGAACTTGGCTACGTTCAGGCTCGCGCCGGACGCGCCTATTTCGTGGGTGGATCGCCCAGCGAAGAGCCAGCCATCCACCAGCTGGACGCATCCTCGCGGGAACCCACGCTGGTCCATCGTCCTTCGTCTGCGCTTGTGGCCATCGAGGCTATCGCGCAGCCGCAAACCGTGGACTTCCCAACCACCGCCGGCGCAACGGCCCACGGGCTTCTCTACTTGCCGGCAAGTCCCACCGACGAATCCCTGCCCGGCGAAAAGCCGCCCCTCCTCGTGATCTGCCACGGCGGCCCGACCGGCTCGACCTCGACCGCGCTCAACCTGACCATCCAATTCTGGACCAGCCGAGGCTTCGCCGTTCTCGACGTGAACTACCGCGGTTCCACCGGCTATGGCCGCGCCTACCGCAAGGCCCTCGATGGCCAGTGGGGCGTCGCGGACGTCGAGGACTGCGTGGCCGGCGCACGCGCCCTTGCCGAACGTGGCATCGTCGACGGCGCACGCATGGCGATCCGCGGATCGAGCGCGGGCGGTTTCACGGTGCTGTGCGCGCTGGCCTTCCACGACGTCTTCGCCGCTGGCGCGAGCTATTACGGCGTCAGTGACCTAGAGGCGCTCGCGCGAGACACGCACAAGTTCGAAAGCCACTACCTGGAGTCGCTCATCGGGCCGTATCCAGAGCAAAGCGAACGCTACCGCGCGCGTTCCCCCATCCGCGTCGCTGAAAAGCTTTCCTGCCCCGTCATCTTCTTCCAAGGTCTGCAGGATCGCGTGGTCCCGCCCGATCAGGCCGAGCGCATGGTGGCGGCCCTGCACCGCCGAAACGTCGAAGCGCCTCTCATCGTCTTTCCCGACGAGCAACACGGCTTCCGGCGCAAGGAAACCGTCGTGCGAGCGATCGAGGCCGAACTGGTCTTCTACCGCCGGGTTTTCGCGATCCCAGGGGCTGACTAGCCCGGATCCGGACCGCCCGCCTGGCGCATGCGCGCGATCACGCTCTCTTCCATGAGATCTTCCATGGTCTGCCCGCCGTAGCGGGCCGCGATGCGATCATCGTACTCGTCGGCCACGAAGGCAAAGTCGCGAATGGTTTCGAGGAACTCATTCTTGTCGCCCAGATCGCGATCGAGCAGGGTGTGGCAAAGAACGATGGCTTGCCCCTCGGGAACGAACGCGAACGCGCCGAAACGCAGAACCGCGTTGAGCTGCAAAAGTTCGACCGCGAGCGTGCACTCCATGCTCACGCCCTTCACCAGCTGGGCCACCAGGCGCACCAAGGCGCGATCCTTCCACGTGTGCACCTTGATCATGATCATGGAGGTGCCTTGCTTGACCGCGAACAGGCCATCCTCCACCTTGCGGTAGGCAGGGCTGTCCCCCAACATCTTCTCGATCTTCTGGCAAGCGGCCTGAACCGCCGCACGGGCACGCGCCTTTCTTTCGGGCATACATGATCGGTACCACAGACTCGCCCGCTTGCGAAGCCTGCGCTTGCGCTAAGAATCGCGGCGGTCGTCGCGCGCGATGCCGAGGGCGCGCATCTTCTTGTGCAGGTTGGTGCGTTCGAGCCCGAGCACCTGCGCCGTGCGCGAGATATTCCAGTCGTTCTCGTCGAGCTTGGCGCGCACGTACTGGCGCTCGACCAGGTCACGCAACTCGCGCAAAGGCAGATTCTTGGCCGCCTCCGGCAGGTCGAGCGCGCCAAGGCTGGGCAGCGGACGATCGCGGCGCGATACCTCGGCCATGATCTCCTCGGGCAAATCGCCTACGCCGATGCTGTCCTCGGAGAGGATCACCAGGCGCTCGATTACGTTGCGCAGCTCACGAACATTTCCCGGCCAGGCATAGCCGGAAAGCACCTCGATGGCCTCGGGCGTGATGGGCTTCTCGTGCAAGCCATTTTCGCGCGCGATGTGGGCCACGAAGGACTTGCATAGAAGCGGAATGTCTTGTGCCCGCTCGCGCAAGGGCGGCGTGCGCAGCGGAACAACGGCGAGGCGAAAGTACAAGTCCTCGCGAAATTGGCCGGACGCCACCGCGGCCGGCAAGTCGCGATTGGTCGCGGCCAGCACGCGCACGTCCACCTTGAGGGACGTCTCGCTGCCCACGCGCGACAGCTCGCCCGACTGCAACACGCGCAAGACCTTGGCCTGCGCCGACAGGCTCATGTCGCCGATCTCGTCGAGGAAGATGGTTCCGCCGTCGGCCAATTCGAAAAGACCCTTCTTGCGCGCGGCCGCGCCCGTGAACGCCCCGCGCTCGTGACCGAACAGCTCGGACTCGATGAGCTCGGGCGAAATAGCGGCGCAGTTCACCTTGATGAAGGGTTTGTCGCGCAAAGAGCTTTCGCGGTGGATGGCGCGCGCGACGAGTTCCTTGCCAGTACCCGACTCGCCGGTGATAAGCACGCGCGTGCGCGTTGGCGCCACCTTGGCAATCTGGGCGTAGAGCGCGGCCATGGCTGGGCTCTGCCCGACCATCTCGAAACGGCCTTCGGCGATCGCGCGCAACCCCGCCACCTCGCGCACCATGGCCCTCCGTTCGAGGGCGTTGCGCAACGTCACGATCAGCCGCTCGCGATCGAGAGGCTTTTCCAGGAAATCGTAAGCGCCGGCCTTGGTCGCGCGAACTGCGTCGGCGAGCGTGCCGTGACCGGAAATCATGATCACCATGGGTTCGGGCTGCGCCTTGGCGCCTTCCTCCTCTTGCGCGCGCGCCTTGCGCATGGATTCCAGCACTTCGTGCCCCGAGATATTGGGCAGCTGCACGTCGAGAAGAATCACATCGGGCGCGACGTCGGGAAGCCGGGCCAAGGCTTCTTCCCCGCTCGAGGCCTCGTCGACCGTGTAGCCCTCGCCCTCGAGCACCATGCGCACGGTACGGCGGATATTTTTCTCGTCATCGACGATAAGAATCGTGGTGGTCATGGCTGCCTGGACTTTACCTCGTCGCCGTTGGCACTGGACAGGAGATCTACTTCACCCGATCCATGGTCTCCACGAACTCACGTGGCGAGAGAATGGCAATGCCCCGATATTCCTTCAGAACCAAGAGATCCTGGTCGCCAGTGAGAATGACGTCGGCATGGCCGGCCACGGCGGTCTCCAACACCTTGTCGTCGTCCTTGTCGCGGCAGACTGGGCGGGGCAAAGCCACTCGGCGAACGACCGTCGAGCGTTCCCGGTAGACTTGGAACAGCGGCAGGTCGTCCAAGCTCGTGTCGAACTTGTCGCTCAGGGTGCGGGCCAATTCATCGAGGAGCGCGCGCGACGTGACCAACTCGACGCGCGGCAGGCGGCGCTTGACGATGTCCCGGCACAGCCCGTCGGCGACAACGCCCGCGATCAAAACATTTGTGTCGCAGACAACCCTCACGACACGATCTTGAACACGTCTTCGTCGGTGTAGATGCCCCGAGCGCGCGCCTTTGGCAGGAGCACGCGGCGCGCTTGGTCGAAGGCATCGGTCCAAATCTGCTGCTGGACCGCACGCCGCACGAATTCGCTTTCCGACACCCCCTGGCCCTTGGCGGTTCGTCCCAGTTCGCGCCGCAGGCTCGGCGGCAGGCTGATAGTCAACGTCGCTCGCATGTGTAAGACAGTTTGTTACACTCTGGGCTTGCGCGCAAGCGGCCTGTGCACGCGAACGCGCCGGCTTTGGCTTGCCTGCTGGCGCCGTGGTCTTTGTCGGTGGACACCGCGGCAAGCAGGCAGTTGCCGTGGACGTGGAATTGTGCGACTTTCCCGGTGCCAATCCACGAAGGAGATTCACCAATGCTCTACTCGACCGAAGTCGAACACATGACATGCGTGGCGAAAGGGGCGAACCACGGCCCCGCGCCCATCCCGCAAGAAGGCCGCTGGGTTCAGGCCAAGGAGATCAAGGACATCTCGGGCCTCACCCACGGCGTGGGCTGGTGCGCGCCCCAGCAGGGCGCCTGCAAGCTGACCCTCAACGTGAAGGACGGCGTGATCCAGGAAGCCCTGATCGAGACCATCGGCTGCTCGGGCATGACCCACAGCGCGGCCATGGCCGCCGAAATCCTCTCGGGCAAGACCATCCTGGAGGCGCTCAACACCGATCTCGTGTGCGACGCCATCAACACCGCCATGCGCGAGCTGTTCCTGCAGATCGTCTACGGCCGCACGCAAACCGCCTTCTCCGAGGACGGCCTGCCCATCGGCGCCGGCCTGGAGGATTTGGGCAAGGGCCTGCGCAGCCAAATCGGCACCATGTACGGCACCGTGGCCAAGGGGCCGCGCTATTTGGAAATGGCCGAAGGCTATGTCACCAAGATGGCGCTCGACGAGAAAGACGAGGTCATCGGCTACGAATTCGTCCATCTCGGCAAGATGATGGAATCCATTCAAAAGGGCGTGGAGCCCGGGGAGGCCTTGAAGAAAGCCACCTCGAAGTATGGGCGCTTCGACGAAGCCGCTCGCACCATCAACCCCCGGCACGCGTAGGAAGGAGAAATCTCCATGGCTCTCTTTGAATCGTATGAACGCAGAATCGGCCAGATCGAAAAGGTGCTGGCCAAGTACGGCATCAAGTCGCTGGAGGAGGCCAAGCAGCTCACCGACGGCAAAGGTGTCGACGTCTACACCATCGTGAAAGGCATCCAGCCCATCTGCTTCGAGAACGTGTGCTGGGCCTACATCTTGGGCGCCGCCATCGCGCTCAAGAAGGAACAAAGGAAGGCGGTCGACATCGCCACCTCGCTCGGCGAGGGCATGCAAGCCTTCTGCATCCCTGGCTCGGTCGCCGACGACCGCAAGGTCGGCATCGGCCACGGCAACCTGGCGTCGATGCTGCTCAAGGAAGAAACCAAGTGCTTCGCCTTCCTGGCCGGCCACGAGTCCTTCGCCGCGGCCGAGGGCGCCATCGGCCTCGCCCGCAGCGCGAACAAGGCCCGCAAAGAGCCCCTGCGCGTGATCCTGAACGGTCTCGGCAAGGACGCCGCCCAAATCATCAGCCGCATCAACGGCTTCACCTACGTGCGGACCAAGTTCGACTACGCCTCCAGCAAGTTGAACATCGTGAAAGAGATTGCCTACTCCAAAGGTGAAAAGGCCAAAGTCCGCTGTTACGGCGCCGACGACGTGCGCGAGGGCGTGGCCATCAATCACCACGAGGGCGTGGACGTGTCCATCACCGGCAACTCGACCAACCCGACCCGCTTCCAGCACCCTGTGGCCGGCACCTACAAGAAGGAATGCGTCGAGCAGGGCAAGAAATACTTCTCGGTCGCGAGCGGCGGCGGCACCGGCCGCACCCTTCACCCCGACAACATGGCCGCCGGTCCCGCTAGCTACGGCATGACCGACACCATGGGAAGAATGCACTCGGACGCGCAGTTCGCGGGTTCGTCGTCGGTGCCCGCCCACGTCGAGATGATGGGCTTCCTCGGCATGGGGAATAATCCCATGGTCGGCGCCAGCGTCGCGGTGGCCGTGGCGATGGAACAGGCGCAGAAGTAGTCGTCAGCGCTTTCGCGGAGACCGTGTGCAGGTTTCAGCTGCTACGGTCTCCGCGTTTCGAGTTACGTCCTGCGATTAGCCGCCGCATCATCGCTCTTCGAGGACTCCCTCTACGCCGCTGTTTACTGCAGAAGACCGCAGTTGGGTGCATGGACGGTTGCGGCTGAGCCATTGGTTGGGGCGTAGTGGTAGAGGCCGTCGGTAGTTAGGAAGCGAACAGCAGAATCGTCCAGGCTGCCAATGGCCGCGATGTCACTTGCCGGATACGAGGAGGGATAGTCGTGGAATGGGCTACCCCAACAAACAACGGAATTATTGGTACCCAATGTGCAGATATCCTGGTAGCCACCGTTCGGAGGGTGGCCTCCACTCTTAATGTCGACGATTCCGCTCAGCGCGATGGATCCTCCCATCAAAGTGACTATCGTCGGAGAAAGGACAGGAGAGTTCGTGGTTCCGTTACCAACCTGGCCAACGTTGTTGGAACCCCAGCACCGGACATTTCCACCGTCGATCACGCACGTCGTACCGTTGTTGTAGTAAGTGTTGCCGGGATAGCCATATGCGAGAACATAGCTCGGATCGGTCAGGCCCAGAACCTTCGTTGGGTACTCTCGAAACGTTGTATCTCCCGTGGCCAGATTTCCGAGTTCGTTGGTTCCCCAGCACCACACCTCTCTGCTGGATGTGCCTTGAAGGAGCGCGCATGCATAGGTATTGGCCAAGCTAACCTGGAGGACTCCGGTGATATGAGTGACGCCGTCAGTAGTGATTGGCGTTGCGTACGGAGCGTCGAGTGTGGTGCCATTATTACTGACATACGTCAAAGTCCCCCAGCAATATAACTCCCCAGTTGAAGTCACGGCGCATGCGCTATTGCTTCCGCTAGACGATGTGTTGTAGGAGAGTGCGACAACTTTGGTGAGGGGTTGGTTCGCGGCCGTGAGTACCTGAGTCGCTCTCCAAAGCGGTCCGGAGGTATCTGTCGTGCCATTCCCTAGTTGACCAACGTTGTTTCCCGTTGTGGCTGCCCGCCAACACCACGCGGTCTGCGCCGATCCGAGCACGGCGCAGCCGTGACTGGGTCCTTCCATCGCGTCCACGACATCGGCCAGCGGAGTAGCCGTGGTGGCGTCAAGAACCGGTGTCTGGGCCGTCGAGGTGGGATCAGTTTCGTAAAGCAAAGCCCCGTCGCTCCGGAGCAGATAGCGACCGTAAAGTGCCTTCGCGCAGCTGCAACTCGCACCATTCAGGCACACGAGGTTGCTATCGCAAGTTTTTCCAGCGCAACACGCTTGTGAGAGGCCACCGCAGGTAGCCACATCTGGCCCACTCGCTGTATCCACGCTTCCGCCTGCGAGGTCGCCGACGGCAGGCGCATCCAGGGGGATGACGGTCGGCCCATCTGCTGGGAACGCTATATCCGCGCTCCTGTCAGTTGGAACATCACTTGGCGCCGGCTTGTCCGGCCCCGATGAAGAATCAAGGGATGTGTCGACGGGGAGATCTGTCGAAGTTCCAATCCCCACATCCTTTCCGGCGACATCGTTCGGTACGAAGGCGTCCGCAATATTGGAAGGCCCATCGGCGTTTGCGGGTCCATCTGCCAGGGGCGGGGTGTCGTATGAAGTGCCCGTCGGAAGATCGCTCGACGTTCCAGGCGCGCTGTCCGTCTTCGTAGATCCGGTTGCAGCGTCTGGACTGTTACTGGTGGTGCTGCTACCACACCCCCAAAGGACGAATCCGACAACAAGCGACAAGGACACGGACTTCACGACCCGAGCGAGCGAGGCCATTTCTATCTCCTAGTTACGAGGACGTTACCTGCCAATGCACCAGCTGCATTCACTTGGAGTGATCACGATGAATTGTCAGGTATGAGTTCATTCTTCGATTCCCCACCCGGCGAAAGGATTCGCAACAAAGTGTTCCGGGCCACGAATCCGTCGAGGCCACGGGCGCATGCACAGCGATACCCAGTTCGCCGGTTGGTCTTCCGTACCCGAGCATGTCGAGATGATAGGCTTCGTTCGCATGGGTAACAACCCATGGTCCTCACGAACATTGTCGCTGCCGTCTTGCTCGATCAGGCGTAGGTGAAGTAGTGATGTAATCTCATCGAAACCGGCGGCTTGCGAAAGCGGACCACCAGTTTCGCTTTTCGGCCGCTCTCGTCAGCCC
>Ga0224559_1000853_pt1 | contig 18187 bp, 12 predicted proteins | sample 714S33034metaG_FD_180676 | JGI IMG/M metagenome (GOLD analysis project Ga0224559, IMG submission 180676) | Peat soil microbial communities from Stordalen Mire, Sweden - 717 S3 30-34 | ecosystem: Environmental > Terrestrial > Soil > Wetlands > Peat | place: Sweden: Norrbotten County, Stordalen... | reverse complement strand
GATTCCGCCGCGAACCTGCTAACTCGCCATCCCCGCCTCAGCGGGGGCCAACTCGCCGAATTTGTCTGCGACACCTTTTCGTTTGGATTGTTCAACTTGCAACCCAATCCAAATCTTGTTTCTTTCTAGGGCACGACTTTAGTCGCGCCACAACAACTGCAATATAGATGGGGGCTTTAGTCCCTGAGGAAACCAAATCAAGATGGAATCGATCCTCGTACTAACTCATGCAGACGATACCGGCTCCGCTCTGACCAAAGCCTCGCTTGAAGCCGTAACCGCCGGCCTTGAACTCGCCTCCCAACTCGGCGCATCCTTGACCATCGGCATCGTAGCCGCCAACACCGCTTCCGCAGCCAGCTCCGTTGCCTCCACCGGAGCCCGCATGCTGGCCGTCTCCGGCGAGCCGTTTGCCCAGCCCCGCTATGCCACCGATGCCGCCGCTTGCGAAGCTCTTTACCGCGCCGCGCAGGCTACCATCGTGCTCGCCCCTGCCAGTGCTCGATTCTCACGCGTCGCCGCCGGCGTAGCTCATCGCCTCGGCGGATTCATCGATACCCACATCACCGCAGTCTCCGCGGGCGGGATCATCGAGGCAACCCGCTGGTTCTATCGCCAGCGCATCGAAGCCGTTCTCAGCCGCGACGCGCGCCCCTGGTTCCTGCTCCTCGACGCCGGCACCCGCGCAGCCTTTGCCGGTGCCGCGGCCCCAGTCCAGGTTGAAGAGATCGCGGTGCAGCTTCCAGCTCTGCGCACCACTGTCAGCGGCCTGCGCGAGCCGAAGCAGGATCTGCAGACCATCCGCCCCAACGCAAAACTCCTCCTGGTCGCTGGCGCAGGCTGGACCAAGAAGCAGCCCGACGGCCAGATCCACACCGCCGAAGCCGCCGGCCTCATCCTCGGCTTCCTCAAGGCTGCCGGTGCATCGCTCGGCAGCAGCAAATCGCTCGTCGATCAGGGCAGCGAGGGGCAATCCGTGCTTCCCTTCCTCACGCATATGAATCAGATTGGGCAGACCGGCGCAACGCCGCGCCACGCCAAAGGCCTCTCCACCTGCTGCCACGGCGAGGAGCCGCATGTCGTCGGCTGGCGCTTCATCGCCGAGCGCCGCGCCATCTCGCTCGACCCCAACTGCGGCTGGACCCGCGGCAAAGCCGACGTCGTCTACGTCGCCGACGCCTTTCCGGTCATCGCCAAATTGAATGCGCTGCTGGAAGCGAAAAGGGCATAAGCGCCGGGAAAAGCAATGCCTGTTTCGGCCCTCTTTTGCACACGGAACCCGCTCCCGGCGCGGTTTCGCGCATTCATTTTGCATTGATTCATCTGTGTTAATTTAGGTACGGGAGTTCGCACAAGATATGTCTACCATTACTTCGTTTATCAAGCATCACTATCGCCATTTCAACGCCGCCGCGCTTGTCGACGCCGCTGAAGCCTACAACAAGCATCTCGCTAACGGCGGAAAAATGTTCGTCACCATCGGCGGCGCCATGAGCACGGCTGAGCTAGGCCTTTCGCTCGCGGAGATGATTCGCCAGGACAAGATTCACGGCATCTGCTGCACCGGCGCAAACCTGGAGGAAGACGTCTTCAATCTCGTGGCGCACGATTTCTACGAGCGCGTCCCCCACTATCGCGATCTCACCCCCGCCGACGAAGCCGCGCTCCTCGCCCGCCACATGAACCGGGTCACCGACACCTGCATCCCGGAGATGGAGGCCATGCGCCGCATCGAAAATGAAGTTCTGAAAGAGTGGGTCCGCGCCGATCAGGCCGGAGAGCGCTTCTTCCCCCACCAGTTCATGTACAAGATTCTGCTCTCCGGCGATCTCAAGCCGTCGTATCAGATCGATCAGAAAGACAGTTGGCTGCTGGCCGCCGCCGAAAAGAACCTGCCCATCTTCGTCCCCGGCTGGGAAGACTCGACCCTGGGCAACATGTATGCCGGCCACTGCATCTCGGGCGACGTGAAAAACGTTCACACGGTCCGCACCGGCATCGAGTACATGATGGAACTGGCCGAGTGGTACACCAACACTACCGCTGAGACCCCGCTGGGGTTCTTCCAAATCGCCGGAGGCATCGCCGGCGACTTTCCCATCTGCGTGGTCCCCATGCTCCACCAGGATTTGCAGCGCGAGCAGGTCCCGCTCTGGGCCTACTTCTGCCAGATCTCGGACTCGACCACCAGCTACGGTTCCTATTCAGGAGCGGTGCCCAACGAGAAGATCACCTGGGGCAAGCTGGGCGAGAATACGCCCAAATTCATCATCGAGTCCGACGCCTCGATCGTCGCGCCGCTGATCTTCGCCTACGTGCTTGGCTGGTAACTGCGTTTTTCGCGAACGAAGGGACAGCCACGAGCGTGTTCCTTCGTCACCTCCGCCATTCCCGTTCAACTCTTCGAAATCACGAATGGCCCTTGCATCTCCTGCCCATCGCCGCCTGCAAACGCGGCCTGACTCATATCAGGCAGACGAGTCTCCCACTCCGGCGAAGGCAGTTGCGGCATGGGCTTTGCCTGGAAGAGCTTCTTGCACTGCCGCGCTGTCCACTTGGCCCAGGCCTTCGATTTCTTGCGCCGCGCGCTATCGGTCGAAATCCCAGTGCCCGCATACATCTGCCGGTAGAGCTTGGACAGAAACATGAAAGCGATCCGGGAAGTGATATTCGGGCAGCATGCCGACCGCTTCCACACCGGACCCCATTTATAGAATCTGTCCCAAACGTCCTGCGTGCGCTGCCGAATCTCTTCCGAACTCATCGTTGGATGCGGCGTAAACATCTTGGGCCTGACCGCGGAGGGAATCAGCCAATATCGCGTAATCGGCACCTCGCCAACCATGGTCGGGTTCTGCGACTGCTCCTTCTCCCAGCGCACAAAATCCACGGTGCCCGGAAACGGCGTCATCATCACGAACTGGGCAAAGGTGATGCCCGCCTTGATCGCCATCTCCGCCGTTGCGTCGAAGGTTGCGGGTTTATCGGAAGGCAGCCCGAAGATGAACGAGCCGAGCACATGCACACCGTGCGCTTTGAATGTCTGCAACCGCTTCGCCAACGCATCGCCCGAGAAGTTCCAGTCTTTGAAGACTGCCTTCAATCCCTCTGGCGTAACCGCTTCCACACCGACCAGAGCACCTTTGATATTGGCTTTCCTCATCGCGTCAAGAAATTCGCCGTCCTCGCCCGCCTCCATGGTCATTTGAGTGTAGAACACCATGTCTTTGGGCAGCTTTGCCAATTCTTCCATCAGTTGGAATCGCTCGATGCGAATGGCCGTCAGCTCCGCCAATTTTTCCGTGTTGTTCTGCTCCCGCGCCAAGCGTAAATCGGTAAGGGTCACGGGATAGAAGTTGTCGTCGGCCAGCGCGATGAACCTGAATCCAATCCGCCGCAGATTGACGATCTCGTCGATAACACTTTGAAACCGCCGCTGCCGCGGCTTCTGCCCATCGGTCCGCCACACGCTGCAGAACGAGCAGTGCTTCGGGCATCCGCGAATGGTCTGCACCGAGGCCCACATATACTTTTCCGGATTCATCAGATCCCAACGGGCAGCCAGGAACTGGTCGCCTTCAATCCGCCCGCCTTCGTAAACCCTCTGCGGCTGGCCGGCCATGCAATCGGCCACAACCTTGCCCCAGACCACGTCTCCATCGCCCTTCACCACAGCATGCGCTTCACCGCGCTCCAGCGCCTCTTCGGGAAACAGCGTGGCGTGAATGCCGCCATACACGACCCATGCGCCGCGGCTGCGCGCCATTCTGCCCACCTCGTAGCCGCGCAATGCGTTGCCTGTGTGCACGCTGATCCCCACAATGTCGCCCGGCTGGATCGACTCGGGGACAATCTGTTCAAGAGATTCATCGATGAGAATCGGATCTCCCGCACTCCGAGGTGTGGCTGCCGCAAGCACAAAAAGCCACCGCGGCGTGATGACCGCAGTACCAAATGAATTGTCGCTGGGATTGACCAGATGAACGCTCAACCGATCCTACCTTTCCAAGTGCAAGGGCTGGGGGTGCGAAGAGGGCGGCTTCAGAGAGCGTTGTCGCAATCGGACGCATCTATGGCAGGAAAGATTCTTGAACGATGGACGATGTCGATTTTTCCCGCCTGAAAGTCCCGTCAATCCTACCGAGTCATGGTGACGCTGACTGGTCAATATTGACCACTCTTAGCTGAGTAGTATCGATATCCAATTCATTCTTGCACATCTACCATAAGATAGGCGGGCCTTATCCCACCCGGCTGCATTCCTGAACAGGAATCGGCACCTGCTCCACGATCTCCAGACCGAAGCCCTCGAGAGCGGGAATGTGCATCGGCGTGTTCGACAGCAGCCGAATGCGCTGGATGCCGAGGTCCGACAAGATCTGACCGCCAAGACCGATCGCCCGCAGAATCCGCCCGGTGCGCGCCTGTGAGCCTTCGCGCGCGCGCAACTCCGGATGCAGAACCAGCCGCGGCGTGCCCGAGTCCGGAGTGTCAGCGGACTCAGCCGCGCCGCCTGTCTCAAATGCACCTGGCTGAGTTGCAGTGCGATCGATTTCAAAACCGCGCGACGTATTGTGCAAGTAAAGCACCGCGCCGCAACCCTCCTCGGCGATCATGCGCATCGACTGGTCGAGAATCTCGCGGCAGTGGCAGTCCGCGGAAAACACGTCGCCGGCCGTGCAGCGCGTATGCACCCGCACCAGAACAGCGTGCTCGCAAGGCGGTCGCGATTGGCCCTGACTCACCGGCGCCAGACCCAATTCCACCGGCAATCCAGTCAACGCGGGGCCAAGATCCGCCGGCCCGCTATTGAATGCCGGACAGTCCGGGCAAAGCTCCCCACGCACCAGCGCGATGTGGCTCTCTCCGCCATTCACCTCGCTCTCGTACGCAATCATGCGGAACTCTCCGTACCGCGTCTGGATACGGCTCTCGCCGGCGCGCACAATGTACCGCTCATTGCGCAGCCGGTAGCGGATCAGCTCCGCCACGGTGAGAATCAGCAGCCCATGCTCCTTGCAGAACGGGATCAGATCCGGAATGCGCGCCATCTCTCCGTCGTCGCGCATGATCTCACAAATAACTCCAGCGGGATTGAGCCCGGCCAGCCTTGCCAGATCGACTGAAGCCTCGGTCTGCCCCGCCCTCACCAGCACGCCGCCCTTGCGCGCGCGCAGTGGAAAGATATGCCCCGGCCGCGCCAGATCGGAATAAGTGGTTTGCGGGTCGATGGCGGTTCTGACCGTATGCGCGCGGTCTGCCGCTGAGATGCCCGTAGTGACTCCCTCGCGCGCCTCGATCGTCTCGGTAAACGCCGTGCCGAATCGCGACGAATTCTGCTGGGTCATGGGAAACAGCCGCAGATAGTCGGCGCGCTCTTCGGTCAGCGTCAGGCAGATCAGCCCGCGCCCGTAGCGAGCCATGAAGTTGATGGCCTCCGGCGTCACATGCTCGGCAGCTAAAGTCAGGTCGCCTTCGTTCTCGCGGTCCTCGTCGTCGACCACAACCACCATGCGCCCGGCGCGGATCTCGTCGAGGGCGCCAGGAACATCGGTGAACGGGTGCTCGAAGGTGCGGGAACTATGCGGCATGACCTGGCTACCATTCTCGCCCATGGCAGGCATAAACGGCAAAACACCGTTGCAGACACTCGCGGTGCGAATTCCGGCTCGCCACCTGCAAAGTCGGCAGAACTGCTGTCTCCAATCCACCCCTGAACGCACTGCGTTCCCGTACCGCCAAACCGCGAGTATGCCGACTCAAGAGAGGTACTTGTTCCGGTGCGCAGAGCCGGTACCCTGAGTGAAGGTAGTCGCTCGTAGATCTCGATTCACCCCAACAGACTTGAGGAGAGGAACAATGCAATCATTCGACAAGAAAGCCGCGCTCAAGGGTCGCGGGAGGGCGGCCAAACGGCTTGACGCGGTTGCGGCGGTGATTCTGATTTTGGGTGCGGGAGTGCCTCCAGGTTATGCCCAACAGGCAACGACTGCAACTCCTGACCAGTCGGCCTCCGACCTGCCGCAGGAACCGGCGCCTGTGCTCACTCAACCGCTCAACCTGCGTTCGTCGCAGCGCGATTTTTCAAAGCCGTCCGGCCGTCTTCTGGGCAACCCAATCAAGCCGTACCTTCCTACCACCGTGGCCAAATCCAGTTTTCTCAATTCGCCGCGTCTTACCGACATGGTGAAGGACGGCAAGATCTACCTCAGCCTTTCCGACGCGCTGGCGCTCGCTCTTGAGAACAACTACGACATTGCCATCTCCCGCTATTACATGGACCTGGCGGACCTTGATTTGCTTCGGGCCAGGGCTGGTTCCACGTTGTCCGGCTCGGGCGCCACGGTCAACAGCTATACCCAGGGCGGCTACCTTTCAACCGCGGCTACTGGCGGCGGACCGGGCGCTGCAACCGGCGGGGCAGCGGCCGGCGTCGGGGGTCTCACTTTCACTGCATCCGGCGCAGGTCCGTTGCCGGAGAACCAGGATCCTGTGGTCACCAGTACCGTTCAGTTGGAAAGAGCCAAGTCACCCCAGGCCAACACTCTGTTCTCCGGTGGATTGTCCTCGCTGACCACCAACACCGACCAATACAACCTTACCTATGCCCAGGGCTTTGTAACGGGCACCGCCCTGTCTGTGACGATGAACAACGAACGCATCACTACCAACAACCCGTTCAACGACTATAGTCCGCAGCTCTATTCCACCTTCAATGCAAAGCTCACCCAGCACCTGTTGCTGGGCGCCGGCGTCTGGGTCAACAAGCGGTACTACTATCAGGCGATCAATAATCGCCGCATTACCGACTCCACGTTCCGCCAGCAGATTCTCTATACCGTGAACCAGGTGGAGAACATTTACTGGGGTCTGGTAAACGCCTATGAGGACGTCCAGGCCAAGCAGCGCGCGCTCGAGCAGAGCAGCGAGGCGGCGCAGGAAAATCGCAGGCAGTTGGAAATCGGCTCCATGGCCCCGCTTGACGTGCTCAACGCCGACCAGACAGTGGCGGCGGACAAGCAGGCCCTCGTCAGTTCCCAGAGTTCCCTGAAATATCAGCAACAGATCATGAAAGAAGCGGTAGCACGCAACCTCAACGATCCAGCGCTGCTGGCGGCGGAAGTCATTCCCACCGATCGGGTCACCCTGGAGGAGCTTCCTGAAGAAAAGGAGCCGGTAGACTCGCTGGTACAGCAGGCCTTCTCACATAGCCCGGTGCTGGAACAGGCGGTGCTTACACTGAAGAACGACGCGATCAGCCTGCGTGGCGCGAGAAATGGCCTCTTGCCGACGCTCGATGCCTACGGCTTCTACGACTCCAGTGCCCTGGGTGGCTCGCAGAATCCGCATGCCCTCGACTTCTCAACTGGCGGGCTGTATCCCCCGGGCAGCTTCCCCAGTTCCGGTTATGGGACGGTGCTTCAGAGCCTGTTCAACAACTCGGCGCCCGACAAGGGTGTGGGCTTCAGTTTGTCGATCCCCATTCGCAACCGGCCCGCGCAGGCGCAACAGGCGCAGGCGCTCATCGAGTACCGCCAACACGAGCTTCGCCTGGAGCAGCTTTACACGCAAATCCGCACCAGCGTCATCAACTCGCTCTTTGCCCTCACCAACGACCGCGCGCAAGTGCTCTCTTCCATCGCAGCCGAAGACTATGCCCGGCAGAACCTCGATGCGGAAAAAAAGAAGCTGAGTTTCGGATCTTCGACCTCGGCGCTGGTGCTGCAACAGCAGCGCGCCATGGCTGCCGCGGAGAACTCCCTGATCCAGGCCAATGCCACATATGCCAAAGACCGGGCGGGACTGTATCAGACGCTCGCCAGCACCCTGGAGCACTACGGGATCAATCTGCAAGACGCCGCCACAGGAAATGTAACAACAGCGCCCTTGGTGCCCGGGCTCACCCCCGCGAAGGAGAGCAAAGACACTTCGCCGCCGCCGACGGCCAGCAACTAGAGCAGTTCTCCTGTTCGCGTGGAGGGGTGAATCAAGTGGAGGGAGCAGGGGTCTTCAGGCCCCTGAAATGAGCTAGATAGAGTAAGCGGGCTTCAGCCCCGGGCCTGAAGGCCTATCAATCTCCGCGCCGGAGTTTCGTGGGGCTGAAGCCCCACGCTCCCTCCGCCATAACCCGTGCGAAGGTCCTCGATACCTTTGTGACAACTGCTCCGGCATCTGTCGAATCCGGAAACTGCGCCAATTCCGCCCCAGACAGCAAGAGCGCCGCCCAAGGGCGGCGCTCTTAAAAGTAACATCAGAAAACGGCCTACAACGTCGATTCGATCTCGAACCCCCAGGCCTCGAGAAGCGCCTCTGGGATATACTTGGAATTCTTGTTCCGGCGAGCCCACTCCCGCAGACGAGTTGAACGGATGTATTGATCCGGACTGAGCTTGAACTCCTTCACAATCTGCTCGAAGGAGGTCACTGTAGGCACAACCGGGCCGATGGGCTCCGGCTTGCCCCAATTTGGATTTCCACGACGCTTTGCCATCGATTTGGTTTCCTTAGAAAAGGGGTGATTTACGCTGACATCCTCGGAAACGGTTGGGGGGAACCTGTCTATCCAGAGGCACTTCTAGCTTTCTATCTTAAGGGTTTTTTCTTCAAAAATCAACAGAAAAATGATCGTTTGCCTACAAATTCGTGACCGCGTTTCCAATGGGGAATCTGACCTATGTCCTTGTTCCAGTGAATTTTAAGCGTCGGCTCGATCGCTCCATTTCACTTTCCAGGCGCTCCCTGAAATCGCCAAACTCGCGAGACGCCGCCCATTCCAGGCCATGACTCTTATTACAATAGCAAGGTATGCGAAGATCCTGGCGAACGTTGGCGTGCGCCCTATTGCTTCTGGCCGCTGCAAGGTCGCAGTGCAACGCCGCTGAACTCAAGGTTAGCCGCGAGGCTATCGAGCGCACCCTCAAACAGAAGCTTTTCAATGGCCCAAACGGCCGCTACTACCTCAAAGGCAGCGCCACTTCAGCCTGCTCCGTGTACGCCGAGGACCCAAAACTCCGCTTTGTCCAGGACCGCATCGTCGTCCAGGTCAAGACCCATGCGCGCATGGGCAAGTCGGTCGGCGGAGCCTGCCTGGGTATTTCGCTTACGCTTCCCGCCGAAGTCTCGCTGGCGCCCGATGGCGAGGGCGAGACCATTGGCTTCCGCGATGCTCGCGTCGATCGCGTCAGCGATCAAAAGGAGCTCAACTTCCTGCTCACCCCATTTCTCAGCCACCAGATTCCCTCCTCGATGAAAGTCAATGCCGCCGATCTGCTGCGCAGCGCTCTCCAGGACTCGACCGCGTCTTCCGGATACAAGATAACCCTGGAACGCCTCAAGGTTCATTCTGCCCAAATTCAGGGCGATTCCCTGATCGTCGATGCCGACGGCGATTTGAGCGTGCAATAAAGCCCTAACCGCGCCATCAAGTGGAAGTCTATAGAATGAGTTGATTTCAATGCGACTTAGCTTAAACACCGCCATCGTTCGCTCCGTGGCCTGGCGTTTGCCTAATTCAACCAGCCCCAGCATCGGCTGCACGAGGATCTAGCCATGCGGAAATGCCTGCTTTGCCTTATCCTGGCTGGCTTCGCGCTGCCGGTCTTCGCCGCCAATCGCGTAACCGTGGAGCAGTTGCAGCAGCTACTGGCCGCGGCCAAAGCCAAGCCGGATGCCGATCTAGCCAAACAACTCTCCGGCCTTGAACTCACCGAGCGGCTGAGTTCGGCCTCGTTGGCCCGATTGCAGGCAACCCTGCCCGGTGAAAACTCCCGCCAGACGTTGGTTGGACTGGCTGACGCTTCCGCGTTTCTCGACCCTCCGGCTGCGGAGATCCCTTCGCAACCCGCCCCTGACACTGCCGAACAGCGCCGGATCATGGCACTCACCGTGGCCTATGTCGTCAAGACCATCCCGCAGTTGCCCAATTTTTTCGCTACACGCGATACAAACCGATTTGAGGACACGCCTCAGTTGCAAAGCAGCGCTGGCGGTGGCGGCATCTTCTTCGTTCCTTATCAACCGTTGCACCCCGTAGGCATGACCACCGCCACAGTTTTCTACCGCGACGGCAGGGAAGCCGTTGATACCGGCGCGAGCAAGAAGCCTCCGCCGATGACCCAGGGGCTGACAACGATGGGTGTCTTCGGTCCCATCCTCAGTACCGCATTGCTCGACGCTGCCCAGAACAAGCTCGCCTGGAGCCGCTGGGAACAGGGAGCAAACGGTCCGGAAGCGGTCTTCAGCTATGCGGTTCCCAAGGAAAAGTCTCATTACGAGGTGAACTATTGCTGCGTTGCCGAGGAAGCTGCAATTGTAGCGGCCGACCTGCATCCTTTTCGCCGCGTCGTCGGCTACCACGGCGAAATGGCCATTGACCCCGCCACGGGAACCATCCTCCGAATCGTCACAGAGGCCGAACTGAAACCGGATGACCCCGTGGTCACAGCCGCCATCATGGTGGAATACGGCCCCATCGACATCGGCGGCAGAACCTATTTTTGTCCGGTGAGGAGCGTCTCGCTCGCGAAGGCGCAAAGCCTCCAATTCGACCCGAAGTTCAACTTTCCTCTTGCCAACCAGTTGCAACCGCTAAAGACATCGTTAAACGATGTTGCCTTCGAGCAGTATCACGTCTTCCGCGCAGAAACCCGATTGCTCACCGACGAGGCGGCGGATCAACCCCCGGCGTCGATTCCTTCTGGCAGCACTGTCTCGACCGGCCCGGCCGCGCCAATCTCGTCCTCCACGCTGGCCACGCCGGCAGAGCCGCCATCCGAGGCTGCAAGCGCATCCGCCCCGCCCGCCAGCGCTGTCCCAGCCCCTCCACCTGCTCCCACAGCCGCTCCGGCCGAGCCCGCCATTCCAGAAATCAGCGTCGCCGCAGCCACCGGGTTGCCCGACGCTCCCTCGAATGCCCACCTCGCCCAGTACGAATCGGGCTTCACTCTCCGCACCACCGCTCGCCTGGTGGATGTCGGTGTCGTCGCCTACGACAAGAAGGGTCACCCGGTTACCGATCTCAAGCCTGAAGACTTCGAGCTCTACGACAACGATCGAAAACAAAACGTGAGCTTCTTCAGCCAAGCTGCCTCCGAAGCTGCCCATGTCATAGAACTTCCAACAGGCGACAAGGGGGATAGTTCACAGGGACAGCCTGTCTACTCCAATCGGCATGAGCAATCCTCAAACGCTTCATTTGGATCGGTCCACAAAGAACGCGGCGCCACAATTCTTATGATCGACGCATCCCATCTTGCGTTCGGCGATTTCACCCACGCACGCAGCGAGATGCTTCGATTCCTCAAGATAGTTCCACCCGATGAGCCGGTTGGCCTCTACGCGCTCAAGAGCTACGGCTTCCAGATCATCCTGGAACCCAGCACCGACCGCGCACAACTCGTCGCCACCTTGACCAAGTGGATGCCTACCGCGCAAGACATGGCTCATGCGCAGGAAGAAGAACAACGCAACCGGCAGCAGGTGGATTTTGTGCACAGCCTATCTGACATGACTCAGTTGAATGGGAACGGGAACACCGTTCCGGAAACGCTGACGTCAGAAAGCAATTTTGCCGCCATCTCCCACCCGACCGATCCGTCGCTTCTCTCGATGGGCAGCAACCCAGGTCGCGATGCCCTCTCGATCATCCTCGGAGTGAGCCGACACCTCGCGGCGATTCCGGGACACAAGACGCTCGTTTGGGTAACCAGCGACAACGTGCTAGCCGACTGGACCACCCAGGCCGCCCCAAAACAGGAGCAAGGGAATCGAATCATCGATTCGCTCGCCTTGCAAGCACAGGAGACTCTGAATGAATCCCATGTAAGCATCTACCCTCTAGATGCATCGCAGCTTGAGGTTGGTGGTATAGGCGCCGATCTCCGCGAGCGCAACGCGGTACCTGTGGGGATGACCTCACGCTCGCCGGAACTTGCGGTCTTGGGCGACGCCGCGCCCGGCATGAAGCCGGGCAGAATCACAGCGCAGATGCAACAGGATCTGCATCCGATTGCCGGCATCTACCGGGATCTCGCGGCGGCCACGGGAGGCCGCGCCTTGCGCCGCGCGGGCGATATCGCGGCTGAACTTGACTCAATCGTGGCCGATGGCCGCGCAATCTACATGCTCGGATTCTCTCCCGACAGTCCTGCGGACGGCAGCTATCATCACATCAAGGTTGCATTGAGAAACCGGCGTGATATCAAGCTGAGTTATCGAACCGGCTACTTCTATTCCAAAGAGGCGTCCACAATAAAAGAACGCTTCCAGCGGGCGTTATGGCAGCCGGCTGACATCGCTGAAATCGCTGTCACCGCCAATCCTTTGGCAGCGCCCAAAGGGGCAGCAATCAAGCTCAACATCGCAGCCACCGACCTTGACCTCGCCCAGCAGGGCGAACGATGGACCGGCAACCTGGACATCTTCCTCGTCCAGCGGGACGACGAAGGCCTTCATGCCCAGGTGACAGGCCAGACTCTCGTCCTCCGCCTGAAACCTGACACTTACCAAAAGCTGCTGCGCGACGGACTGCCCTTCGAAATGAACGTCGAATCCCGCCCGCAAACTGCCTCTGTCCGAATCGTAGTTGTGGACGCAAACTCAGGCCGCATGGGATCGGTAACCTTGCCCGCTGTCGCGATAGCCGCAAAGCAATAGCTGTCTTTTCCCGCAAAAAGACCGCATGAATCTTCGTCATTGGACAGTCCCCGCTGTCCCCAATTAACCTTCCCGAACGAGAGGGACAATCCCCAGCCATGACACTGACCAGAAGAGATTTTGCAAAACTCGGCGCGCTCTCGCTCGCCGCCCGCTTCGTTCCAGTTCTCAACGCCCAGGCCCCGGCCAGGATTGGGGCCCCCGCGGATAGGTCTTCGTCCGCGGGGCGTAAGATTGGCTACGCCGTCATCGGCCTGGGCCGCATCGCGGACCACTTCATGCGCGGCGTGCTCGACACCACCAACTCGCGGATCACCGGCCTGGTTAGCGGCCATCGCGACAAGGCAGACCGAATCGCGGCCCAGTACGGCATCCCTTCAAACTCCAGCTACAACTACGAAAACTTCGACCGGATCGCGCACAACCCGGCCGTCGATGCAGTCTACGTGGCCCTCCCCAACTCCATGCACGCCGAATACACCATCCGCGCCGCCAAGGCCGGCAAGCATGTGCTCTGCGAAAAGCCCATGTCCACCAACGTTGCCGAAGCCGAGGCCATGATCGCCGCCTGCAAGTCCGCCAACGTCAAGCTCATGATCGCCTATCGCTGCCACTACGAGCCCACCAACCTCCGCGCCGTGAAGTTGATTCGCGACGGCGCGCTTGGCCAGGTGCAGGCCATCGAGAGCACCTTCGGATTCAACATGTCCCCCGGCGAGTGGCGGCTCAGCAAGAAGCTTGCCGGCGGCGGCCCGCTCTTCGACGTCGGCATTTATTCCCTGAATGCCTGCCGCTATCTCACCGGCGAGGAACCCGAGCACATCGCCGCCTTTGCATCCACCATCGACCGCGATGGCCGCTTCAACGAGGTCGAAGAAAATGTCTCCTGGACCATGCGCTTCCCCTCCGGCATCGTGGCCGCTTGCAACACTACCTACGGCGCGCCCATGGAAGGCTACTATCGCGTCCACGGATCGAAGGGCTGGCTTCAAGTCGACGAAGCCTTTTCATACGAAGGCCTCCGCCTGCGCGCCGACTTCTCCGGCACGCAACTCGATGAGCCCAACCCGGCCAAGGACCCTTCTCACTTCACGGCCGAAGCCGGTCACTTTTCCCGCAACATTCAAGATGGAACCGACCCGAGGAGTCCCGGCGAAGAAGGCCTCCGCGACATGCGTTACATCACCGAGATCTACCGCTCCGCCGGAATCGCGATCTAAGGCCAGGCGATGGCCGGGCATTCCCCCGGTCAGGTGAATGTGGGTGCCTCGGTCAAATGAACCTGCATGCCTCGATCAGATGAATGCGGGTGCCCCATCCATCGAGCGCTCTTTGCTCGATGGGTGGGATTGGAATGATGCTGACCGCACGGGTGCCGGGTGCACTCGCTAACCCGCTAACTTGCCAACCCCGCGCAAGCGGCGCTGACTCGCTGAATTGTCGCCGGGCAGACTGATCACTGACCACTGCCTCTCTAGCCCTCCCCACCCCGCATGGTTTACCCTCAAACTCGTCATGAACATCAAGAACTCGTTCTTCATCTCCGCCATATCGGTGGCCTTTTCCACGTCGGTCCTGGCCCAGCAGTCCACCAAACCCACAGACAATCTGCCCGACGCGCCCCAGGCAAACGCCGCCGTGCTTGTCCGCCCCAACGGCCCATCTGTGGTCATGGATACCTCCATGGGCCGCATCACCTGCCAGTTCTATCAGCGGCAGGCCCCCAAGGCGGTGGCCAACTTCATCGGCCTTGCCGAAGGCACAAAAGACTGGACCGACCCCAAGACCCAGAAAAAGCAGCACAACAAATCGCTCTACAACGGCACCACCTTTCATCGCGTTATCCCCGAGTTCATGATCCAGGGTGGCGATCCGGTCGGCACCGGCATGGGCGATCCCGGCTACAGCTTCAACGACGAGGTCGATCCCAACCTGAACTTCGATCAGCCCGGCAAGCTGGCCATGGCCAACTCCGGTCCCAACACCAACGGCAGCCAATTCTTCATCACTGAGCAGGCGGTCGACTCGCTCAACCAGCACTACACCCTCTTCGGCCAGTGCGACGAACCAAGCGTCGAAGTAGTCAAAGCCATCGCCCGCGTCCAGCGCGACGGCAACGACAAGCCGCTCACTCCCGTCGTGCTCAAGAAAGTCACCATCGTCCGCGAAGGCCAGCCGTTGCCACCGCTGCCAGCCGCCGCCGCGCCTAAACCATAGCCAAGAAGTACAGCGGGTGCCCCAGGTCTCGATTCTGAGACCTGGGATTCCATGAATCCCCAATCGAATTCCAGGAGTCTCAATGCCCTTAGCAGCAGGAACCTACGCCGTCTTCTCCACCACAGAAGGCAAGATCACCGTCCGTCTTTTCGAGACCGATGCGCCCATCACCGTCAAGAACTTCATCGAGTTGGCCGAAGGCGCGAAAGAGTGGTCCCACCCCACCACCCGCGCCAAGTCCAAGAGCAAGCTTTACGACGGCACCATCTTCCACCGCGTCATTCCCGATTTCATGATCCAGGGCGGCGACCCCGCGGGCACTGGCATGGGTGGCCCCGGCTACCGCTTCCAGGACGAGACCAAGGGCGCACCCCACAAGTTCGACAAGCCCGGCAAACTGGCCATGGCCAACTCCGGCCCCGGCACCAACGGCAGCCAGTTCTTCATCACCCTCGCCCCCACCCCCTGGCTCACCGGCAACCACACCATCTTCGGCGAAGTCGTTGAAGGTCAGGACATCGTCACCAAAATCTCTCTCGTCCCCCGCGGCCCTCAGGACAAGCCCCACAAGCCCGTCGTCCTGGAATCGGTTGTGATCGAACGCATCAGCTAAGAGCTTATCCGCGAATAGCGAATTTGTAGCGCCGCGCTCCAGAGCGGCTGTGGTGCGGGTCTCCAGGCCCGCACAAACCGCATCAGGCGGCTAGGAAGCCGCCAGTACAGCCGGTCTGGAGACCGGCGCTACTATTTGCGGATAGGCTCTAAGGCATTTTCACCGTTACTGGGATGCGGGTGCCCCACCTGGGCGCCCTCTGGGCACCACGTTCTTGTTTTTGTGGCTAGGGTGGGCTCGCCGCACACAACCCCAAAATTGCCCCACCGAATTTCTCCACCTTGGCGGGTCCCATCCCATCAATCTCCAGCAGTTGTTTCGGATTCCCCGGCCGCGCCTGCGCCAGCGCCTTCACCGTCCGGTCGTGCAACACCACATACGCCGGAACCCTCAGCCGTTTTGCTTCCCCCGCGCGCCACTCCTTGATTCGCTCCGCCAGCGCCTCTTCAATCGCCGTCAATGGCGTCGCTGTCGTTACTGCCGTCTTCGCTCGATCGTCCCGGCCCGTTCCTGTCTTTGCCTTTCCAACCTCCGCCGGGGTCTTTCCAATCTTCGCCCTTTTTCCCCGCGTAGGAGCCTCAACCCGCCCCCCAAACTCCTCCACCATCCCGTCGCTGATCAAAAGCTCCAAATGCGAACCCGCCCGCAGTTCACGCCCCGCCTCAGTCAGCCGCACCTTGCGATACTTCAGCACTTCTCCATTCTTCTCAAACTCCGCCTCTTCAATCTCAAGCATTCCCGCCTGCGCCATCGCACCCAGCAGCCCGTCGAAATCGCCCCGGCTCATCCTGCCCACCAGTTCGAGATTCCGTTGCAGCGTCCCCGCTGCCTTGTAATCCACCGGCCTCAGATCGTCCACAATCGCCTGCGCGATCCGACGTTCCTCCGCCGTTGCCCGCCGAAAGAGCCGCAGCACCGCCCCCTCCGGATCGCACACATCGCATACCCCGCACGGCCGGCTCGCATCCCCCACGTCGCCAAAGTGCCTGACCAGCGCTCCCATGCGGCATTCATTCTGCGTCGTAAACCGCAGCACCTTTTCAAACTGTTCTGCTCGATGCTGCGCCTGCGCCGCATACGTCTTCTTCCAGCCCGGACCGCCCACCGTCACGTTGCCGCCAAAATCCATCCGCGCGCCGCCGTGGATCTCCAGCTTCTCCAGCGCCTTGTCGAACTCCTCATCGCCCAATCCCGATGCCCGAATCGAAGCAGCCCGCAGATCCTCCACCGCTTGCGGCTCCTCCGTCAGCGCTTTGAATACCTGCTGCAGATGCTCCACCGGCGGATAATCGCGATTCAGAAAAAAGTCATGCGTTCGCTGGTCCGCGTAGCTGTGCATGAGATACGTCCGGCTCAACGCCCCATCACGCCCCGCGCGCCCAATCTCCTGGTAGTAGCCTTCCAGCGTCCCCGGCAGCCCGGCGTGGATCACCGTCCGTATATCCGCCTTGTCGATGCCCATCCCGAAGGCGATCGTTGCTACCACCACCTCGATGTCACCAGCCTGGAACGCCTTCTGCACCCGCTCCCGCGTCTCCGCATCAAGACCCGCATGGTAAGCCGCCGCCCGAATCTTCCGCCCTGAAGTGAAGGGTACGGGATGGTAGGTCGGGGTTTTAACCCCGACATTTAGCCCAATAGAATGATCGTGGGCTTTAGCCCCTGAGGGACGCTCTTCGGACCTTTCAGCAGCCCCGACCATCGAATGCGTCAGAGACAGCTCCTCCGCCAGCCGTTCAGAATTCTTCCTTGAAGTCGCATACACAATCGCCGGCCGCCTCTCCGGGTCAGCCAGCAGCCGCGCAATCGCCAAAGCCCGTTGCGGCACCGGAACCTCCACTACCTCGATCGCCAGGTTTTCCCGCCTGAACCCATGAATGAACTTGACCGGCCGCACCATCCCCAGTTGCGCCAGAATGTCCGCCTGCACCGTCGGCGTCGCCGTTGCCGTCAGCGCCAGCACCGGCGCCGCACCCTGATCTCTGATCTCTGATCCCTGATCTCTGATCCCCGATCCCTGATCCCTGGTCTCTGATCCCTGATCTCTGTTGCCCCCGCGCAGCCCCGGCAAATGCTGCCCCAGCATCCGGTAGTCCGGCCTGAAATCGTGCCCCCACTGCGAAATGCAATGCGCCTCATCGATGGCAATCAGCGCCAGCTTTCGCTTGCCCAGCATCTCCGCAAACCCAGGAACCCGCAACCGCTCCGGCGCAATGAACAGAAACTGCAAGCTGCCCTGCAGATAATCCACGCAAGCCTGCCGCGCGGCCCCTCGATCCAGCCCGGAATGAATCCGCCCAACCCGCAGTCCCAGCGCGGCCAGCTTCGCCGCCTGATCCTCCATCAGCGCAATCAGCGGGCTGATCACCAGCGCCGTCCCGCCCCGCGCAATCGCCGGCAACTGGTAGCAAAGACTTTTCCCCGCCCCCGTCGGCATCACCAGCAGCAGATCTCGCCCCTCGATCGCCGCCCGGCAAACCTCCTCCTGATTTGCCCTGAACCGCGCAAACCCGAACACCGACCGCAATAGCTCAGCCAGCGCGTCCGATTCAACTACCGCATCCGATTTATGAGGAGTCGTCACAAGAAAAGGGCCTGAAGCGAGAGGAGCCAGCGTCAAATCGAAGCCGTCTCTACTCCAACTCTACAGGAGCCGTTGCCCGCCGCACTTCACGCGCGCCAAGCCTGTCGTCAATTGTCTTA
>Ga0224559_1000850_pt1 | contig 18223 bp, 24 predicted proteins | sample 714S33034metaG_FD_180676 | JGI IMG/M metagenome (GOLD analysis project Ga0224559, IMG submission 180676) | Peat soil microbial communities from Stordalen Mire, Sweden - 717 S3 30-34 | ecosystem: Environmental > Terrestrial > Soil > Wetlands > Peat | place: Sweden: Norrbotten County, Stordalen... | reverse complement strand
AGTCACGGGCACGGATGCAGGCAACGTACAGCAAATGGCGCTCAGTGTTGTACACGTCCTCAAGGTCGGCCTCGCCGGTGACAGTCTCAATCCGTTCCTGGAGCGGGATCGCGGCCAGTAAACCGGCTGGCAGAACAGACGCTTCCGTCATTGTGGCTTCGCCGGATGTGCCTCAGACCACTTCCGCGCCCGTTCCTGTTCACGGGATAGATCGGCAGGCGTCAGGTGCGACAAGATTTTGTCTCGGAATGTCGCAGCCTGCTCCATGTCCGAGGCGTCCAGCTTGCCAACAGCCGCTAGATCAAGCCAAAAGTAGGCTTCTGCCCAGTCTTGAGGCACGCCTTGGCCTACGATGTACAAACCCCCGAGGAAGTATTGCGCCTCAGCGTCACCTTGCTCCGCTGCCTTGCGCCACCAGGCTGCCGATTGCGTGTAATCACGGGGCACGCCTTGGCCTTCGTAGTACAAACGCCCGAGGCACTTTTGCGCGTCAGCGTTGCCCTGCTCTGACGCCTTGAGGCACCACGCTAAGGCTTGCGTGTAGTCTTGGGGCACACCATGACCCTCGTGGTACATAAACCCAAGAGAGACCTGTGCGACAGCGTCACCCTGCTCAGCCGCCTTGCGATACCAGAGAGCGGCCTGGGCGTAGTCCTGCGGAACGCCGTAGCCAACCTCGTACAAACCCCCGAGCCTGTGTTGCGCGTCAGCGTTACCTCGCTCCGCCGCCTTGCTATACCATGCTGCCGCTTGCGTATAGTTCTGGGGCACACCGTGACCATGTGCGTACATAATCCCCAGGCCGCATTGCGCCGCAGCGTCGCCGCTGGCAGCTTGCTGTTCGAAGGTGGCGATGCTCTTTTGATCGAACGCTGGCGGGCTGCTACACTGTGCCGATGTTCCCGCCGCACCCGCCAGCAGCGCCAAGCCCACGCACGTGCCAAGGAATCGTGCTCTCATGTTCTTTCCCCTTTCAAACTCTTGCAGGCCATGTACTACCGGCTAAACTGCCCACTACTCCTGACCACAATCTCAGGCACCCCCCGGAAGTCCTTAATCAGCCCTGTGGCGCAAATGTGCGAACCAACCTGCGGCATATCCCCCACGCTCTTCCGGTCATCTCCCCAAACCAAGATGGTGAAAACCTGATTTGGGTACGCAACGTCCAGATTGATGAAAGTCGGTTCTCCTCGGCTGCTCACTGCAGTCTTCTCACTGGCCACTCTCCCGCAAACGGTAGCCTGCTCTCCGATATGCTTTTTGGCGTCTGCCGCAGAAATTGTTTGAGCCATTATTGGCAGCAGACCCATTAACAGCAGGAAACCTGCTATTGTAAGCGTTCGCAACGATTTCATTCTTGTCTCCTCAGCGCGTGAAGTTTACACCCATGCACTCTACGCCAGCAACCTAAGAAAATGGGCAGACTGGCTCAATTCTCGTGGCTCGTACAAGCGATGTCATGTTGGGAAGCAGAAAACGGAAGCAGGAATCTGGGAAGCTGCCCAAGCTCCTACGGTTGCGCTCTCCAAGTTTGCGGAAGCATAATCTTGCCATGCAGGAATTGCTTTCGAAAACCGTTGATCCAGGGGCTTCCTTGCGAGGGCAGGAGTTTTACGAGTTGAGCCTGCTTGACGAAGCCAATGAGTTGGGAACTCTGTATAGAGTCCGGCAGGCACACGCCGAGTGGAGCGAAATTGATGGACAGGTCATGTGGGATGAGGAAGAGCACGATTATTTCTGGATTCTGGATGAGGCAAAGCGGCGGTACGCAGAGCGCAGGCTTGCCCTGGCCGAAAAGGGGTTCATCTACTCGGATATGGATATGTAGCCACCCTAACACCTTCGCCTTCTATGCGGCTATACTGGCTAGGCTATGGCGTTTGGCTTCCCAACTCCCACCCGCAAGGTTTTCGTAGTGACGTGTCTGGTGTAATCATGCAAACAACACTTCACCCCGACATAAAGAGAGGGATGAACAATGGTTCTAATCGGCACAGGAATTCTCGTTGCTATAACATTTCTCATCATGGTCGGGGAAGTCTATTACGAACGCGATTGGCCGCGTGCAACCTGGAAACCCTTCGTTATATCGCTTGGCCTGTTTGCAATGTGCCTGATTGTATTCACTTGAGCAGGTACTTTGCCGTCGTGAGGTTCCGGCTGGCGTACCGGCGTTCCCCTTCCAATCCATCGTGGTGACCTGCCCGCTTTGCGGAGAACTGCTGCGCTACCTGCCCTCTGAGGTGTTTTGGGGCAAGGCTCATGACCTGGTGGGCAAGCAGGCTTATCACGGGAAGCACTGAAGGAATCAGTATCTATTGTGCGACAAGCAAAAAGACTAACTGAAGCGTCTATGCTGGAGTACAATAACTCACATCTGCCGCTTCACAGCATATCGAAAATGCTGAAACACAAAACACGGATGGGCTATGTTTGTGTCGATTATCGTAGGCGATTCGCGCTGAAACGACATACAGGAGTCAGTTTTCCATCTGCCAGTTTCATCGGTATACTCGAATCGGATCAGAAAATAGACGGTTCCGTTTAGATTCAGTCTCTTAATCTCTTCGTCGGTAAATGCCTTTTCAATCGTACCGAAACTGGGATGATCTGGGACGAGCACAGAATTAGTTTCCAGGGCATTGCCTTTATTCCAATCCTCGTCGAATTGACGGGCTAGTTTTAGTTGATCCTCCTTGCTCTCAGAGATACCGGTATAGACCCTTGCTAAAACCTTCAAATCGACCGCGGTTTCCGTGCCTCCATTTACATAGAAGTAATTAAACTTATAGGGATCATTTGTGTCAATTGTCTTCGGGGGACTTCCTGCAAACTCGAAGCGATCAAACCGGACTGTTGAGTGAGGGCGGGTTTGCATCAGCGTCGTATCGGCTGCTCTTAGTGTTGACTGTATTCCGCCAATGGCAGTCTCAAGACCACCTGCTGTTGCTTTAAAATCAGCATCCTGACTATCACGAACACCCTTAAATGCTAAGTCTTGCGCTTGGCGATCAGATAAGGCCGCTGCATCACTGTCTGCTCGGTCTTTGTTTATTGCTCGAAGTTCGGTCATCAGGAAGGCACCAATAACCAACAGCCATATCGCCTTCTGCCATCCCTTCATTTTATCGTGAACGCTCATGGCTGCCGCCGCGCCAGCGATAAATGCCACAGCCCATCCAGGCCGTGGCAAATGCTGGTAAGGTATCCACCACAGAACAAGCGGTATAAACGCAAGTTCTATGGCCAAGAAGAATATATTCCAGACAGTGTGCTTCTTGGGCGTTTCCATGCCCGCAATATTCTCACAAGATGCCTTTTTCTGTCCATCATCGTCCCTCTTTGTCTTAACTATGTCTTTATAAATAAAAGGCTTGCGCTTGTACCTGTCTTGCGCCACAGTCTCACTGTGCTTATTCGGGCGCAACCGCAACTGGCAACACGCCCAGTCGGCCACCGCAATATGTCTCCCCCCCCCGCAATCGCGGGCGGGTCTAGCCAGTAGGCAAGCCATAACCGATGACATCGCCGACTTTTCTCTGCTGGGGAATCGTGCGATATAGTTTTCTCTCGGCTGTTCTCCCTTTAAGGTTTGGCAACCCGATTTTACGGAATCAGGCTGAACCGCCGCTCAACTTTCAACTATGGCTGGGACATCCTCATTGAAAAGGTCTCTGCCCACTTCACAGTCGAAGTCCTGAGACGGAGATTCGTATCTTCCAGGTATTGTTGAGCACTGCACTCCACACAACTCTTTATCCAGTAAGCTTGCATTTAGCTGGATCACCAACTTCCACGGATAGGCTTCGTTGCCTTTGAGTATTACTCCACATATTTCTCGCCGGAGTACAAATAAATCTTCCTACTGTTAGTCGGAATAACGCCCTGATCCGTATTTGCCGTTCCTAATTCATCTACCTCTATATCGAAATAGCCATTGTGAATTGAGTTGAGGAAGTGGATGGTCGATTCGCTCTGAACGCAAGGTGCGTGCCCCAATATCATCTCAGGATCAGTTGATCCGCAATTTCCTTTGTTGTCTGATTCGATGCCTAGTGACAGAACTGGGTGAAAATGGCCACTCTCAGGAGCCACGAACAATTCGGATGAATCCGCTTCACCCTGGTGCATATCGTCTATCGTCAAGGAGAATCCAAATACTTCCGGTGCAAACCTGACAACTCTAGCCTTACCCGCAACGCCCCAAGCACCGAATCGGCCTATCTCCTTGTCCGCGATTTCAGGTGTCCAGCCTCCCTCTCTTCTGGCGTATACATACGCACCAATCTCTGCGTCACAGGCGTGGCATTCCTCTCCAGTCACCGCAGTTGAAGTTACAAGTAGGTGTTTCTGCTCACTACCTTGGGAAAAAGGACTATCAAGGAGGAGGGTCAACTTACCCGTTGTATTATCCCCATTCTCGTTTGTTATGACTACAGAGGACGATTGGTGCGAGGAATCATAATTTCCAAACAAGGAGATAAGGGCTTTATTCGCAGAGTATTCACCATCAAATGCCCCTTTTGTAGGGGCGGAGGGAGCCTTGTGGTTGAGCACTACAACTGCGGCTGCAACAACAACTATGAGCACGATGACGAAAATAAACATTCTCGCCTGTCCATTACGTTGATTAACGTATGGTTCAATTGCTGCTTCGCCCGACGGTGACACCGAAAGTAGCCTTGAAAAAAGGATTATTGTTGTTAGAGAAAGGGACACCGCAAGAACATAGAGACCAGCGCCCGGTTTGAGTTGAATAGAATTTGCAGCTAGACTGGCAATTTGTTGAGCGAATCCAGCGAATGGGTTATTAGCTAGTGCAGAAGAATCAGATTTCATCTGCTCGCTAAACCAGGAGTGCAAGTCGGAATTTGCAACACTGAGATGAAGGATGGCGGCAATTGCGGCTACGCTTCCGATAGTAGAGAATGCTTTGGTTGGAGTAGAACTGAATGAACCGAGACAGCCGAGACAGGAAAGAAGAGAGATTAGCGCACATGCAAAACCGATGATGATTTCGATCGGAATTAGAGGGAGCGTTTGAGTCGATAGCGGCATCGAAGAATGCGATTCAGAGCTATTTGAGTCGTTGGGTTCTAGTTGCGAAGGCGTTGAAATGGATTCGCCTCCGAGGCCATTGGACTTAACTGCATCCAGTGCTTGACCGAACTCCTTTGCTTTGCTAATGAGGTCATATCCGCTCACGTCTTGGCTGCCTAGTATTGGGACTTGAAGCGAAACTACCGGGAAGAAAAAGGTTAGCAGCGCGACAATCAACAATGTGCCTACGATCCACCGCTCAGAACTCTGCTTATCGTTCATCTCATCCTCAGCTTGGTCTGGCTTGACAGCCTAATGCGAGTTAGAGTTTCTTCGCTCTTTCCCGACAACTATACAAACAGAGACAAGCCTTTGCAAAACCCCTCAGCCCAGAAAGCGAAGAAGATTTCCCAGTGAGGTTACCGCCTGTCTCCACTGCACTCAATTCTCTACGCGATCAGCGTTGTATCCTATGCGGTCCGCGCCGCCGCTTCTTCGCAGGTTTGACAGGCGCAGGCGGCGTTATGGGGGCGCTCACCGCTGCTGGCGGAGTCACGGGCGGGGCGGCGGGCGGAGTTGAGAGCAAAGCCGTCAACAGCAGCGTCACCAGCCCACCCGCCACAAACGCCGCCGCCAGCATCCACACGGCAAGGCTCACGCCGCTGTTTCGCTTGGCCGCCGCGCCGGACACGTTTCCATGCACTTCTTTAGGCATGAGAGCCGTGTCTTCGCTCACCGCATTGCCCTGGCTGGAATACTCACGGCTGTAGAGGCCGGTTCCAGGAATGGAGGCCGCCGTGTACGACCGGCCTTTGGCGTCCTGACCCACGCAGAAGCCGCGCCCGCCGATGGAGTACCCCACCCCGGACTTGGACAAGTTCAGCCGTATTGGCCCGAGTTTCAGACTCTTGCGAAATCGCCACGCCATACGCTGCCCAGTGTAACGCGCAGAGCCGCGCAAGAGGAAAAACTGGCCGCGCCGATCTGTGACAAGTCCGCCAGAAGATGCGACGCCGGGAGCCGCCCGAAGCCGGAGACACCAGCGACCCGCCCTGGCTCCGTGCCACCAGCGCCGGGGACGACCCGCCCCAGTCACGAACACTCTCTCCGGCTCACGTCCACCAGCGCCGGGGCTGGCGTCACCCTGGAGGCCAACCGGGGCGCTGGTGGGGGAATCCGGCGCAAGTTCATACCGGGACGGCAAGAGGGGCACCGGGGCAATTTGTGTCTCCAGTGTGTCTCCAGGAAAAGGCGCGTTTCCTAGAAACCGCATGGGTATTGGCGATTGGCTCTGTTCCCTCGCTCTGCATAGGGAGGTGTCGCTCGGCAGGCGTCCCCAGAATCAGGATTTCCGTGTTCTCGTCCACATCGGAGGAAGTCCTGACTTTCGCACCTGTAGGGCGTCCACGAAATGATGGTAACCGGATGGTGCGCCCAACCGCAGGAGACGCATAGCGGGGTGGTCAATGAACCCCGCAACATCATTTAATCCACCAGAGGGAAACCTGCCTGAGTGGCTGAAGTACGATTTCCTGCCGAATGACCAGGAGTCGTAATCCATAGCGCCCCGGAACCGTTGCCTGATGACGGCGCAACGGCCGACCAGCAGGGCACATTTTTCCGTTTTTACGCCAAAAGTGGCCTTCGTGGGTCCGGCGCAGCTACACGTGCTTAATCAGAGCTTCCTTAATAATTGACAAAACTCCGGCAAGCTGTGTAGAGGTCAGACAGGGTGGTTTCACGCGGGTGTGAAATGTAAGCCGCGTGCGCGTCGTTTAGGTACATTCTTTTGTCCTTTCTACCCAAACGTGGTTTATCAGCACTTCTTCCCGTTTGGGGCAATCGCACGGGACGGAGATAAAGCCTTCACCGGACGGGTTGGGAACACGCTTAGTTCCAGTGCCACGGCATAAAGGGCAAGTGGGCGCGGCGACGCATCGGGTTTTAAGCGGCTGTGGGACGGGAGGTATCCAATCGGACGGTACCTGACCGTCCATGGTGTCTATATTGGAACGGAGATTACCCACGGAATGAATACGGGATTTCCAAAACGGATCACCTGAACTTAGATGAAATTGGAGTATCCGTTTTACCTCAACGGGATTAAAGACCCTACCTGATTTAGATACAATTTCACTCTCATATGTGAAGGGATTAAACTCACACTCAATGGGAGAGGTTTTTGTTTTTGCTTTTGTTTCTAAAGCAGAAGCAGCAGCAAGTCTTTCTCTGCTTTCCTCTGCTCTTTTCTCCTCTACTCTACTCTGCTCTGCAAAGTCAAGTTGTTCATTCGATGGGATTAAAAAGCCGCACATAATCAGTACAGCTATTGCACAACCCACGTACTTGTGCTCCACACCCTTCACACACAGTGCTCTCGCAATGTACTCAGGGTCGTTACAGATTCTTTTTTGCAACCGTCCACGGAGCCTGCAGAGCCCGTCAAAGAGATACCGTTGGAGCATAGTCAGACTCCCGTAATCGGGGTCTGCTTCCTTGTCCACATAATCCTTGATCCAAGGCATGTCATCCCGCTTCATCTGAAATCTATCCCAGTTTTTAATCTCTAAATACGCGCTCGTCTTCTCGTACTTCAGTTTTGCCATTTTATAACCCCCAACTTGATAAGTCTTCTGTTGTAACGCCCATTTCTTCCGCTGTGCGATTGTAAGGTTTCTTAGCTTCTACCTCTCTCTGACAATCTCCATATAGAAATGCCCCCGAGTTAGGGTCAATCGTCATGGTCATGGGAAGTGGTTGCATACCTTTGCGTTTCTTAATTACCTGGATTTCGCACTGATTGTTACACTTCATCTCCTCATCACTGTAAACTGATAAGGCTAAATCCAGGTGGTGCTGGTACTCTGAAAACTGTCCAATGGCGTTAAGATCATATCTTGCCTCGCCTTCCTCAGCGCCCTTTGCCCGTTTGTTTCCTTCACGATTAACCTGAATGGGCGTCAAGATCACCAACCCACGGTTATCATCCCACTCACGGGAGAGTTTCTGCGCATTGGTAATGATGGCACCCACCGCTTTATCGCGATACTTCTGGTCACCGGGCACCTCCATACGGCCAAGATAGTCAATTACCAGGATGTCGTACTTGTGGGTTTTGTGATTTACCGTCAGGTAATCCTTAATCGCGTCCCAGTTAAAGTATTGCTGCACGTCTAGCAGCCCAGGTATATTGCGACGGGTCTGAATATCCTTCAGCACCTGCAACAGGTTACGCCGATCATCCATGGTTGCAGTTCCCTTGTTCAGTCCATCTTCCCATTGCTGCAGCGCGGGGAGCCGGAAACCATAATCGGGGTGATCCTGGTGCAGCCACGCCATGGATTCCCAAATTTCTGTAGGGCTGTGCTCCGTGCTGACATATAGGATATGAGCGCCCGCGCACAACCAATTGTAGACAATGGCATTGGTGATGGTAGTTTTACCATCTCCGCTCATGCCCACAATGCCGAGAAACCGCAGATTCTGGCGTCCTATGGTAAGTAGATTGTCTATATGCCAGAATCCTAGCGGGTACTTTCCTGAGGTTTCCAGGGACACCATTTTGGCATCAATGTCATTCCTGATGGCTGCCGTATTGTCCTGTAATAATCCCGCGATCACAGGAGCTTCAGGACGGAAATCCTTGGTTAGTTCCGCCCTGAGCCATTCTTCAGCCGCGCCCACGCCGGTAGTTTCCGCCTTTTTATCTGGCGACCAGCTACCTATGGTTATCATGTGTGCCAGTTTCAGGCGGGATAGCATCCATTCTTTCCGCGCCGCGTTGAGCAGGTCAGCAAAGAGCACATCCGTGTCCCACTCTGGGGCTGGATCATACTTTTTCAGTTCCCTAAGTTCCTCTTCAAGTTTATTGGTCTTTTCATACCGCTTATCATTGTCGGGGTTATGCATGATGTACTGAATCAAGGCTTCAATGGAAGCAGGGCTTTTACCGCGTCTATCCATATAGTCCAAAAGGGCGCGGAAAGTCTGCTGCGTGATCGTCTCCTCATCCTTAACCCAGTGGTTGACTATCCATGTATACGCTAACTTATTTTGTAAGTAGTGGGAATACATATCGGGGGTTGTGCACATTCTATAAGTTGTTTCTGTAAGATAATTACTCAATCTCGGCCTCCATCTTAATCCCATGTGTGCGTGCGCGTGACAGCCCAAACAGAATTACTCCCAACCCGTCCATAACCACCATGTAGGCACTATTGCAACTGTGGCACCAGATTTGACGGTCAATCTCGGGAACAAATGGTTCCCCACACCTGTGGCAGATCACAGCTAGGCTTTCCATTACTTACCGCCCTTCTTGCGCCCTGTTGGCCGTGAGATGCCAGACAGTTGGACGGCCATTTGGATACACCACGGAGTCACACCTAACACTTTGCCTAACTCCGCATATGTTTTATTAGGGCTGTTGAGAATTCTCTCCCCTATTTTGAGGTAGTAGGCGAGTCTGGCATCTGCGGCTTCTTTGTCAGCGATACCTTTCCATACTGCTATAGGTTCAAGCTTCATAGGTCTCATATATTGTCTCCTTTAGGTAGACACATTTAATATGTGCCTTCATATAAGACTGGTGAAGTCAAGATATAATTCACTGTTATTGACTTTCATAAGTTAAATCTGTGGAGAATCTGTGGATAACTTAAAAATGTTTAAGATAAGTTAGAGGTCAGACAGTGACTCTCTGGCCCCAGTTCCTCATGTGTGCATCTAACACCCTCATCCACCGTCCACCCTTGATGGCAACCCCAAACTCATAGTCAATCCCCTCCGGCAGGGCGCGGCAGAAAGCCTCGGCATAGGCCCACGCTTGTTCAAAAGTGAAAAACGGTGACGACGTGAGCCGCGCATAAGTGGTCAGACTGCCGGACACCCCACCGTTACCTTCTTGTACCTCCATGTTATGCATCCGCCCAAATTCTTTCGTCTCTTTCAATCCACCAAAACGGGAACCTATCGAAAGGACAGGGTACATCCGTGCCCGGATGTCTGCCTCAGTCACGTCAGTCGCCGCAACATTGGCGGCTCTCATTGCAGCCTGGACAATTATTGTATTGTTGGAACCATCATCTGGTGTATGAGTCGTCAGACGGATTAAGGCGGGCGCGATGGCGTGCCTGATCGTCTCAGTGTCACCGTCGTCAGTTTGTGGGGGCGGGTCAAAGTCTCCACCCTCGATTGCTGCCCTGATTTCTCCCGCCAGGGCTATAGACACCTCATCCCTCTCCTGCTTGCTCAGCAACGGGTTAAGGATGGTGTTGGTTAGTTTGACCCCAGCCCTGGCCATAAGGGCTGCTTGCGTCTCAGGGATGGTGACACGGCCAGCGGTGACGGCTCTAGATTTTGGCGGTTGTGGGGTATCGACCAGGGCGTACAACTGTCGCTCAGACGCGCTGCGCTGCTTCCACGATCTAAACGTGGAAGGGTTAATGCCGACACTCAGGAGGTACCCATGCCACGTGGGCTGCGTCAACGTATGGAGGTCCGTTCTCGCGCCCGGCTTTTTCTCGTACCGCCTCTCCATCTCCACGAGAGCAGCCAACAACTCCTTGACCCCCTCTTGGAAATGTTTTTGCCGCCTTGAGCATTCCGGTACCCGGTTACGGATGTACTCGTCCAACTTCTGAGCTTCCATTCTTTCAACCGGTGTCCCAGCGACAGAGGTTAGTTCCATTAATGCGATCGATTCCACGTTCTCTCCAGTGAGTTACTCGTATAGGTATGCTCAGTAGTCAAAATGTTTCATTTATTTTTCGCGATGGGAACTGTCACGTTGAACCCATTGGTACGGTCGATCACCACCTCGTAGCCCTGCATGTCCATCAGTCCACCTCCCGCACCAGAAACAACCCAGCATTTTTCGTGATCCCATTGATGGGTTTTGTTATGATCCTACGGGCCACACGCTCAATTGTTTTAGCCTGATCTGACTCCCCTGCCGCAGCCGTTGCGGCCTGTTCATGCTCCCCCTCCCGGAGGTAGTCCTCAGCTTCAAAATCGGCCACCGAGTATCCGGCCATGTCCCACCACTCCTTAACCACGGGGTGGAGTTCCCGCTGCAACTGCTCATCCGTTAAAAGCCCCTCTTCCAAATCATTCTCCATTTTGTTTCTCCCCGGCCTTTCAGCCTGCAAAATTGTGACTCCTATTTGATGCCCCAAATTCAAAAGGTTTCATTTATTCTCGGCTTTTTCTCCCCCACTTATAAACCTATCAAAATAAAGCACCTGTATACTAAGTGGTCTGCTAAATATTCATGCAAATCTTAGAAATATGTTATCCCATAGATTCCTGCGTCAGCGCCCCCGCGTCTCTCCTGCCCCTTGCGCGGTAAAATATCTTCACCACTTACAAAAATCGTACAATCTGCTCAATACAATACAGATAGGTATTAGTGCAAAACTAACTCAAAAGGGGTTTAATCCAAAAAGAGTTATAGGCGGCTGCGGATTCTGTTTTCCTTCCACCCCTTTCCGTGTTACGGTGAATTCAGGAGTTATACGGGTGACAGGGATGACGGAACTGGAGAGGGCGCTGCTCAGGTGTGCCTGGACATCCAAGCTGATAGCGACGAGGCTGCTGAGGTGGCTGCTCAGTGAAGCCTCACGCAAGACAACCGAAGCCCCATGGCGTATCACGGGCAACAGCTACAGGGTAGGAGACATATATGAAACTGGCGTGGCACTACAGCGTAGGTGGTAATGGCCTCGCGATACTGAAGTCGGGTGTGATTCTTCGGGCAACCGTAGATGTCATATACCCGCAGCAGCCCATCGCATGGTTTTCGCTGCACCAGCTTTGGGAACGGTCGGTATACCCGGATATCCCCTACAAGGATGTAGACCGCCTCGGCGTAAGACGGGAGGGAGTTGTCACCATGGGCTGGGAGTTACTCAGACGCCATCGTATCCACATGTACCGATTCGGTGTGGGGTTAGAAACTGCGCCTCTCTACTGGCCGCGACTATGTAAGCAAAGCTGCATTTCTCAAGATTGGGCACGGGAACTTGTCCAGAGAGCAAAAGCATGGGGGGCTAATCCCCGCGATTGGCGGGGTAGCTTCGAGCCGGTGCCCAAGTCGAAATGGCTGGCCGTGCAAACATACAATTTTGATGCAGGAGTCTGGCGTGACATGCTGACCGAAGAGCAACCAGAGATTGAAATTAGGTCGTTGTGTGCGATGCCAGCGACCCAATAACCACATTCGACTACCGCTTGGTTTCATACAGTTTTCGTCGATGATGGGATGTGCTACCTCCCCTAACCGCAACAAAGGAAGCCAGCCGTTGCTGGCAAGAGCATGGCTGCTAGTAGTCAATTCAATGAATATGGACATGGTCTTTCCGAGCCTCAGGAGATGGAGTCAGATCAGCCACACACCGGGTGCCGTTCCCTGAGGCGGAAGAATAGGTTCTGCGAGCCAAGCATGGTACCAAGCCCAGTGAGGCGTGTAACTAGGAAATCTGGAGATGAACTCATGAAGAACATAATTGGGATTGGCGTGCCTATCAGCACCGTTCCCACACATGGCAACAAGCCTGACCTCAACAAGGTGGGCAGAGACATCTATGAAGTGCTGACGGGCACAGGCAGTCACGGATACAAACAACAGGCACGCAAGCAGACTGTCAAGATTGAGCCTGACCAGAACTACTCGCCAAGTCAGGTCGCAGCGGTCCTGAACGTGAGCTACGACGCCGCGTCGCGCTATATGCAGAAGATGAAGGGCGTGGTCGATTTGGGCACGCCCACGCGGCGGTACAAGCGGGGAAAGAAGAAGCTGAGAATCAGTGGTAAAAACTTGCTGGCATTTCTCAGGAGTAAGACGAGAGACTAGACCTCGTTGCCGTTCTCGTCCAGTCCCATCTTCAACCACGCCTCACGCTGCACTTCGTCCAAGCGGTCTTCAGCTTCCTTAATCCAGTGACGGTATGTCTTGCGGATTTCGTTGGACGACGTGCCCACCATGTACGCCACGTCGTCAACATGCACACCTGCCGAAAGCCACTCAGTGATTTTGAAGTGCCTGAAGCCATGCGGAGTCGTCTTGACACCTGCATCCTTGATGGCCTTGTTGACCCGCTCACGCCACTGTGAATATGTGCCGGGGAACGCAGGTTCGCCCAAAGCCTCAAGCTGCTTTGCTAATGACTCGCTGATGAGTACCCGGTAGCGTTCGTTGGTCTTGGTGCGATTGCCACGAATTACCTTGCCCTGAATCACGGGACGCCGCTCCGGTTTCGACAGCCTGTACTTCTCGGCGTCCTCCTGCGACATGGCGTATTTCATGGCATCGACCAGCGCCATCGCCGTCTCACGCATCAATTGGCACAAGAGCCGGACTTGCCCCGCGGCGGTCGCCAAAATCTCCTCGACTTGCTTTTTGGTCGGCGGCTTAACTTCCGCCTTCTCATAGCGGATGCGAAACTGCGGATTCGTCTTGGGGTCCGGCATTGGAGACTTTTCGATGTAGCCCATCCCTGCAGCCCACGAAAAAAATCCGCTAATCACAGACCAGTGGACGCTCAAGCTACTGCTATCCCCGCTACGGAACGGAAGAGTCAGACGCCATTTCATGGCCTTGTCAGTGGTGAGAGCAGCCAGCAACAGGATGCTATTCTTCTCGCACCAGTCCACAAGCTTGCCGCCCATCAGTTTCGCCTTGGTATTGTCCAAGCCGTTTTGGTCACGAAATCTGTACCACTCCTGCAATGTTGCTTCTATGGTCATGCCTTTGGGCACTACCTTGCCCTCGGCGAAGTCCTTCAGGCGCTTCTCCAAGTCCTGCACTTTGGACTGCGCTTCAGACCAGCTACGGGTTTCCAACGACCACTTGTTCTGGTAGGTGAGCTTCCTGCCCTCGAATACACAGGGAGCCCCCTTCCAGACAAATTGAACCCACAATGGGCATCCGCACCGAGGCTCATAGCGGTTGGGGCTGTCGCAGTTGTCCCGGTTGTGACGCCGAAAAACGGTGAAGGTCATGAGGACTGTCCTCTCCCTGCCGGATACCGGGTTCTGGTGAACCCCTCACAGCGGGTTTAGGACAATCTTAGGGACAGTTCAGAGGGGAAGTCAAGGAAGTGCAGTATTTATGCGGCTAATAATTTAGCTCATCAGGTAGCCGGAGTTCTTGATGGCCGCCCGCACCCGGTCGCGGCTCTCGCGCACCGCGGCGTCCGGCAGGCCCACGGTGTGGAAGTGGTCCTGCTCGCTGACCACGCCGCTATAGTCCACCTCAACGTCGATAAGGTGGGCATCAATGCCGTAGACCGCCGCGCTGTGAGCCTTGAAGAGCATGCCGTGAGCTTTGAAGAGTATGGAGAAGAGTTGCCTCGAGTGTAGCAGAGGCTGGGGAATGAGCAACAGGGAAACAGTGGAGGTAAAGGAAGCGCCCAGGGCTCAACCCCTCGAGAAAAAGTTGAAATTCCGGCGCAAAACCTGATTTTCTAGCGCCAGCTGCATTTTCACGGCGCCGAATGTATTATCCCTTTGAGAATTTGCGCAGCGCGGCGCGCAGGGCATCCAGCGAAAGCTGGGCGGCGTGCTGGGATTCGGCCGGCAGCCCTCCCACCGACGCAATCAGTGCGGGACGAGAGATGGCCTGCGCCTCCGCCAGCGCCTTTCCCGTGATCATCTCCGTCAGCCGGGAGGCGCAGGCGATGGTAGGGACGCAGCCCCTGGCCCGGAAGCGGGCCTCGGCGACGACTGCGTCTTCAATTCTGAGGCTCAACTCGAGCATATCGCCACAAGCGGGATTTTCCACCTGCGCTACGGCATTCGCCTGGGGCAGTTCGCCGGAGTTGCGCGCATTCCTGAAGTATTCAAGAACCTGGGGTGAATACATGAATCCGATGATAGCAGCCGCGCGGAATGGCGTCCCGCACCCGGCTCAGAGCCCCGGCCGCCACCGGCGAACGCGCTGGCAGTACGCTTCGTACTCGGCGCCAAAGCCGCGCCGCAGCGTAGGCTCCTCGTAAACCACCACAAAGAAATGCGCGGCCAGAAGAAACGCAGCGGCGTAAGCCAGAAGAGACGCCGACTCGTAGAAGAGCGCAGCCCCTCCCAGGGCCAGCCCCCCGCCGATGTACATCGGATTGCGCACGAAGCGGTAGGGGCCCCGGACAACCAGCCGGCGGGGCGGGTCAAAGGGCGCCGGAGTGCCCTTGCCGATCCGCGCAAAGGCGAAGACGCACCACAATGCAAGCAGGGCTCCCGCGCCTGCGGCAATGGCCCCCGCGATCTGCGGTCCAGCCATCGCCGCCGGACGGGCAATGCCCGACCATGAGAGCAGGCGCGCCGGCAGATAGACGAGCAGAAGGCCGGTGAAGAGGGCGGCGTAGGCAATCGCACGGAAGAAGAGAAACATCGCCACCACCTGATTGAAGCCCCGTTTCTATCCCTGCGGCCTGCCCGCGGATCGCAGACAGCAGGCGGGTTCCATCGCGAGCTCTACACCAGCGCCGGGGCTGCATGGCCCTTGGCCTTCTTCCAAACCGGGCTTATCTCTCGCAACCGCGACACCTCTTCCACCAGGCAGCCGACCGTATAGTCAAGCTCTTCCTGCGTGGTCAGCTTGCCCAGGCTGAAGCGCACCGCTGCCTGCGCCTGATTGCGTTTCAGGCCCATGGCCATCAGCACGTAAGGAGGATGCGAGGAGCCGGAGGCGCAGGCCGAGCCGGTGGAAACGGCGATGCCCCGCCCGTCGAGCGCCACCAGCAGCGATGCGCCGGTAATCCCCTCGAAGGTAATGTCCGTGGTGTTGGGAGTGCGCAGGGCAGACTGGCCAAGAATCTGCACACTTGGCACCTGCTCGCTCACGGCGCGCTCAAAGCCATCGCGCAAAGCGGCCTGGCGCTGGGCGCCGTCTTCGGCCAGCCAGTGACGCGCCATCTCGGCGGCCTTGCCCAGCCCTACGATTCCCGCCAGATTCTCCGTGCCGGCGCGCCGGTTATGCTCCTGCGGCCCTCCCACAATCAACGGCTGCACCGGTGTGCCGCGGCGTATATAGAAGACTCCGACTCCCTGCGGACCATTCAGCTTGTGCCCGGAGATGCACAGCATATCGCAACGGATGCGCGCCACATCAATCGGCACTTTGCCGGCCGCCTGCACAGCGTCGGTGTGAAACCAGACGTCGGCCTCGGCGGCGATCCGCCCAATCTCCTCGACCGGCTGAACCACGCCGGTCTCATTGTTGGCCATCATGATCGAGATCAAGCGCGTATTCGGACGCAACGCGGCGCGCACATCGTCGGGATTCACCCGGCAACAACCGTCAACGGGAAGATAGGTCACAGTCGCGCCCTGCGTCTCGGCGCGCTTGCAGGCGCTGAAAATGGCGTGATGCTCGATGGCGCTGGTGATCATGTGATCGTCCTTGGAGACCAGGCCGAAGATGGCCTGGTTGTCGCCCTCGGTGCCACCACTGTTGAAGACGACCTCCGCTGGCGATGCCCCCAGCAGTCCGGCGACTGACTTGCGCGCCGCCTCCACCGCCGCGTGCGCACGCTGGCCGCGCTCGTAGAGCGACGACGCATTGCCGAACTTCTCGCCGAAATAAGGCCGCATAGCCTCGAAGACTTCGGCTAAAGGGGGAGTGGTTGCATTGTTGTCGAGATATACGCTGGGCATTTCGACTCCTCTCATCAGGGCCGGATCATCAGGGCCAGGAGGGACTGAGGCCGCGATCCTAGCTCGCCACCGGCGCTGCGCACGCTGCTGGCGCTTGATCCTCCGCCGGCGCCTGCTCGGCCAATTTGCGCAAAAGCCGCATATGCGGCAGGGCGCTTTCGGCATTGCGGCGCACGGCAATCAGCTCGGCCACCACGGATACCGCAATCTCTTCCGGCGTTGTGGCGCCGATGTCGAGTCCGATCGGAGAGCGCACGCGGTCCAGCTTCTGCTGCGCCACCCCCTCCTTCTCCAAGGTCTTGTAAATCGTGATCACCTTGCGCTTGGAGCCGATCATGCCGATGTAGTGCGCCTCCGTGCCGACAGCCCAGCGCAGAATCTTCATATCGTCGCGGTGGCCGCGCGTGGCGATCACGATGAAGGCCGACTCAGGAGGCTCCAGCTTCGACAAAATCTCGTCGAACTCCTCGGCGTAGACCTCGCGGGCATCGGGAAACCGCTCGCGGTTGGCGTAGGCCTCGCGGTCGTCAGCGACGACCACCTCGAAACCGGCGACGCGCGCCACGCGATAGACGTTATAGCCGACGTGACCGGCGCCAAAGATGTAAATCGTTGAAACGGGAAGAATTGGCTCGATGAAGATTTCCAACGATCCTCCGCAAACCAGGCCGGTGTCGTACTTCGGGTCCTTGTTGAGGTTGAAGGCCAGCATACGCGGCTTTTCCGTATCGAGGACCTCGCGCGCCGCCTGCCAGACCTCCGCCTCGACGCAGCCGCCGCCGATGGTGCCGAAGATGGCGCCATCGTCGGTAATCAGCATCTTGGCCGAGGCAAAGGAGGGGATCGAGCCGCGCACGTTAACTATGGTGGCCAGCGCGGCGCGATGACCCTCGCGGCGCAGGCTTACAATCTTCTCGTATATGTCCATGGCGATTGCCGTATTCGCGACGGCAGCTTCATGGTATTACAGACCGCCCTGGAAGAACAACAGAATTTTTTTGAAGAAGCGGTCTCTGAACCGGCGAGCGGCCAAAAGAACAGGCGGCATACTCACTGGAAAAGACAATCTTTATACAAATTTTATGCAAATGATTCTCGTAAAAAAGAAAAACTTTTCACCGGCTCGGCACGGAGGAACTTTTGAGCCGATCTTGCTGGAATACAATGACTTGTATAAACAATTGATCTTCAGTCCAGCCCCGAAATTCTCCTGTTCCGCAGGGCCGTCACAGACGCCTGTGACGGACATCACAGCCATAATCAGGGTGATCGCCGGAGCATCCTTCTCAGCGCGTACTGCACAAATGACACGTTTTTGTAAGCGGCACGCTCTTTACAGATTCGCCTCCCGTTGGTTTGCGCGAACCGCGGTGGCGATACAGATGATTTACGGTCCCTCGGATAGTTCTGCGGTCCCTCGGATGATGTTGTAAGGCTTCTTCTCTACATGGAAGAGAAAGGCTCGTGGGTTGATGAAGGTAATACATGTATCCGAGGCCGAGGGGTCTGTCCTCTGCCATGACATCACAGAGAT
>Ga0224559_1000848_pt1 | contig 18228 bp, 16 predicted proteins | sample 714S33034metaG_FD_180676 | JGI IMG/M metagenome (GOLD analysis project Ga0224559, IMG submission 180676) | Peat soil microbial communities from Stordalen Mire, Sweden - 717 S3 30-34 | ecosystem: Environmental > Terrestrial > Soil > Wetlands > Peat | place: Sweden: Norrbotten County, Stordalen... | reverse complement strand
TACCGGGCGCCTGGGGGTGTGTAAAGACAGGGAACAGGGAACAAGGATCAGGGAACAGGAAGACTGCCGGAACATTGATGTGAAATGCACAACGGGAAGGCGTACATTAGGCGAAGCGGGGAAAGGGTAGATCGATGCAGGGTTTGATTGGCGGAATTGTCGCCGCGTTCGTGGGAATTCTGGTGGGATTCTGGCTGCGTAGCGCGTCCGCAAAGGCCGAGAGGACGCAATTGGAGCGGCGTGCCCAGGAACTGGTCGACGAACTGAGCGCGGCGCGATCGGAGTTGACAAGGGTGCAGGCGGAATCGGGAGCGCGTGCGGGCTTTGAATCCTTGGCCTACGAGCGCGAAAGGACCATAGGGCAGTTGGCCGGGGAGCGGGACGCACTGCAAAAGATGTTGCAATCTCAGAGCGACGAGGAGCGGAAGTCTGCATCCCGGATCAGCCAACTGGAGGCGGAACTCAAGAGCGAGCGACAGGGACTGCAGGAAAAGCTGGCCCTTCTGGAAACAGCGAAGCAGGCTCTTGCCCACCAGTTCGAGGCCCTGGCTGGGGAGATTCTGGAGAAGAAATCGAAGAGTTTTTCCGAGGGCAGCCAGAAGGAATTGGGAACGCTGCTGACGCCGCTCAAGACTCAAATTGAGGAATTTCGCAAGAAGGTTGAAGAGGCGCAGACGGACTCAAAGACGGGAGTCACCAAGCTGGAGACGCTCATCGGCACGCTGGGCGGACTGAACCAGCAGTTATCCGAAGAAGCAAGGAACCTGACCACGGCGCTGCGTGGATCTTCGAAGGCGCAGGGCGACTGGGGTGAACTGATCGTGCGCAATCTTCTGGAGAAAGCGGGATTGCGCGAAGGCGAGCAGTTTCGAGTCCAGGAGACGTTCGACGTGGCCGGCGACGGCGACAATGGACAAAGAAAGTCGCGCCCCGACGTAATCGTGAATCTGCCCGGCAGCCGTCACCTGGTGATCGACTCCAAAGTCTCGTTGAACGCTTACACCGATTCGGTAAATGCGGCCTCGGAAGAGGAACGCAAGTCCGCAGTCAAGCGGCACCTGGCCAGCGTGCGCGGTCATGTGGATGAGTTGGCGGCGCGGCGCTATCACAAGTTGGGAGCGCTCGACACGCCGGACTTTGTGGTGATGTTCGTCCCCATCGAGCCGGCGTTTCTGGTTGCGCTGCACGAGGATGAGGGGCTATGGCGCTACGCGTATGAACGAGAAGTGCTTCTGGTGGGACCGACGACGCTGCTGTTTGTCATTCGCATTGTAGATAACTTGTGGCAGCAGGAGTTACAGGCGCGCAGCGTGCAGGATGTAATGAGTCGCGGGGCGGAGTTATATGACAAGTTTGTCGGCTTTGTAAGCGATCTGGAGGCCGTGGGCAAGAGCCTGCGCGGCGCCGATCAGAGTTATGGCAATGCAATGAAGAAACTCAGCGAAGGTCGGGGAAATTTGATTCGCCAGGTGGAATTGCTGAAAGGGTTGGGTGTGAGGAGCGGGAAGTCACTGCCGCGAAATCTGCTGGATAGTGCGGGAGCCGACGAGGAGCCTGGCCTGGCGTTGGCAGCGGAAGCGGAGGAAAGCGGCGAAGCGGAGTAGCAATGACGGAGGGAGCATGGGCCTTCAGGCCCATGAATACAGCGGATCAATTGGCGGCCTTCAGGCCCGGGCCTTTTTCCTCGACGCTGAATTCGCCCCAACCCTGCTAAAACGCAAGCAGCCCTCCTAACTCGCTAAATCCCCAAACGCCTTCCGCAGCCGCGTCCACGTCGTTTCCAAATCCTCAGGCAAGATGCGGGTTTCGCCTATCGTCGTCATGAAATTCGTGTCGCCCAGCCAGCGCGGCAACGCGTGCATGTGCATGTGCCCGGCCACGCCGGCCCCCGCCGCCTTTCCCAGATTCAATCCGAAGTTGCAGCCTTGGGGGCGATACACGCTGTCGAAAACCTGCTCCGTGCGTTGCGCGAATTCAATCAGCTCGTGCGCGGCTTCCACTGTCAGCGCAGAGAGCCGGCCGAGGTGAGCATAGGGCATCACCATCACGTGACCGGATGTGTACGGATAAGCGTTGAGGCAGATGAAGCAATGTTTGCCGCGCAGAATCAGGCCGCCGGCGGCCTCGGCTTCATCCGCGGTCATGCCGTTGGCAATGGCGAAATCGATCGAGGCAATCAGATTGCAGAATACGCAGCCCAGGTTGCCGGGCCACGCGGCCAGTTTCGAAGGAACACCCGGACGCGCCTCGGTTTCCGTCGAGGTGACGTAGGCATAGCGCCAGGGAGTCCAGAGATGATCCATGGATGGATTTCCGCCTTGCTCAGTATAGTGCGTTACCAAAGGTGCTGGTCCGCAAGTCTATTGGTTCAGCGCGCGATTGTGAATTTGCGGTTGCAATGCGGCTTTCGGGCACGTTGCTGCCAAGCTGCTGCATTGACGCGCCAAACCTGACGTTGCTACACTCGTGAGCGTAGCTTGCTGCGCGAATTCCAGCGGTGAGTTACGGCCACCCTCCAGCAAGGCGTTGCCTTCCGGGTGTTTTCCGATGGAAATCAGCCGCTATAGCTTCCGGCGCAAAAAGCTGGGAGTAATTTCCGTCGTCAAGACCCAACCGGCACGGGCAGATGACTCGATAGCAGGGACACGGTCTGAAGGCCTCTGTGCCACGGCAATCGCGGCGCGGGAGCCACTTCCAGCGGCTGGAACGAGAGAGCCGCGGAAGCAAGGAATTCTGGAGCCGCAGTGATGCCTAACGTCCTCAATCCCGAACCCGAGAGCATAACCCTGAACAGCGAATTGGAAAGCATTACGCTAGAGCCTGCGACGGAGCTTGAGCAGCCGTCGTTCGAATCCACGTCCAACACCGCAGAGACCGCCGAAGTTGTCGAAGTAGTTCCCGCGCTGGACGCCGATGCCCCAACCGAGCCCGTAGTCGAGGCCGAGCCTTCCGAGCCCGTGGTGGAAACCACCAAGGCTGAAGTGATTGCAGAGTCCGCGCCCGCCACCGAGGAACCAACGGAAGTTGCCCCCGAAGCGGAGAACAAGGAAGCGGAGAACAAGATTGACACTGCGCCCCTGGCCGAAGCCGCGCCTGTGGCCGAAGCCGCGCCCGTCGTCGAAGCCGCGCCTGTGGCCGAAGCCGCGCCCGTCGTCGAAGCCGCGCCTGTGGCCGAAGCCGCGCCTGTGGCCGAAGCCGCGCCTGTGGTCGAGGCCGAGCCTGCAGCCGAGGTTGCGCCTGTAGCCCAGGCCGCACCCGCGACCGTAGCTGCCGTCAAGCCCGCCCATGCCGGCGAAGCCCATCCGCACGAGCCCGCCGACGATTTTTCCGCCGCGCTGGCCGCATTTGAACGCGAGCAGGCAGCCGAGGCAGCCGCGGTTGAAGCCTACGGCGACAAGCTGGTCACCGGCACAGTGATCAAGGCGACCGATAAGCACCTGGTCATCGATGTGGGCCTGAAGTCCGAGGGGCTGGTGCCTCTGGAGCAGGTTCTCGATCACACCGGTGCGGTCAAGTTCAATCCCGGCGACCAGATCGACGTGGTGATCGAGCGCGAGGAGCCGGAAGGCGGCTACCTGGTCAGCTACGAGCGGGCCCAGCGTCTGCGCGTATGGGACGTGATCGAGAAGGCCGCGGCCGACAAGACGCCGATAACCGGAACGGTAATCAGCCGCGTCAAGGGCGGACTCACCGTCGATATCGGCCTCAAGGCGTTTTTGCCCGGCTCGCAGCTTGAGATTCGCCCGGTGCGCAATCTCGACGGCTATCTCGGCCAGCAGATCGAAGTCCGCGTCATCAAGCTCAACAAGAAGCGCGGCAATGTGGTGGTGAGCCGCAAAGAGATTCTCGAGGAAGAGCAGAACGCAAAGCGGTCGAGCACGCTGGCCCATCTGGGCGAAGACGCGATCCTCACCGGCACGGTGAAAAACCTGACCGACTACGGCGCGTTTGTCGATCTGGGCGGCATCGACGGCCTGCTGCACATTACCGACATGAGCTGGGGCCGGCTCACGCATCCACGCGACCTGGTGAACGTGGGCGATGAGATCCAGGTCAAGGTGCTCAAGTTCGACAAGGATAAGCAGCGCGTCTCGCTTGGATTCAAGCAGCTCACGCCCGATCCGTGGCTCGACGCAACTGAGCGCTATCCCGTCGGCGCGCGCGTCAAGGGCCGGGTGCTTTCCGTCACCGACTACGGCGCGTTTGTCGAGCTGGAGCAGGGCATCGAAGGCCTGGTTCACCTGTCTGAGATGACCTGGTCGAAGCGCCTCAAGCATCCATCGAAACTGGTCAAGCCGGGGGACGAAGTCGAGACGGTTGTACTGAGCGTGAATCCGGCCGATCGCCGCATCTCGCTGGGCATGAAGCAACTGCTCGACAATCCCTGGGAGAACCTCACCGAGCGCTATCCGGCGGGCACCATCGTCGAGGGCCGCGTCCGCAACCTCACCGACTTCGGCGCCTTCATCGAGATTGAAGACGGCATCGACGGCCTGGTGCACGTGTCCAATCTCTCGTGGACGAAGCGCGTCAAACACCCCTCAGAAATTGTCAAGAAGGGCGAGAAGGTCAAAGCTGTGGTCCTCGGCGTCGAGCCGCAGAACCGGCGTCTTAGCCTGGGCATCAAGCAGTTGCAGCCCGACGTGTGGGAGAGCTTCTTCGCAGCGCATCGCGTGGGCGACATCGTTCACGGCAAGGTGCTGCGCACGGCGCAGTTCGGCGCTTTTGTCGAGATCGCGGAGGGCGTGGAGGGACTTTGCCACATCTCCGAGGCCGGCGACGAGGGCGGCGGGCCGTCGAAGCTTGAAACCGGTCTTGAGCACGACTTCAAGATCATCAAGATCAACGTGGAAGAGAAGAAGGTCGGTCTCAGCCTGCGCGCCGTCAGCGGTCACGAAGCCAGCCGCGCCGAAGTTCAGGACTACAAGTCTGAAAGCCGCAGCGACCGCGGCGGCGGCCACAAAGCTCCCGTCTCCAGCTCCACCACCACCCTCGGCGACCTAATCAACTGGCGCAAGAACGAGCGGTAACTTCGGCTCTCCTTAAGCACCAACCCCAACGGCCACCCTTCCGGGTGGCCGTTGTGCGTTTGGAATTAAGGATTGCAGAAAGCCGCCCGAGGTCCGGTTGTGATTCGGATTTCCGTTTTGGCGACGCTCCAGGCGCTTGGCACAATTGTGCGTTCAGGAACAGGGGTTTCTGCCGCTATCGCGAGTTTCTTCGTCAGATGATCCCGAATTGCCGAAGAAGTCTTAGTTGTTTCTCCAACTTATCGGGGTCGCTGCTCGGGTCGACATTGAGGTTCAAGATCACGCCTGGCCGATTGCCTAGTGCGGCCGGTCTTTCCTTCCCTGCGTCTAGCCCGGTCTCTCCGGGAACTTGTTTAGCCGCTAGCTTTGCATCCTCGGGGTCCTCGCGGTCCGTACCAGTTGCTTCGCCCTCGACCCCGTCGCCAGGGATGGCCTCCGGAGTTGGAGGGGCATTCTCGGCGCTCGCTAGCGTGATCGAGTCTCCGGAACTCGTGCCAAGGCCGGCGGCGATCGCGGAGTCGATAAACAGCTGGGCGCATTCCTCTGCGGAGTCAGGATGCACCTCCAGCCCCTTCACGACCTGTTCGACTCTTGCCTTGGAAACTGTGTCGCCGTGCAGAGTTTCAAAGATCTGCTTGAAGAGCTTTGGGGCGAGGAATGCGCTTTGGTGCAGTGGCTGACGGTCTTGGTTAGGTGCTGCGTCAATTTCCTTGGCCAGTTTCGTGGCTTTATATGCCTCGACCGTGCCCTCAAGAAGTCCAAACTGCTTCAATGCAGACGCCCGAATCTTGCCCGAAGATGTGCCGCTTCCGAAAACTCCCTGCAAAATGGTTTTCTCTGGCAGCGCGCCGGTGTGGGTCTTCGACACAAGCTTTGTAGCGTACTCCAGTGCCTGCTTCAGGTTGATTTTAGGGAAGAGCGCGCCGCCCTTGCGTCCGCCCTTCGGCATCTTTTTCGCTTCTTTTGGTTTCTCACTTTCCGTCATCGCCTATCACCTCGCGCGCCATAATCGACTGGAGAAGTTTCTTCAGTCCCTCGTCATAGGAGCCTCTGAAATCAGCGTAGTGCTTTTCGCTGATGCTGTCGGGCATTTTCGCGTCGTCGAGCTTGATCGGGAGGACGGCCACCTTTCGACGCTCGATTTCGTGAACAAGCGCACTGTTCAGTTCCTTCTTCACCCATGGCGACTCGACGGAGTTATGACTTACCACTATAAGGAAGAAGTCTGATTCTGCGAGCCCCTGAGCAATCTTCTCCGGGATGGAATCGCCAACAAGTATTCGCTGCTCGTCAATCCAAACCTTCACGCCGCCTGCCACGAGGTCTGCGGCCAGCCTTCGCACGAATCCCTTGTCTTTTGAGCTGTGCGAGAGAAAAGCAATACGTTCGTGTCTATGTTCTGCACGGCGCGCCTCCTTGCTCGCCACCGCGTCGTTTACGAGCGTCTCGACACGCACTCCGAGGTCCAGGACTTGGGCAACCGAATTCGCCCATCTAACCAGCGGGGCAATTGCGTTCTTGTCGTAGTTCGTCTCACCGGCAACAACTGCGGCCTTGCGCATCGCATCTTGCAGGCTATCGCCAAGTGCCAAGAATTGCCGGATGTTGCGAACAAGCGGAAGACGTAGAAGCGCTTCTCGAACGACCCTCCGCTTCTCATCCGCCGTCCCCTTGTACGGGTAGGGCTGCGCGAGCACATATGTCATGTCGTCAGGGGATTGCAAGAGGCCTATCAGACGCGCATTCTTGAGGACCTTCCCCGCAATGCGTGGGTCGACGTTTGCAAACTGCGCGATTTGCCGGGCTGATGGGCTGTCGAGCCAAGCCGCCGCGTCAAGCACCGCAAATAGCGAATCGATCTTGACCGCCGCGAAGCGGATCACCGGTTTCTTGGACCTGCCCGACTTTGCATTCATTTCGGTGCAGCCATTATTCACCTAACTACCAGTAATTGCAAAAGGGTTATGAGCGCGGGGCTTGTAATTTTCAGCGGGTAGCTGTACCCTGTAATAGATCCCGCTAAATCGGGCTTGCGTAACGCCACGATCCGCCAAGCGAAAGCTTGGCGGATCGTTTGCTTTTGGGCTACTTGCTCGCCGCACCGAAGCTTGCGCCCCACCGCGGATGGTTGCGGAAAATATCCCTTCGCCAGCGCACAATAGAAATGTACTGGAAGAACAGGGCGCCATCGGCGGTCTCAAGCCCAGGGAATCACCCTGCCAAACAATGCGTGGCGCCTTTTGACAGTGAAACTGTGAAATGCCGCTCAACTCAAACAAAACAAACAGGGCAATCTGAAAACCTCACAGAAACACAGCCTGGGATGATTCTGCGAGCCGGCAAGAAACAAGCCGCACGAATCGGGAGATTTCAAACAAAGATTCTGAAAAACAACGTCCGCGCCAGATCCTGTTCCCTGTTCCCTATTCCCTGTTCCCTGTTTCCCCCAAGTCCCTCGCCTGCATCTGCCTGAGCACGATCACGATTCCCAGTGCGGTCAGCACGCAGATGAGCGCGAACAGAAAGACGCTGCGGTATCCGTAGACGCCGATCACCGCGCCGGCCAGCGGACCGACCAGAAAGAAGGAGACGTCGGAGAATGCGGTGTAGACGCCGAGCGCGGTGCCGCGATTGTTTTCAGTGACGCGCTTGACGGCTTCCACTCCAAGCGAGGGGAAAAAGAGCGAGAATCCGAGGCCGGCGAGGGCGGCTCCGGTGAAGGCCATCCACGGTGACGTTGCTTGCCAGAGCATGAGCAGCCCGACGGATTCGACCGAGAGGCACACCATGCCAACCGGGTAGCCTCCGAAGCGGTCGATGGCGTGGATGAAGAGCAGACGCGCGAAGATGAAACCGGCGCCGAAGGCGGTGAGGCAAAGGGCCGCTCCGTTCCAGTGGCGGCTGGCGTAAAACAGCGTAACGAAGGTGGCCAGCACGCTGTATCCGACTCCGCCGAGGGCCAGGCCCATGCCGTGCGGCGCGACCCGGCCGAGCACATGGGCAAAGGGCATATGCACGCCGGGAGGCACACGGACGGGGCGTTTGCGGCTGGCCGCGACGAGACTGATGGCGCCGATGAGGATGGTTACGAGGCCCAGCGAGGCAAGGCCGAAATGATCGTCGAGCACGACGCCGAGCGGCGCGCCGAGAGCCATGGCGCCGTAGGTGCTGATGCCGTTATAGCCGATGACCTTGGCGGTGTGTTCCGGACCGGCGCTGGTGATGCCCCAGAGCGTTGAGCCGGTGGAGCCGAGGCTCTCACCTACGCCGAGGACAAGACGGCTTGCAATGAGAAGCGCAACGCTCAGGTGCGGGCCAATGTGCAGGGGATTGAAGTGCAACACGGCGGCGGCGGCCACCAGAAGCGCTCCGCTGGCGGTGCAGGCTCCCATGCCCCAGAGCACTGAAACTTTGGCGCCGGCGCGGTCGGATATGCGTCCCGCCCAGGGGCGGCTGGCCAGTGTGGCGATGTACTGGATGCTGATGACGAGGCCCGCCATGGCCGCGCTGAATCCCATGCGCAGGTGGACATAAGGCGGCAAAACCGCGAGCGGAAGTCCGATGGACAGATAGCAGATGAAGGTGAAGTAGACGAAGCCGAGAATATGCCGCGTGCTGCCATTGGAGGCATCGCTCGCTGTTGCCGGGACACTTGCAATGGCCGAGTCGGACATCTTACGGATAGAGACCTGCGAATGGAGTGGTCTGACCCCAGTATAGCCGAGGGCATGTGGAAGCTGGCTGGCGCATTGAACAAGGTTCTACACTGAGAGGGTGCCGGGATTTCACGTAGAGCATTTCGGATGCAGGGCCGCACGCGCGGATGGCGAAGCAGTGAGCGACCGGCTGCGCGCTGCGGGGCTGTGCGAGCGGCAGCCTCGAATGGCCGATGTGGTTGTGGTGAACACATGCAGCGTGACGGCGGAGGCAGATCGGGCGGCGCGCGCGTTTATCCGGCGGACGCACAGATCGAATCCCGAGGCGCGAATCGTGGTGACCGGCTGCTATGCGCAACGCGCGCCGGAGGAGTTGGCGGCAATGGACGGCGTGGCAGCCGTGGTTGGCAACAGCCACAAGTCGCTGGCGCCGGAGATTGTTTTGGGATTGACTCCGCAGGCTGCCGGAACGGATGGTCTTGTGCGTGTACAGTCTCTGCTGACGAGGGACAACGTGCCGGGCCAGGCTCCGATTTGGGTGGACGACCGCTTTGCGCATTCATTTATTGAAGACGCGCGACTGACGCCAGGGGCACAGACGCGCCCGAACCTGAAGATTCAGGAGGGATGCGGGAACCGGTGTACGTTCTGCGTGATTCCGCAGACCAGAGGCTCCTCGCGAAGCCTGCCCGCGGCCAGCGTTCTCAAGCAGGTGGAAGGCTTTATAGCGGCCGGGGGCAACGAACTGGTTCTATCCGGGATCAATCTGGGGCGATGGGGGCGCGATCTTTCGGAGTCTCTCGTTGCGGGGAATCCGGCGAGGAGTTCGCTCGCTGGGCTCGTGCGCCAGATTCTTGAGCAGACCTCGCTCAAGCGGCTGCGGCTCAGTTCGATTGAGCCGATGGACTGGGATGAGGAGCTGATCGGGCTGATGGCGGAGTTCGGCGGAATCAGGCTGGCGCGTCATGCACATCTGCCGCTTCAGTCCGGCTCGGACGCGGTGTTGCGGCGAATGCATCGGCGTTATCGTCCGTGGCATTACGTTGAAAAAGTGAAGGCGCTCATTCGGGCTGCAGGGCGGGAACTGACGGTAGGCGCGGACGTAATGGTTGGGTTCCCAGGAGAGACGGACGGTGAGTTCGAGGAGACGCTGGAGTTGGTGCGGGCGCTGCCTTTCGGCTATTTACACCTGTTTCCGTTTTCGCCGCGGCCGGGAACGCGGGCGTGGGCGCTTCATGCCGAGCGTCCGGTTCCAGCTTCGAAAGTGGAAGAGCGGATGGGAGCTCTCCGCGCCCTGGCCGCGGAAAAGAGTTTCGCTCACCGAGGGTGGTTTGTGGGCAGGGAGTTGGACGCCATTACGTTGCACACGCCGCCAGAGTTGGAAGGCCGGGGTTGCACGGCTGCGCTGACGGAGAACTTTCTTCCCGTCGAGCTTGAGGGGAGGCTAGCTGCCAATCGGCTGGTTCGAGTGCGCGTGGACGGGTTGAATGCGCAGGGTTTGCTGGAGGCGGCGTTGGCCGAGGCTGCGCAAGGTCAATATGAGGCGACGGCAATGTCTGTCAGGGCGAAACCGGTTCCCTTGAAGAGCAACTCTTCGCCGGTTTCCTTCGCCAGTGCGTAGGACATGCAATCGCCGAAGTTCAGCTTGGCGGGATGGCGGCCCTTGCCGTAGCGCTTGAAGGCTTCACGGGCAAGCCATGCCTGGGCCTCGGTGAATGGCACGATTTCAATCCGGAATCGCACAATTTGCAGATCCAAGTCGCGCACTCCGTCCGCGCCTTTTCGCGATTCCAAGATCATCGACGACTCCAGAAAAGACGCCGACGACATACGGCAAATCGCACTGCGAACCATGGCCACGTCGAAGAGATGTCCCTCCGGCTCCTCGAGCAAAATGGCGACCATAGCCGATGCGTCGACGATCATGTGGGAAGCCCGTTTTCGTCCCAACCCATGATCTCGTCGTCGGTTCGTGTGTCCAGCACCGGCAGCGAAGCACAGTGGTGGCTGATCGCCCGAATTTCTTCGATCAGGGCAGCCTTATCCTGGCGCTTTCGCGCCTCCCGCTCCAGCCTCTCGCGCATGGCGACGATCACGGCGTCCGTCATGGTTTCGCCGGTGGTGGCCGCCAGTTGCCGGGCCAATCGATCAGCTTCGGGAGCCTTTATGCTGAGGGCCAAGGTACCTAACCTCCTGTTTGTCTACCTGTCTAGATCATATCATGGCGAAAGGTCAGGCTTCCTGGCGGCAAGATCTCCTCTCGCGGTCGGATGATTCCGATAGGCGGGATTCCCGGAATGGTCGCGCTGCATCCGGCTTCCCTTCCCACCACCCGCTCGACTTTGGATGCGAAAACAGCGTAAAGTGCTCATTTGTTGGAATAGGGTCAATGCTATACTCAGTGTGCGTTCGTGCCCCCTCTCGACGATTCCGGTCGGTTCCGGTCGGTTCCGTCGGTTCCGGTCGGTTCCGGAGGCGGGCAGCGACGACTTTTGGAGGAGTACCATCGCACTCGACAAGCGTTCAGCAAAGTCTTTTATTCGCATCAACGATAGAATTCGCGCGCGTGAGATCCGCGTGATTGATGAAAACGGCGAACAAATGGGCATACTTCCGCCCTTTGAGGCGCTGAAGATCGCCCGCGAACGGGGCCTGGACCTAGTGGAGGTTTCGCCCAACGCGGTTCCCCCTGTCTGCCGCATCCAGGACTACGGCCGCTACCTTTACGAGAAGGACAAGAGCGAGCGCGCCGCCCGCAAAAAGCAGAAGGTCATTGTGGTCAAAGAGGTCAAATTCTCAGTGACCGTTGACGATCACGACTACCAGACCAAGAAGAATCAGGCGGTTCGATTCCTTGTGGACGGCGACAAGGTGAAGGCCAGCCTGCGCTTCAGGGGCCGGCAGATGGCCCACCGCGAGCTTGGCTACGCAATCATCAACCGGCTGATCCAGGATATTGGCGAGGCGGGGATTGTGGAGTTCATGCCGCGCATGGAAGGGACGATTCTGCACGCGATTATTGCGCCGGCAAAGAAGCAGGAGCAGGCTGCTCCCAAGCCTAAGCCAGCGGCGGCTCCGCAGGTAGAGTCCGCACCCGTGCAGCAAGCGTAGAAAAGCGCAACAGCCAACGCTTTCAAAGCGGGCCGCTCGACTCGGGCGGCCTGAGCTTTTGCGCCGGAGTCCCGTGCGGCGTGTGCTCTCTAATGCAGCCAGCGAAGGTTGATGGTCCGGGGCGGTGGCAGGGGCAAAACGATGAAGCCTTCACGCCAGTGGCCGTCTTCGCGGCGGGGCGGATTGCCGACGATGCGGGCGGCCTCGGTGTTGCGTTCAGCGATGGCCAGGCCGGGCAGGCCGCCGACGATGGCCTGAAGCTGATCGTGATTCGGCGGGCGGTTGGTGGTGATGGGAATCAGTGCGTTAAGGGCGCCGTAGGCCTCGGCCAGGTCGCTCACCTTGGCACGACGCTTGGAAGGCAGCGGCTTGAGTCCCAGCGACTTCCAGGCCGCAAAGGGATAGCTCTCGACGAGGATGCGCTCCTGGTTCTGGACCAGAGCTGACGCGGGTTGGTCGCGCGTATCCAGGCGTCGCCAGCCGTGGCGGCAGAGGGCGTCGTACACATCCAGGCAAAACTCGGCGAAGAGCCGGTAAGTGATGGGCTTGACCATCCCGGGCAGTCCTGTTTTGGCGGCGGTATTGAGTTGGCGCTCACTGACGCGGGCATGCTCGACGCCGTTGTGCGGGGACTTCCAGGCCTGGGGGCCGTCGAGGACGATGACACGGATGTTGCGCACCGCGCAGAGGTGGTTGAGTCGGCCGGCGAGGATATTGGCGTCGACCGGACCGGCGGCCGGGCCGGGATCAAGGCCGGCAGCGGTCGCGGGGATGATCTCGCAGTCGATGGACTCGGGGTGCGGAGGGTGCATTCGGTCGAGCACAACGATGCCTAGATCGGACCAGCGGCGATAGGCGAGATCGACGGAGAGGACGGCCACGATCTAACACTACGATTGCGGCAAGGGAGTGGGCAATCGCCAAGCGACGCGGCTCGCGGTGGGGGTTAGCGGAATTGGGACGGAGGGTCGAAACGGGACTTGATCCGGCTCCGGTCGGATGCCGCAGCGGGTCCCACCCTAGCGGCAAAAACAGAGACGCCGCGAGGGTGGGGCACCCGCACCCGAATTGATGTCAATCGAATACAGGAAGACCCTGTGTTAGACTCCCTGACGTTATGAAAATCAAACTGTCTGCGTTGCCAATGCTGATGTTGTTTGTGGGTTTTGAAGCCGGGATGCTCCTGGCACAGGAGACTGCCGTTCCGCACCTCGAAACCAGGGGCGCGGCGACCCAGTTGATTGTGGACGGCAAGCCCTTCCTGATGCTTTCCGGCGAGCTGCACAATTCCTCGTCGTCGAGCCTCGAGTACATGAAGCCTATCTGGCCGAAGCTGGCGGCGATGGGGCTGAACACGGTCGTGACTCCGCTGAGTTGGGAGCTGATTGAGCCCAGGGAAGGCAGCTTCGACTTTACGCTGGTGGACGGGCTGCTCGAGCAGGCTCGGCAAGCGCACGAGAAGATTGTTTTTCTCTGGCTGGCTTCGTGGAAGAACGGCATGTCGAGCTATCCGCCAGTGTGGGTGAAGCAGGACACGCACCGGTTTCCGCGCGTGGTCGAGCGCGGCGCCGAAGTGGAGATCCTGAGTCCGCTGGCCGCGGCAACGCGCGATGCGGATGCGCGTGCATTTGCGGCCCTGATGCAGCACATCAAGGAGGTGGACGGCAAGGACCATACCGTCCTGATGATGCAGATGGAGAACGAGGTTGGGGTTCTGGGCGATTCGCGCGACCACTCTGCCGCTGCCAATGCGGCCTTTGCCTCGCCTGTGCCGGTACAGCTGACGCAATACCTGAGGGCGCATCGGGACGCGCTCTATCCGCGGCTGCGGGCGCTGTGGGACGCGAATGGCGACAAGACAACCGGCACGTGGGCGGAGGTTTTCGGGGACAGCGAGCGGGCAGACCAGATCTTCATGGCCTGGTATTACGCGAGGTTTATTCATGCCGTGGCGGCCAAGGGCAAGGCGGCTTACAACATTCCAACGTATGTGAATACCTGGCTGGAGGGCGACGATACGCCGCCGGGCGACTTCCCCAGCGGAGGACCCGAGCCGGAGGTTGTGGATGTATGGAAGGCTGCCGGGCCGGGCGTCGATCTTTATTCGCCGGACATCTACGCCGACAACTTCACTGAGTGGTGCAATCGCTATCATCGCGATGGCAATCCGTTGTTTGTGCCGGAGGCGAGAGGCGGGGCGATCGGCGCGGCGAATGTCTTCTATGCGCTGGGCCAGGAGGCCGGGCTAGGATTTTCGCCCTTTGCAATCGAAGACCAGGATGAGAAGAGCGATCTGGCCGCGAGCTACGCTGCGATTGGCAAGGTGGCGCCGCTGTTGCTCGATCACCAGTCCGCGGGCGACGTGCACGGCTTTGTGCTCAACAAGAATCACGACACGGCAGACTTCACCATGAGCGGCTACACGGTGCACGTGACGCTGGACGAGATCTTCGGCGGCCATGCTGAGGGCGGATTTGGGATGATCATTGCCGCCGGACCGGATGAGTTTCTGGGCGTTGGCAAGGGCTTCAGGGTCTCGTTCATATCGCGATCGGCGACCGGGCAGCAGGTGGGAATTGGAGCGGTGGACGAAGGGACGTTTGAGGATGGGAAGTGGGTTCCGGGACGGCGGCTGAACGGCGATGAGAACGACCAGGGCAAGGGCTGGCGCTTCGATTCGCGGCAGTTGAGGACGGAAAAGGTCAGGCTGTACCGGTTTGATTAGAGGATTGGCGGCTTCGCGGGGCTTAAGGCGTAGCCGCGAAACCAGCGATGCGTTATACTGATTGAAGCCTCAAGAGGGCAGGGAAGTCCCTGTCTCACCGGGATGCGCCAGGGTTGTTTCGATCTGGATGCGACCGCTCGCGAGGACAAAGAGAAGACAATGCCCAAGTTGAAGACCCATACGGGCGCGAAGAAGCGCTTCAGCAAGACTGGCACCGGCAAGATCAAGCGGGGCCAGACGAAGACGCGTCACATCCTTACTTCGAAATCGCCGAAAGTGAAGCGGAAGCTGGGCCGGACCCTGCTGGTTTCAGATGGCGACTACAAGAAGGTAGCGCGCATGATTCCTTACGCCTGATCGCTGCGTGGTCTCCTGACGGAGACGACGCTTCAGGGCCTTGGCGAAAGCGTTGCGCCGGCCCCCGGAAGTTGGGCAGTTTAACTGCTTTGACCTTCTGAGAGATTCAGGCTTGAAAAGAGCGAGTGAAGAGGTTTACAGCCTATCCCTGACGGGGACGGCCTCCTGCCTCCAGCCGCATGAGCGACGAACGCAAAATGGAGAAGACCAATGCCCCGCGTAAAACGCAGTACCAAGCGGAGTGACCGCCGGAAGAAGATTCTCGAGAGAGCAAGCGGCTACTTCCTGACGAAATCGAAGCTCTATCAGGCAGCGCAAGAGGCCGTAGAGCGCGGACTGAAGTTTGCCTACACCGGCCGCAAGCAGAAGAAGCGGCAGTTCCGTTCGCTGTGGATTGTCCGCATCTCAGCCGCGGCCAAGCTGAACCATTTCAGCTATTCGCAGCTCATCAACGGTTTGAAGAAGGCCGGCGTTGAGCTGGACCGCAAGATTCTGGCCGACATTGCCGTGCATGACGCGGCGGGCTTCACCAAGCTGGTGGAGCAGGCCAAGGCGGCACTGGCGGCGGAGAAGAAGGCGGCGTAGGAAGGGTAAGTCAGCAAGTTAGCAAGTTAGCGAAAAGGCTCCGCGATGCGGGGCCTTTTCTGTCAGCAGGCTAGCGGTTGCGGGACGTGGGGCGACCTTCTGCAATCGCCGATCGGCAGGGTGCGTGGTTTATCCTGCTGATTACGCATGATGAACGAAGAGATACCCAATCTGAAGGCATTTGATGAGGCCTCGCTTGACGAGGCGTTTGGCGCGCTGGAGCGGCAGGCGCGCGGCGATGCGACTGTGCTTGATGGCGACGCGGCTGTGGAGGCCTATCGGCTGCATTGGCTGGGGCGCAAGCAGGGCCGGCTCAATGAAGTCTCTGGCCGCTGGCTGAAGGCTGCGCCGGCGGAGGCCAAGAAGGCGCTGGGGCTGCGCTTCAACGCGCTCAAGGCGGTGGTGGAGCAACTGCTGGAGCAGGGGGCCGGCGCGGGCTTGAAGGATGCGGCGCTGGCGGCGGAGGCGATCGACATCACGCTGCCGGGGACGCGGCGGCTGACCGGGGCAGAGCATCCGATCACGAAGACGTTGAATGAGATTACGAGCGTATTTGCGGCGTTGGGCTATTCGGTGGGCGTGGGTCCGGAGGTCGAGACCGATTACTACAACTTCGAGTGCATGAATTTTCCCCCAGATCATCCGGCGCGGGACACTCAAGATACGCTGGTCATTTCAAATCAAGACCGGAAGCCGCTGCGCGACCGGCTGCTGCTGCGCACACACACTTCGCCAGTGCAGATGCGGACCATGGAAGCGCAGCCGCCGCCGGTGCGGATCGTGATTCCGGGTAAGGTGCATCGCAACGATGCGGCCGACGCGACGCACTCGCCGATCTTCCATCAGGTTGAAGGACTGTGCGTGGACACCAACATCACCTTCGCCGATCTGAAGGGGACTCTGGATCATGCCATGAAAGCGTTGTTCGGTTCGGCGGTGAAGACGCGATTCTTTCCATCGTTCTTTCCGTTCACGGAGCCGAGTGCGGACGTGCAGATCAGCTGCATCTTCTGCGGCGGCAAAGGCTGCAAGAAGTGCAAGCAGTCGGGATGGATTGAGTTATTGGGCTGCGGGATGGTGGATCCGGCGGTGTTCGCATTCGCGGCGGAGAAGCAGCCGGCTTACGATCCGAAGAAGATTTCTGGGTTTGCGTTTGGGATGGGTGTTGAGCGGATCGCCATGATGAAGTACGGGATAAGCGAGATAGGAAGCCTATTCGCGGGAGATATGCGGTTTCTCGGGCAATTTGTTTAGCAGGCTGGCGCGCTTCGCGCGATGGCGAGTTGGCAGGTTGGCGGTATGAGCAGGACGCGGCACTATCGGGATCTAATTGCATGGCAGAAGTCCATGGAACTTGCGCGGATGATTTATACGCGTACGGAGGAATTTCCAAAGTCAGAGACGTTTGGGTTGCGCATGCAACTGCGCCGATCTGCCGTGAACGTGGCAAGTCATATCGCCGAGGCACATGGGCGTTTGAACGATACCGAGATGCGGAAGGGCCTCGGAGCAGCACGCGCGGCCATCAATGAATTGCAGACTCAAACCGAATTGGCGGCGAGTCTGGGCTTTTTTGACAGTTCTACAAGTGAAGAGCTTCTGGACCTGGGCACTCGCGTGGCCAAGCTGATCAATGGCCTCCTGGGAGTGCTGGAGACGGAACCATCTGCAGCGGGCGAACCCGCCACCTTGCCATCGCGCGGAGCGCGCCAACTTGCAAAGAGAGAACCTTAATCGATGAAGATACTGACGAAATGGCTTCGCGCTTATCTCTCGGACTTGCCCGTCGATGACGTCCAACTTGCCGAAGATCTGACTTTGCGCGGCATTGCGGTCGAGGGGATCTACGATCTCGGCGACGGCAATGGGTCGCTTTACGAGATGGACATTACGACCAACCGCGTGGATGCAATGAACCACTACGGCGTGGCGCGCGAGGCGGCTGCGATCTATGGGCTGGCGTTGGCGGAGCTTCCGCACGAACTTCCGCCAGCCCGCCCGTCCGGCCAGGCCTTTCCTGTGCGGATCGAGGCTGAGAGCGAGTGCGGGCGGTTTACGGCGAGAGTGCTGCGCGGGATTACGATTGGGGACTCGCGGGACTGCTTTGCCGGCGCGGAGGTGGCCACCTATTTTGGGCTGCTGGAGCAGAAGCGCATCTCCAATGCTGTCGACGCGTCTAATTTTGCTTTGCTGGGCATGGGACAGCCGACGCACGTCTTCGATCTGGACAAGCTTGAGGGCGGCATCGTGGTGCGGCGGGCGCGCAAGGGCGAGCGGCTGAAGACGCTGGACGGCGTGGAGCGCGTGCTCGATGCGGAAGATCTGATTGTGGCCGACCATGCAAAGCCAGTGGGTTTAGCCGGCGTGATGGGCGGATGGGACACGATGATTACGCCCGCGACGACCAACGTGCTGGTGGAGGCGGCGTGGTTTGAGCCGATGGCAGCGCGTCGGACGGCGCGGCGGCACGGGCTGCATACGGATGCCAGTCATCGCTTCGAGCGCGGGGCGGACTTCAATGCGGGGCCGGTGGCGTCGGCGCTGGTGAGCAGGATTCTGCTGGCTAGTGGCGGGTGGATTGAAGGCGACCTGGTAGATGTGCGGGTTGCGGCTATCGAGGCGCGAACGGCCAGGCGCGCGCCTGTTGCGCTGGCGCTCGGTGAAGTGCGGCGGATTCTGGGTACGACCATCGACAACGAAGGGATCAGCGCAGAGATCGTCGAGGAAGTGCTTAGGGCGCTGGGGTGTGGGTTAGCGCGTCAGC
>Ga0224559_1000847_pt1 | contig 18239 bp, 16 predicted proteins | sample 714S33034metaG_FD_180676 | JGI IMG/M metagenome (GOLD analysis project Ga0224559, IMG submission 180676) | Peat soil microbial communities from Stordalen Mire, Sweden - 717 S3 30-34 | ecosystem: Environmental > Terrestrial > Soil > Wetlands > Peat | place: Sweden: Norrbotten County, Stordalen... | reverse complement strand
CCTTGACCGGCAGACGCCAGATCAGGCCTATTTCAACCGGCTGTCGCAGATCGCGGCAGCCTGAACCCGGCAGACGCTCCACTTATCATTCGCAGGAATGTGTTCAGACAAGCGGAGCCAGCTCTGTCTTCGGCCTCAAGGGCGCCATCCATATCCGCCCAGGCGAGTTCCTCCATGACGCCGGCGCCGTCGACGCGATAGCCGCAAACAAGCCCCGTGGGCTCCACCATATCAAGCATCGCGTCTTTTCCTCCAGTTGATAGGGTGGATAATGCAGCCTTCGCGGGGGCGCCGCCGACGGCGGTGCGATAGTGGCCGCGCTTCGGTGACGTCTATGTGAAGGCGCGGCGGCGAATTTGGCGCCCGCCCGCCTCACAAAAACGCCAGCAGCGCCGCCAGCGTCGCCTGGGGGTTTTCCTCGGGCAGAAAATGGCCGCCCGCGATCGGCCGGCCCTGCACATTCCCGGCCCATTGGCGCCAGACATCGAGGGTCGCGGCGTCGCCGCCCCCGAGGCCCCGCTCGCCCCAGAGAACGAGGAGCGGCGTCGAGATCTTCCTGCCCGCGGCCTGGTCCGCCTCGTCGGCGGCGCGGTCGAGCGTCGCGCCGGCACGATAATCCTCGCAGGCGGCGTGAATGCGGGTGGGCTCGTTGAGCGCCGCGCGGTAATGGGCGAGCGCTCTGGGGTCGAAGGCGGAAAGTTCCTTCGCGGCGGTCCAGCTCGCCAGCGTGAAATCGACGTAGAAGGGCGCGGCGCCGGCGATCAGCGTCTCCGGCATGGGCTCGGGCTGCGCCAGAAACGTCCAGTGATAGGCTTTCAGCGCCTCCTGCGCATTCAGCGACCGCCAGCGCGCGGCGGTCGGGATGATGTCGATCAGCGCCAGCTTCTCCAGACGTTCGGGATGATCGAGCGCGAGGCGGTAGCCGACGCGGCCGCCCCGGTCGTGTCCGACGAGGCTGAAGCGGATATGGCCGAGCTGCTCCATCACCGCGATGGCGTCCTCGGCCATCAGCCGCTTTGTGTAAAGCGCGCCCTTTTCGCTGCGCGGCGCGCTGGACCAGCCATAGCCGCGCAGATCCATGAGGAAGACGCTGAACCGCTCGGCCAGTTTCGGCGCGATTCTGTGCCATTCGACATGGGTTTGCGGATAGCCATGCAGCAGGAGAAGGGGCGGTCCGTCGCCGTTCGAGCGCACGAAAAACCGGCCGGAGCGCGTATCGATCCAATGCGTCGCGAAGCCGGGGAAGAGATCAGCCAGATCCGTCATCGGAAAAAGCTCCTCGCAGCGGCGTCTCCGCGCCGCCCTTGACATAGGAACTGCCGGACTCCTACAGCTGTTCCATCTCAGGCCGAGCGTTGCATGACTGTCAAGCCCAAGCTGAACGTCCTTCTTTGCGCCCCGCGCGGCTTCTGCGCCGGGGTCGTCCGCGCCATCGACGCCGTCGAAGAGGCGCTGCGCATCTATGGCGCGCCAGTCTATGTGCGCCATGAAATTGTGCACAATAAATATGTCGTCGAGACGCTGAAGGGAAAAGGCGCGATTTTCGTCGAGGAACTCGACGAAGTGCCAGACACCGCCCAGCCGGTGATCTTTTCCGCCCATGGCGTGCCGAAATCCATTCCCGTCGAGGCCTCTGAGCGCAATATTTTCGCCATCGACGCGACCTGCCCGCTGGTGACCAAGGTGCACCGCGAGGCCGAACTGCACTTCCGGCAGGGCCGCAAGGTGCTGCTCGTCGGCCATGCCGGACACCCGGAAGTTGTCGGCACGCTCGGCCAGTTGCCGCCCGGCTCGATCCTTCTGGTTCAGACCGTCGAGGACATTGCGGCGCTGCACCTCGAGGACGATTCCAACCTCGCCTATGTGACGCAGACGACGCTGTCGGTCGACGACACGCATTCCATGGTCGAAGCTTTGACGAGGCGGTTCCCGCACATCGTCGGACCGCATCGCCAGGACATCTGCTATGCGACGACGAACCGGCAGGAGGCGGTGAAGCGGATCGCCCCGATCGTCGATGCGCTGATCGTCGTCGGCTCGTCGAACTCATCGAATTCGCAGCGGCTCAAGGAAGTCGCCGAGCGCTCTGGTTGCAAGCTCGCCCGTCTCGTGCTGCGTGCCGACGACGTCGAATGGGGGCTTTTCGAGAATATTTCATCGCTCGGCATCACGGCGGGCGCATCCGCGCCGGAAATTCTCGTCGAGGAGATCATGGACGCCTTCGCGCAGCGTTTCGAACTGCATGTCGAGGAAGTCTCGTCGGTGAATGAGGGCGTCTTCTTCCCCCTGCCGCGTGAACTGCGCCGGGCGACGGTCTAGAGCGGGATGAGGAAAAGTGGGTCCACTTTTCCGCCCGCATCCCGCCCTCGCTAGCCGCGGGGATCGCCCCGCAACGCATTGAAAACGCATCGCCCCTCAGCCATTCTTATCGCGGGACCGACGGCGAGCGGAAAAACCGCTCTCGCGCTGCGGTTGGCGCAGGCGACGGGCGGCGTCCTGATCAACGCCGATTCGATGCAGGTCTATCGCGACCTGCGCATCATCACCGCGCGACCGAGCATCGCCGAGGAGGCGAAGGCGCCCCATCGCCTGTTCGGCCATGTCGACGCCGCCGTCAATTATTCGGTCGCCCTCTGGCTGGAGGCCGCGCGCACCGCGCTCGATGAAGCGGCGCGCGATGGCCGCTTGCCGATTTTCGTCGGCGGCACCGGGCTCTATTTCAAGGCGCTGACGCAGGGGCTCTCCGGCATTCCATCCGTGCCGGACGAGCTGCGCGCGGCCATACGCGCGCGGGCGGCGGGCGTTCCCGCAGCCGAGCTTCACGCCGAACTCGCCCGTCGCGATCCTTTGATGGCCGCGCGACTCCGGCCCAGCGACCCGCAGCGCATCCTGCGCGCGCTTGAAGTTCTGGAGGCGACGGGCCAAAGCCTTTCCGCTTTTCAGGGCGCGCGGACGCCGCCCCTGCTCAATCCCGCAGCCGCGCGGGTGATTTTCCTCAATCCCGAGCGCGAGGAGCTGAAGCGGCGCATCCACGCCCGCTTCGACGCGATGATCGAGGCTGGCGCCCTCGCCGAGGCTGAGGTTCTGCGCCGGCGCAATCTCGGCGCCGCCCTGCCGCTCATGCGCGCGCATGGCCTGCGCCACCTGATCGCCCATCTCAACGGCGAAATCGCCCTGGATGAAGCGGCCCTCCTCGCAAAACGCGACACCTGGACCTATGCGCGCCGGCAATTCACCTTCGCGCGGCATCAATTGCCGGATTTCCTCTGGGCCGATGCGGCCGGGGCCGAGGCTCTGGCGCTGGCTTGAGGCTCACCGCGCGGCCGCGCTTTCCTGCTCCAGCCCGGCGATGGCCCGCGCAAACTCGCCGGCGTCGAAGGCGGCGAGATCGCCCGCCGTCTCGCCTATGCCGATAAAATGGATCGGCAGGCCGAATTTCTCGGCGATGGCGACGAGGATGCCGCCGCGCGCGGTGCCGTCGAGCTTGGTCATGACGAGGCCGGTGACGCCCGCGACCCTGCCGAAAATCTCGACCTGGCTCATGGCGTTCTGGCCGACGGTGGCGTCGAGAACGAGCAGCACGGCGTGCGGCGCGGCGGGATCGAGCTTCTTCATCGTGCGGATGATTTTTTCAAGCTCGGCCATGAGTTCGGTGCGGTTTTGCAGGCGCCCGGCGGTGTCCATCAGCAGCACGTCGGCGCCGCTTTCCCGCGCCGCCTGCATGGCGTCATAGGCGAGCGCCGAAGCGTCCGACCCCTGCGCGCGGGCGACGACCTCGCAGCCGAGCCGCTCGCCCCAGATGCGCAATTGCTCGATGGCGGCGGCGCGGAACGTGTCGCCCGCCGCGAGGACGACGCGGCGGCCCTCGCCTGTCAATTGCGCCGCCAGCTTGCCGATCGTGGTGGTCTTGCCGGAGCCGTTCACGCCGACGACGAGAATAACGGTCGGTTTCACGGCGGCGTCGATCACCAATGGCCGGGCGCAAGGTGTAAGGACGCGCGCGATCTCGGCGGCGAGGATCTCCTTGACGTCCTCGACCTCGATCGTCTTGTCGTAGCGGCCCTTTCCGACGATGCCGGATATGCGCGAAGCGGTGGCGACGCCGAGGTCGGCCCGGATCAGCACATCCTCAAGATCGTCGAGCATGGCGCCGTCGAGCTTGCGCTTGGTGAAGATCGCTGCGAGCCCCGATCCTATCGACTCGGAGGAGCGCGAAAGCCCCTGGCGCAGGCGCGACCACCAGCCTTTTGGCGCCGCGGCGGGTTCGACAACGGGTTCAGCGGCGGGCTCTGCAGCCGGTGCAACGGCGGGTTCAGAAGGCGGCGGTTGCTGCGCTTCAGGCTCTTGCGGCTCCGCATTCCTGCGTCCGAACATGCGGCCGAAGAGGCCGGGCTTTGGCCTCGCTTCCCCGGCGTCATTGTCTCTGGCCATTCAAGATCCTGTTTTCTCGTATCGAGGGTCCGTCACGAACCGCCATTGGCGCAATTCTTCGCGACGAAGAAATCAATAAAGGCGCGAAGGGCCGGCCGCATCTGCTTCCGGCTCGGATGATATAGAAAAAAGCCGGAAAATGGCGGCGTATATTCTGGCAGCAGGGCGATGACCCGGCCCTCCGCAAGATGATGGGCGACTCGGGGTTCGAGGAGATAGGCCACGCCCACGCCATTGATCGCGGCGTCGAGCAGGAGCCTGTCATTGTTGGAGGTTATCGCAGCGGGCAGGTCGTGCAGCACGACGGCCTCGCCATTGCGCTCGAACTCCCAGTCATAGATGCGCCCCGAGCTAAATCTGCGGCGCAGGCATTTGTGTCCGGTCAGCTCCTCAAGCGAGCGCGGCGCGCCGAATTTTTCAAGATAGGAAGGCGCCGCGACCAGGACCAGCCGCAACTGGCCGCCGATGCGGGTCGCAATCATGTCTGGCTCCAGATTTTCGCCAAGACGGATGCCGGCGTCATAGCCTTCGGCGACAATGTCGACGAAGCGGTCATCGGTCGCGATCTCAAGCGAAATTTCAGGATGCGTGGCGAGAAAGCCGGAAAGATGGGGCGCGAGAAGATATTCGGCCGAGAGATATTGCGCCGTAATTCGAACGCGGCCGCGCGGACGAACGTCGAGTTCGCAGGCGTCCCGCACCGCGAGCTCGATTTCCGCCAAAGCGGGTCCAAGGCGCTCGAACAGGCGCGCGCCGGCTTCCGTCAGGGCGAGGCTGCGGGTGCTGCGCTGAAACAACCGGCAATCGAGCTTCGTCTCCAGATCGCTGATCGCATGGCTGACGGCCGACGGAGAGAGGCCCAGACTGGCGGATGCGGCGCGAAAACCGCGAAGATTGGCGACGGCGGCGAAAATGGCGAGCTGGGGAAGCGAGGCGCGATCCATTGATGAGCCCAATCGAACAGGGTGTTCCCGATTGTACATATAGTTTCAAGGATCGAGCGCTCCCATTTTGGGGCGGACATGCTTTCCAGGAGATCGATTCATGAAAACTCGCAAACTCGGCGCTCTTGAGGTCTCCGCCATCGGCCTCGGCTGCATGGGCTTCACGGCGGCTTATGGCGGTCAGGAGGAGGCCCAGTCGATCGACACGTTGCGTCGGGCCGTCGATCTCGGCGTCTCGTTCTTCGACACGGCCGAGGTCTATGGCCCCTATGACAATGAGAAGATTGTCGGGCGCGCCCTGCGCGGCGTGCGCGACAAGGTCGTCATCGCCACCAAATTCGGCTTTCGCATCGGCGCCGAGGGCATTGGCTTCGATCGCGTGACGGGGCTCGACAGCAGCCCGGCGAATGTCAAATCCGTCGCCGAAGCTTCGCTCAAGCGGCTGGGGATCGACGTCATCGACCTCTTTTACCAGCATCGCGTCGACGCATCCGTGCCGATCGAGGAGACCGTCGGCGCGATGGCCGATCTCGTCAAGGCGGGCAAAGTCCGCGCGCTGGGCCTGTCCGAGGCGAGCGCGGAGACGATCCGGCGGGCGCATGCGGTTCATCCGATCGCTGCGGTGCAGAGTGAATATTCGCTGTGGACGCGCGATCCCGAGCGGGACGTGATCCCGACCTGCCGCGAGCTCGGCATCGGCTTCGTGCCTTATAGTCCGCTCGGCCGCGGCTTTTTGACGGGTCAGATCAAAAGCGCTGCGGATCTTGGCGAAAACGATTTCCGCGCGAACCTGCCCCGCTTCAATGAGGCCAATCTGGACGCGAATCTCGCTTTGGTCGAGGCGCTCCGGAAGCTCGCCGAAAAACGCGGCGTGACCGCTGCGCAACTGGCGCTGGCCTGGGTCTTACAGCTGGGCGACGATATCGTTCCAATTCCAGGCGCCCGCAAGATCCGGCATCTCGAAGAGAATATTCGCGCTGTCGAGCTGACGCTTGACGCCGCAGAATGCGCCAGCATCGCCGCCGTGATGGAAAATGTTCGAGGCGACCGTTACGGCGAGCGGCAACTGGCGCTGCTCAGACAAAAATAGGGCGGCGGGCGTAAACCTTCACGCCTCATCATGGGCGTTGATCGCGCCCGGCGTGACGTTCAGCATCTGCGCGCGCCCTTTGAGGCTGGCGAAGGCTGAAGGGTCCGCGCCCGTCAGCCAGACCTGACCGCCGAGGGCGCCGAGCCGGTCATAGAGCGCGGCGCGCCGCGCCGGATCGAAATGGGCGGCGATCTCGTCCAGCAGAACGAGCGGGGCGATTCCGCTCATCGCCTTGACGAGGCGCGCCTGCGCCAGCACCAGCCCGACGAGCAGGGCTTTTTGCTCGCCGGTCGACAATTGCGCCGCAGGCGCCTGTTTCAGGCCATGGCGCACGCTGAGATCGCTCGATTGCGGCCCGATCAGCGTTCGCCCGGCGGCTGCGTCGCGCGTTCGATTGTCGTGCAGAATCCGGCGATAGGCATCTTCCGCCTCAAGCGCCGGACGCGTCTCGATCAAGGCGTCGATCTCGCCTTCGAGCTTCAGTTCGGCGAAGGGAAATTGCGTATCGCTTACGCTCTGGTCCTGGGCGATGAGGGCGATGAGCTTGGCGACCGTCTCGAATCGCGCGGCGGCGACGGCGATGGCGAGTTCGGCGATTTCGCGTTCGATCGAATCGAGCCAGATGCGTCCGGCGTTGTCGAGGCGGTCTTCGAGCAGCCGGTTGCGTCCGCGCAGCGCCCGTTCGAGCGCATTGACCCTTGCGCCATGGTCGGCGTCGATCGACAGCACCATCCTGTCGAGAAAGCGCCGCCGCTCGCCGGCGGGGCCGGAAAACAGCCCGTCCATCGCCGGCGTCAGCCAGACGACGCGGATATGCTCGCAAAAGGCGCGGATCGAGACGGTTGGCTCGCGGTCGATGCGGTATTTGCGCGAGGCCGCGGCCCCGCTTTGCGGCTCGATTCCGGTGCCGAGCTGAACCGCCCCGGACGGCGTTTCGACCTCGACCGAGACGGCGAAGCCGCCGGCGCCTCCGTTCCGGGCGCAATCGGCGAGTTCGGCCCGGCGCAGGCCCCGGCCGGGGGTCAGGAGCGACAGGGCTTCAAGCACGTTGGTTTTGCCCGCGCCATTGTCCCCGGTCAGCACGACGGTCTGCCCGGTGACGGTGACGTCGAGCCTCGCGTAAGAGCGAAAATCGGCGAGCGCGAGCCGCGTGACGGCCCGCCGCGCGGGTTGCGCGCGCAGAAGCGCCGAGGCTTCGGTCTGCATCATCTCCTGTATGGGCTTCACGGCGCAGGCTTCACGGCGATGGTCTTGAAAACGGGGCATCAGAACTGCGCCAGAGGGGCTTGGCGCTCAAGCGGGAAATAATCTAGCCTGTTTGCGGGCCGGACGCGTCGAATCTTTCGCCGATAACCTTAAGCGTTGCCGCACATGGCGCATGAATCCGATTCCGCCGAAGCCGCGCCGCCGCATTTTCATCTGCGCCGGCGCATCGACGCCGATATGGACGCGCTCGCCGAGCTTTGGGCGGCGAGCTGGCGGGAGGCGATGCCCGCGATAGACTTCGCGGCGCGAAAAGCCTGGCTGCGCGGCCATTTGCCGGCTCTTGAGGCGGCTGGCGCGGTGACGGTCTGCGGATTGGACGAAGACGGCCGCCTGCTTGGTTTCGCTACCGTCAATCCGCAAAATGGCTATCTCGACCAGATCGCCGTCGCGCCGGAAGCCAAAAGCTCCGGCGCAGCAAGCGCCTTGCTCGCCGAGGCGCGTCGGATTTCGCTGCATCCTTTGTATCTTGACGTCAATCAGGACAATCCGCGCGCGCTGCGCTTTTACGCGCGCGAGGGCTTCGAGACGGTCGAGGCCGGCGTCAACCCGCGTTCGGGGCTCAAAACATGGCGCCTGCGGCAAGCCTAGGCGCATCAATAAAATTCTTTCAGCAGTCCCTAATCGGAAAAAATTCTTCGGCGACCACTTGAGAAATTTCCTCAATCGAGTCATTTAGGCGGCGCATGACATCGCGGTCGCGGAAAACGCGCGCCGCGTAAACGCGCATGGAGATTTCACGGATGCTGAAGAAGTTTGTCACGGTACAGGATTTTGGCGGCAAGCCGCTTAAACGCGTTCTGATGACGACCTCCGAGCAAGGCGTTCATGTCGCCGATCCCGGGATGCTTATCGCGATCAAGTTCGGCGTCGCCGCGCCGACCGCTGTGAAGCCCCAGAACGTGTTCAATTTCGACGAGCCCATTTTCGACGATCTCATGTCGCAATGGCATGCGAAACGAGAGACCTGCGAAACCACCTGGGCCAAGCTCGGCCGCTTCCGGCCGATGGAAGAGGACGAGGCTGCTTAGGCCAGCCGCGTCGCAGCATTTTCACGAAAACTCTATTCCGCCGCCGCCTGATCGGACTTCATCGCCGCGGCGCCGGTTTCGAATTGCAGCCTCGCGAGGCGGGCGTAAAGCCCGTCCTGCGCGACGAGGCTCGCATGCACGCCCTCCTCGACGACGCGGCCATTCTCCAGAACGAGAATGCGGTTGGCGTTGAGCACCGTCGCCAGGCGATGGGCGATGACCAGCGTGGTGCGCTCCGACATGACTTTTTCGAGCGCCGTCTGCACCAGCACTTCATTTTCCGAGTCGAGCGCCGAGGTCGCCTCGTCGAGCAGCAGCACGGGGGCGTCTTGCAAAATGGCGCGGGCGATGGCGATGCGCTGGCGCTGGCCGCCCGATAGCGTGACGCCGCGCTCGCCCGCGCGCGTGTCGTAGCCTTCCGGCAGCGCGCGGATGAATTCGTCGGCGGCGGCCCGGCGCGCGGCGTCGCGGACTTCCTCGTCAGTCGCTTCCGGCCTGCCGTAGCGGATGTTGTCGGCGATCGAGCCGCCGAAAATGACTGGATCCTGCGGCACGTTGCGAATGCGTTGGCGCAACTCCGCCGGATCGGCCGACTTGATGTCGACGCCGTCGAGGAGAATGCGGCCGGCGCCCGGATCATAGAAGCGCTGCAGCAGCTGGAACAGTGTGGTCTTGCCAGCCCCCGAAGGGCCGACGATGGCGACCATTTCCCCAGGTGCGATGCTGAACGAGAGATCGCTCAGCGCCATGTCCTCAGGCCGCGTCGGATAGGCGAAGGCGACATGCTCGAAGCGGATCTCGCCGCGCGCCGGGGTCGGCAGGGGAACGGCGGGAACGGGCGCGACGATGCCGGGCTTGATCGCCAGAATCTCGCCGATCCGGCCGGCGGCGCCGGCGGCGGCCGAGATTTCGCCCCAGACCTGGCTGAGTTCGCCTAAAGAACTCGCCGCGAGCACGGCGTAGATGAGGAATTGCGACAGCAGCCCGGCCGTCATGCGTCCGGCCAGAACGTCATGGGCGCCGAACCAGAGGATGCCGACGATGCTGGCGAAGACGAGAAAGATCACGACGATGGTCAGGCGCGCCCGGGCGGCGGCCGCCTTCTGCGCGGCGTCATAGGCCTCTTCCGCGGCGGCATGGAAGCGCGACGCGGCGAATTTTTCGGCGTTATAGGCCTGCATCACCCGCACCGCGCCGAGGTTTTCCGAGGCGTAGGCGGAGGCTTCAGCGAGGGCGTCTTGCGCCGTGCGCGAGCGTTTGCGCACCAGCCGCCCCGAGGCGACGAGCGGCAGCACGATGACCGGAATGGCGATGAGCACGAAGGCCGAGAGTTTCGGGCTGGTGTAAATCATCAGCCCGATCGCGCCGATGAACAGGAACAGGTTGCGCAGGGCGAGCGCCGCCGTCGTGCTGAAGGCCGCCTTCATCTGCGTCGTGTCGGCGGTGAGGCGCGACATCAATTCGCCAATGCGGGCGGTGTCGAAGAAGGCGGCGTCGAGACGGCAAAGATGCGCGAAAACCGCCGAACGCAAATCGGCGATGAGCCTCTCGCCGAGCGTCGTCACGAAGTAGAAGCGCGATCCGGAGGCGAGGGCGAGGACGGCGGCGATCCCGATCAGCGCCAGGAAATATTGGTTGATGAGGCCCGCGCTGTCCTCGACGAAGCCGAAATCGATCATGCGCCGGATGGCCAGCGGCACGGCGAGCGTCGCGCCCGAGGCCGCGACGACCGCGATCAGGGCGCCCGCGATGCGCGCCTTATAGCGCAGCACGTAAGGCAGGAGCGGCAGCAGCGCGCGTGGCGAGGCCTTCTTTCGCGGTTTGTCGGTCGGTTCGGCCTGTGCAAGGGCGGGATCGGGAAGAGCGGCGGCTTCTGTCATGATTCAGCTATACCAGAGATTGATGGAGCGGCGTGCGGCTCTCGCCCCGCTTTAAGAAGGCATGTCGGCTTTTCGGCGGCAAGCTTTACGCCGCTGAGGGCGTGCGCCTGTCCAGGATCAAGCGCGCCGCCAAGCATAGCGCCTGTGCGTCAGGCCGCCGAATCGGCGCGCTGCGCGGACTGCGCCTCAATCGCCGCCAGAAGGATGCAAAGCGCGATGCCTTCGGACGCGTCGCGCACCTCGGCCAGCGACGGGAATGTCGGCGCGAGCCGCAAATTGCTGTCGTTCGGGTCTTTGCCAAGAGGCCAGGTGGCGCCAGCCGGCGTGAGCGCAACGCCGGCGCTTTTGGCGAGTTCGACGACTCGCGCGGCCGTGCCGGGCGTCGCGTCAACGCTGATGAAATAGCCGCCTTCGGGCTTGCTCCAGCGCGCGGCGCCGGTCCCCGCGAGATGACGCTCCAGCGCCTCGGCGACGGCGGCGAATTTCGGTGCAATCAGCGCGCGATGGGCGTCCATGTGGCGGTAAATTCCGGCGGCGTCGCGCAGGAAGCGCACATGGCGCAGCTGGTTCAGCTTGTCGGGGCCGATCGAGCGCTTCGACGCGCTGGCGAGATACCAGCGCACATTGGCGGGTGAGGACGCGAAAAAGGCGAGGCCCGCTCCGGCGAGGGTGATTTTCGAAGTCGAGGCGAAGACGAATGCGCGGTCCAGATGGCCGGCGCGCGCGCAGGCCTCAAGGATATTGGAAATCTCGTGACGGGTTTCGGTCAGGTGATGGACGCTATAGGCGTCGTCCCAGAACAGCCGGAAGTCCGGTGCGCCTGTTTCCATCGCGGCGAGCCGCGCCACCGTGTCGGCGGAATAGATGTCGCCGCTCGGATTGGAATATTTGGGCACGCACCACATGCCCTTGACCGACGGGTCTGCCGCCAGCGCCTCGACGGCGTCCATGTCGGGTCCATCGCCGGTCAATGCGACGGGCAGCATGCGGATGCCGAATTCCTCGAGAATGGCGAAATGCCGGTCATAGCCGGGGGCGGGGCAAATGAAGGCGGGGCTCGCTTCCTTCGACCAGGGCCGCGCGGAGCCGGGAACGCCCTTGAGCAGGGCGTAGACGACGCTGTCATGCATCATGGCGAGGCTCGAATTGTCGCCGACGATGATGTCTTCGGGCGGCGCGCCCAAAATCGGCGCGAACAGCGCCCGCGCCTCTTTCAGCCCCTGCAAATTGCCGTAATTGCGCGCGTCTTCACCCGCCGCGCTGAAATAATCGCCATTGCCGGGCAGGGCGAGCAGGCTATTGGAGAGATCGAGCTGGTCCGGCGCCGGCTTGCCGCGCGTCATGTCGAGCTTCAATCCCTGGGCGCGAAAGGCGTCGAGTCTGGCTTGCACGCTCACGCGCAGCGCCGCCAGCGCGGGCGTCGGAAGATCGGCGATCTGGCTCATGGGCCTCGTCTCGTAGCTTTAATGCGACATCGCGGCATGGCTCGGCCGCGCGGGAATTTTCGCGAGCTTCATAACGCGCCGGGCGCATCGGCGCCAGCGCGCCGTCGCCGCAGGCTTATGATCGTTCTAACTTGCATCGCCAACGCAGTTGCTGAAACTGCGTCTGAAGTGATATCTGGCCGGATGGCGAGGGCGAATGACAGTTCGCCTTTATAGGTTGTCCATCGAGACGAGGGTTCGCCATTTTGACGCGCGACAAGGTTCTGGTCACGGGGGCCTCTGGCTTCGTCGGATCCGCCGTGGCGCAAGCTTTGGCTCAATCCGGCTATGCCGTCCGGGCGCTGCTGCGCCCGACCGCACAGCGGCGGAACCTTGTCGGACTCGACGCCGAAATCGTCGAGGGCGACATTTGCGACCCGCGCTCCGTCGATGCGGCGATGGCGGGCGTCAGATTTATGTTTCATGTCGCCGCCGACTACCGTCTGTGGGCGCGCCATCCGCAGGAGATCATGCGCACCAACGCCGAGGGCACGCGCATCCTGATGCAATCGGCTCTCGCTGCGGGAGTCGAACGCATCGTCTATACGAGCAGCGTCGCCACCATCGCCTGTCCGTCGCACGATGGTCCCGCCGATGAGACGGCGAGCCTTTCGGAGTCAAACGCGATCGGCGCCTATAAGCGCAGCAAAGTTGTAGCCGAGAAAATCGTACAGGAAATGATCGCGCACAATAAGTTGCCGGCGATCATCGTGCATCCCTCGACCCCGATCGGTCCGCGCGACATCAAGCCGACGCCGACGGGACGCATCATCGTCGAGGCGGCGATGGGCCGGGTGCCTGGCTATGTCGACACCGGGCTCAACCTCGTTCATGTTGACGACGTCGCCCGCGGCCAAGTCGCCGCGCTCCTTAAGGGCCGCATCGGCGAGCAATATATTCTCGGCGGCCAGGATGTTTCGCTCGCCGCGATGCTGAAGGACATCGCCGAGCTTTGCGGCCGCAAGCCGCCGCGCCTGCGTTTCCCGCGCTCGGCGCTCTATCCGCTGGCGGTCATGGCGGAGGCCGCCGCCCATTTCACCCGCAAGGAACCATTCGTGACGATCGACGGCCTGCGCATGTCGAAGCACCGGATGTATTTCACTTCCGCCAAGGCTGAGCGCTGCCTTGGCTACACGGCGCGCCCCTATCGCGAGGCGCTGAGCGACGCTTTGGCGTGGTTCGGCCAGAACGGGCATCTGAAATGAACGATCTGGCGACGACGCCCTCTAAGACGCACAAGGGCGAGAATTTTCCTGTCGCCTCGATCCTGATCGCGCCGCAATACCGCGCCGTCATTCTCGCCTATTACCAGTTCGCGCGCGGCGCCGACGACGTCGCCGACGATGGCCTTCTGTCGCCGCAGCAGAAGCTCGACGGACTCGACGCCTTCGAGGCGACGCTCCTCGGCAAGAGCGACGCGGTCGCGGCGGCCTTGCCGCTGCGGGCCGCGCTTGCGGAAAACCAGGGCCTTTCGCCGCGCCACGCGCTTGATCTTCTTACCGCCTTCCGCATGGACGCGGTCAAGACCCGCTATGCGAACTGGGACGAGCTGATGGGCTATTGCGCCTTCTCGGCGGCGCCAGTCGGGCGCTTCGTGCTCGACGTCCACGGCGAGAGCGAGGCGACATGGCCCGCCTCGGACGCGCTTTGCAGCGCGCTGCAGGTCATCAATCATCTGCAGGACTGCGCCGCCGACTACCGCACTCTTGATCGCGTCTATATTCCGCAGGACGCGCTCGCCGCCCAGGGCATCGACGTCACGGCGCTGTCGGCGGAGAAGGCTTCGCCCCGGCTGCGGGCGTGCCTCGACGGACTGATCGCGAAAACCGGCGCGCTGGTCGAGGCGGGGGCCGGCCTGTCGCCGCAGGTGCGCGATTTCCGGTTGCGTCTCGAGACGGCGGTCATCGCCACGCTGGCGCGGCGGCTCAACCATATTCTGGGCGCCCGCGATCCCCTCAGCGAGGAGGTCCATCTCAGCAAGCCCGCGGCGCTTGGCTGGGCCTGCGTCGGCGTCGGAGTGAGCCTCGCCGGTTTCGGGCGCCGTCCGATCGCGGCTGCGCCGGGAGCGTCGGCATGACCAGCGGAGCCGCGCCGCTGGAGCCAGACGCAGGCGCCGAAGGCGCCGCTGCAGCTGCGCGCTCGCGCGGCAGCTCTTTCTATGCCGGGATGCGCATTCTGCCGCGTCCCCAGCGCGAGGCGATGTTCGAAATCTACTCCTTCTGCCGCGCCGTCGACGACATCGCCGACGATGGCGGTCCGCTTCTGCCGCGCAAGGCTGCGCTGGAGCGGTGGCGGCGCGACATCGACGCCATCTACACGGGCGAGCCGCCGAAATCCCTTCCGCCCGGCCTCATAACGGCGGTGCGCGCGTTCGATTTGCAACGCGCCGATTTCCATGACGTCATCGACGGCATGGAGATGGATGTCGATGAAGACATCAGGGCGCCTGACCTCGCGAAGCTCGACCTTTATTGCGATCGAGTCGCCAGCGCCGTCGGGTGCCTCAGCGTGCGCGTTTTCGGCCTGCCCGCGAATGAAGGGATCGCGCTCGCGCATCATCTTGGCCGCGCGCTGCAACTGACCAATATCCTGCGCGACCTCGACGAGGACGCGGCGATCGGGCGCCTCTATCTGCCGCGCGAGCCCCTGCGCGCCGCGGGCATCGCGGAGAGCGAGCCCAACGCCGTTCTGGCGCATCCGGCGCTCGCCGCCGCGTGCGCGCCAGTCATCGCCATGGCGGACGGCCATTTCCGCGAGGCGCGCAAGATCATGGCGCGCTGTCCGCGCAAAAGCATACGCGCGCCGATGATCATGGCGGAAGCCTATCAGCCGATCCTCGCGCAACTGACGGCGCGCGGCTTCGCGCCGCCGCGCACGCGCATCAGCGCATCGAAATGGCGCATCCTGCTCGCCGTGCTCCGCCACGGTCTCGTTCTGTGAGCCGGGCGTGACGCAAAAGCCCACCGTCCATATCATCGGCGCCGGGCTCGCCGGCCTCGCCGCCGCCGTTCAACTCGCCGGCGGCGAGAGGAACGTCGTCGTCTATGAGGCTGCGCGGCAGGCGGGCGGGCGCTGCCGCTCCTATTTCGACACGACGCTCGGCATGGTGATCGACAATGGAAATCACCTTTTGCTGTCGGGCAACGCCGATGCCTTGGATTTCCTGCGCCTCATCGGCGGCCTTGGCGCCCTGTCCGAGGCGCCCGAAGCCGATGTCGCCTTCATCGACCTCGCCAGCAGGGAGCGCTGGCGCGTGCGTCCCAACGCCGGGCCGCTGCCATGGTGGATTTTTGCGCCCGATCGGCGCGTGCCCGGCGCCCGATGGAGCGACTATCTCGCCTTGCTGCCGCTGCTTGCGCCCGGCGCGGACAGGCGCATCGACGCGGTCATCGATTGCAAGGGCCTGCTTTACGACAGGCTCTGGCGTCCCTTTCTTCTCGCCGCCCTGAACACCGAGCCGACGGAGGGCTCCGCGCAGCTCGCCGGCGCCATCATCCGCGCGACTTTCGCGCGCGGCGGCGCGGCGTGCCGGCCGATCGTCGCGCATGGCCTCTCCGCGGCCTTCATCGAGCCAGCCGTCGCCTCGCTGGTCAAACGCGGCGCCGATGTCCGCCTCGATCACAGGCTGCGCAAAATCGCCTTCAGCGACGGCCGCGCGAGCGCGCTCGATTTCGGCGACGCTCGTGTCGATCTTGGCCCCGGCGACGAGGTGATCCTCGCGACGCCCGCCCCGGTCGCGCAGGATCTGATTCCGGGCCTGATCGCGCCGCAGAATTTCCGCGCGATCGTCAACGCCCATTTCAAGATCGCGCCGCCGCAGGGTCAGCCCGCGATCCTCGGCGTCGTCAATGGGACGATCGAGTGGATTTTCACCTTCCCGGACCGCATCTCGATCACCATCAGCGGCGCCGATCGCCTGCTCGACGCCGGCCGCGAGGAACTGGCGGCGCGGCTTTGGGCCGAAGTCGCGCGCGCCTTCGATCTTGATCGGCCCTTGCCGCCATGGCAGATCATCAAGGAGAAGCGCGCCACCTTCGCGGCGACGCCGCAGGAAAACGCGCGTCGTCCCGGCACCCGGACGGCCTTCTCCAATCTGACGCTGGCCGGCGACTGGACGGCGACGGGCCTGCCCGCCACGATCGAAGGCGCGGTCCGGTCGGGCTATCGCGCGGCCGACCTGATCCGCAAGAAAGGGCGCTCGCCATGAATGTCGTACTTAAGACCGAAGCCAGTTTGGCGGGGGAGGCCGCCTTGTCCAGCATCGCGCCTCGCGAGCTTGAGGATGCGATCTCGCAGGCGAGGCGCGCGCTTCTCGACGAGCAGCGGCCCGATGGTCATTTCGTCTTCGAGCTGGAGGCCGACTGCACAATTCCGGCCGAATATATCCTTTTCCACCATTTCCTCGGCGATCCCGCCGACGCGGCGCTGGAAGCGAAAATCGGGGCCTATCTGCGCCGCCATCAGCTGGCGGCCGACGGTTGGCCCCTCTTCACCGACGGCGCCTTGGACATCAGCTGCTCGGTGAAAGCCTATTTTGCGCTAAAAATGATCGGCGACAGCCCAGACGCGCCGCATATGCAACGCGCCCGCGCGGCGATCCTCAGGGCGGGCGGGGCGGCGCGCGCCAATGTGTTCACGCGCTCGATGCTCGCCCTTTACGGCGAACTGCCGTGGCGCGGCGTGCCGGTGATGCCGGTTGAAATCATGCATCTGCCGCGCTGGTTTCCTTTCCATCTCAACAAGATTTCCTATTGGGGCCGCACCGTGCTTGCGCCCCTGCTCGTGCTAAACGCCCTGAAGCCGAAGGCCGTCAACGCGCGCGGCGTCCGCATTCAGGAGCTGTTCGTCGTTCCGCCCGAAGAGGTCCGCAGCTGGCCGGGGGCGCCCCATCAGAAGCAGCCCTGGACAGCGATCTTCGCAGCCATCGATCATGTTCTGCGGTGGACGGAGCCCTATTTCCCGGCGCGCTCGCGCCAGAGCGCGATCGACAAGGCGGCCGCATTCGTGACCGAGCGCCTGAACGGCGAGGACGGACTTGGGGCAATTTATCCGGCCATGTGCAACAGCGTGCTCCTGTATCGCGCGATCGGCGTTCCCGATTCCGATCCGCGCGTCGTGCAGGCGCGCGCCAGCATCGAACGGCTTCTTGTCGTCAATGATGACGAGGCCTATTGTCAGCCCTGCGTCTCGCCGGTCTGGGACACGGCGCTCGCCAGCCATGCGCTGATGGAGAGCCGCGAGATCGACGCCCCAGACGATCAGACCGTCGCCTCGGTGCGCCGGGCGCTCGCCTGGCTGAAGCCGCTTCAGGTGCTCGACGTAGCTGGCGACTGGGCGAACCAAAAGCCGCATGTGCGTCCGGGCGGCTGGGCCTTCCAATACGCCAACCCGCATTATCCCGATCTCGATGACACCGCCGTCGTCGCCCTCGCGATGGATCGCGCGGCGAAAAACTTTCCAGCGCCGGACGCCGGCCAACCGGATGTCTCTTACGCCGAGGCGATGTCCCGCGCGCGCGAATGGATTTTGGGCCTGCAGAGCGCCAATGGCGGCTTCGGCGCCTTCGACGCCGATAACGACCGCGAATATCTCAATTCAATTCCCTTCGCCGATCATGGCGCTTTGCTCGATCCGCCGACGGCTGACGTCACGGCGCGCTGCATCTCCATGCTCGGCCAGTTTGGCGAAACAGCAAAGACCAATCCGGCCCTTGGACGCGCTGTCGAATATCTCGTGAACGAGCAGGAGAGCGACGGCAGCTGGTTCGGCCGCTGGGGCATGAATTACATTTATGGCGCCTGGTCGGTCCTCAGCGCCCTCAACGCCATCGACTACGACTGCAGTGGCGAGACGGTGCGAAAAGCCGTCGCCTGGCTGAAACGCATCCAGAATCCGGATGGCGGCTGGGGGGAGGCTGGCGAAAGCTATGCGCTGGAGTATAAGGGCTATGAGCCGGCGATCAGCACGTCATCTCAAACGGCATGGGCTTTGCTGGGGTTAATGGCGGCCGGCGAAGTCGATGCGCCCGAGGTGGCGAGGGGATTGCGCTACCTGACGCAGACGCAGGCGGGGGACGGGTTTTGGGCAGAAGAGCGCTTCACGGCGACCGGGTTTCC
>Ga0224559_1000845_pt1 | contig 18262 bp, 13 predicted proteins | sample 714S33034metaG_FD_180676 | JGI IMG/M metagenome (GOLD analysis project Ga0224559, IMG submission 180676) | Peat soil microbial communities from Stordalen Mire, Sweden - 717 S3 30-34 | ecosystem: Environmental > Terrestrial > Soil > Wetlands > Peat | place: Sweden: Norrbotten County, Stordalen... | reverse complement strand
GCCGCCGCTGTCCTCTACCCCGGCTTTCCTGCCGTCGCGAATTTTGCTGGCAGACAGCCCTTGGCCACGACCCGACGGTCAGATTTTCGCGGATCTTGGTGGCCGACTACAGAAGGTGTGCCGTCATGACGAAGCTAGCCAACCGTCGCGAAGAGGCGCTGTTCGATCGGGTCGGCGAGATCATCGAGGCAGCGCGGGGCCGCGTCGCGCGCACGGTGAACTCAGCCATGGTCCACGCCTACTGGCTCATCGGCAGGGAGATCGTCGAGGTCGAGCAACACGGCAAGAAGCGCGCGGGCTACGGCGAGGAACTCATGAACCGCCTCGCCGAGCGTCTGGCCGCCCGCTACGGGAATGGATTCGGACCGCGTACCCTTCGCCGTGTGCGCCTGTTCTACCTCACCTTTCCCAAGGGCTCCGCGCTGCTCCCCGATCCGAGCACCACCGACAAATGGACAGCGCCGGTGTCCAACTCGAGCGTTCGGGAGATTCGGACAGCATTGCTGTCCAAATCCGGCACCTTCGAGAACGCCATCTTCCCGCCACACCTCGGTTGGACCCACTATCTGGTCCTCATGCGCGTCGAGAATCCGACGGCCCGCGCCTTCTACGAGATCGAGACCGCCCGCGAAAGCTGGGCCAGCCGCGAACTCGAGCGCCAGATCACCTCGCTCCTCTTCGAGCGCCTCGCCAAGAGCCGCGACAAGGAGAAGGTGCTTGCTCTCGCCAGGAAGGGACACGAGGTTGTCGTCCCCCGCGACGTCATCAAAGAGCCATTCGTCCTTGAGTTTCTCGACCTGCCCGAGCGCCACACCTGGCTTGAGCGCGACTTGGAGCAGGCCATCATCGACCGCCTGGAGGACTTCCTCCTGGAGCTGGGTAAGGGCTTCTGTTTCGTGGCACGGCAGAAGCGGCTGAGTCTCGACGGCGACCACTTCTACGTGGATCTCGTCTTCTACAACCGGCTGTTGCGTTGCTTCGTGCTCGTCGACCTGAAGCTCGGCAAGCTCACTCATCAGGACCTTGGCCAGATGATGATGTACGTGAACTGGTTCGATCGGTTTCAGCGCGCCGAGCACGAGCAGCCCACCGTCGGTATCATCCTCTGCTCCGAGAAGAACGATGCAGTGGTGAACATCACCCTGCCCGTGGATAACAAGCAGATTCTCGCTGCACACTACCAGCACTACCTGCCAACTGTGGAGGAGCTGCGTGTCGAGGTGACCCGCAGCCGCGAGGAGGTCGAGCACCGTCTGCTCCTCGAGAGCGACGGACCGGTGGACAAGGTGCCGAGACGAAGCAAACCGAACAAAGAATCTGGCAGGTCTTCCTCCAGATCGAAGGGCAAGGCCCGCCAGTGAGGTGAAGGGCCCAGTGAGGCGAAAGCGAGGGTATCGACTTTGACGGGAGACAATCCGAAGAAGCCCGCGACGACTACACGCCTTCTCCGTCCATGATTGGAAACGGGCATGCTCACCAAACCCACCCGCACAGCCATCCTCCGCCTCTCGGCCGAAGGCCACGGCTCCCGTAGGATTGCATTACTTCTCTCGGTAGCCCGACGGTCGGTGCGACGGGTCGTCCAGAGCGGGACCGATGAGCTTCCGAAGCTCAATCGTCCGCGCACAGCAGAACCGCATCGCGACGCAATTGTGCAACTCCTTCTAGACTTCGACGGCAACATTTCGAAGGTACACCGCGCCCTCTTTGAAAGGGGTGTTCAATTGCCGTACCCGACGCTGAGATCCTTCTGCCGACGCAACGATCTCGTCAAGGCTAACTCAAGCCCACGGCTCTCAGCTGATGCGGCGCGGTGGTGGCTTTCACACTTTCAGCGGGACGCAAAGGAAATTGACCGTCTCCAAGTGAAACTGGGCGCCGACCTCAGACCGCTGCTCTCGTATTTGAAAGAGGGGCGATCACGACATAGAAAGAAAGCCGCGACCGTCCTCGCGAGAGCACGAGGCATCCCCAACACCATTACAGCAAGAGCGCTCCATTCCTCGGTTGCCACCACCCGCCACTATTTCAAGCTCTACACCAGACTCGGCGTGCGTGAGTTGTTCGCGTGGAATACAACCCGCGCCACTCCGTCCGCAGCAGAGGACCGGCTCAAGACGAATCGCATCCTTGAACTCCTGCACAACAAGCCTCTCCTCTACGGCATCAATCGCACCAGTTGGACTCAGCCGGCCCTCTTCGCTGTGTACTCACGCTCTTTCGGCGCAACGATCGCAAGGAAGGCTTTGACCAGACTCCTTCGACAGGCCGGCTACCGATGGAGAAAGGCACGCCGAGTTCTCACTAGTCCCGACCGGTGCTATCACGAGAAGGTAGAGTTGCTGCTGACAACCCTCCATTCACTGACCTCCGACGAGATGTTCTTCTTCCTGGACGAGTGGGGCCCCGTGCAAGTGAAGAAGAGAGGGGGCAAGGCGTATCGCCGGCAGTATCCTGTTACTGAGATTCCTCGCCACCAGATAGTCAAAGGCAGCGTGTCCCTGGTCGGCGCATTGTGCGCCACAACGAACCGTGTAACGTGGCACTTCGTTGACACCAAGGACTCAGCGGCCATGTTTGATCTCCTTGAAATCCTTTTCAACCAGTATCATAGCAAGCGTAAGCTGTACGTCACATGGGACGCAGTAGCGTGGCACAACTCCGCAGCGCTTCTCGATGCACTTGACCACTTCAACGAAATGACTATTCAGTCATCCGACGGCCCGACAATCGAACTGGTTCCGCTACCCACGTCAGCCCAATTCCTCAACGTCATAGAAGGAGTCTTCAGCGGGATGAAAAGGGCCGTAGTGGACAATTCCGACTATCCGTCCACTACCGAGATGAAACAGACGATCTCAAGACACTTCGTTGAACGCAACGAGCATTTTCAGAACAACCCGAGCCGCGTCGGAAAAAAAATATGGGACCTGGATTTCTTCCAAGACGTTGAGGCTTTCCGTGCAGGCGACTACCGCGAATGGTGACTCAAATGGAACGGCCCCGCCATACTCGTGAAGTCGTGGAACCAGCGACACAACCAATCGCCGAGGCCAAGAATTCCGAACGTGTCCCGAATGGCCTGACGTTTCGCATCGAGTATTTTCCGGACCCAATTGGTTCGTTCCGAGACGAACCTCGACGGAATCCGCTGAAAAACTGGGACCGCATCTTCGAGGTCTCTGACAAGACCACGCTTGAGCAGTTCGCAACCATCATTCTCGATCTGCTAGGCTGGGAAGAAGACCATCTCTACGAATTCCATATTGGCGGAAACGTCTATGTCCACATGTGCGACCCAGCTTGCTCCGAGTACTTCGTCGACGCAGCAGATGCATTCGTTTCCTGCGCAATTCGTCTGCACTATCTCGATCTAGCCCCAGGTACCGAGTTTGACTTCATCTTCGACTTCGGCCGAGCGCACCTCTTCCGACTCACGCTGTTGAGCGCTTCTCGGCACCGAGATAGGAGACTGCTCCCTTCGGTGATCTCTCATCAAGGCAAGAACCTCTTGCAGTACCCTGGCCAGCTCTCCAAGAACCAGCGGCGGCTGATTCAAGAGAAGCCTCCGACGGCCAAGCCTCCGCCGCCAAGCAGCGACACCTCCTCTGTCATTCGATTTGTTCGAGCCGAGGATCTCGCCATGCTCCTCAAGTGGCGCGCATCGAACGACAAGACGCTATGGGAAAAGGCTGTCACAGTTCTTGAGAATCGAAATCTTTCCGCGGAGGAGATCTCCAAGAAGATCGAGCGGTCCGTCAATGTCGTCCAGCGTTGGATTCTTGCGTTCAATCATCGGGGGATGCTTGGCCTAGATCCACCGCGAAAGGAGCGAAGCCCCGGGATACGCAAAGCGGCGGCAGAGAAGAGGAAGAAAGGAATTCTCGACATCCTTCACGATCGCCCCCGTTCGTTTGGCATTAGCCGCGCGAGTTGGAACCTGACCTCCTTGGCGAAAGCATATGCCAATAAGTACGGCGAACCTGTTTCGCAGTCCACCGTCAGCAGGGCCATCCGGCAGGCAGGGTATTCGATCAAGAAGGCACGGCGCGTTCTCATGAGCCCGGACCCCGAGTACCGAGAGAAGGTCGAGCAGGTTCTCAACACGCTTCAGAATCTCAAGCCCGACGAGCTCTTCTTCTTCATTGATGAGCTTGGGCCTCTTCGCGTGAAGAAGTACGGTGGGCGAACATTCGCGGCCAAGGACGATGTCCCAACCTTCCCGCAACTGCAGGCCGACAAAGGCTCGATCACCATGGCAGGCGCATTGAGCGCCACCGCAAATCAAGTCACTTGGTTGTTCAGTCCAGCCAAGGACACGCAGTCGATGATCAACTTGATCGAGCTGCTGTTCAACCAGCACCCTACTGTCGCGCGTATCTTCCTTACGTGGGATGCTGCCTCGTGGCACAGTTCCATTTCCCTCATCGAGTGGCTGGATGTCTTCAATGCTCAGACTCTTGAATGTGGTCTCGGGCCCATCATCCAGCTTGTCCCGCTGCCCACATCATCGCAGTTTCTCGACGTACTTGAAGCCGTGCTCAGCGGGATGAAGCGCGCCGTGGTGCATCACTCGGACGACCAGTCGGTTGGCGAGCTCAAGACCGCTATATCCTCCCATTTCGTTGAAAGAAATGCCTTCTTCAAGGAGAACCCCAGGCGGGCCGGCAAGAAGATCTGGGACGTCGATTTCTTTCAAGATACAAGCAACCTTCGTTCCGGGAACTATCGCGAATGGTAACCGATGCGTTGTTCCTCATCGATAGCACCTTCTTGTTTCAAGCCAGCGAAGCAGCGTTTCTGGGTGCGCCCCTCCTTGTCGACAAGGGCGGGCGGGACCACACCCGGACGTTCGGTGTCATGAGGGATCTACTGCGGCTCCGCAAGACGTTCGGCATACGGCGTGGGGCGGTTGTCGTCGGTGAGGAGAGCCTTGCTGCCACAACCGATGCCGTTGTCGACGACCTGCTGCCCTTGCTGCGCCAGATCAGCGCCAGCGTGCTTAGGGGCGATGGCGCTCGGGTCGTGGACATTTGTGCTCAGGTGGCGTCATCAGCGCACTGGATCATCAGCACAAACCCCTCGGTACAACAATTGGTCAGCGAACGTCTCGGTGTTCTGATCCCGCGTGTTGGCGATGACGCAGAGGTTGTTACGAAGAAAACTCTGTCCGACACGGGCATGCGACCCGAATGGGTACCTGCCGTGCTCGCCCTTTCTGAGGGAAAGGATGCCCCTCTGAAGCGGCGGCAGGCTGTTCGGCTGCTCGAAATCTACGGGAGCCTCGAAGCTGCGCTTGCAGACGCGTCGAGCGCGCCGTCAGCCGATTGGAAGCGAAAGGTCGCGCCCGATACAGAGAGTCTTCTCCAAACGGCAGCAGGGCTGCAAAGTCGGACTGCGGTCTTGGCTCCGTCAGTGATGAGCCTTGGGCGGGTGTTTGTTGAAGACTCGGACGCAAGCGTCATGGCGCTAAAGTATTACGGGTTTTGGTCCCTGATAAGGATGCTGCCATTGCCTGACGCCAGCGACATCGGCGTCACGTCATCGGCGGAATGCAAGACGGATTACCGAGCGATTCGCTGCGCCGCAGACCTGCGTATCCTTGAGCATTGCCTGTCGCAGACCGAGGTGTGTGCTATCGACACCGAAACGAGCGGCAAAGATCCTCGTTGCGCCACCCTCTATGGCGTTTCCATGGCCGTGAAGGAGGGGCAGGCATTCTACGTGCCGATGATGCAGTCGGACCTTGATGGGCTAAGTCCCGAGGACGTGTGCGCTCGATTGAACGTGGTCTTCTCGCGGAAGCTGAAGCTCGTGGGGCACAACCTCAAGTACGACTTCGCCGTGCTCCAACGCAACGGCATCGACGTTCAGGAATTGCACTTCGACACGATGCTGGCCGCCCACGAGTGCTTTGGCGACTGGGAGTTCTGGAATCTGTCCGCGCTCGCGAAGAAACTGCTAGGCGCGTCGGTCAAGCGGTATCGAGACATCGTGGGTGATGGCGAGACATTCTTGGATAGACCGTTCAAAGAACTTGTGGAACATGCGTGCTGTGACGCCGACATGGCCCTGCGGTTGCACGCAGTGTTGACCAAGGAGCTACGTAAGCGGTGCGCCGAGCAACATTTCCTCGACGGACCGATGCGGACGGAAAGGCTTCTGATCGAACTGGAGCGGGACGGCGTGCGAATCGACATGGGTCGAATGAAGGCTGTGGGCAGAGCGGTAAGGGCAAGTGCTGAAGCACTGAGGGCGGCTGCCATTGCAGTCGCTGGGTGTGAGTTCGACATTGACTCGCCCAAGGCTACGACGGAAACGCTGAGGAACCTCGGCATCTGGGAGAAGACTTCTCGGCCACTTGGCGAGTCGCAGATGGAACAGATCGCCGGAGACTTCCCGCTTGTGGCAAGCATCGTGAAGTACAGGCGCGAACGGAGACGCTACAAAGATATTGAAGCCATTTGTGATGCGGCGAGGAAGGGGCGAGTGTACCCGTCGTTCAGCCAGTGCAAGTCGGCACACGGCTCGCTGTCTTCGGCGTCGCCCAACCTTGACGAGGCGACGGCGGCAGGTGCTGTACTCGACAAAGCGATCACTGGGCTTTTTACAAACGAGGGGGCTTCCATTGAGATTCTCATGGTGGTGAGTAGCGACACGGTATTGCGCAAGGATCTAAGGAGATGCAAGGGGAATAATGGATTCATTCCTGGCTTTCCGCTGTTGGGAGAGGCTGAGCAGCGCGAAGCCCTGCTGATGACAGCAATCGGCGAGCCCGATCTTCTGATCTCTCGTCGCTTCCTCGTCGGAAGGGCAGATACGGCGAAGCTGCGAAGTGCCATCACGTCTCGCTACCAGTCATTGTTCTCGTGGCTTCAGGAATTCAGGAGGGCAGCGCTGGCGAACGGCTTCGCGGAATATGGCGGCAACCGAAAGTACCTTGCCGGGCTCCGCAGCTCAGATGTCGACAAGCGTAACAGAGCAGTCCGGTCGGCAGTCCGATGGCTTGTAAAATACTAGGACCAAGGACGTCAGGGCGGGAGCTACGAGCACCCGATCCGTGTGGGGGAGCCCCCGGCCGGTTCGTGCCCTTGGCGGCCTCCGTTCAGGCGGGCACCAGCTTTGTCGCGCGCGTTCTTGGTCAGGAACTGGGACTGCCATGACCCAGCGCCGAAACGACCACAAGATCCCAGATTGCGCCTCAGTCGAGATCCCGCTCGATCGCCTGCAGTACCGGCTTACACCCACCATCGTTCGCAGCGTCGCATCCGCGCATCGGTATGCGGGCGCGATCTCGGCGATGCGCTTCTCCTACTACGGCCTCAAGCGGATCGAGGCCGAGGCGACACAGACCCGCATTGCGGATCTCTGCGCGAGCGTGGGCCACTGCGTGCAGCGAGATGAGGTCGCCCACGTCGTTGCTGGCGACATCCTGCTGCCGTATCGGCGCACAAAGCAGGACATCATCCGGCGCGCTACTATTCTTGTAGATGCCGTGAACCGGTATGCGGAGCGGCACGAGGCGAGCACTCCCGAAACCTGCGCCGCCTACCTCGATCTCGCTGCCCAGGGCGACGAGGCCGGGACCACGGCATGGTCGAAGTTCGCCGGGCGTGAGCACGATCGACTGCTTGAGCTGCACCGCAGCTCTGTGAAAACTGACCCGCGCATGGAGAAGCTCTACTCCTGGCTCGCCAAGGACGACCTCCTATCCCGCGAGCCGCTCCTGCGCGCTGCCGTCCTCTACTGGGCGCTGTCCGAGATGCAGATCCTTGGCCTCGCGCGCATGGGTGCTACCCCATAGCGGCGGGGGTGAGGTAGCCGTCAGTTGAGCCAGTCGTCTCCGGCCCGGTCTTCGCCGTCCGCCTCGGCCAGGTCGTGGGGCGGAGGGCGTGCGGGGTGAAGGTCAGGAGCGTCGGTGGGCAGGTGCATTGCGACCAGGATCTTCTTGGCGACATCGTGGGTCTTGATGAGGGCAATCAGGCGCAACGGCGGCTTGCACTTGGAGCAGAGAAGCTCAAAGCCGAACGTTCTTCTCAACAACTCGGCCCACGGGATGTATCCCGACTTGCCTGCGGGCTCGTCCGGTGCCGTGCGCGGTGGTGGCGTTGACTTGGCAGGGGCTGGAACGACCTGGCTGCAGGAGGAGGCGTGCCAGGAGAGGACGCCGAAATAGCGGGTGAGATGCCGCTTGGGTGGAGGAACCAGAGCAGCCAGGCGTGCGATGAGGGCCAGCGGTTCCAGCTGCACGGACGTGGTGCCGACCTTGGTAGCTGCGTGAAGGTTGAACCCGTGAGCCTGGCTGCACAGCTTGCCCTTGGCGACGGGGCGGTCGTCCGGGGCGAGCCACGATGCGGATGACCTTGCGTTTGTCGGCTGTGAAGATGCGGGTCGAGTCGGAGGTCACTGTTCGCGCGCTGGATGACGGTCACGGCGCCGGACTCGCCGGGCGGCAGGCCATGGTCGAGATGCCGTCTCTGGTACCAGGTGGCCACCGTGTCCGTGAAAATACGCACCACTTGACCGAGCAGTTTCCCGTCGAAGGCGAGCGGAAAGCGCAGGGGAAAGGGCATGGTGACTAGGGCCTGCCCGCCCTGCCCCACGCAGCTTCGCCGCGCCCGTCGCGAACTGTCGCAGGGGCACGTCGCGCAAGTACGGGTGCAGGGTTCCGTGGTAGGTCGTCGTGCCGCCGAGAATCTTCGCTATCGTTGCCTCCAGGTCACTAAGGAAGACAGGACGCGCGTCGCCTAAGTTTAGCGGCCAACCAATGCGCGGACTACGATGCCCAATCGCTCGTCTCGTTCGCGTCCTGCTATTTACGAAGTCTTCCGGTTCTATTTCTTATCCATCGCGGTGCCGGCATTCTCGATCTTGTCGCCCGACTTTTTCATCTCGTTCGCCGCCTTCTGCGTCTTCTTGGCGTGCTCCTTGTGAGCCTTGGCGGACTCTTCCATCTTCTCACCCTTAGCCTTTTCCGCGGCTCCAGCTCGATCCATGCGCGCACCCTCCGCCGCGGTGTTGTCGTGCTTCTTCAAGGATTTGGCGTCTTTCTGCATCTGTTCGCCCTTGACTTCCTTGGCCTCACCCTTGGCTTCCGTCTTCTCGGCGGCCTTCTTTTCGTGTACAGCCTTCTGCTCCTGGGCGTTGCCCTTGGCTTCCACGGCATTGCCCTCATTCTGGACGGCATTCTGGTCGGCGCTTGCAGTTGCGGTCATGGCCAGCAGTGCTGACATCGAAGCTCCCAGTAGAAAATTCTGAATTCGCATTCGGACTCCTTGTGATGGTTGCGCCGCCTGTCGACTGGCTGAGCCCGGCGAACGTGCCGACCATTGAAGCAAAGACGGGACCAATGCGGGCGAAGACTGAAGCGCCATCCAGATCCGTCCGCAAATTGGTGATTGGGTGCGGCCTTCCGGTCCTTTGGGTCAGTCACGATGATTGGATCTGGCAATCAAAATGATTGAATGCCAATGCCGGTCGCAAGGACATATTCGAACACTACCTGCGCCCGTTGAAGCTCGACCCGCAACTCACGCCGGACCGCCTCGCCGCCGAGTTGGCCAACGCGGCCCATGGGCTTACCGGCGCCGACATCGCCTATCTGTGCCAACGACCGGCGGTGTTCTGTGTGAAGGACGCCGTGGGCGTCCTATGACCCGAATGAGGTCTCGATCACACGCCACCACTTCGAGGACGCCCTCGGGCTTATGACCGCGCCCCACGTCACCAACGCGGCACCCGAGGCCCCCTGCCTTCTACTCGCTGGCTGATGCGCTGACCGGTTGGCCCCCAAGCACTCCGACGAATAGGTCCACCTCGATGACTTCAGCAGTGACCATGTCGGTTCTCTCGCACGGCGGTGCTCGCGCCACGGCTCGAATCGGCATCTTCCATCGAATTGACACGACCTGACCTTACTATTACAATAGAGCCGTCTCGGCCAGGGCGTCGTTCGTGGCGCGATCGCTCGAACTCGACCGCGTCGGTTCGGTGGCATGAAAGCTGCTGTGGCTACTTGCGCATACCGAACCCGGCTGCCCGTGTGAACAGTGACAAAGGAGAAGCCAAAACGAGAGAAGAACTTCGACCGCCGCCTGTGGCGTCGCTTCTGGAACATAGCCAAACCGTACTGGTTCCTGGACGAGAAGTGGACCTCGCGGGGCTTCCTTGTGCTCCTGCTCCTGCTCCTTTTGGGCCGGACCGAATTCACCGTCCTCTTCAATCAACAATCGGGTGAGTTCACTTCCGCTCTCGCGGCCAAAAATGGAGCGCGTTTTTGGCACTCGATGCGCGTGTTCGGCATCGTGCTCCTGGCTGCTGTGCCAATCTATGCCATCTATTACTACGTTCGCGACAGACTCAGTATCTCCTGGCGGCGTTGGCTTACGCACTACTTTCTCGGCCAATACTTCAAGAATCGGGCCTTCTACGAGCTAACCTCTGACAAAACCATAGACAACCCCGATCAGCGCATTGCGGACGACGTCAACACCTTCACCAAGAAGTCGTTGACCTTCCTGTTGGAAATTGTGGGCGCGTGCCTTCAACTCATCGCCTTCAGCGGTATCCTGTGGGCGATTTCGAAGATGTTGGTATTGTTTCTGTGCATCTATGCCATCTTTGGCACGCTGGTCACTTTTGGCGTCTTTGGCAAGCCGCTCATTGCACTCAATTTTCAGCAATTGCGACGCGAGGCGGACTTTCGCTTCAGCATGATCCGTATTCGAGAGAATGCAGAGGCCATCGCGTTTTACCAGGGAGAATCGCGCGAGGCTTCCCACGTCAAACAGCGCTTTGCCGAGGTTTTCGGGAATTACAAGAACCTCATCCGCCGCACCTTGGGCCTTAACCTGTTTCAATACGGCTACAGCTTTGTGACCCTGATTTTTCCATGCATCATCATCGCGCCCAGAGTGCTTTCGGGCGAGCTCGAGGTCGGGCGGGTCGTTCAGGCTGTGGGTGCCTTCGCTGCCATGTTGAGCGCGCTTACCGTGTTCGTCGAGAATTTCGAAGACCTCAGCGCCTTTGCCGCTGGCATTGAGCGCTTGCACACGTTTTCGAAGTCCTTGGCGGGACACCAGGCCGGCCGCATGCAGCCTGGCGATACGATCGGTCGGCTTGAGCATCCCTCCTTGGAGCTCGACCGCGTGACCCTGCAGACGCCGAACTACCTGAGAACGCTTATCACCAATGTCTCGCTTGCCGTTGAAAAGGGCGAAGGTCTGCTGATCGTCGGTGCCAGTGGTGGTGGAAAGAGCTCCCTCCTGCGCGCGATTGCCGGTCTTTGGAACTCCGGCACGGGGACCATCATGCGACCCAAGCTAGAGCAAATGCTATTTCTGCCGCAACGCCCCTACATGATTTTGGGTACCCTGCGTAGCCAGCTTCTCTATCCCCTGATCGACCGCGATATCTCGAATGAAGAGCTCAGCCAAGTCCTGCAGCAAGTGAACCTTCCGGATATCGTCGAGCGCTGCGGTGGATTCGAGGCAGAGCTCGACTTTGCCAAAGTGCTCTCGATGGGCGAACAGCAGCGTCTGGCCGTTGCTCGCGTGCTTCTCACCAAGCCACGCTATGCGGTACTGGACGAGGCCACGAGTGCCCTCGATGTGGAGAACGAGGAGAGGCTCTACGCGCAGCTCAAGGCAACTTCCTGCACCATCGTCAGCGTCGCCCATCGCTCGACCCTGATCAAGCATCACAAGCACGTCCTCGAGGTCGTGGGCGACGGAACATGGCACTTAGGCCAGGCCAAGGACTACATGTCGATAGAGTGACTCGCAGTCGCCTATGCCATCGCCGACTCCTTCTTCAAGCCATCGGTTTGATGGGGCGATCCTGCGAAAACGCCGTTGGCGACCATGTGGGATCGCGGCTGAAGCTTCCTTGCCCTGCGGCTTTGCTGGGGACAACCTTAAGAAAAGGGGTTCCCCGCTATCGCAAATGGATTCCCTTGGGGACGGCAGAGGGAAGTCTGAAATCGAGTTTGGACAGTAGGAGGTAGATGATGGTCTTCATCTTGCTTGCTGAACGGAAACCACGCGCACGCGCTTTGGCTGACTGGATGAGGCTGTTGATACCTTCCAAGAGACCAAGCAAGCCGCGGATCGTACTCGTCGATCAAGGATTTCTCTCGTGCCTCGGAAGCTGCGGCTGCGGGACACCAGCGCGAGGTGACGCCGCCTCCGATCATGGTGCCGTCGATCACCGCACCCAAGGGAACCGCGGCGTATGCGGGTGCACGGACTTTGTTCTTTCACCCGAGGACACAGCTCTAGAAATCGTGCGAATTGCGCACGCCACTCGGGGCGAACTGGGCGCCGCGCTAGCGCCGACTTCTCCAGTAGTAGCCGCCGCCACCGCCAAAGAGAAGGACTCCTAGGACGATCAAGACAATCAGTGTGCTGGTGCTCATGATTTTGTCTTCCTTTCGTTATCTTCGCGGACACGTAGCGTCTGGGTGAAAGGCCGCGTTGCTACGTCCGCACCAGACGAAAGCGCATCTTTCGGGCCGGTCGATCTGGAGCGCGATTGCAAGCCTGGTGAGACTTCGCCGACCTCTGACTCACTCAAATTGAGTGCAAGACCAATTCATGTTGATTGGATCCACTTCTAGCCGGGCTCGGTTGCCCTCTGTTGTTGTTTTTTTAAGGGCCATGAAAGGGATGTGAACTGCCCGGGCCGCCAGCCTGGTTCGCCGGCACACATCATGCGGCACATATCATGCAGATCGTGCAAGCCGACCCGATTGCTCTCACCCAGCAAGGTCGAACGAATGAACCCAACCACCCTTGGTAGTCCCACTCCTCCTGCCCCACAGCCACAGCTCGCGGCCCTGACCGAGTTGGCCATGGATTTGCGCTGGTCGTGGAATCACTCCATGGACGAGCTTTGGCGGCAGCTCGATCCGGCGCTTTGGGCACTGACGAATCACCCGAGCGTCGTACTCCAGAGCGTCACGCGCGAAAGGCTTGCGAGCGCGTTGGCCGATCCGGATTTTTGCCAGTTGCTCGAGCGCATGCTCGAAGCCAAGCGGCAAGCGGAGACGACCCCGCGCTGGTTCCAGGAGAGATATCCCCAGGGCCCCCTCAACTGCGTGGCCTACTTCTGCATGGAATTCATGTTGAGCGAGGCGCTCCCGATCTATTCGGGTGGGCTCGGCAACGTCGCTGGCGACCAGCTCAAGGCAGCCAGCGATCTGGGCGTGCCGGTGATCGGCATTGGACTTCTCTACCAGCATGGATACTTCCGCCAGGTGATCGACCGCGATGGCGCTCAGCAGGTGCTCTATCCCTACAACGATCCTGGACAGTTGCCGATCACGCCGGTGGTTCAGCCGGATGGCGAGTGGCTGCGGCTGGAAATCGCTTTGCCCGGCTACTCGGTCTGGGTGCGCACCTGGCAGGTGCAGGTGGGCCGAACGAAGCTCTATCTTCTCGACACGAATGACGCCGCCAACGTGCCCGTGCACCGGGGTATCACCAGCGAGCTCTACGGCGGCGGCCAGGAGTTGCGTCTGAAACAGGAAATCGTGCTCGGGATGGGGGGCTGGCGACTGCTCGCCGCGCTTGGTATCAAGCCCGACGTGTGCCATCTCAACGAAGGGCATGCGGCGTTCGCATTGCTCGAACGTGCCCACAGTTACATGAAGAAGACCGGGTATTCTTTCGCCGTGGCATTGGCGGCCACGCGCCCGGGAAATCTCTTTACCACCCACACCGCGGTCGCCGCGGGTTTTGACCGTTTTCCACCCGCATTGATCGAGCAGTATCTCGGCCGGTACGCGCAGGAGGAGCTGGGGCTTTCGCTGCGCGAATTCCTGGCGCTCGGACGCCAGAATCCCGACGACGCTGGCGAGCCCTTCAACATGGCCTACTTGGCAATGCGCGGCAGCGGGGCGGCGAATGGCGTCAGTCGATTGCACGGCCAGGTCAGTCGGCAATTGTTCGCGCCGCTCTTTTCGCGCTGGCCGGTAGACGAAGTACCGATAGGGTACGTGACCAACGGCGTGCACATGCCCACTTGGGACTCGGCGGCGGCAGACCAGCTTTGGACAGAGGCAAGTGGCAAGGAGCGGTGGCAGGGGACGTCGGCCACCCTGGAGGCCGATCTTCGTTCGGTCCCCGACGAGAAGCTGTGGGCGATGCGTACCACCAGTCGCAAAGCCCTGGTGGAATACGCGCGCGAAAGCATCGGCCGGCAAATGGCCGTAGTCGCGGCGGAACCCGCGACGATCGCCCGGGTCCAGGCCCGTTTGGATCCCGGAATCTTGACCCTTGGCTTCGCGCGTCGCTTCGCCACCTACAAGCGACCCAACCTCCTGCTGCACGATCCCGACCGCTTGCTGCGCATCCTCAACCATCCTCAGCGCCCGGCGCAACTCCTCATCGCGGGCAAGGCGCACCCCGCGGATCAGGCCGGACAAGCGCTCATTCAGGAATGGATGCGTTTCATCCGCCGTACCGAGGCCAGTGCCCGGGTGTTCTTCCTGGCGGACTACGACATGCTGCTGGCGGAACGCATGGTTCAGGGGGTGGACGTCTGGATCAATACGCCGCGGCGGCCGTGGGAAGCCTGTGGCACCAGCGGCATGAAGATTCTGGTCAACGGCGGTATCAATATCTCCGAATTGGACGGCTGGTGGGCCGAAGCCTATACGCCGGAAGTTGGCTGGGCCCTGGGCGACGGGCTGGAGCACGGCGATGATCCCGCCTGGGACGCGGCCGAGGCCGAGGTGCTGTACGAGCTACTTGAGCAGCAGGTGATACCGGAGTTCTTTTCGCGCAATGAAGACGGCATCCCCACCGCCTGGGTGGCGCGAATGCGGGAAAGCATGGCGGGGTTGACGCCCAGGTTCGCCGCGAGTCGCACGGTCCGTGAATACACCGAGCAGCACTACCTTCCCGCGGCCAGTGCGTACCGGCTACGCGCCGCCGACAAGGGAGCCGCCGCCCGCAAGCTCCCCACCCATGCATCTGCTTAACCGAACGGCATTGGGCCTAGGAGTCCTATTGGACACCGGACGTGCGGCTCAGGCCTTCGGTCTTCTTGCCTGCTGTGCGAGCGTTTGATATCGCTTTAGCCACTTCTTCTCCATCTAGGGTCTCGTGTTCTACGAGTTTTTCGGTTAGCTCCACCAAAGCGCCGTGCAGCTCGCGTAGGGTTGTCAGACATTGCTCATTCTGCGTTGCGAGGATGGACTCTGCCTGGGCCACGGCGACCGTCGCATCCGGCTTGAGATGGAGCGCGCTCAACGCATCTAGACTAAACAGCGTGCCCTTGTCACTTAGACCTAGCGTTGCAACCATGGACAGGGCAAGTCTTGATGCCTCCTTCAGATCGCTCGCTGCGCCGCTTGATGCGTCATCGTAGGTAATGAGCTCGGCTGCACGACCTCCAAGCAACATCTGAATGCGATTTTGCAACTCCGACTTCAGATGCAATTGTTTGTCTTCGGTTTGCGTAATAAGGGTGACGCCAAGCGCGCCCCCACGCGACAAAATGGTGACCTTCTCAACCCGGCCTACGTTCATGACTTGGGCAAGGATCGCGTGCCCTGCCTCGTGCACTGCCACGCGTTCCCGCTCGGCTTCTGTCAAGGCCGAGGATGAATCGTTGACCTCACCCATCCGGCATACCTCGATTGCTTCGATGAAGTTGGCCATCGGGACATCGCGCTGCTCATTACGAGCCGAAATCAAGGCAGCATGGTTGACCACATAGGCGATCGCTGCCGGCGTCAACCCGGTGGTGAGACGGGCCAACCTGGCGTAACCGAGTTCGCCGACGGTCTTGACCTTCTTGGCGTAAAGGCGAAACAAGGCTTCTCGATCGACCAGAGCGGGAAGCTTGAGTTGGATCTTGCGGTCGAAACGCCCTTCTCGCAGCAACGCCGGGTCCACGGCATCTGGAAAATTGGTCGCCCCGATTACAATCACACCGCTTGAGGAATTGAAGCCATCAATCTCCGCCAGTATCTGGTTGATGATACGGTTGCCCTCCGCTTCAGAGGCGCCACCCGTGTCGGTGTTCGTGCGCCGACCGACCCCATCGATCTCGTCGATAAAGACGATGCACGGCGCATGCTTACGCGCCTTCCGAAACAGGGACTTCACGCGCATCGAACCCAATCCCACAAACATTGCGGTGAAGTCGCCACCGGTCGCTGGGATGAAGTGTACCTTGCACTCGCCGGCTAAGGCCTTGGCGAGCTGTGTCTTTCCGGTGCCAGGAGGGCCGGATAGCAGTACTCCTTTGGGAGGGCGAGCACCGAGTGCGGTGAACTCTTTGGGGTCCTTAAGATAGGACTTGATGTCCATGAGCGCCGATTTGGCTTCTGCGGCGCCAATGACATCCTCAAACGTAACAATAGACTCGGTTTGGGAGAATCCAAATCCATTTCCACGATAGACACGGAATGCTTGTACGCCCAATGCTGAGAAGAGAGCAATGGTCAGCAGCAGACCGAGGTCCAGGTGCCAGCCATTGGCGTTACGGATATCTTCACTCACGACTGCAAGCGGAAATGCGTCGGTCTGACCCTTGTGATAATAGGTCAGGGCGAGGCCGGAAAGCTTTCCAGCGTTGTCGCTGATAAAGTACCTATCCCCGACTCGTGTAGATACGAACATCCCCGAAGGCGCGATCGCCAAGCCTGCAACGTTATTTCTTTGAATGTCCAGAATGAGAATTGAAACGTCGTGCTCGGTGACCGTCCACAAGGCTGGATCGCTGCGCATTTGTAGCAACATTGCGTTCAGCGCTACCGGTCTTTGAGCCCTGACAAGAAACCTGGTCGAGAATACCGCGCCCATCCCAGCCAAGAGCAACGCGCCAAGGATCAGGTAGCGCCACTGCTTCTTGGGGAGCAATTTGTTCATCAGGGGCGAGTTAAACCAGTGGGGTTGGACGGGCTGCTAGACATAGCCACGGTCAATGAAAGTATTGCTGTAAGACGAATTGGATGTGTCATTTGACCCTTCCTAAAGGGCAATTGCGTATTGCTGCGTCCCAATTGGGCTCGCCCGCGGTGTTCGGAGCGCCGAACGGCCTAACGGACTGAGCGGAATTGCACGGCCGCCAGCAGACTGGACGGGGGGAAGAAGAACCCTTGTCGTGTTTGAATTACAAACGGTAGCTTGACTGGCCACAAATGCGCGGTATCGTGGTGATGCTCAATCCGGCAAGAGAATTGGCTCCGCCGAAAGATCAGGTGGCGCAATCGCCGACTACTCTATCTCTGATTGCCAAATAGCGAGGCAAATAGGCATGTCGACGAGTAGTTCCCGGGAAAGCAGCGAAAATTACAATCTCCCGGCATCCATAAACACGCTTTGTTGCATGGAAATGCTATAAATTGGGAGCGCATATGTGGGGGAAACTGCGCCTTCTGCAACGGCGCAATGTCGAGCAAACCGTACATTCAGTCACATGCACGCTCCCGGCTCTCGTTACGATTCGGGATTTGGCCCGAATATCCTGAGGGATCCGCGCTGGTCGTTCCAGTGCTGCCCGGCACCGCTTTTGCCACCGAGAGAGGATATAGGCTTCGCGTGCCTCACGGCCTGCGGGTTCAATGCCGCCGTTGAAGTCTTCCGTTCTCAATATTCCTACGATCGGATCGGATACCAACCTTGCCCCAATTGAATACGACAGATTTGGCGCCGTCTGTAGTGCGAGCTGGCTGATCTTCCTGTCGTCCCAACGGACCAAGTGACGTAGTCCCGGGTCCTACAAGCGCTGTACAACAAAGCGCGGGCTTCGCCCGCAACCCAATGTGAAACGGCGTCGGACCTCGGGTAAGACGGTGGTTCTCAAGCAACCATCTTCCCAAGGAGGATGCCGTGGATGGATTCGCAGCGCGTTTTAAGTCGAAGATCACTGGAGTGCTTTCCGGATTTGACCGGCTGGTGTTTCGCGGGACGCTGATCCCGCTGGTCCGAGAGCGGGGCATGCACGTCTTGCTCGCTCGGGCGGGGGTGCGGTTGCTCGATTTCAAGGACTACGCCCTCAAGACCATCGAGCGAGTCAAGAATGCGGCTCTGGCCGATGCACGTGAAGGTGACCGTCCTGTGCGCTACCCGGAGCGCAGCTACACAGGCAAGGAAGACCTCGCGCGAGGACTCCTCGCCGAGCACCATGGTGCCGGGGCCGGAGATGGCGGCCTTTGGCCAGCGCTTTGGCTTTGTCTTCGCGGCCCATGAGGTGGGCGATGCCAATCGCTCGGCCCGTGTCGAGGGGCCGTTTAACTGGATCGAAAACA